>Ga0310833_100017_pt1 | contig 361763 bp, 350 predicted proteins | sample SM_ome_FD_201312 | JGI IMG/M metagenome (GOLD analysis project Ga0310833, IMG submission 201312) | Sorghum-adapted microbial communities enriched on stacked mutant (SM) sorghum from Joint BioEnergy Institute, Emeryville, California... ...
GGCCCGCCGCATCTGGCGCGTGCTCTGCGCCCCGACCGATCAGGCCAACGAGAACAACAAGATCATGACCAACAAGAACGGCAACGCGCCCGCTCCGGCGCTCGCCTTGACATAGGAGCAACGCATGACGACATCACACGCGTCCGAGGTGCCCGACCAGCTCCAGGAGATGGGCCCGATCGACTACGTGATCCTGGAATGGCCGGGGCGCGAGCCGCAGGGCGAGGCCGCCCCGCTGCTGGCCGACCTCGTCGACCGCGGCATCATCCGCATCATCGACATCGCCCTGATGGCGAAGGACGAGGACGGGAGCATCGCCTCGATGGAGCTCGGCGCGCTCGGCGCCGACCAGGCGTTCGCGGAGTTCGTGGGCGCCTCGACCGGCATCCTCGGCCAGGAGGATCTCGACGAGGCCGCCAACGCGCTCGAGCCCGGGTCGGTCGCCGCCGTCCTCATCTGGGAGAACCGCTGGGCGGCCCCGATCGCGGTTGCTCTGCGCCGGTCGGGCGGTCAGCTCGTCTCGAGCGGCCGCATCCAGGTCCAGGCCGTGCTCGCCGCGCTCGACGCGACCGAGGACGAGACGTCGAAGGAGGGATGAGCATGCCCGGTCTGCTTCGCGGCGTCGCCCGCACCGCGGTGGTCGCCGGCACGGCGACGGCCGTCAGCAACCGCGTCTCGCGCCGCCAGGCGCGGCGGTGGGGTGCGCAGGCGGCGTACGACGAGCGCTTCGACGAGCCCGCGCCGCCCGAGCCGGCCGCCGACCCGGTGCAGCGGCTGACCGAGCTGGCGGACCTGCACGCCAGGGGCGTCCTCACCGACGCCGAGTTCGCGACCGCGAAGAGCAGGCTCCTGCAGCACTGACGCCGGACCGGAGGTCAGTCGTGCTCGACGGCTTCGGGCGAGCCCGGGCCGGACTCCTCGGCCAGCAGGAGCAGCGTGGCCTTGACCCGCTTGCTCACGTCCTCGGAGTCCGCCAGGCCCAGTTTCATGAAGATCGAGTTGATGTGCTTCTCGACGGCGCGCTTGGTCAGGAACAGCGCGTCGCCGATCGCGGCGTTGCTCTTCCCCTGGGCGATCTCGCTGAGCACCTCGTGCTCGCGCGGCGTGAGCTCGTTGAGCGGCGAGCGCTCGGCGCGCGTCCGGGCGGCGACGAGCCCCTCGACGATCTTCGGGTCGATCATCGAGCTGCCGGCGGCCACTGCGCGGATGGCGGCCAGCAGCTCGGCCCGGTTCGACACCCGGTCCTTGAGCAGGTAGGCGCGCCGGTCCGAGCCGCGCTCGAGCAGCGCCAGCGCGTAGGCGGGGTCTCGGTACTGGCTGAGGACCACCACCCCGGTCTCGGGGCTCGAGTCGCGGAGCTGCTCGGCCAGGCGGATGCCCTCGTCCGAGCTCTCAGGCGGCATCCGGATGTCGGTGAGCACGACGTCCGGCCGGTGCTCGTCGACGGCCCGCTCGAGCGCGGGCAGGTCGGCGACGGCGGCGATGACGTCCACGCCCGGCTCGTGTGCGAGGACGTCGCAGATCCCCTGGCGGACGAGCAGGTTGTCCTCCGCGACGACCACGCGGATCGGCATCGCCCGACTCTACTGCCGCCGCGATCCCGCGGCCGAGTTTCCGTGCGACCCGGCCCCCCGGCGCGCGAGGCCGGCCGATGAACGCGGTAACGGTTCTGACTGTCGACGACCAGCCGGTGTTCCTCGCGGCGGCACGTGAGCTCATCGCGTCCACCCCCGGGTTCGACGTCGTCGGCGAGGCGGCCTCGGGCGCCGAGGCGTTGGCCGCCGTCGAGCGCCTGCGCCCCGACCTCGTCCTCCTGGACGTGCGGATGCCCGGTCTCGACGGGATCGAGACGGCGCGGCGGCTCGCGGCGGCGGGCTCGGGTGCGGTGGTCGTGCTCGTGACCGGGCACGACCTCGAGGCCGTCGAGGCCGTCGCGGACCCGGCGACCATCGCCGACCTCATCAGCAAGGAGCGCCTGCGCCCGTCGGTCCTGCGCGAGTTGTGGGCCCGCCACGGCTCGCCATGCTTGACGCGGGAGCCGGAGAGGCGTTGACTTGCCGCGTGAGACGCGCGTGCGCCAATCCGCGCGGCGGGCAGGGTGGTCGTCCGTGGACGAGTCACCTGCGTGGGGCTGAGCGCATGGCAGCTCTTCACCTTCTCCGCAGATCCCCGTCGCGCCCGGGCAACACGGTCCTGAGCGCGGGCCCGCCGCGCCCGACCATCGTGCGCGCGACGCCGCTCCTGGCGGTGCTCGGGAGCTTCCTCTGCGCGGGGGCGGTGACGCTCGCAACGGCAGGCGCGCCCAGCGACGCCGCGTTCGGGCGCGGGCTGGTCGAGCTCCTCATCGTCGCGGTCCCGATCACGACGGGCGTCTACGCGCTCCAGACGGGGGCGAATGCGCGGTTCGGGATCCTCCTTGTCTCGATCGGGTTCCTGTGGTCGCTCACCGCGCTGGCGCAGATGCCCGACAGCGTCCCGCACACGGTCGGCCGCCTCGCGACGTGGCTCGTCTTCCCCGGCGTGTTCTACCTGCTGCTCGCGTACCCGGACGGACGGATCGCCCGCGGGCTCGACCGCGTCGTCTTCGGCGGGATGCTCGCGGTCCTCGTCCTGCTCTTCTTCGGCACCGCTCCGCTCGTCGAGGCGTTCCCGCCCAAGACGCTGTGGGCCACCTGCTCGACCGACTGCCCGCCGAACGCGCTGTTCGCGGTCGACAGCCAACCTGCCTTCCTCGACGAGCTGATCCTCATCCGCGAGTGGCTGGTCCAGGTGCTCTGGGTGGGCATGTTCGTCTCGATGTATCGCCGGCGGCGCGCGGCGTCGCCGCTCAAGCGACGCTCGATGACCCCGGTGTTCGTCGCGGGGGCTCTGCTCGGGCTGACGCACATCGCGCACATCACCTACCGGCAGCTCGGCGGCCCCACCGACACGGTCGTCGCGATCTCGTCGGCCTGGACCCTGTCGATCGTCGCCGTGTGCGCGATGTTCCTCGTCGGCCTCGTCCGGCGGCGGACGGTGCTCGCCGGCTCGCTGACCAGGCTCGGGGCGGTGCTGCGCCTCGGCGGGTCACCGGAGCGCGCGCGCGAGGCGCTCGCCGAGGCGCTCGGCGACGACAGCGTCGAGCTGCTGCTTCGCGAGCCCGATCCTCGAGGGTGGCGCGACTCGCGGGGGTACGCGGTGGTGTGGCCCGTGGAGCCGGCGCCGGGCCGCGCGGTGACTCCGCTGAGCGCCGGCGACCAGGAGACCGATATCGCCCTTGTCCACGACGCGGCGCTCCGCGACGACGAGGAGCTGCTCGACGGCGTCGCGGGCATGCTGCTCTCGGTCTGGCGGCACGAGCGGATACTGGCCGAGCTGGCGCGGGCGATGGGGGACCTGGCGACCTCGCGCCGGCGTATCGCCGAGGCCGCCGAGCTCGAGCGGGCGCGGATCGAGCGCGATCTGCACGACGGTGCGCAGCAGCGGCTGATCGCGCTGAGCATGCGGCTCGCGCTGGCCGAGGAACTGCTGCATCAGGACCCAGCGACCGCGCAGGCGGCGATCCACGACCTCGGCGACGACGTCGCGGTCGCGCTGGAGGAGATCCGATCGCTCGCGCAGGGCATCTACCCCGCGCTGCTCGCCGACCGCGGGCTGGTGGACGCGCTCCGCAGCGCAGCGCGGCGCTCACCGGTCCCGGTCACCGTCGATGCGGTCGGCGTGACGCGCCATCGCCCGGAGATCGAGAGTGCCGTGTACTACACGTGCCTCGAGGCGCTGCAGAACGCGGCGAAGCACGGGCTCGGGGCGACCTGCGCACGGATCGTGCTGCGGGAGGACGGCGAGCTGACGTTCGACGTCTGCGACGACGGCGCCGGCTTCGACCCCGCGATGGTGCGGTCGGGCGCCGGCACCCGCAACATGCGCGACCGCGTCGAGTCGCTGGGCGGCACGCTCGAGGTGCGCTCGTCGCCGGGGGCGGGTACGACCGTGCACGGTGCCGTACCTCTGCGCCGCCGTCACGGTGCCGGCGCTGCGCTTGCATAGCGCCGGCGGTGGACGATCGCGCCGGCCAGCCCCGCCGGGAGCGGGATCCAGAACGTGAACAGCCGGTACGCCAGCGTCGCCAGCACGGCATCGCCGGCGGCGACCCCGGCAAGGCCGAGCATCGCGGCGAGGCCCGCCTCGACGAACCCCAGCCCACCGGGCGTGACCGGGATCTGCGCGAGGAGCTGCGCGGCGCAGAACGCCAGGAGCACGAGCCCCGGGCGCGCCGTGCTGCCGACCGCCGCCAGCGCGGCCAGCAGGCTTGCGTAGTCCAGCGCCCACCGGCCGGCGCCGGTCGCGAGCGCCGCCTTCCACCGTCGCCCGACGGCCCGGACGATCCGGTCGCGCTCGCGGACCAGCCGCGCCGGCAGCTCGGTCAGGGGCTCGGCGCGCGGCCGCACGCCGTTGCGCAGGCGCTGGATCGCCGCGCCCGTCCGCCGCAGCGGTCGGTCGAACCCGAGCATGAGCACGCCGAGGCCGAACACCACGCCGAACACCGCGAGCGCGGCGACGGCGGCGCGCACGAGGCCCGGGTCCACATGGCCGGCGAGCAGCGCCGGCGTGGCGAGGACGGGCAGCACGAGCACGATCGCGAGCGTCAGCAGGTTCGCGGCGGTGAGCCCCGCAACCGCGCGCGGCCGGTCGATCCCCGCCTGCACGAGCATCCGGTACTGCAGCGCGGCGCCGACTGCGCCCCCGCCGGGGACGACCTTGGCGATCGCGTTGCCGGCGAGCTGCGACGTCGCGACCGCGCACCACGGCGCCGCATGCATCGCGAGCCGCTGCAGCCCCCACAGACAGCCCTGGGTGCCGGCCTGGAGCACGGCAATCGCCACGATCCAGGCCGGGGCGAGCGTGGCGAGGCTCTCCCACGACGAAAGCGTCTCGACGAGCCCCGGCGCGACGAAGTACAGCGAGACGCCGGTGACCGCGAGCCAGGCGGCGATCCGGACGAGCCGCCGCCGGGACGGGCGCTGCCGCTCGCCCTGGACCAGCGCGCGCTCGACGTCGGTGCGCTCGTCGATCGCGTGCTCGAGGCGGTCGGCCGCGCGGAGCCGCCCCGCGGTCGTCACAGCGCCGACTGCAGCCGGGGCACGACCTCGGCGAGCGTGCCCGCAGGGACCGGCTCATCGGCCAGCAGACGCCCGCGCCCGCGGGCCACCGCCTCCTCGAGCTCTGCGGGCGTCCCACCCGCGACGAGCACCGCGAGCAGGGCTCCCCCGGGCTCGAGCGTCGCCGCGAGTGCCTCGATGGCGCCGGCGGGGACGCCGTCGGGATGGGGGGCGAGCGTGCGGCTCGTGGTCTCGCGCCGGCTGGCGGCGCTCAGGCGGAAGTCGAGGAAGGCCGCCATCGTGCCGTCCGCGCGTCCGGTCGCACGGTCGATCGCCTCCAGCTCGCCCGTCGTCGCGTCGCGCGCGATGAGCAGCGCGTCGAGGAGGCGGATGTCGCCGATCAGCTCGAGCCGCTCGAGCGCCCCGATGATCCAGCCCTCGTAGGTGGCGGCGGCGAAACGGTAGACGCGGAGGCGGGCGACGGCCCTCATGGCATCGCAGGCTCGCACCCGCGCGCCGGCGTGACGAGGATGCACGCCCGCGTCACGCGTGCGTGCGCGCGGGTCTCTCCGGCGCCGGCGCGGCCTGTTCGACCACGACCGTCCGCGCCAGGCGGTCGTGCAGGCCGCGCCGGCGGTCGTCGACGAGGATCAGCAGGAAGCCGGCGAACAGCGGCAGCGCCGCGAGCGTCAGGCCGAAGAAGCGCAGGACGGCGCGGCGCGGGGGAAGACGGTCGCCCCGTGCCGGCATGACCCGGATCCGCAGCAGCCGGTTCCCGGGCGTCTGGCCCGTCGCCGCCCAGAACGTCGCGAAGTAGCCGACGACCCAGAGCAGGTACGCGGCGCTGCCGGCGACGGCAGCGACGGTCTGCAGCTCGTCGGGGACGGTCAGGACCGAGAGCGCGAGCGTCACCACCGCAGCGACGACGACCGCGACGACGTTCACGAGCGCCGCGTCCACCGCGAAGCAGATCGCGCGCGTCACGAGCCCGACGTACGTCACGGCACCTCGCCGGGGACTTGGGTGCGATGCAGCATGCGCCGGGCGAGCCGCTCGAGCCGGGCGTCCGCCCGCCGTGTACGGCGCCCGACCTCCTCGGCGACCTGGTCGGCGAAGCCGGCGCCCTGCTGGGTGATCGCGGCGGTGACCGCTGGGCTTTGCGCGATCTCCTCCACGACCACCCACAGCTCGTCGCTGGCCAGGACTCGCGCGACGCTCGCGTCCACGAGTCGGCTGTCGAGCACGAGCGCCGCGAGGCGCTCCGTACCATCGCTCTCCAGTGCGCGCTCGCAGAGCTCGGCGATACGCGGGCTCTCGAGCAACGTCGCCAGCAGCCGGTCGACCTCGGGGCCCGCGAGGACCCGCCGCGCGGCGTGCGCCGCGAGCGGGCTGGCGAGCACCGCGTCGAACGCCGCGGCGGCGCGCGGCGAGGCGAGCCCGCGCTCTAGCAGGTCGAGCGCCAGGTCGCCCGCCGCCTCGGCGCCCGCGCGCGCGCCGCGGCCCCAGAGCCCGAACGGGTCGGCGATGGTCCTGAGCGCCGACATCGTGCCGTCCTCAGGCCGCGACGCCGGCGCGGGGGCGGAACGCGCGCTGCTCGAGCACGCCGCCGCGCCGCACGGTCAGCGCGCTGCCCTGCTGGATCTCGCGCCAGACGCCCGGTAGGTCGGAGAAGGGCTCGGAGACGATGAGGCGGTCGTCGGGGCTGAGGCGCGCGAAGCGGGCGTTGTCCGGATGCAGCCGCTGGATCGCCTCGACGCTGGCGGAGGCGAACAGCGAGCGCGCAGGGCCCTCGCTGGCGTGGCGCACGGCCCACAGGCAGGTCCCGTCCGAGACGCCGAACGTCGCCTGCACCGGCGCCGCGACCCCCAGCTCGGCCGCAGTCTCCTCGATCACGCCGACCGTCGCCTCGAGCGCCGCGATCGGGTCCGCTTCGAGGCCGTGCGTCAAGGCGAGGTGGAACACGACCTCGGTGTCGGTCGACCCCTGGACCGCCGGAAACAGCGCCGGGTCGATCCGGAGCATGAGCTCGCGCCGCAGGGCGCCGAACTCCGCGACGTAGCCGTTGTGGACGAACAGCCAGCGGCCGTGCCGGAACGGGTGGCAGTTGGTTTCCTGCACCGGGGAGCCGATCGCGGCGCGGATGTGGGCGATGAACAGCTCCGACTCGATGTGCGACGCGAGTTCGCGCAGGTTCGCGTCCGACCATGCCGGCGCGACGCTGCGGTAGACCCCGGGGCCTTCGCCCGCCCCGTACCAGCCGACCCCGACGCCGTCGCCGTTCGTCGGCTCGGCGCCCATCCGGGCGTGCAGACTCTGGTCGACGATGCCGTGCGGGGTCCGGAACATGATCTCGTCGATGAGGATCGGCTGGCCCAGCCAGGCCATCCAGCGGCACATGCCCGTGCCTCAGAGCCGGTCGCGCAGGCTGCGGACGGCGAAGGCCCGGACGACGTCCGTGACGCCGTGCATCAACGCCCAGATGCCGGCGAACACCAGCAGCGTGTAGGCCTTCTCGATGAAGAACTGCCCGCTCGTCCAGAAGCCGAGCGCGATCATCATCACGCCGGCAACGAGCCCCAGCCACCAGAGCGCCGAGGTCTCGCGCTCGAGGAACGCGCGGATCGTCCACCAGACGCCGATCGCGAAGAACACGAAGCCGAGGACGTCGGCCGTGCCGGCGAAGGTCTCCTCGGGGTTGAAGACGCAGACGACGCCCCCGACGAGGAACAGCGCGCCGAAGAGCGCCCACAGCCAGCGGAGCGAGTCGGCGAACATCGCGAGGATCATCTGCTGGATCCCGGCGAATCCGAGCATGAGCCCGACGATGAGGCCGACCGTGGTGACCGACGCCTCGTCGAACTGGAGGACGAGGAAGGACGCGACGAACCACATCGCGCCGGTGACGAGCCAGGCCCACCACAGTCCGGCGACCTCGCGCTTGGCCTCGCGGGTGTCCGGCATTCCGATCGCGGAGCTGCCGAACTCCGGTGTCGCGGCAGGGCTGCTCATGACGTCCTCCTCGCTCGCTGCGCCGCCCGGAGCGACGCGGTGAGCCCGACTCTCCCGCGCGTCTGCAGGCGCGGCAATCTGGCGTGCCAGCCTCCCGTGGTGGGGCGTGCATCACCGGCCCGCGGACCGGCTCTCGGTGCGCGCCGCGTCGAGCTCGGCGCCGAACAGGAACGCGATCGACGCGAGCCAGATCCAGAGCAGGAGGATGATCCCGGCGGCGAACGTCCCGTAGGTCTTGTTGTACGACGCGATCGACGTGACGTAGACGTCGAACGCGACGGTCTCCACGAGCAGCACGCCGACCGAGACCGCGGCGCCGTGCGTCGCCAGGCGGAACGGGGGACGCCCGCCGGTCGGCGCCGCCCAGCGGACGACGGCGACGATGAGCAGCGCCATGGCTGCCGCGGCGGGCCACCGCGCGATGCCCCACACGTCGAGCTCGTCGTCGAGCCCCACGAGCGTGACCAGCTCCTGCAGCGCGCGGCCTCCGGCGAGCATGAGCACGAGCAGCACGATCACCATCGCCAGGACGACGAGCGTCCAGCCGATGTCCGCGGCACGGCGCATGAGCGAGCGCTTGACCGGCTCGTGACGCCCGATGACGTCGAGCGCCCGTCCTGCGGCTGTGAAGGCGCGCGACCCGCCGTAGATCAGCGCGGCGAGGCCGGCGGCTCCCGCGGCACCCGCCGTCGGCGCCGACGCCGCGCGGGCGGTCTGCGCCGCCGAGCGCAGGGCCTCGGCCACCGCGCCGGAGGCGCCCTTCTCACGGGCATAGGCGGCAAGCTCGGCCGGGGCGCCGTCGCCGGTGATCAGCCGCACCACCGCGAACGCGATGAGCAGAAGCGGGAACAGCGAGAGGATCCCGTAGTAGGCCAGCGCCGGTGCACGGTCGATCATGCCGTCGTCGACGTAGCGCCGCAGCGACGCCGCGACGAGCCGCGCGGCCGTGGGGAGCCGGGTCGTGCCGGACCACGCCGAGGCGAGCGCTCGGCGCGCCGCTGGCCGCCGGGCTGACATGCGGGCAGGATCGCACGCGACCGGGGCCGCCGGGCAAGGGTGCGGTCCTCTCGCTCGGGGGCGTGACCGCCTGTCCTGTGTGCGCTTCGGGTGCGCGCACCCTCGTGCGACCCCGAGCGCTCTCGTAGCGTCGCCGGCGATGGGTATCGCACAGGACCGGCCCGCGATCGGCTTCATCGACGCGCACCTCGGCTCGCGTGATGTGGCACGCGTCATCTACGGGGCCGTCATCGGGCTCGCGCTCGTCGTCGCCCTGGAGGACCATCCGCCGCCCGCGTCGCGGGCGGCGTCGGCGCTGCTGGCGACCGCGCTCGCCGTCAGCCTCGCCGAGGTCTACAGCGAGGCGATCGGCGGCGAGGCGCGGACGCACCGGCGGCTGCGCACGGCCGAGCTCCGCCGGCTGCTGCGCGAAGCCGCCCCGGTGGGGTTGGGGGCGGCGTTCCCCGCCGTGTTCTTCCTGCTGGCAGGGCTGGGCGTCCTCGAGGTCGACCTCGCATTCACCCTGTCGAAGTGGACGGGGCTCGGGCTCATCTGCCTCTACGGGTTTCTCGGCGCGCGCCTCGCGGGGGCGGGTGCCGCTGTCGCCGTCGTGCAGGCGACGGGGGTCGGCGCGATCGGCGGTCTGCTGATCGTGCTCAAGGCACTGCTGCACTGACCGGCGCGGCGGGTCGGCGCGCGGGCGGCGCCCGCCCGGGCAGGCCCCGCGTGAACCACAGCGACAGCAGGGCGAAGATCGCGACGGCGCCGATCGCCCGTTTGAGGCCCTGCAGCTGCGCGTCGCCGTACTCCGCGGCGATCGCGCGCGCCTGCTCGGCCTCGACGCCCTGCTCCCGGACGGCCGCCTCGACGTCGTCGACCGGTGCGACCGGGATGCCCTTCTGCGCCACGCCGGCGAGGCGCTCGCGCGTGGGCCCTGAGATCGCGTGGTTCTGCTCGACGCGGGAGACGAAGCCGTTGGTCAGGGAGAGGATGAGCACCGAGCCGATGAGCGCCGTACCCAGCGAGGCGCCGAGGTTCTGCGCGGTTCCCTGGAGGCCGCCCGCCTCGTTGATCTTCGCCGGGTCGACCGACGACATGATCACGTTGCCCAGCTGGGAGAGCAGCAGGCCGGCGCCGATGCCGAAGAGCGAGAGGGCGAGCGCGAACTCGGTCGCGGAGAGCTCGACGTCGATCGTGCCCAGCAGCAGCACCGAGGCGACCGCGAGAGCCACGAGCCCGGCCTGCGCCACACGCTTGGGCGCGAGGCCCGCGGCGAGCTTCGGGCCGAGCATCGCCGCGGCGAACATCGTCACCGACATGGGGAACAGGCGCTTGCCGGTCTCGAACGCGTCGAGCCCGAGGACCACCTGCAGGTAGACCGGCAGCACGAAGAACGTCCCGAGGAGGATGAGCTGCTGCATCATCAGCGTCGTCAAACCGGCCCGCAGGCGGCCGATGCGCAGCATCGAGCGGTCGAGGAGCGTGTCGCGGCGCTGCCGCTCACGGCGCTCCTCCCACAGGGCGAACGCGGCGAGGAAGCCCGCGCCCGCGAGCACGAAGAACGGCACGCTCGAGAACCCGAACGGGGTGATCTCCGCACCGCCGACGGTCAGCGCGCCGCGCGGCTCGACCCAGCCCCACTCGCTGCTCTTGAGGATCCCGTAGACCGCCAGGGCGAGACCGAGCGAGGACAGGAGGACCCCGACGACGTCGAGCTTCGGGCGCCGAGCCGCCGCCGTCGGCTTCGGAGGGCGCCCCCGCACGACGAGGATCGCCGCGACGATCACGACCTCGCCCGCGAACACGTACCGCCAGCTGAACTCGGTGGTGACCCACCCGCCGATGAGCGGGCCGGCCGCGATCGCCGCGCCCGCGACGCCGCCGACGATCCCGAAGGCGAGCGCGCGCTGCGCGCCGCTGTAGGTCGCCGCGACGAGCGAGACGATCGCGGGCATCACGAGCGCGGCGCCGATGCCCTCGACGAGCGACCAGCCGATGAGCAGCGTCGTGAGGTCGGGGCTGAGCGCGGTCGTCAGCGACCCAGCGCCGTAGACGCCGAGGCCGAGCGCGAACGTGCGGTCGCGGCCGAGGATGTCGCCGAGCTTCGCGCCGGCCAGCATGAGGGCCGCCATGACGAGCGTGTAGGCGGTGATCGCGAGCTGGACGCCCTGGATCGTCGTGTCGAGGTCCGCGACGATCTGCGAGATCGACACGTTCATGACGCTGCTGTCGAGCACCATCACGAACTGCGCGGCGCCCAGGACGACGATCGGGAGTCCGAGCGAGGTCGACGCCGGATCTGCGACCGGAGCTGCGGATCCGGTGGCCGCGCTCACCGCGACCCCTACCTGTCGTCGTCGCGCACGACGAGCACCGGCCGGCGGGCGTCCCGCAGCAGCCGCCGCGACGTCGACCCGAGGAGCTTGGAGCGGACCCCTCCGAGCCCGCGCGACCCGACGACGACCGCCGCCGCACTCGGCAGCGGGACGCCGAGACCGGTCGCATCCGGGGAGGTCACCATCGCGCGGGCCAGGCCCGGCTCCCAGACGCTCACGACCACGCGCTCGCGGCCGGCGAAGAGCTGCGCTGTCGCGCGCACGGCGGCCTGCGACTCGCGGGAGCCATCGAGGGCGACGAGCACGGGACGACGATCACGGTCCATCGCCCCAAGCTGATCAGCGCGGGCGCGCCGGCGCAGGTATGCGGCCACGACGAGCGCGCACGTGAGCACACCTCTCCGGACACCGGCGCGCGCGGTGGCCGGGGCCGCGGTCGTCGGGGACGCTGGGCGGCATGCCGAGACGAACTGCGCGCATTGCCGCCGCGCTGGCGGCATGTCCCATCTGTGGCTCGTCCGCTGTGAGCTGCACGCGCATCGAAGAGGGCGACGCCGCGCAGGCGCGCTGCCTGCTGCGCTGCGGCGCGTGCGAGATCTGGCGCGGAGCGGAGCTCGACCGGCGTGTCGCACGAGCGCTCTCGCGGCGCTGGGCGGACGCGCGGATGCGCGAACGCCGCCGGCTCCGGCGCGACCTGCGCCGGCTGGAGCGGCTCGAGGTCGGGCTCTGAGCGATGCGCGACGAAGCGCAGAGCCCCGCAGCTGCCGCCCCCAAGCGCCTCGGCGTCCTCGGCGCGGCGTTCCTGGGCCTCGGCTCCATGGTCGGCGCGGGCATCTTCGCGCTGCTGGGCCAAGCGGGCGCCCTCGCCGGCTCGGCCGTGTGGCTGTCGTTCGTCATCGCCGGCGCGATCGCCGGGCTGCTCGGCTACACGACCGCACGGCTCGGCATCCGGTACCGCTCGTCAGGCGGGCTCGTCGCGTACCTCATGGAGGGCTTCGGCCGCGGCCACCTGTTCGGCGTCGCGGCCTGGCTGTTCTACTTCGCCGGCCTGATCATCACCGCCATGGTCGCGGTGTCGTTCGGCAGCTACGGTGCATCGCTGCTGTTCGGCGACGACGCCGCTGCGGGCTGGGTCAACGTCCTGGCGTCGGCGTCGGTGGTCGTGATGGTCGCCGTGAACGCGGCCGGGGCCGGGTCGGCCGCGAAGGTCCAGACGGTCATCGTCGGCGTGCTGCTCGCCGTCTTTGCCGTGTTCATCGCGGTCACGCTCGTCGACGCCCAGTGGGACCTCCTCGCGCCGTCGACGTGGCCGGCGCTCGACGACATCCTCGCGAGCGTGGCGCTGACGTTCTTCGCCTACCTCGGGTTCGCGGTGGTCACGTTCACCGTCAACGACATGCGCGATCCCGCCCGGATGCTCCCGCGCGCGATGTACCTCGGGATCGGCGGGGCGGCGGCGATCTACGTGCTCGTCTCGCTCGGGACGTTCGGTGCGCTGACGCCCGCCGAGGTCGAGCGGTACGGCGACACCGCGCTGGCGCAGGCCGCCGAGCCGGCCCTGGGTCAGACCGGGTTCACGATGATGGCGGTCGCGGCGATGCTCGCGACGGCGTCGTCGGTCAACGCGAACCTCTTCGCCGTCGGGCGCATCACCGCGATGCTCGCCGGCGAGCGCGAGTTCCCGCCGGCCTTCGGACGCCGTTCGCGCATCGGCGCCCCGAACGGGCTGGTGATCTCGGCCGCGCTCGTGCTCGTGCTCTCCAACGTCTTCGACCTCAGCGCGATCGCCGACGTGGGCAGCGCGGTCGCGATGGTGATCTTCCTGCTGCTGTGCGTCGCCGGAATGCGGCTGCGGCACGAGACCGGCTCGAGCGCCGTCGTGATCGCCACCGCGATGGTCCTGACGACCGCGGTGCTCGTGCTCTTCGCGATCGACACGCTCGAGAACGACCCGGTGACGTTCGTGGCGATGGTCGTCATCGCGGCGCTCGCTGGCGTGATCGAGTGGGTGTGGAAGCTCGTGCGCGACCGCGAGAGCGGCGCGCCGGGGCTCTCGGCGGGACCTGCGGGAAGCTCCTAGGCGGCGGTCATGGGCGGGGCTCCCCGCTACGGGCTGCTGCTGACCGCAGCGGTGCTCTCGATCGGGGTCCAGGGGGTCGTGCCTCCCGGCCGCGGGCAGATGGTCGTGGTCGCGACCCTCGCCGCCGCCTGCCTCCTGCTCGCCCTGCGCGCCGCCAGCATCTCCGGGGTGCTGCTCGCCGCCGCCACGGGAGCCGCCGTGTTCGTCGTCGGCTTCAGCGTCGTTCGCGCGATGACCGGGCCGGGCGCCGAGGACGCGATGCGCCTGATGAACGCCGCGCTCCTCGCGTTCGGGCCGCCGGCGGTCGCGCTCGGCGTGCTGCGCGACCTGCAGGCGACGGGTCGGGTCCGGCTGCAGGCGGTGCTGGGCGTCCTGTCGCTCTACCTGCTCATCGGCATGTTCTTCGCGTTCGGCTACGGCGCGCTCGACCGTCTCGGCGGCGGGCCGTTCTTCGCGTCCGGGGACGCGGCCACGACGGCGCGCTGCCTGTACTTCAGCTTCACCACGCTGACCACCGTCGGCTACGGCGACCTCGTGGCCCGGACCGACGTCGGGCACACGGTCGCGGTGTTCGAGGCGCTGCTCGGCCAGATCTACCTGGTGACGGTCGTCTCGCTCATCGTCAGCAACCTCGGGCGGGCGGCGCGGCGCGGCGCGCCGGGCTCATCCCGGTGATGGACTCGCGGGCGCGCGTGAGAGGTCCGCGGCGATGCGCGTCGCCGCGGCGGTGAGCGGGGCCGCGAGGATCAGGCCCACGGCGCCGAAGAGGCTGCCGCCCGCGATGGTCACGATCAGCACGGCGAGCGGGTGGATGCCCAGCGCCGCGCCGTACGCGATCGGCTGGATCATCTGCTGGAGGATCCCGTTGGCGAGCAGCTGGATCACCGTCATGGCGATCGCCGCCTCGGTCCCCGCGCCGCCCAGGGCGAGCAGGACGCTGAATGCGCCCGCGCCCCATGCGCCGAGGTAGGGCACGTAGGCACCCAGGAACGTGATCGCCGCGATCGTCCCGGCGAGCGGGACGCCGAGCACCAGCGCGCCCGCGCCCACGAGGACCGCGTTGAACATCGCGACGAACGTGACGCCGAGGAAGTAGCCGCGGAGCGACTCCAGGACGCGGTCGCCGATGGCGTGAGCGATCGCCGGCGCGACACGGGCGTGGGCCTCGACCCAGCGGCGGATGAGCGGCCCGTCCTTGAGGAGGAAGAAGAGGCTCAGCGCGGTGAGCGAGAGGAACACGGCGAGCGAGGACAGCGCCTTGATGCCTGTCCCGAGGCCTTCGAGCAGCGCGGGCACCGCGTCGCTGATCGCCGTCGACGTGGCCTGCGTCGCTGAAGCGGCGGTGTCGCGGTCGATGCCCACGTCGGCCGCCCACGCGCCGAGCGTGTCCTTCGCCTCGGCCAGGTGCGGGCGCAGCGCGTCGACCTGGCTGGTGATCCCGCCGAGGATGACGCCGATCACGGCGGCTCCGGCGACGATCATCGCCACGAGGAGCATCCCGGCCGCGGCGCCGCGGCCGATGCCGCGCCGCCCGAGCCTCGCGAGCCGGCCCAGGAGCGGGGACGTCACGGCGGCCACCACCGCGGCGGTCGTCACCGGCGCGACGATCGTCTGCGTCAGCGTGAGGAGCCAGACGGCGGCGAGGACCGCGAGCGTCACCCCGACGGCCAGCCACGCGCTCCCGCCGAGGTCGCGCAGCCACGGCGGCGCCCCGAGCAGGCCGCTCAGGTCATGCGGCGCCCGCCCGGCGGCGGGGCGGTCGTCGCCCGCCGGCTTCGGCGGGCGCGTCGGCGAGCGGCCCATCGCATCCATCCGGAGCGCTCAGCGCAGCACCTGGGCCTTCAGCCTCGCGAACTCCGAGCTGTCGATGACCCCGGTGTCGAGCAAGCGCTTGGCCTCGGCGATCTGCGACGCGCTGCCATCGGGCGGGCGTGTCGGCTCGGCGACGTACAGCTGATGCCCACGGGACATCACGATCTCCGTCTCGCGTTGGCGCCGGTCGTTCATGTCGCGCCCGTGGGCGATGAGGTAGACGAAGACGCCGAGCAGGGGCAGGACGAGGACGAACAGCGTCCAGCCGGCCTTCGTCCACCCCGACACGTCGCGGCGGAACACGTCCGACAGGATCACGACGAGCAGCCACATCCACGCGACCCACACGAAGAAGATGGTCATCGTCCAGAAGATCTCCATGAACGGGTAGTCCGCGGCGACGATCATGGGCAGAGCGTGCGGCTGCGCGCTGGGCGTCGCAATGGTGCGCCCACGACGACCGCGCGCGTGGGCGCCTCACCATCGACACCGGCGCGCCGGGTCGCGCGCCGCGCGGGGCCGGTGAGACGCTGCTCGGCAGGGCTATGCCGACGACGCCGACCGCCAGCGAGCAGACCTCCGGGCTGCACCGTTTCCGCGCCTTGCGCGACCGGCTCGAGGGCTCGGTCCTGCCGCTCGCGACGTCGCTCGACGGACGTCGCTTCATCTTCCAGGCGTCGTTGCACCAGCTCGAGCTGCGTCTCGGCGGCTACGTCGTGCTCGAGCAGGAAGGTGTCGCGCGCCTGGGCCAGATCCTCGACCTGCGCATGGAGCACCAGGCGGCGGTCCACGTCGACATCGCCGAGAGCGGGGCGCCCGGGCCGATGAGCGCCGGCGTCACCGTCCGGCACGCCGCCGGGTCCGGGATCGTCCTGGGCGGCGACGGCATCGCGTTCCACGACGCGGCGCTGCGGCCGGCGCGGGCCGACGAGGTCGGCGCATGGCTGGGCGAGCGAGCGGCGCACGGCGCGCCGCTCGAGCTCGGCGAGCTCGTGGCGCCCGCGGGCGTGCCCGCCACCGTCGACGCCCGGGGCCTGAACCGCCACACGTTCCTGTGCGGGCAGTCGGGGTCGGGCAAGACGTACGCCCTGGGCGTCCTGCTCGAGCGCGTCCTCACCGAGACGCGACTGCGCGTCGTCGTGCTCGACCCCAACGGCGACTTCGTCCGGCTCGCGACCGTCCGCTCAGGGACGGATCCCCCAACCGCCGCGCGCTACCGGGCTGCGGCGCGGGAGATCGCGGTGCACTCCGCGACCGCGAGCGGCGAGCACCGCCTGTGCCTGCGGCTTGCCGAGCTCGCGCCGGAGGCGCAGGCGGCGCTGCTGCGCCTGGACCCGGTGGGCGACCGCGAGGAGCACGCCGAGCTCGTCCGCCTGCTCGCCTCGGGCGCGCCCCCGTCCGCCGCCGCGCTGGAGGCGGCCGGCAGGCCCGAGGCGCTGCGCCTTGCGCTGCGGGCTCGCAACCTGGGCGTCGAGGACCTGGCCGTGTGGGCGGGGGCGCACTCTGGATCGGTGCTGGACGCGATCGTCGATCCGGCCGCGCGCTGCACCGTCGTCGACCTGGGCTCGCTGCCGACGCGCGACGAGCAGGAGCTGACCGCCGGGGCCCTCCTGCGACGGATGTGGGAGACCCGCATGCGCCGCGACCCCGTCCTCGTGGTGATCGACGAGGCGCACAACGTCTGCCCCGCAGCGCCGCCCGACGCGCTGACCGCCCTGGCGACCGAGCAGACGGTCCAGATCGCCGCCGAGGGACGCAAGTTCGGGATCTACCTCCTGCTCGCGACGCAACGCCCGCAGAAAGTCCACGAGAACGTCGTATCGCAGTGCGACAACCTCGTGCTGATGAGGCTCAACTCGCGGACGGACGCCGAGTTCGCTGCGCGCATCTTCTCGTTCGTACCGCCGAGCCTCGTCGAGCAGGCCGCGACGTTCGCGCTCGGCGAGGCCCTGGTCGCCGGGAAGATCGCGCCGCACCCCATGCTCGTGCGCGTCGGGGCCCGGATCTCCGAGGAGGGCGGGGTCGACGTGCCGACGACGTGGGCGCACACCCGCGGCTGACAGGCGCGCCCCATCGACCGGCCTCGAGGGCGTCGGGAGAGTCGGGACAACCCCAGTGGAGACGGAGGCATCGCATGGCGTCAATGGACGTGCCGGCAGACCGCCCTCTCGCGGTTCCCAAGCCGAAGGCGATCGTCAAGCCGACATACATCACGTGGCTCACGCTCGCGTTCATGACGACCGCGTCGGTCGCGAGCCTGCGCAGCGCGCCGACCATGGCGGTCTACGGGCTGACGTGCGTGTTCCTGTACGTCGTCCCGGCGATCGTGTTCCTCATCCCGCAGTCGCTCGTCGCGGCCGAGCTCGCGTCCGGGTGGACCGGCGGGGTGTTCCGCTGGGTCAGCGAGGGGCTCTCGGCGAAGTGGGGCCTGCTGGCCGTCTGGTGCCAGTTCGCGATGACGATCTTCTACTACCCGACGCTGCTCGGGTTCGTCGCGAGCACGCTGGCCTACGTCTTCAATCCCGAGCTCGCGTCGAACGGCGTCTACACGGGCATCGTCATCGTCACGGTCTTCTGGCTGGGCGTGTTCATGTCGGCACGCGGCGGCGTCGGCGGGATCGCGAAGCTCGCGTCGAGCGGCCTCATGATCGGCACGCTCATCCCGGGCGCCATCCTCGTCGCGCTCGGCATCGTCTACCTGCTGCAGGGCGAGACGTCGGCCGCCCCGATGGACGCCGACCACCTCATCCCGCAGTGGACCGGCATCGCGAGCCTCGTGCTCATCGTCAACAACTTCCTGTCGTACTCCGGCATGGAGATGAACGCGGTCCACGTCGGGTCGCTGCGCAACCCGAAGACCGAGTTCCCGCGCGCGATGTTCTTCGCCTGCGGGCTCGTGCTCCTGATCTTCATCCTGCCGGCGCTGGCGATCAGCTGGGTCATCCCGGCGGAGGAGCTCAGCCTCACCGCGGGGGTCATGCAGGCCTTCGACGCGTTCTTCGCGTTCTTCGACCTCCAGGTCCTCGTCCCGATCGTGGCGATCGCCCTGGTCTGCGCCTCGGCGGGCGGCATGCTCACGTGGCTGTCGGGCCCGTCGAAGGGCCTGCTGCTCATCGCCCGGCGCGAGGGCTACCTGCCGCCGTTCTTCCAGAAGCAGAACGACAACGAGGTCGGCGTGAACATCCTCGCCGTCCAGGGCGGGATCACGACGATCATCGCGCTGCTGTACGCGCTCGTCCCGTCGGTCTCGAGCGCGTACTGGATCCTCAGCGTGATGACGACGCAGGTCTACCTGATCGTCTACGTGCTGATGTTCCTGGCCGCGCGCAACCTGCGGCGCGACCAGCCCTCGGTCGAGCGCGGCTACACGGCGCCGGCGCTGACGTTCATGTGCGTCGTCGGCCTGCTCGCGTCGGCCGCCGCGATCGTCATCGGGTTCGTCCCGCCGTCGCAGTTCGAGAGCGGCAGCGACGCTGCCTACATCGGCCTCATCCTCGCCGGCACCGTCGGCCTCGGCCTCATCCCTCCGTGGCTGTTCCTGAAGTTCCGCAAGCCCGGCTGGAAGGCCGCGCCCGAGGAGGAGGTGGCGTCATGAGCCGCACGTGGTACTGGGTCATCGGCGGCGCCGCCGTCGTCATCGCGGTCGTCGCGATGTTCACCTATGCGGGCAACCGCGAGTCCGAGCGGGCGATCGAGAAGGCGCAGGAGCTCTCCTCAAAGCTCGACCGGGCGGGGCTGCGCGTGCCCCACCAGGACATCATCGTGCGGTCCCTCGGCGACGATGGCGGAGCCGTCTGCGAGAACGCCCAGGACGGGCTCGAAGGGCTCACGAAGGCGATCCTCGCCGACGCGCTGGCGAACGGCGCCTCGCACGTCGGCCGGCGGCCGATCATCGCCGACCGCCGCCTCGTCCAGGGCCAGCTCCTGATCCTGGAGACGTACTGCCCCGACGAGCTTGCCGACTTCCGCGAGGAGCTCGAGGACCTGGAGTTCGACGATGTCATCGACTGACGTGATCAGCGACGGCCTGCGGTCCGTCGTGGCGGGGCTCATGGGCCGGGCGCGCGACGACCTCGCCGAGCTCGTCCGCTTCCGCTCGGTCGCCGACCCCAAGCAGCAGCCGCCCGAGGAGTGCGAGCGCGCGGCGCAGTGGGTCGTCGACGCGTTCACCGCCGTCGGGATGCAGCACGTCCAGGCGTCGCCGACACCCGACGGCAGCCGCGCCGTGCACGGCGTCGCGCCGGGCCCGCCCGGCTCGCCGACGGTGCTCCTGTACTGCCACTACGACGTCCAGCCGCCGCTGGGCGAGGACGACTGGGTCTCGCCGGTGTGGGAGCTCGTCGAGCGCGACGGGCGCTGGTACGGCCGCGGCTCGGCCGACTGCAAGGGCAACATCGTCATGCACCTCACCGCGCTGCGCGCGCTGCGGCAGGCGAACGGCGGCTGGCCGTGCACGATCAAGCTCATCTGCGAGGGCTCCGAGGAACAGGGCACGGGCGGCCTGGAGGAGTTCGTGCCCGCGAACGCCGACCTGCTGCGCGCCGACGCGATCCTCGTCGTCGACACCGGCAACTTCGCGGTCGGCGTCCCGACGCTCACGACGACGCTGCGCGGGATGACGAGCGTGGACGTCACGCTCCGGGCGCTCGGCAGCGCGATGCACTCGGGGATGTTCGGCGGCCCGGCCCCGGACCCGGTCGTCGCGCTCATCCAGCTGCTGGCGACCCTGCACGACGAGCACGGCAACACGACGGTCGACGGGCTCGACGCCACGCAGGCCTGGTCGGGCGTGGAGTACTCGGCCGAGCAGTTCCGCAGCGACGCGAACGTCCTCGACGGCGTCGAGCTCATGGGGGACGGAAGCGTCGCCGACCTGCTCTGGGCGCGCCCGTCGGCGACCGTGCTGGGCATCGACGTGCCTCCGGTGATCGGGTCGTCGTCGGCGGTCCAGGCGTCGGCGGCAGCGCGGGTCAGCCTGCGCATCCCGCCGGGCGTCGCAGGCCGCGCCGCGCAGGACCTGCTCGTCGAGCATCTCGCGTCGCGCATCCCGTGGGGCATGGAGCACGAGATCACGCGCGTCGCGGTCGGCGACCCGTTCGTCGGCTCGCTCGACGGGCCCGCGTTCGATGCGATGAGGGAGGCGATGGAGGAGGCCTTCGGCCGGCCGATGACCACCGAGGGGCAGGGCGGCTCGATCCCGCTCTGCAACGTCCTCGCCGACACCTATCCCGACGCGGAGATCATGCTCTTCGGCGTCGAGGAGCCCAAGTGCCTCATCCACGCGCCGAACGAGAGCGTCGACCCGTCGGAGATCGAGCGGATAGCGCTCGCCGAGGCGCTGTTCCTCGAGCGCTACGGCGAGCAGGCGAGGGGGCGGTGATGGCCGTCGCCGCCGGACCGGCACCGTTCACCGCCGCGGACTTCCGCCGCAGGATGGCGCGCGCGGCCGAGCAGACGAGCGCGGCCGGGCTCAGCGGCGTGCTCGTCGCCCCGGGGCCGGACCTCGTCTACTTCACCGGCTACCTGCCGGTGGCGATCACCGAGCGGCTGACGCTGCTGGCGATCCAGCCCGGGCGCCCGGCGGTGATGATCACGCCGTCGCTCGAGCGTCCCGACGCCGAGCGGGCGCCGAACGCCGCGGCGATCGAACTCGTCGACTGGACGGACGGAAGCGACCCGTTCACCGTGTTCGCGCCGCTCCTGGATCCGGACGGCACGTACGCGATCTCCGACTCCGCGTGGGCGCTCCAGGTGCTCGGGCTGCAGCGTGCGCTGCCCCGGACGGGCTACGTCTCGATGACCGAGGCGCTGCCGATGCTGCGCGCGATCAAGGGGCCCGACGAGCTCGCGCGGCTCGCGGCGGCGGGCGCGGCCGCCGACGCCTGCTACGAGCAGATCGTCCAGGTCCCGTTCGCCGGCCGCACCGAGAACGAGGTCGCCGCCGACCTCGCCGCGCTGCTCATGGAGCACGGCCACTCGCAGGTGGACTTCACCGTCGTGGGCTCGGGCCCGAACGGCGCGAACCCGCACCACGAGGCGGATGACCGGACGATCGAGGACGGCGACATGATCGTGCTCGACTTCGGCGGGCTGAAGGACGGATACGGCTCCGACACGTCGCGCACGGTCCACGTCGGCCCGCCGACCGCCGAGGAGCAGGCGGTCCACGATCTCGTGCGCCGGGCCCAGCAGGCGGGCTTCGAGGCGGTCCGGCCCGGAGCCACGTGCCAGGACATCGACCGCGCCTGCCGGAAGGTCATCGCCGACGCCGGCTACGGCGAGTGCTTCCTGCACCGCACCGGCCACGGCATCGGCCTCACGACGCACGAGCCGCCGTACATGGTGGAGGGCGAGACCCGCCCCCTCGAGCCCGGGATGTGCTTCTCGATCGAGCCCGGCGTCTACCTGGCCGGACGCTTCGGCGTCCGCATCGAGGACATCGTGACGGTCACGCAGGACGGTGGGCGGCGATTGAACAGCACCTCACACGAGCTGCGCATCGTCCGCTGAGCGACGCCGACGCCCACGAGCTCCATGCGTTCCTGCTGGAGCTCGGGCGGTCGCTCAGCCTCGCCGGCGCGGCGGTCAGCGAGACGCAGGAGCGCCTGCAGCTGATCGCCGCCGTCCACGGTGCCGGGACCGCGCGCGTCATCGTGCTCCCGACGGCGCTCATCATCGCGTTCGGACGGGCCGGCACCGCGACGATCGAGTCGATCCCCCAGCTCGCCGGGTCGCTCCGGCTCGACCAGATCTCCGTGCTGTACGAGGTCGCCGAGGCGGCCGAGCGCGGCGAGCTGCGCCCGGCCGACGGGCTGCGGCGCCTGCAGGCGCTGCGCGCGATGCCTCGCCGTCACGGCTTCGTCGTGACGCTCGCCGCGTACGTGGCGATGACCGTGGCGCTGTGCCTCATCCTGCAGCCGACCGCGCGCGACGTCGCGCTGTCGGCGGGCCTCGGACTGCTGGTCGGCGCGCTCGTCATCGCGGCGCACGGCCGGGCGACGCTCATGGTGTTCGTGCCGATCGTCGCGGCGATGCTCGCCTCGGCGATGACGTTCGAGGCGGTCGAGCACGAGATCGCCGACCCCGGGCTGCGGACGCTGATCGCGCCGCTCATCACGCTGCTGCCCGGCGGCGTGCTGACCACCGCGACGGTGGAGCTCGCCGCCGGTGAGATGGTCGCCGGGGCGAGCAGGCTCGTGTTCGGCGGCGTGCAGCTGCTGCTCCTCGCGTTCGGGATCGTCGCCGGCGTGGAGCTGGCGGGCCTCGCGCCGGAGACGGCGCTGCGCGACGGCCCGGCGGGCGTGCTCGGGGACTGGGCGCCGTGGATCGGCGTCGTCATGTTCGGCCTTGCCGCCTCGGCGTACTTCTCGGCGCCGCGCGGATCGCTGCGCTGGCTGCTCGTCGTGCTGCTCGTCGCCTGGGTCGGGCAGCGCCTCGGCGACCTGGTCGTCGGCGGCGACGTGAGCGGCTTCTTCGGCGCGCTCGCGATGACGCCGGTCGCGCTGGCGATCTCGCGGCTGCGGGGCGGGCCGCCGTCGCAGGTCACGTTCCTGCCGGCGTTCTGGCTGCTGGTGCCGGGGGCGCTGGGGCTGATCGGCGTGACCGAGGTCGTGGGCAACCCGTCCGCCGCCGGCGTCGACGACCTCGTCAAGCCCCTGGGGGCGATCGTGTCGATCGCGCTCGGCGTGCTGTGCGGCGTCTCGCTGTTCCGCGGCCTGGCCGCCGTGCCGCAGCGGCTCCGGCGACCCTCACGACACTAGCCGGCGTCGGCCAGGGCCGCGCTGCACTGCTCGGAGATCGCGTCGAGCTCCGCCTGCACCGCGTCGGCGCCCTGGCCGCCGAACAGCTCGCCGAACGCCGCGACGTACGCCTTCGCGCAGTCGGCGGCGACCGCGCCGCGCGACGCCGCGGCCTCCGCCTCGGCCTTGGCCTGCTCGGCTTCGGCCTCGGCCTTCGCGCCGCTGCTCGCGGCCTCGGCGGCCTGCTTGCCGGCGTCGGCGGCGTCGGCCTCGGCCTTCGCCGCGGCCTGCTCGGCCGAGGCGAGATCGTCCTCCGTCTCGGCCAGGTCGTCGCTCGTCGCGCCGAGCTGGTCCGACAGGTCGTCGTAGAGGTCCTGCGCGGCCGCCACGATCGCGCTGTCGGCCGCTTCGCCCTGCTCCATCTTGCCCTGGAGGTCGTCGAGGTCGGACTGCGTGCTGACCGCCCACACGAGGAAGCCGACGGCGATGACGGCGACGGCGATCGTCGTCCACTTCCACGGGTTGCGCTTCTTCTTCTCGGCCGGCGGAGGCTCCTCCGGGGCCGGCTGCACGCTGCTCACGGGGTCGACGGTCGACATGAGGCGAGCGTCGCCGCGCGGCGTCCCCCGGACAAGCGTGTCTGCGGGTCGGTGGCTTGCGTGCGCGCATCCGTCAGTGGTCGCCGGACCACAGCGGCGCGGTCGCGTAGACCGGCACGTCCAGGTGCTCGGTGAAGCCCGCGCGGCGGTAGAGCTCGAGCGCCATCGCCGAGGACTGCAGCACGACGCGCCGGCAGCCCACGGCGCGGCCGCGGGTGAGCAGCGCGGTCGTCAGCGCCTGCGCGACGCCGCGCCCGCGCGCTTCGGGACGCACGCTCATCCCGTAGATCGCCGCCACGCCCGCCGGGCCGGCGAACGACAGCCAGGCCTTGCCGACCGTCTCGCCGCCGGCCGTCGCCAGGTACCGGTGCCCGGGGACGGCGGCGAGCTGCTCATCGGTCGTCACCTCGGCGACCCGGACGCCGTCCGGCCGGGGCGGCGGCGCCCACCCGGCGAGGTCGAGGGACATGTACGTGAGCGCCTCGACCGCGGCCAGCCCATGGGCGGCCAGGCGCGCGCCGAGGTCGTCCGGCGTGCTGCTCGGGTGGACGAACCACATCATCGACCAGTGCGCTGACGAACGCGGATTCGATCTCCTCGATGACGTCCAAGCGCCGATTCTCCTCGCACCGATGAGTTCCGCGCCACCCCGCGGTCTTAGGATGCGATGACCATGTGGCTCACCCACATCGGGCCGGTGCCCGTCGAGGAGCTCGTCGTGGCCGCCGTCTCCGGCGCGAGCGTCGCGCTCGTCGCCGGCCGCTTGGCCCTCGCGCGGATCCTCGCGCGCCTGGATCGCTCGGACTGACCGCAAGGTCCGGGGATGTCGAGCGTTGAGGCTCTCATGCCTCGCGCCGCGCTGCTCACCCTCCTCGCCCTGCTCGCCGTCTCCGGTGTCCTGGGGGCCGTCGCCTTCGGCTCGGACCCCGACGCGGGCTCGGTCAGCCTCGACCAGACCGCGACCGGCTGGAACGGCAAGCACTTCGCGCTCGGCGTGACGCCCGCGCGGCAGCTGTGCGACGTGTCCGACCAGCTCTGCGACCGCTTCGAGCTGACCGTCGACGTCGACGAGTCCCACTGGGACAGCCACGCCGGCGGCGTGCAGGTGACCATCCAGTGGCCCGACGAGGCGGACGACTTCGACCTCTACGTGCTCGACTCCGAGGGTGCGGTCGTCGGCAGCTCGGCCGTCGGCGGGACGACGAGCGAGCGCGTGCTCATCGAGAAGGCGAGCGGCACCTATCAGGTCGTCGTCAGCCCGTACCAGGTGACCGACGGCGACTACAAGGGCGGCGCGTACGTCGAGAGCCGCGCCGACGTGCCCGCGGCGGCCGGCGCGCCCGACCAGCCGCTCTCCGGCGTCAGGTGCGAGGGCGGGAAGGCCGGGCCGTTCCCGTGCAGGAACGTCGACCTCGACGGCTTCCTGCCGGTCACCGCGCTGAACGACGGCGAGGCGACCGACACGCTCGGCGACCCGGTCGAGCTGAACGACATCTGGGGCTGGACCGACGCGCAGACCGGGCGCGAGTACGCGCTCGTCGGCAAGACGAACGGCACGGCGTTCGTCGACGTCACCGACCCGAAGGCGCCGCGGTACCTCGGGAGCCTGCGCACCCACCACCCGGTCGAGACGCTCTTCAAGACCTGGCGCGACATCAAGGTCTACAAGGACCACGCGTACATCGTCAGCGAGGAGCCGCTGCACGGGATGCAGGTCTTCGACCTCACCCGGCTGCGCGGCGTCACCGCGCCGAAGGCGTGGACCGAGGACGCGCACTACCCGCTCGTCGGCAACACCCACAACATCGCGATCAACGAGGAGTCGGGCTTCGCCTACCTCATCGGCACGAGCACGTGCCAGGGCGGCCCGCACATCGTCGACATCCGCAACCCGAAGCTCCCGCTGCCCGCCGGCTGCGTGTTCCAGGACGGCTACACGCACGACACGCAGTGCGTGAACTACGACGGCCCGGACGAGCGCTTCCACGGCCGCGAGATCTGCTTCAACTCCAACGAGGACACGGTCACGATCGTCGACGTCACCGACAAGCTGAACCCGGTGCAGCTGTCGCGGACCGGCTACGACGGCGCCGCCTACACGCACCAGGGCTGGCTGACCGCCGATGGGCGGTACTTCCTCATGAACGACGAGCTCGACGAGCAGGAGAGCGGCGCGCCGACGACGACGCGGATCTTCGACGTCTCGCGGCTCGACAGCCCGATCCTCACCGGCCAGTACCGGGCGAAGGTCGCGTCGATCGACCACAACCTCTACACCCGGGGCGACCGCGTCTTCGAGGCCAACTACCGGTCGGGCCTGCGCGTGCTCGACGGCTCGGACGTGGCGTCCGGGCGGATGAGCGAGGTCGGCTTCTTCGACGTCTACCCGGCCGACGACGAGGCCGAGTTCAACGGCGCGTGGTCGAACTACCCGTACTTCGCGTCGGGCACCGTCGTGGTGAGCGGGATCGAGCAGGGGCTGTTCGTCCTGCGGCCGACCGGGGACGCGGCGGTGTCGCGCGGCGCCGCTCCCGCCGCGCCTGCTGCTCCGTCGGCCGGCGCGCCGGTCGCGCGGGCGGCGTCGGCGTCCGGGCCGGCGTGCACGCCGACGACGGCGGCGAAGATCGCGCGCCGCGGTCGCGCGCTGACGCTGTCGTTCACGCCGGCGTCGAAGCGCGTGCGGGTCGACGTGCTGCGCCAGACGGCCGGGTCGCGCCTGGTGTCCGAGCGCCGCGTCGGGCGGTTCACCGCGCGGTCGGGGAAGGCGACGTGGAGCGGTCGCGGGCTGCGTGACGGGATCTACGTGCTGCGCTACCGCGACGGCGCTGCGTCGCGGCGCGTCGTGGTCGAGCGCCGGCGCGGCCGGTTCGTCCAGCGGCCCGCGGCGGAGACCGCGACGGTCTGCGGGCTGATCCGCCGGCTTGCCGTCGACCGGCCGGTGTTCGGCGGGCGCGGGAAGCGCGCGCTCGTCGCGCGGTACCGCCTCGGCGCGAACGCGACGGTGAAGGTCGAGGTGCTGCGCGGCCGCAAGGTCGTCAAGCGCTTCAAGACCGCGGCGCGCCGTGCCGGGCGGACCTACACGGTGCGCCTGCCGGCCCGCGGCCTGCGCCGCGGCGATCACCGCGTGCGGGTGACGGCCGAGGGCGCGGGCGCGAAGGTCACCTCGTCGGTCGTCGGCCGGCGCCTCTGAGCGCGCGCTCGCGTCGCGGCGGCGGCGCGGCGGTATGGCGATATGCAGATATCGCTATATTGCTGCGCCGTGATGCGCGAGATCCCCATGCTGAAGGCCGAGTTCTTCAAGGCGCTCGGCCACCCGCTGCGGATCCGCGTGCTGGAGCTGCTGGCCGAGCGCGACCGCTCGGTGTCCGAGCTGCTCGAGCACGTCGAGGCCGAGCAGCCGACGCTGTCGCAGCAGCTCGGCGTGCTGCGCCGCGGTGGGTTCGTGACCGCGCGGCGCGATGGCGCCCACGTGGTCTACGCGCTCGCCGACCCGCGCATCGCCGACGTCCTCGCCGTGGCGAAGCAGATCCTGCTCGACATGGTCACCGCCACGCGCGACGAGTTGCGCGCCACGTGAGCATCACGCCCGTCGCCGGGCTGCTGCCCGGCCGCCGCGACTACCGCGGGCTGCGCTCGGGGTGGCGCGCGGACCTGCTCGCCGGCGTCACCGTCGCGGTCGTCGCGCTCCCGCTGGCGCTCGCGTTCGGCGTCGCCGCGGGCGTCGGAGCCCAGGCCGGCCTGGTCACCGCGATCGTCGCCGGCGTCGTCGCCGGCGTGTTCGGCGGCTCGCACGTGCAGGTCAGCGGCCCGACCGGCGCGATGGCCGTCGTGCTCGCCCCGGTCGTCGCGGCGCACGGCACCGGCGGGGTGGTCGTCGTCGCGCTCCTCGCCGGCGTCCTGCTCGTCGCCGCCGGGGCTCTGCGACTCGGCCGCTACGCGGGCGTGCTGCCGTGGCCGGTCGTCGAGGGCTTCACCGCCGGCATCGCGATCCTCATCTTCCTCCAGCAGGTGCCGGCCGCGCTGGGCGTCGAGCGGCCCGAGGGCGAGAACACCGCGGCGGTGGCGGTCCGCGCGCTGGCGGCGTGGGGCGGCGAGGGCTGGATCGCGCTCGGCCTCGTCGGGCTCGTCGCAGCGATCATGCTCGCCCTGCCGCGCCTGCATCGCGGCCTGCCCGCGTCGCTCGCCGCGGTCGCCGCCGCCACCGCCGCCGCCGAGGCGCTGGGCCTCGACGCGGCGCGGATCGGCGCCATCCCCGCCGGGCTGCCCGCGCCGTCGCTGCCGGGGGTGGCGCTCGGCGACCTCCCGGGCTCACCTCGGCGGTGCTCGCGGTCGCGGCGCTCGCCGGGATCGAGAGCCTGCTGTCGGCGAAGGTCGCCGACGGCATGGCCGACGGCGAGCCGCACGACCCCGACCGCGAGCTCGCCGGCCAGGGCCTGGCGAACGTCGCGGTGTCGTTCGTGGGCGGCATGCCCGCGACCGGCGCGATCGCGCGGACCGCCGTCAACGTCCGCGCCGGCGCGCGCACCCGCGCCGCGACCGTCGTGCACGGCCTCGTCCTGGCGGCGGTCGTGTTCGCGCTCGCCCCGCTGCTGTCGCGGGTGCCGCTCGCCGCGCTCGCCGGCGTGCTGCTCGTCACCGCCGTGCGGATGGTGAACCTCGAGACCGTCCGGCGGATCGTGCGCTCCACCCGCGGCGACGCGGTCCTGCTCGTCGCGACCGCGGGTGCCACCGTCGCGTTCGACCTCGTCGTCGCCGTGGGCGTCGGCGTCGCGCTGGCGTCGCTGCTGGCGCTGCGCTCGGTCGCGGGCACGACGACGTTCGAGCGCGAGGAGCTCGGGACCGACGGCATCGACGCGACGCTCGAGCACGCGCTCCTGGCCGAGCACATCGTCGCCTACCGGCTCGACGGCGCGCTGTTCTTCGGCGCCGCGCAGCGCTTCCTGCTCGAGATGACCGAGGTCGTCGACGTCGAGGTCGTGATCCTGCGCCTCGGCGGGCTGCGCGTCCTGGACAGCACCGGCGCCCAGGCGCTCGCCGACCTCGTCGCCGTCCTCGAGGGCCGCGGCATCACCGTCCTGCTCGCGTCGGTCCGGCCCGAGCACCGCCGGATGATCGAGCGCGTCGGCGTGCTCGCGGCGCTCGCGCACGAGAACCACGTGCTCCCGACGATCCGCGAGGCGCTCTCCCACGCCCGCCGCCACCACGTCCGCAACGGCACGGCGGTCGCCCCGACGTAGGTCTCTCAGCGGCCGCGCTTGCCGCGCGCCTGCTGCCCGCCGTTCATCGCGCCGAGGTCGACGAGGAACGCGAACACCACGAAGAACCACTCGAACCCCGTGACCCCGGTCCCGGCGCCCCACTCCCACAACGCGACGTAGGCCAGCGTCGTCCACGGCAGCAGCAAGAACCCGAGCACCGGGATCACCCACGTGTCGAACGCGTCGCCGAGGACGTCGTCGAACACCCACAGCAGGAACAGGACGAGCCGCGGGGAGATCAGGGCGAGGAGGGCGAGCAGGCAGCCCATCGCGACAGTGTCCCATGACCGGGCGGTTGCGCCGCGCGCGCGGGGTCGGAGAGACTCGCGCCCGTGGAGCGGGTGGACATCCGGATGCTGGGGACGTTCGCGGTGGCGGTGGACGGCGCGGCGCTCCCGGCCTCGGCGTGGTCGCAGCGGCGGGCGGCCGATCTGGTGAAACTGCTCGCGCTCGCGCCGGGGCACAGGCTCGCGCGGGACGTCGTGCTCGAGTCGCTGTGGCCGCACCTCGAGCCGCAGGCCGCCGCGTCGTCGCTGCACAAGGCCGCGCACTTCGCGCGACGGGCGCTCGGGGCGCGGGACGGGCTCGTGCTCGCGGGCGGGGCCGTGGCGCTCGCGCCGGGCGCGGAAGTGACGACGGACGTCGCGCGGTTCGAGGCCGGCGACGACGCCGCGTACGCCGGCGACCTGCTGCCCGAGGACCTCTACGAGGCGTGGACCCACGCGCCGCGCGAGCGGCTGCGGGAGCTCGCGCTCGGGCGCCTGCGCGAGGCGGGGCGGTGGGACGACGTCATCGCGCTCGACCCCGCCGACGAGGAGGCGCACCGCGAGCTCATGCGCGCCGCGGCGCTGCGCGGCGACCGCTCGGGCGTGGTGCGGTGGTTCGGGCACCTGCGGACCGAGCTCGCGCGCCTGGGCACGCAGCCCTCGCCGGCGTCGCTGCGGCTGCTGCACGAGCTCTCGCGCGGCCCGGCGGTCCGCGCGCCGCTCGGCGACCAGGCGCCGATCGCCGGCCGGGCGGGTGAGGTCGCGGCGGCGCTCGCGCGGCTCGAGGCCGCCGAGGCGGGCAGCGGCGGCGTGCTCGTGCTGAGCGGCGACGAGCGCAGCGGCAAGACGCGCCTCGCCGAGGCGGTCCTGCTCGCGGGGGAGGAGCGCCGGATGCACACGCTGCGGGCGAGCGCGGGCGACGGCCCGGACGTCCTCGCCGCCGCGGTCGCCGCGCTGCGCGCCGGCCGGCCCGACCTCGTCGACGCGGGCGCCGACGCCGAGCCGCCGCCCGCGCCGCGCCCGGCCCGCGCCGCCGGCGGCGCGGACGCCGAGCCGCCACACCGGCCGAGACCCGCTCGGCCCGGCGCCGCGGACGCCGAGCCACCCCACGCGCCTCTCCTGCGCGCCGCGCGCGAGCGCGGGTGCGTCGTGCTGCTCGACGAGCTGCACCTCGCGTCCGACGCGGCGGTCGACGGTCTCCTCGCGCTCGCCGCCGACGCCGCCGGCGCGCGCCTGCTCGTGATCGCCGCGTGGCGGCCGGCGGAGGCGCGCGGGCGCCTGCACGACGTGGCGCGCACGCTCGCCGAGCGGCGGCTCTCCGCGACCGTCGCCCTCGACCCGCTCGCCGCCGACCCGCTCCCGGCGACCCGCTACGCGACGTCGGCGGACGGCGCGCGGATCGCCTTCCAGCTCGCCGGCGCCGGGCCGGCCGACGTCGTCGTCGTGCCGGGCTTCGTGTCGAACGTCGAGCACGGCTGGGACATGCCGGCCGCGCGCCGGATGTACGAGCGGCTGTCCGCGCGGGCGCGGCTCGTGCTGTGGGACAAGCGCGGCACCGGGCTGTCCGACCCGGTCGCCGCCGTGCCGACGATGGACGAGCGCATCGAGGACCTCACCGCGGTGCTCGACGCGGCCGAGGTCGGGCGCGCGATGCTGTTCGGGGTCTCGGAGGGCGTGCCGCTCGCGCTGCTGTTCGCCGCCCGGCACCCCGAGCGCGTCGACGGCCTCGTCCTGCTCGCCGGCGCGGCGCGGTTCATGGGCGACGCCGACCACCCGCGCGGCTGGAAGCCCGAGATCGCGCGGCGCCTGACCGACGAGCTCTACGAGCACTGGGGCACCGGCAGCCTGCTCAGCGTGTTCGCGCCCGGCCGCGCCGCCGACCCGGTCAGCCGCGAGGTCTTCGGCCGCTTCCAGCGCGCCGGCGCCAGCCCGGCGATGGGCCGTGCGATGGCCGAGGCGATGTTCACGATCGACGTGCGCGACGCGCTCCCCCGGATCGCCGCCCCGACGCTCGTCCTGCACCGCGAGGGCGACCGGATGGTCGACGCCTCCGGCGCGCGCCACGTGGCGGAGAACGTCCCCGACGCCGTCTACGTCGAGCTGCCGGGCGACGACCACTTCCCGTTCCTCGGCTCGCCCGACGACGTGCTGGCGGAGGTCGACGCGTTCCTCGACGAGGTCGCCGTCCGGCGCGGCGCCGCGGCGGCGAGGGGCTGACCGTGCGCTACGACGAGGCGACCTTCCGTGCCACCCACAACTCGTACGAGGGCGGCGCGCGCGGGTCGGTGCCCCGGCAGCTCGACCGCGGCGTGCGGTTCCTCGAGCTCGACGTCCACGCGGGCGACTTCGAGGAGCACGGCTACCGGATCGGCCATGCCGGACCGGGCAACGCGGTCGCGCGCGGGCTGGACGGCAACCCGCGCAGCGACCGGCTCGCCGACTGGCTCCGGTTGATCGCCGGCTGGTCGGCGGCCAACGCCGACCATGCCCCGATCACGATCGCACTGGACTGCAAGTCCGACCTGTCCGACGCGCGGTCGTTCGCGGGCGGCAACCTCGCGGCGCTCAACGCGCTGCTGGAGACGACGTTGGGCGACCGGCTCGTGCGGGCGGACGCGCTGGGCGACGGCCCGTGGCCGCAGCTCGACGACCTGCGCGGGCACGTCGTGACCGTGCTGAGCGGCGACGGCGACACCCGCGTCGCCTACCTGCGCGACGGCGGCCGGATGCCCGCGGTCGCGCTCGACACCGCCGGCAACGTGGTCGAGGTGCACGCGTCCCGGCGCGGGGAGCTCTGGTACTGGACCGGCGTGCACACCGGCGACGCCGTCACCTGGCGCCGCCACGGGTCGTTCGGCTTCGGCACGCGGCCCGCGGTGCGGCTCGACGGTGAGGGCAAGGTGCTCGTCGTCCACGAGGAGGACGGGCGCCGCTGGGCGCGGACCGGCCGCCTGGACGGGGCCGGGGAGATCGCGTGGGAGCGTGGCACGAAGCAGGCTCCGCGCGACGCGCCGGCGCCGGCGGCGCGCGCCGAGGCGGGCGGCCGCACGGTCGTCGTCGCCACCGCGCCCGACGGCGGCTTCGACCCCGAGACGCTGCTCTACGGCACCGGCGTGCGCGCGGACCGCCGCATCCGCTACGAGCAGCTCGCGTTCGTCGAGGCCCAGCAGGCGCCGCTGAAGCTCGGGCCGCTGCGCGAGCCGCCGCAGCTGCTCGGCGGCGACCAGCGCTTCTGCGCCGCGCCGGCCGGCGACCGGTACGCGCGCGCCTGGGCCGAGGCGTGCCGGGCGCGCGGGCGGATCGTACGGCTGTGGCAGGTGCGCAGCTTCGACGACGCCGGCGACATCCCGGTGAGCTTCCCGGCGACCGACGACCCGGCGGCGCCGTGGTACGAGCGCTACTGCGAGAAGGTCGGCGCGGTCACGCGCTGAACGCCCCGTCTCAGCCGAGCCGGCGCAGCCGCGGCCACAGCTCGGACCACGGCGCGATCGGGCCGTCGCACAGCCGGACCGGCTTGCCCTGCTCCTCGTTCTCGACGCCCGCGTCGTTGGCGATCTGCGCGACGACGCGGCAGCCGCGCAGCAGCGCCGGGTCGACGTCGATCGCGACCACCGGCCCGCTCCCGTCGGGCGGCGGGCCCCAGTCCCAGAACGCGTTGTGGCCGCTGTAGGCGGGGAGCGTCCCGAACCGCTCCACCGCGCCGGCCTCGCCGTAGTTGCCGGTGAGGACGATCGCGCCCGGCCGCCCGGCGGCGGCGCGGTCGATCGTCGCCGCGAACTCGGGCCACCCGATCGTCTCGGCGACGTCCTCGTTGACCGCCAGCACGGGATCGGCGTCCGACGCGGGCAGGAGCGGCAGCGCGATGAAGGCGGCGGTCACGACGCTCAGCGCGAGCGCCGCCGCCCCGGCGGCCCGGCGCGCGCGCGTCGACAGCCAGTCCGCCACCGGCTCGGCCCCCGCGGCGATGAGCAGCGGCAGCAGCCCGGCGAGGTAGTACGGCTTGCCGCCGCTGACCATGAACACGACCGCGAGCACCGCCCACGCCCACGCGAGGAACGCGAGCTCGCGCGAGCGGAACAGCCGCACGAGCCCGGCCACCCACACCGGCGTCAGCAGCGGCCCGGCGAGCAGGACCTGGAACGGGACCATGAGGAACCACGGCTCCGAGCTCGTCGAGTTCCCGGCGGAGATCTCGCGCGAGACGTCGAGCTGCGGCCAGCCGTTCGACGCCTGCCAGACGATCCACGGCGACCAGATCACGAGCGCGAGCGCCGCGCCTGTCCACACCCACGGGCTGCGCAGCAGCCGCCGCGGTCCCGCGATCACCACCCCGGCGAGCAGCGCGGCGGCGAAGAACGCGGGCAGCGGCTTGTTCAGCAGCCCGAGCCCGAGCACGACCCCCGCCGCGAGCCACACCCGGTCGTCGCCCGTCCGCACGCCGCGGACGACGAGCCACGACACGGCCGTCCAGCACAGCAGGTCGAACGTCGCGGTGCTGAGCAGGTGCCCGGTGAACAGCACGAACGCCGCGGCTCCCGCGCACGCCGCGGCGATCGCCTGCGCTCGGCGCCCGCCGCCCAGGTCGCGCGCCATGAGGCCGGTGAGCACGACGATCGCGCCGGCGGCGAGCGCGCTCGGCAGTCGCAGCGCGGTGAGCGAGCCGGGCGCGAGCGTGTCCATCAGCCGCGCGACGAGCGGCGTCAGCGGGCCCTGGTCGGCGTACGCCCAGTCCAGGTGCCGGCCGGCGACGAGGAAGTACAGCTCGTCGCGGTGGTGCCCGTAGCCGGAGGCGAACGCGATCAGCACGCCCGTCACCGCCCCGGCGATGGCCACCACGATCCGGCTCATCGCGCCACCCTACGCGCGAACGTACGGCAGGCGGCGCCCCGGCGCCGCCTGCCGTACGTTCGGCGGTCAGCGGCGCAGGAAGCGCGTCAGGCGCGGGAGGAAGTGCTTGCGCTCCTGCAGGAAGAACGCGTGCGCGGCGTCGCGGTAGGTCACGAGCTGCGCCCGCGGGATGATCCGGCCGAGGCGGACCTGGTTGGCGACCGGCAGCAGCGGGTCGAGCTCGCCGCCGCCGACGAGCACCGGCAGCTTCAGCCGCGCGACCTTCCGGCCGTCGGCGTCGCCGCCGAGCAGCCACGTCCCCGACGCGGCGATCTGGCGCTGGATGACGGCCTGCGGCGCGCGCGGCACGAACCCGCGGCGCCGGGCGAGGTTGCGCACGAAGCGCTCCGCATCGGCCTCGTGGCCGGGCGGGAAGAGCGCGCTCGTCGCGGTCGCGGCGTCGCCCTCGCCGGTGAGGATCGCGCTGCCCGCGGCCGTCGGCATCGCCGCGCGGCCATCGCCCGGCGCGGTTGCCAGCAGCACGAGCCGGCGCAGCGAGCGCGGGTGCCGCACGGCGAACGACTGGGCGATCATCCCGCCCATCGACCAGCCGACGACATCGGGGCGCTTCAGCCGCAGCGCGCGGATCAGCCGCGCGGTGTTGTCGCCCATCCGGCGGATCGTCAGCGGCGCCCGGCGCGCCTCGGACCGGCCGACGCCCTCGTTGTCGAACAGCACGACGCGATGCCCGGCGCGCGCGAGCGCGTCGACGAACGTCGGGTCCCAGCCGTCCATCGTCCCGCTCAGCCCCTGGATGAGCACGACCGGGCGCCCCTTGCCGACGGTGCGGTAGGCGATCGTCAGCCCGTCGACCTCGACGGTCCGGGTCGGGGCGGTGGCGGCGCCCTGGGCACGGGCGTCGGCAGCGGGGAGGAGCAGCGCGGCGACGAGCACCGCGACGACGAGCAGTCGGGCCATCCCTACAGCCTGCCGCCTTCGAGCAGACGACGCAGGAAGCGCTGCGTCGCCTCGTGCGACGGCGACGCGAGCAGCTGCTCCGGCGGACCCTCCTCGACGATCCGACCCTCGTGCAGGAAGCACACGCGGTCGGCGACCTCGCGCGCGAAGCTCATCTCGTGGGTGGCGAGCAGCATCGTCATCCCGCGCTCCTTCAGCTCGCGCAGCAGGACGAGCACCTCGCCGACGAGGTCGGGGTCGAGCGCGCTCGTGACCTCGTCGAGCAGCAGCGCGAGCGGGTCGGCGGCGAGCGCGCGGATGATCGCCACGCGCTGCTGCTGGCCGCCCGACAGGCGGTCGGGCATCTGGTCCTCGCGGCCCTCGAGCCCGAACCGCGCGAGCAGCTCGCGCGCGCGGCGCTCGGCCTCCTCGCGCGGGACGCCGTGCGCGCGTACCGGCGCGAGCACGACGTTCTGCAGCACCGTGAGGTGGGGGAAGAGGTTGAACGCCTGGAAGACCATGCCGAGCCGGCGGCGCACCGCGACCGGGTCGACGCCGGGCTCGGTGACGATCTCGCCGTCGACGAGCACGTCGCCGTCGTCGATGTCCTCGAGCAGGTCCATGCAGCGCAGCAGCGTCGACTTGCCCGAGCCGCTCGCGCCGATGAGCGCGACCGCCTCGTGGCGCCGGACGGTCAGGTCGATGCCGCGCAGGACCTCGGTGTCGCCGTACGCCTTCGTGACCCCGCGCGCCTCCAGGACGACCGGCGCGGCGCTCATCGCTCCATCCTCCGGCGCTGCATGCGCTCCAGCCAGCGAGCGAGCGGCACGGTGACCGCGAGGAACAGCACCGCCGCCGCGACGAGCGGCGTGTAGACGAAGTTCGACGACGCCTCGATCTGCGCGACGCGGAACGCCTCGAGCGGCCCTAGGATCGACACGAGCGCGACGTCCTTCTGCAGCGAGATGAAGTCGTTGAGCAGCGGCGGGATGACGCGCCGGATCGCCTGGGGCAGGACGACGAACCGGAGCGCCTGGCGCTCGGTCAGCCCCACCGCGAGCGCGGCCGCGCGCTGGCCGGGGTGGATCGAGTCGATCCCCGCGCGGTAGACCTCGCTGACGTACGCGCTGTAGGAGAGCGTCAGCGCGATGCCGCCGAGGATGACCGGGTCGGTCGGCAGCCCGGACATCTCGAGCGCCGGGATGCCGAACCCGATGAGGTAGACGACGAGGATCGTCGGCACGCCGCGGAACAGGTCGACGAACCCGGTGGCGAGCAGCCGCAGCGGCGTCAGCGCCGGCGTGGACGACACGCGCACGAGCGCGATCGCGAGCCCGAGCGCCAGCACCGCGACCTCGACGACCACGAACATCCGCACGTCGAGCCAGAACCCCTCGAGCACCTGCGGGAACGAGTCCGCGAAGTCGCTCGGGTTGAAGAACGTGTCGCGGACCTCGGGCCAGCCCTTGCTCGAGGTGACCGCGACGAGCAGCGCGCCGAGGACGACGACCGTCGAGACGGTCGACACTGCACGGTCGCGCCGCGCCTTGCGGCGCCGCGCCGCCTCACGGACGGCGCGGCGGTCGGTGGTGACGCCTGCGGTGCTCAGCGCAGGTCGGGCGCGGCGGCGCCGCCCATCCAGCGATCCTCGATGCGCTCGAGCTCACCTGACTCGCGCAGCGTCCGGATCGCCTCGTTCACGCACTCGGTCAACGGCGAGTCCTTCTCGAGCAGCAGGCCCCAGTCGTCGCCGCCCGGCGCCTCGAACTGGCCGACGATCTTGGCGTCCTGCACCTCGGCGCCGATGAGGTAGAAGGCGGTCGGCAGGTCGACGACGACCGCGTCGACGCGCTTGCCCTTCAGCGCGCGCGTGACGTCGTTCGAGTCGTTGTAGACCTGCGGGTCCTGGTTCGGCTGGATCCGGTTCTCGACCGCCTCGAGGCTCGTCGTGCCGACCTGGACGCCGATCTTCACGTCCTTGAGGTCGGCGAGGCTCTTGGCGTCGGCGGCCGGCGAGCCCTCGGGGGCGACGACCGCCTGCGGCGCGGTGAAGTACGGCTCGGAGAAGTCGACCCGCTTGGCGCGCTGCGGGGTGATCGAGATCTGGTTGATGTCGAAGTCGAAGTTCTTCGGCCCCGGCGCGTACGACGAGTTGAACGGGACCGTCACCCACTTGACCTGGTCCTTGCGGAAGCCGAGCTCCTCGGCGACCGCGTAGGCGACCGCGCTCTCGAAGCCGCGGCCGTTCGTCGGGTCGTCGTCCTCGAAGTAGGGCGGGTAGGCCGGCTTGTCGGTGCCGACCGTCAGGACCCCGTCCTGCTTGGTCGGGGCGGGCCGGCACTTGTCGGACGCCTCCTGGGCCTGCGTCGAGGCCTGGGTGGAGGCGCTGTCGTCGTCATCGTCGCCGCAGGCGGCGACGAACAGCAGCGCGGGGATCAGCGCGAGCGCGAGCAGGCGGCGAAGCGTGGGCATGGGGCACGAATGTAGCCGCGCCCCATGCGCACGCACGCGCGCGGGTGGGAACCCTGCCGGCCCGCCCGGGCCCGGCCGGCCCCGCCCGGCCCGCTCAGCGCGGGCCGGCGCCGTGGCCGAACGGGCCGCCGGGGCCGGGGCCGTCGGGGCCCTCAGGGCCGCCCGGGCCGTGGAACCGCTCGAACCGGCCGGGGCCGTCGGACCCGTCCGGCCCGCCGCGCCACGGGCCGCCGGGGAACGGCACGTCCCCGAGCACCTCCTCGACCTTGCCCGCCTCGACGCCGAGCTTGCCCGCCAGCGCCTCGACGAGCTCGTCGCGCAGGCGCTCGCGCCGCTGCGCGGCCTGCTCGTGCGCCTTCTCGCGCGCGTCCTCGAGCTGCTCCTCGGTGACGCCGAGCGCCTTCGCGAGCTCCTCCTCGAGGTCGTCGCGGTCGACGCGCTGCGGGCCGACGGCGCGCAGGGCGCGGCGCAGCCTGCGCTCGCTGACGCCCAGCTCCTCGGCCAGGTTCGCGAACGGCCGGCGCAGGCGCTGCGGGCGCGTGCCGGGCTTCGGCGGCTGCGGCCGGGCCTTCTCGAGCGCGGCCGACACCTTGGCGGCGTCGAGCCCGAGCTTGTCGGCGAGCTTCTCAGCGAACGCGTCGCGCCGGGCGTCGCGCACCTTCTCCATCGCGGCGCGGACCTCGCCGGCGCTCTTGCCGAGCGCGGAGGCGAGCGCCTCGACGCGCTCGTCGCGCCCCTCGTCCCGGCGCGCCTCCAGCGCCTCCTCGAGCGCGCTGCGCAGCTTGTCCTCCGGGACGCCGAGCTCCTCGGCGGCGTCCTCGAGCCACGGGCCGGCGATGCGGATGTGCCGCTCGAGCCTCGGCTCCTTCTCGGCGGTCGTGCTCGCCCGCTCGGCCTCCGAGCCGCTCGCGGCGGTCGCGGAGCCGTCCCCCGACTGGCTGCCGATCGCGTAGCCGGCCGACGCCAGCGCCACGGCCCCCGCCAGCACCGCAGTGGTCCTCTTCGTGCGGTTCGTCATGCGGGGCAGGGTTCCGGGCGAACCAAAGAACCACGTAAGAACGCGGCCCGGCGTCCCGGGACGACGGTCAGGCGCAGGCGGGCGGGACGATGACGATCGGGCACCCGGCCGAGCGCGCCAGCTCGCGATCGACGGCGCCGGCGAGCGCCGCCCGGATCGGGCCGCGGCCGTGGCAGCCGACCACGAGCACGTCGGCGCCGCGCCCGCAGGCCAGCCGGTCGAGCGCCGTCACCGGCGGCCCGTCGAGCAGCACGCGCTCGGCGTCCGGCGCGCCGGCCTGCGTCGCGATGTCCGCCAGGAGCTGCTCGCCCGCCTCGCGCTCTGCGCGCAGCACGTCGCTGCTGTGGTCGGGCGGGAAGACGACGCCGGCGCCGGCCACGGCGACGGCGGGCGGGTGGACGACGTGGGCGAAGACGAGCGGCGCGTCGAGCGCGCGGGCCAGCGAGACCGCGGTGGCCGCGGCGGCGCGGGTGGCGTCGTCGTCGCGCTCGACGCCGCAGACGACCGGCCCGCCCGAGCCGGGGAGGCGCTCGGAGCGCGCGACGAGGACCGGACGGCAGCCCTCGCGGGCGAGGCGGCGCGAGACGCTCCCGAGGAGCGCCTCGCCGATCGTGCCGCGATCCGGCGCCCCGACGACGACGAGCGCGGCGTCGCGCTCGTCGGCAAGGCGGTTGAGCTCGGCTACCGGCTCTCCGACCGGGACGACCGTCTCCTCCTCGTCGTCGACACCCGCCTCGCGCAGGAGGCTCAGGCCTTCCTCCCGCGCTTCGCGCACCCACGCGTCGGACTCGGATTCCTGGAGGGCGCCCGCCAGGACGGGCGCCGTGTCCAGGGCGTGCCCGTGCAGCGCCGGCAGGGGATCGGCGACGCGCGCCACGTGGACGTAGACGACGGCGAACGCGCCCGTCGCGGCGAGCCGGCGGCCCGCCGCGAGCACGTCCGCAGCGCGGTCGTCCGCGTCGATGGCACAGAGCACGAGCGGGTGCACGGGCGCATCATCCTCCCGCGCGCCCGCGCGCGCCAATGCGGCCCTCACCCCATTTCGCATGGGCGCGGATACCCACGCGCGCGGTCTGGGCCGGCGCGCGGGCGGGTAGCGCGGCGCCATGGGGACACCGCGCACCGTGACCGACACCGGGGTGACTGACACCGGGGTGACCGACACCGGGGTGACCGACACCGTGGTGGTGACGGGGGCGAGCGCCGGCGTCGGGCGCGCGACCGCACGGGCCTTCGGCGCCCGGGGACGGCGCGTCGCGCTGCTCGCCCGCGGCGAGGACGGCCTGGCCGCCGCGGCGCGCGAGGTCGAGCAGGCCGGCGGGACCGCGCTGCCGATCGCGCTCGACGTGGCCGACCACGACGCGGTCGACCGCGCCGCCGCACGGATCGAGGACGAGCTCGGCCCGATCGGCGTGTGGGTGAACTGCGCGATGACCGCGGTGCTGGCCTTCGTCCACGAGACGCGCCCCGAGGATGTCCGCCGCGTCATGGAGGTCAACTACCTCGGCTACGTGCACGGGACGCTCGCCGCGCTCGCGCGCATGCGCCCGCGCGACCGCGGCGTGATCGTGCAGGCCGGCTCGGCGCTCGCCTACCGCGCGATCCCGCTGCAGGCGACGTACTGCGCCTCGCGGTTCGCGGTCCGCGGCTTCACCGACAGCCTGCGGACCGAGCTGCTCCACGAGGGCTCGGGCGTGAAGGTCACGATGGTCCAGCTCCCCGGGCTCAACACGCCGCAGTTCACGTGGGTCCGCACGACGCTGCGCCGCCACCCGCGGCCGGTGCCGCCGGTCTTCCAGCCCGAGGTCGCCGCCGAGGCGATCGTCCACGCCGCCGCCCACCCGCGGCGTGAGCTGTGGGTCGGCGGGAGGAACGCCGCGATCATCGCCGCGAACCACGTCGTGCCGGGCCTGGCCGACCGCTACCTGGCGCGCACGAACGTCGACGCCCAGCAGACCGGCGAGCCGATCGACCCCGGCCGGCCCGACTCCCTCTACGCGCCGCTCGGCGACCGCGGGACGCACGGACCGTTCGACGACGAGGCGCGGAGCCGGTCGCTGCAGCTCACGCTGAACCGGCGCCGGCGGCCGCTGGCCGTCGCGCTCGCGGGCGCCGCCGCGCTCACCGCGGCCGGGATCAGCCGGCGATCCGGGTGACGCCGCGGCCGTCCGCCCGCGCGGTGAAGCCGGTCCCGTCCTGGCGGAACGCCGACCAGCGCAGGCCGCCGGCGTTCATGAGCACGAGGTAGCCGACCTCGCGCGTGGGCCGGCCGCGCTGCATCGCGCGCACGATCCGCCGCGGCGCGGACGCGTTGACCTGCGACCAGGAGTAGGTGCCCGCGCCGCGGGCGCCCTGCGCCTCGACGTCGGAGATGATCGCGACCTGCCCGTCGTGGCGGGCCTGCGCCGACCGCAGCCGCCCGTCCTGCGTGACGACCTGCGCGTCGATCCGGTCGGGCGCGACGCGCAGCATGAGCAGCCGCCCGCCCGCGCGCGCCCGCATGCGCCGCAGCGCCGGTGCGAGGTTGCCGCGCAGGAGCAGCGATCGGCGACCGAGCCCGGTCGGCGGCCGCGCCTCGCTCGACCCGCCGCCGGCCGCGTCGCCGCCCGGGGCGGCGAGGTCCCCGGCCTCGTCGATCTGGCGGCTGATCTCGTCGACCGCGTCGCGGATCCCCGGCACGGCGTAGAGCGCGACGGCGCCGATGCCCGCGGCGAGGACGGCGAGCACGACGAGGCCGCGGGCGGCGCGACGGCCTCCGGACGGCCGGCCGTAGGCCCGCGTCGTCGCCGGGCGGTGGTGCGCGGGACGGCGGGCGGCCGTGGCCGGCATCTGCGTCGGCGTCGCGTGAGGCGGTGCGCCCGCCCCCGCCGTCGTCGCGGTGGGCAGGTGCCCGAGCCGCGGCGCGGAGGGCTCGGGCGGCGCGACCTCGCCCAGCGAGGCGGTGTCGGTCTCACGCGGCGTGGCGCCGGCGGAGGTCGCCTCGCCGGTCCAGCCCATGGCAGCGAGCGGGTCCTCCTCGCGGTCGCGGCCGAAGGGGTCTCGGTCGGTCACGGCGCGCAGCATCTCGCATCCGCGACCCCGCGTGGGCGAACTTGGCGTACGACACGGCGGAACTTCGCGTAGGATGCGCGACCTGCCGACACGGCCGTTCCGCCGTGAGGAGGAGGGGGTGGAGGGCCTCCCGCTCGTGGAGGCCCTCCAGCGGCCCGCGCAACTCGACGTTCGCGCCGGCCCCTCCGAGGGCAACCGACCCGTGGGACACCGAGGAGAAGGGTCGGGCATGAGGCAGCTCACGAGCCTGGACGCGCAGTTCCTGGCGGTCGAGTCGGCGCGCACGTACGGGCACGTGTCCGGGCTGGCGATCTACGACCCGTCGACCGCCCCCGGCGGGCGCCTGACCCGCGACGACCTGTGCCGGCTGGTCGGCGAGCGGCTGCCGATGCTCGCGCCGTTCCGCTGGAAGCTCGCCGAGGTACCGCTCGACCTCGACCACCCGTACTGGGTCGAGGACCCCGACTTCGACCTGGACTTCCACATCCGCGAGTCGGCGGTGCCGCCGCCCGGCGACGACGCGGCGCTGGCGGCGACGGTCGCGCGGATCGTCGCGCGCCCGCTCGACCGCGCGAGGCCGCTGTGGGCGATGTACCTCGTCCACGGGCTGCCCGGCGGGCGCGTCGCGGTCCTCACGAAGGTCCACCACGCGGCGGTCGACGGCGTCTCGGGCGCGGAGATCCTGAGCGTGCTGCTCGACCTGGGGCCGGAGGGCCGGCCGCCGGAGGACCTGCCGCGCCGGCCGGCGGACCAGGCCGGCGAGCGTGTGCCCACGCAGCTCGAGATGCTCGGCCGCGGCCTGCTCGGGCTGCCGCGCCAGCCGCTGCGCGCGCTGCGGTCGCTGCCGCGCGTCCCGCAGCTCGCCGACGTCCCCGGCGTCCAGCAGGTGCCGCTCGTCGGGACGATCGGCCGGATGACCGCCCGCGCCCAGCGGCTGCTCGCGTCCGGCGACGCCGCGCACGTGCTCGAGCCGCCGCCGGTCAGCGTCCCGGTCACGCGCTTCAACGGCCCGATCACCCCGCACCGGCGGTTCAGCTTCGGGTCGTTGCCGCTCGACCGCGTCAAGGCGATCAAGAACGAGCTCGGCATCAGCGTCAACGACGTCGTGGTCACGATCTGCGCGACCGCGGTGCGCGCCTGGCTGGCGGCGCGCGACGAGCTGCCGGACGAGCCGCTCGTCGCGATGGTCCCGGTCTCGGTCCGCACCCCCGAGCAGATGGGTACGTTCGGCAACCGCGTCAGCGCGATGATCGTGCCGATCCCGACCGACGAGCCCGATCCGCGCCGGCGCCTGCTGGCCGCACACGAGACGCTGCGGACCGCGAAGACCCGCCACCGGGCCGTGCCCGCGACGCTCATGCAGGACGTCACCCGGTTCATCCCGCCGGCCGTCCACGCGCGCGCGTCGCGCCTGACGCTGCAGCTCGCGGCGAACGTCCGGCGCCCGCCGCTGAACCTCGTGATCTCCAACGTGCCCGGCCCGCCGATGCCGCTCTACCTCGCGGGCGCCGAGCTGCAGGCGCACTTCCCGGTCTCGGTGATCACCGACGGGGTCGGGCTGAACATCACGTGCATGAGCTACCGCGACCACATCGACTTCGGCGTCGTCGTCGACCGCGAGATGGTCGACGACGCGTGGGAGCTCATGGCGGCGCTCGACGCCGCCCTGGACGAGCTCGACGCCGCGATCTGCGGTCGCCGCGCGCGCACCGGCCCGCGCAGGCGGCCGTCGCGCCCGCCGCGGACGCCGTCGCCCATGGCCGGCACCTGACGCGTCAGGCCGCCCGGGCGGGCCGCGGCGCCCGGGTCCCGCGCGGCGCGCCCGCGATCCCCGGCGACCGTCGCCCGCAGGCGCGCAGCGGGGACGTGAGGAGCCCGCCCGCATGAGCGATCGCCGACTCAACCGCCGAGCAGGACGTCGTTCAGCTCCTGGCGGCGGCGCACGCCGAGCTTGCGGTAGACGCGCTGCAGGTGGTTGTCGACGGTCCGCACCGACACGACGAGCCGGTCGGCGATCTCGCGGCTCGTCAGCCCCGCGGCGGCGAGCAGCGCGATCTCGCGCTCGCGCGGGGTCAGCTCGTCGCGGGCGGGCGCACCGCACAGCAGCGGCGGGTGCGCGCCCTCGCACCGCTCGAGCCACGCGGCCGAGCGGGCAGCCGCCGTGCGCGCGGACGAGTCGCGGCCGGCGTCGCGGTGCAGTGCGGCGGCGGCGTGCGCGGCCTCCGCGGCGGAGATGAGCAGCCCGAGGGCGGCCAGGCGCTCGGCGGCGTCCGAGAGCGCGTGCGGGTCGCGGGCGCCGAGCGCGGCGCCGTGCGCGGCCGCCGCAGCCGCGTAGGGGCCGTCGACGCGCCGCGCGGCGTGGGCGAGCGCCGCCGCGCTCGGCGCGTCGCCGAGCCGCGCCGCGGCATGCAGCGCGATCAGCACATACGTGTCCTGCCCGTGCTCGCGCGCGCGGTCGGCGCCGGCGCGCGCGTGCGCCGCGGCCCGCGGGAGCGCTCCCGCGGCGGCGGCCGTCCACGCGTCGGCGAGGTCGAGCTCGGTCGCGAAGGCGCGGTGGCCGAGCGGCAGCCCCCGCATCCGCGCGGTCGCGTCCGCCGCCGCGGTCGTGTCGCCGGCCAGCGCGCTCGCCTGCGCCAGCCCCGCCAGGCTCCACGGCAGCATGCCCATCGCGTCGCCGCCGGTCAGCAGCGCGACCGCCTCGCGGAAGAACCGCAGCGCGGTCGCGACCTGCCCGCGGGCGAGCCAGACGTAGCCGAGCGTCCCCGCCTCCATCGCGGTCGTGTTCGCCGACCGGCGGCCGACCGCCGCCGCGTACGTGCGCTCGGCCTGGGCGGTCGCCTCCTCCGGGCGCCCGGCGAACAGCAGCGAGAACGCGCGGTGGCCCTCGAGCACCGCCTCGACGATCGGCAGCTCCCGGCGGTGATCGCGGGCCAGCGGCAGGAAGCGGCCGGTGAGTTCCAGCCCGGCGGCGATGTGGCCGCGCAGCAGCATCGCCTCGCAGGCGGCGAGCGCGGCGTACAGCCGCGCGCGCACGTCCGCCTCGGGGTTCAGCGCGATCGACCCGGCCGCCGCGAGCGCCTCGGCCGGACGCCCGGACGCCGACAGCAGCCGCACGCGGACCGCGGTCAGCTCCTCGCGCAGCCCGGGGTCGGTGACCTGCCCGAGGGCCCGGTCGAGCATCGCGAACGCCTCGCCGGAGCGGTCGAGCGCCCAGAACACGTCGCGCGCGCCGGCGATCGCGACGTCCGCGACGCGTCGCTCGTCGCCCTCGGCCTCGCCCGCGAGGGCCGCGTAGACCGCGCCGGCCTCGCGCGCACGTCCCTGGCCGGCGAGCGACCGGCCGAGCATGAGCCCCGCCTCCAAGCCGCCGCCGGCGTCGACCGCCGCGCGCGCGAAGCGCTCGCCGAGCGGGAAGTCGAACGCGCCGAGCGCGGTCCACGCCGCGCGCTCGAACAGCGGGCCGTGCCCGGGGTCGCCGGCCTCCAGGCGCCACTGCGCGACGCGCAGCAGGTCGCTGCCGCGGCGCGCGCCATGTGCGTCGACGGCGTCGGCCAGCCGCCGCACGAGCCGCTCGGCCGCGGTCTGCGAGAGCTGTGCGCGCACGACCTCGCCGTGCAGGGGGTGGGCGACGTCGGCCGTGCGGCGCCGGCCGTCGAGGCGGCGCTCGACGAGCGTGTGGCGCTCGAGCGCGCCGAGCGGGGCCAGCTCCCGCGGCGCGAGGATCCCGACCTCGAGCGGCGCCGCGACCGCCACGAGCGCGAGCACATCGCGCTCGGCGGCGGCGAGCGTGTCCAGGCGCGTGCCGACGAGCTCGGCGAGCCGCAGCCCGGCCGCGACGTCGCCCTCCCAGCGCCAGATGCCGTCGTGGCCGGTGAGCAGGCCCTGCTCGCGGCCGTAGAGGACGAGCTCGCGCAGGAACAGCGCGTTGCCCCGGCTCATGTCCCACAGCGCCGCGAACGTCCGGCCGTCGACCGGGCCGCCGAGCGCCGCCGTCAGCAGCTCCTCGACCTGCCGCGGCGCCAGCTCGGCGAGCTCGACGAGGCGGCACAGCTCGTCCTTCCACAGGGCACGGACGGCGTCGGGGACCGCCTCGCCGCGCCGGACGGTGACGATCGCGAACGCCTCGCCCGCCGCGACGAGCTGGTGGGTGAGCGTGGCGGAGGCGTCGTCGAGGAGCTGACCGTCGTCGACGCACAGGACGAGCCGGCGGCCCGCCCCGCGGCCGGCGAGCGCGCGGCGCGCGCCGGCGAGCAGCGCGGCGCCCTCGTCGCCCGTGGCGGGCGGCAGCAGCGGGGCGAACGCCCCGAGCGGGATCGCGGCCGACGAGCCGGTCGCGCGGACCCAGGCGACCGCGTGTCCGCGGCTCTCGGCGACGCGCGCCAGCTCGCGCGCGAGCCGCGTCTTGCCGACGCCGGGCTCGCCCGCGACCACGACGCCGCCCGCGCCGGCCTCGGCGAGGAGGTCCCCGACCGCCCCCAGCTCCCGCTCTCGCCCGACGAGTGGCCACCCCACGGAGCAAGTCTGCACGAGACGGCACGTGCTTGCACGAAAAATTCAGGCATGCCAAAATCTCGGTCGTGGCGCGGCTGACTCGACGTTCGCTCCTCTGCTCGATCCCCGCCGCCGGGCTCGGGGCGGCGACGCTGCCGGCCGCGCTGGCGTCCGAGGGCGAGGCGGCGTCCGGCGGTCACGCCGGGCACCAGGCCGCCCACGCCGGGCACGCGTCGTTCCGGGGCGCGGTCGACGCGCGCTTCAACGGCTTCGACCCGCACGCGATCCTGCGCGACTTCGACCGCGGGACGACCAGCCGGCTGCCCGGCGGACAGACCCTGCGCGAGTTCGAGCTCGTCGCCACCGACCGAGAGATCGAGGTGGCCCCCGGCGTGCGGTTCGCGGCGTGGACCTACAACGGCCGGATCCCCGGGCCGACGCTCCGCGCGCGCGAGGGCGACCGGATCCGCGTGACGTTCGTCAACGCCTCCGCGCACCCCCACACGGTGCACTGGCACGGGATCCACCCGGCCTCCCAGGACGGCGTGCCCGGCATCGGCGCCGGGCTCATCGAGCCCGGCGGGCGGACCGTCTACGAGTTCGACGCCGAGCCGTTCGGGCTGCACCTGTACCACTGCCACGTCCGGCCGCTCGCCGAGCACATCGCCAAGGGCCTGTACGGCGCGCTGATCATCGACCCGAGGCAGGGCCGGCCCGAGGCCGACGAGATGGTCATGGTCATGCACGGGTTCGACACGAACTTCGACCGCGAGAACGAGATCTACGCGGTCAACGGGATCGGCTTCGCCTACATGGACCCGCCGATCCGGGTGCGCCGCGGCGAGCTCGTGCGGATCTACCTCGTGAACGTCACCGAGCACGACCCGATCAACTCGCTGCACATCCACGGCAACTTCTTCCACTACTTCCCGACCGGGACGTCGCTCGAGCCGGTCGAGTACACGGACACCGTCATGCAGTGCCAGGGGCAGCGCGGGATCTGCGAGCTGCGCTTCCCGCACACCGGGCGCTTCATGTTCCACGCCCATCAGTCGGAGTTCACCGAGCTGGGATGGCAGGGGTTCTTCGAGGTCCACGACTGAGGCCCGCGGCGCCCCGCTGGCTGCTCGGCCTGCTGCCGCTCGTGATCGTCGGCGCGGCGATCGCCGTGTTCGTGGCGCTCGACGCGCCCGGGCTCGGCGAGCGGACCGGCGTGCCGATCGAGGAGGTCGCGGTCGAGCGCACGGTGCTCGAGCCGGGCGTCATCGAGCTGCTCGTCCGCAACGACGGGCCCGACCCGGTCACGATCGCCCAGGCGCAGGTCAACGACGCGTACGTCGAGTTCACCGGCGCGGAGGAGGCGCTCGGCCGCCTGCAGTCCGAGCGCATCCGCATCCGGTACCCGTGGGTGGAGGGCGAGGCGTACGCGGTCGCGCTCGTCACCTCGACCGGCGGGACGATCGACCACGAGATCCCGGTCGCGGCCGAGACGCCCGACGCCGACGCGTCGTTCTTCGGCCTCATGGCGCTGCTGGGCATCTACGTCGGCGTGATCCCGGTCGCCCTCGGCATGCTCTGGCTGCCGTGGATCCGGCGGATCCCGCCCGCGTGGGTGCGCGGGGTCATGGCGGTGACGGTCGGGCTGCTCGTCGTGCTCGGCATCGACGCGACGCTCGAGGGCCTCGAGCTGGCGGCGGGCGGGTCGCAGGCGTTCGGCGGCGCGGCGCTCGTCTTCCTCGGGATCGCGGTCTCCTACCTGGCCCTCAGCGGGGTGTCGGCGTGGGTGGCCGAGCGGCGCCGCGGCGCGGCGGCTGCGACGCTGCCGCTGCTCATCGCGGTCGGCATCGGCCTGCACAACCTCGGCGAGGGCGTCGCGATCGGCTCGGCGTACGCGACCGGCGCGCTCGCGCTCGGCGCGTTCCTCGTCGTCGGCTTCGCGTTGCACAACACGACCGAGGGCCTGGCGATCGTCGCCCCGCTGGCCGCGGCGCGCCCGACGCTCGGGCGGCTCGTCGCGCTCGGCCTCGTCGCGGGCGCCCCGGCGGTGCTCGGCGCGTGGCTCGGCGCCGGCGCCTACAACGCCAGCGCGGCGGCGTTCCTCTTCGGCCTCGGCGCGGGCGCGATCGTCCAGGTCGTCGTCCAGCTCGCGCCGGCCCTGCGCGACGAGCAGGGACGTACCCTGCACCCGTGGGCGGTCACGGGGCTGCTGGCCGGGATGGCGGTCATGTTCGGCACGGGCCTGCTCATCAGCGTCTGATGCTCGAGAACCTCAGCACCGCGGTCGAGGACTACGCCAAGGCGATCTACGCCCTGCAGCGGCGGGGCGGCGGCGAGCCCGTGACCACGAACGACCTCGCGGCGCGGCTGGGCGTCACCGCCGCGTCGGCGTCGAGCATGGCCAAGAAGCTCGCCGACCTCGAGCTCGTCGACCACGTCCCGTACCGCGGGGTGACGCTCACGGCGGCGGGCCGGCGCGTGGCGCTGGAGGTGCTGCGCCACCACCGCCTGCTCGAGCTCTACCTCGCCGAGCACCTCGGCGTCCCGTGGGATCGCGTCCACGAGGAGGCCGAGGCGCTCGAGCACCACATCTCCGAGGACCTCGAGGAGCGGATCGCCGCGAAGCTCGGCAACCCGACCCACGACCCGCACGGCGACCCGATCCCGTCGGCCGAGCTCGTCATCGACGAGGGCGACACGCGCCCGCTCGAGTCGCTCGAGGTCGGCGACCGCGCCCGGTTCGTGCGGATCTCCGACAGCGACCCGGAGATGCTGCGCTACCTCGAGTCGCGCGGGATCCGGATCGGCGACGAGTTCGAGCTCGTCGCCCGCCAGCCGTTCGACGGCCCGCTCACGCTGCGGTTCGAGGCCGGCGACGAGATCATCGGCGGGGCGCTCGCGGCCTCGATGCGCGTCGAGCTGATCTGAGCTCCGGCCTCGAGCAGCCACACCGCGGGCATCGTGCGCGTTCCCGCCTCCTGTGCGATGGTGCCGCCTGACCCGGTTCGCCGGCCGGTGGGCCGGGGTAGCGACACGACCATGGCTGAGAGAACACCGGACGACGACCTCATCCGCGAGGAGGAGGCGGCCGCGGCGCGCGACGCGGGGCACATCGGCGGCACCGCCGGCGACGAGGACGAGTTCGATCCCGCGATGCGCCCGGTCTACGAGGGCGGCGGCGGCGAGGCCGAGGGCTTCGAGCAGGCCGAGGCCGACCTCGTCGAGAACGCCTCCCACGGCGACGGGCGCGGCGACCCGCTGGGCGACGCGTTCAGCGGCGAGGCCGAGGCCGACCTGGCCGGCGCGGCGTACGGCGAGCCGGACGAGGTCGACACGACCGAGGTCGTGCGCGACGCCGACCCGACGGGCGCGTCGCCCGAGGACGATGCCGGCGAGGGCCCCGGCATCGCCGCCGACCGCTGACGCGGCGAGGGGGCGTCGCTGAGCGTCTTCACCGAGGCCGAGCGCGAGTACCTGGCCGGCGGCCGGCAGCTCGCGCGCCTGGCGACCGTCGGCGCGGACGGCACCCCGCACGTCGTCCCGGTCGCCTACCTCTACAACGCGGCGCGCGACACGATCGACGTCGGCGGCCGCGACCTCGAGCGGACGAAGAAGTTCCGCGACGTCCGGCGCAGCGGCCGCGCGGCGATCGTGATCGACGACCTCGCGAGCACCGACCCGTGGGTGCCGCGCGGGATCGAGATCCGCGGCCGCGCCGAGGCGATCGCGATGCCGACGCCGCTCATCCGCATCCACCCGGAGCGGATCGTCACCTGGGGGATCGGCCCCCACCCGACGGCGCGGACCGTCGGCGACTGACCCGCCGGGCGTCCGGGCGGCCGGTGGCGCTCAGGCCGGCCGGTCGCGCCGGCGGCTCGCGATCCACCGCTCGACCAGCTCGCGGTCGGCCGGCCGCATCCGCTCGATGTGCAGGCCGAGCAGGCCGTCGCCCGCGCGTCGCACGACCTCGCCCGCGGCGGGGACCGGGAGCTCCTCGCCCGGGAGCTGGAGGTGGACCTGCACGGCCTCGCCCGTGTCGAGCTCGAGCGGCGAGCGCACGAGCGCGCCGCCGAGCGAGACGTCGAGCGTCAGCGCCCGCGCCGGCGCGACCGGCGCCTCGAGCGGCACGAGGGTCACCGGCAGCACCGCGGCCAGGCGCGGCTCGGCGCGGCGCTGCGGCGGGCGGGCCGGATCGGCCGCGCGGAAGTGGAACACGACGGTGTCGTCGCGGACCCGCCCGCGCCGCCCGGCGGCCATCACGATGTCGCCCTCGCCGCGGAAGCGGACGCCGTCCTTCGTGCGCTCCACCGCGCCGCGGCGGCGGTGGAGCATCCGCGCCGGCAGGCCGGTCCCGTCGAGCAGGAGCGTCGCCTCGTCCGCGCCGGTCGCGACGACGGTCGCCGGCATCGCGCCGAGGTCGTCGACGACGAGCACGACGCGATCCGGGGCGCGCAGCGGCAGCAGGCGGGGAGCGGCGACGGGCATACCTACCCGGAGCATCGGCGCGTGCGGGCGTGAGCTTGACCGGGTAGCGATCCCGCGTGGCCACCGAACGACGCATCGAGCGCATCTCCGGGCCGCCGGCGCTGCACGCAGTCCACCGCCCCGTCTCCCGCCCGGGCCGGCGGGGACCGCGGTGAGCCGGATCGTCGTCGGGACGTCCTCGTGGGCGGACCCCGGCTTCGTCGAGGAGTGGTATCCGAGGGGCCTGCCGGCGCGCGACCGGCTCGCCTGGTACGCGCGGCACTTCGACGCGGTCGAGGTCAACGCGACGTTCTACGCGGTCCCCGAGGTCAGGACCGTCCGCCGCTGGGCCGAGCAGACCCCGGACGGCTTCACGTTCGACGTCAAGCTCCACCGGCTCCTGTCGCGCCACGCCGCGCAGCTCGACACGCTCCCCCGAGCGCTGCGCGACGACGCGACGACGACGCCGCGCGGACGGGTCCGGCTCACCGCCGAGCTCGAGGCCTCGATGGCCGGCGCGACCCTCGAGGCGATGAAGCCGCTCGTCGAGGCCGGCAAGCTCGCGACGTTCCTGCTCCAGCTCACGCCGGCGTTCGAGCCGCGGCGGCACGAGCTCGACGAGCTGGCCGCGCTCGTCGCGCGCCTCGCGCCGCACCCGGTCGCGATCGAGCTGCGCCACCGCGGCTGGGTCGACCGCCGGCGGATCGAGGACACGCTCGGCTGGTACGAGGAGCACGGCGCGGCGTTCGTCTGCGTCGACGCGCCGCAGGGCAGGGCGCCGACGATGATGCCGCCGGTGGACGCTGTCACCCGCGACGACCTCGCCTACTTCCGCGCCCACGGCCGCAACGCCGAGGGCTGGATGCGCGGGCGCAGCGTCGCCGAGCGCTTCGGCTGGGAGTACACCGACGACGAGCTACGCGAGCTCGAGGGCCGCGTGGAGGGGCTCGCCGAGCAGGTGCCGACGGTGCGCATGATGTTCAACAACAATCGCGGGGCGGACGCCCCGAAGGCCGCCGCACGGATGAAGGAGCTGCTGTGAGCGACAAGGCCGCCCGCCTGGAGGCGATCGCCGAGGAGATCCGCGCGCACGTGCCGTGCGGCGTCGCCATCTGCGAGCAGGCGACGAACCTCGTGCCCGGCGAGGGCGACCCCGACGCCGAGGTCGTGTTCGTCGGCGAGGCGCCGGGCGCGTCGGAGGACCGGCAGGGCAGGCCGTTCGTCGGGGCGGCCGGCAAGCTCCTCGACGAGCTGCTAGCCGAGGCCGGCCTGGCCCGCGAGGAGGTCTTCATCACGAACGTCGTCAAGGCGCGGCCGCCGAGGAACCGCGACCCCCGGGCCGACGAGGTCGCGCACCACTGGCCGTGGCTCGAGGCCCAGCTCGACGTCATCCGGCCGAAGGTCGTCGTGCCGCTCGGCCGCCACGCGATGGCCCGGTTCGTCGAGGGCGTGACGATCACCGAGGCGCACGGCCGGCCGGTCCACGAGACCGCGAAGGGCCGCACGGTCGTCCCCTGGTACCACCCGGCGGCGGCGATCTACAACCGCAGGCTGCGCGACACGCTCGCCGAGGACGCGCGGGCGCTGGCGGCGCTCCTCCGGCGCCGGTGAGCGGGACGCCCGCGCACCGCGTCCGCGTCGGCTGCAGCGGCTGGCAGTACGCCGACTGGCGCGAGCGCTTCTACCCGAAGGGGCTGCCGCAGCGGCGCTGGCTGGAGTTCTACGCGCGGACGTTCGACACCGTCGAGGTCAACGCGACCTTCTACCGGCTGGCCAGGCCGGACGCGGTCGCGGCGTGGCTCGAGCAGGTGCCGGCGGACTTCGTGTTCGCGGTCAAGGGCAGCCGGTACCTGACGCACATGCGGCGCCTGCTCGACCGCGAGCGGGGACTCGAGCGCTTCTACGCGTCGATCGCGCCGCTCGCGCGCTCGCCGCAGCTCGGGCCGGTGCTGTGGCAGCTCCCGCCGGACTTCCGGCGCGACGACGTGCGCCTTCAGGCGTGGCTCGAGGCGCTGCCGCCCGGCCGCCACGCGCTCGAGTTCCGGCACGCGTCGTGGCTGCACCCGGACGTGTTCGGGATCCTCCACGCGCACGGCGCCGCGCTGGTGATCGCCGACGACCCGCGCCGCGTCGAGGTGCCCCACGTCGTCACGACCGAGTGGTCGTTCGTGCGCCTGCACCACGGCCGCCGCGGGCGGCGCGGGAACTACTCTGACGCAGAGCTCGAGGAGTGGGCGGCGCGGGTCCGCGACCTCGCCACGCACGGTGAGGTGTTCGCCTACTTCAACAACGACTGGGAGGGCTTCGCCGTCGCCAACGCCAAGCGGCTGAAGCGCCTTCTCGGACAGTGATCCTTGAACGCCTACGCCGACGTCATCCGCCAACGGCCCCTGGGGCTGCTGCTGCTCACGAGCGTGTTCGCGCGCCTGCCCCAGACCATGAACGGGCTCGCGCTCGTGCTGTTCGTGCGGGCCGAGACCGGCTCGTACCAGGCGGCCGGCGCGGTGGCGGGCGCCGTCGCGCTCGGGATGGGGGCCTGCGCGCCGTTCCTCGGGCGCTTCGCCGACCGGTCCGGCCCGGTGACGCTGTTCCCGGTCGCGGTCGCCCACGCGGCCCTGCTCGTCGCGATCGTCGTCCTCGGCGGCAGCGCGCCGACGGCCGTCCTCGTCGTCGTGGCGGCGCTGGCCGGCGCGGCGTTCCCGCCGACGCCGTCGGTCCTGCGCGCGCGGCTGCCGGTCCTGCTCGTCGACGCCCGCCCGCTCATCGGGCCCGCCTACGCGCTCGACTCGGTGCTCGTCGAGCTGACGTTCATGTGCGGTCCGGTCCTCGCCGGGTTCCTCGCGGCGCTCGTCTCGCCGGCTGCCGCGCTGCTGGTCTCGGCGGCCGCGGCGGTCGCCGGGACCGCCGCGTTCCTCAGGGTCCTGCCCGCGGACGAGCCGGCCGGCGCCGAGACGCACGGCGGCCTGCTCGGGCCGCTGCGCTCGCCGGCGATCCTCACGCTCGTGCTGACGATGCTCCCGTTCGGGATGGCGATCGGCGCGCTCGAGGTCACCGTGCCCGCGTTCACCGAGCGCGAGGGCGCCCCCGAGATGGCCGGCGTCCTGCTCGCGGCTTGGGCCGGCGGCTCGGCGATCGGCGGCTTGGTGTACGGCGCGCGCCGCTGGGTGAGCCCCGTCGCGGTGCGCCACCTGGCGCTGACGCTGCTCTACCCGCTCGCGTTCGTGCCCGTGCTCGCGTCCGGGTCGGTGTGGTGGATGGTCGTGCTCATCATGCCCGCCGGCATCTTCATCGCGCCGATCTTCGCGTCGCGCAACGAGCTGGTCGGCGCGATCGCCCCGCGCGGCACCGAGACCGAGGCGCTGACCTGGCCGCTCACGACGCTGCTCGCCGGCATCGCGCTCGGCGCCGCGATCTCGGGCGGCCTGGTCGACAGCCACGACTGGCAGGCGGGCGTCTACGCGGCGATCGGCGCGGCGGTCCTGGCGGCGCTGCTCTCGGCCGCGCGGCGCCGCACGCTGCTCGCCACGACGCCGTGGGAGGCCGCTACAGCCAGCCGCGCTCGGCGGCCATGAGCACCGCCTGGGCGCGATCGGCGACGCCGAGCTTGCCGTAGACGTTGTGCAGGTGGCTGCGCAGCGTCGAGGGGGACAGCCCGAGCTCCTCGGCGATCTCGCGGTACGTCCCGCCGGACGCCAGGCCGCGGAGGGCGTCGAGCTCGCGCGGCGTGAACGGCGACGGCTCGGACGGCTCGACCGCCATCTCCGACGCCGGCGCGGGGGCGTGCAGGTCGAACATCACCGCGCGCAGCTCGTCCGGCCCGAGGCCGAGCGCGCGGGCGGTCGACATGAGCGACCCAGGGTCGATCGGGTTGCCGGTCGAGTAGTGGCCGAGCATGTCGGCCAGGCGCACGAGCCCCGCGTCGCGCCCGCGGTCGTCGTCGTGGTGGCCGCCGACCATCTCGACGACCCGGTCGGCGACACCCCAGCGCTGCAGGAGCATCGCGCCCGCCGACGCGTGATCGAGCGCCAGCCCGCGCCGCTCGGCGCGCACCCGCTGCTCGGGCGTGCGCGCGTTGCCGTGGATCTCGGTCGGGTACGCGGGCGTCGCCTGCGCGAGCACGACCTTGCCGATGTCGTGCAGCAGCGCGGCGAGCGCGACCTCCGCCGGCGCCGGGTGGTCGATCACCCGGCCGATCCGGCGCGCGGCGCGCTGCACCGCCACCGCGTGCAGGCGGAAGCGCTCGGGCGGCACGCGCGTGCCCGTCACCGCCTGGAAGAAGTCGTAGACCGGGACCTGGCGGGCGACCTCCTCGACGCCCTCCCTGCCGAGCGTCGCGACCGCGTCGCGCACCGAGGCGGCGCCGCCGCCGCGCGCGGCGGCCGCGGTCACGAGCGCCGCGGCGAGCCCGGGGTCGGTCTCGGCGAGGTCGGCCATGCCCCCGGTCGTCCCGTCCTCTGCCTGCGCGAGCTCGAGCAGGCGGTCGCGCGAGTGCGCGAGCGCCGGCAGCTCGGTCTCGGCCAGCGCCGAGCCCAGGCCCCGCAGGCCGGCGCCGCGCGCCAGCCGCTCCTTGCGGCCCTTCTCGTCGTCGCGCGAGGGCTGCGCCGCCGGCACGGCGGAGGGCGCGTCGGCGGGCAGCACGGCCAGCTCGGGCTGCTCGTCGAGCACCTCGAGCGTCGCGTCGACGACCTTCGGGTCGAAGTGGGTCCCGGCGCCGGCGCGCAGCACCTGCTTGGCGCGCTCGGGCGTCAGCGCGGGCCGGAACGGCCGGTCGGCGGTCAGCGAGCAGAACGCCTCGCACACGCCGATGATCCGGCTGGCGATCGGGATGTCCTCGCCGGCCAGCCCGTCCGGGTAGCCGCGCCCGTCCCAGCGCTCGTGGTGCGAGCGCACGATCGTCGCGACGTCCTGCATGCCCGGCATCCCCACGAGCACCTCGGCGCCCCAGCCGGGATGGCAGCGGACCACCGCCCACTCGTCGGGGTCCAGCCGGTCGGGCTTGTGCAGGATCCGGTCGGGGATCCCGATCTTGCCGATGTCGTGCAGCCGCGCGGCGGAGCGCAGCGCCTCGGCGTCCTTGCCGGTCAGGCCCAGGCGCTCGCCGACCGCGCCGGCGAGCGTCGACGCGCGGTCCGCGTGCAGACCGGTGTATCCGTCTCTCAGGTTGAGCAGGCGCGCGAGCGCCTCGATGCCAGCCTCCATCGTCGGCTGGCTCCTACCCGATCGGCCCCGGGATGGAGCGTCAGCTCTGCGGGGGGCCGACATCCTCGCCCCGCGCGTGCTTCAGGTTCTCCTGGCGCTCGCCCAGCGCCTGCGCGACCGCGAGGCCGATGAGGCCGTGCGCCAGCAGCGGGAAGACCACGAAGAACAGGATGACCAGGCTGAGCGTCGTGCTCAGCGCGGCGTCGGCGAGAACGGGCATGCGCGTGAGCTTACCCACGTCCGCGCCGGGTAGCGTTCCACCTCGATGGACGCCGTCAGACCGCGAGGGTTGCACGCGCTCGTCCACCACGACGGGACCGAGGACGCCGTCGCCGTGGAGGAGCCGCTGGAGATCCGCGTGGACGGCCGGCCGCTGGCGGTCACGATGCGCACGCCCGGCGACGACGAGGACCTCGCGCTCGGGTTCCTGCACGGCGAGGGCCTCATCGCCTCTCCGCGCGACGCCGGGCCGCCCGCCGACCTGGCGGCGAACGTCGTCGAGGTCGCCGGGCCGCTCGACCGGCCGCTCGACGGGGGCGCGCGCCGCTTCTACACGACGAGCTCGTGCGGGGTGTGCGGCAAGGGCGCGCTCGAGGAGGTCGCGGTCCACGCGCCCGCGCTGCCGGACGACGCGCCGGGCGTTCCGCTGCCGCGCGCGCTGCTCGCCGCGCTGCCCGGCCGGCTGCGCCAGCCCGGGTTCGACCGCACCGGCGGCCTGCACGCGACCGGCCTGTTCACCGCGGCCGGCGAGCTCGTCCTCACGCGCGAGGACGTGGGGCGCCACAACGCGATGGACAAGGTCGTCGGCCACGCGCTGCGCGCGGGGCTCGTGCCGCTGCACGGCTTCGTCCTGTGCGTCAGCGGGCGGCTGTCGTTCGAGCTCGTCCAGAAGGCGGCGGTCGCCGGCGCGCCGGTCCTCGTGGGCGTCGGGGCGCCCACCTCGCTCGCCGTCGACCTCGCTCGCGATCGCGGCATGACGCTCTGCGGTTTCGCGCGCGGCGAAAGCGTCAATCTGTACGCCGGAGAGCACCGTGTCGTCTGAGCGCCCCACGTTCCGCCGCCTGCGCGACCTGCCCGTCGTCGGGAGGCTGGCCGACTGGGGGCTCGGCCCGGCGGCGGCGTCGAGCGCGACGCGCAGGGCCGGCTCGCGGATCGCCGGGCTGAAGGCGACCGAGTCGGTGTGCCCGTACTGCGCGGTCGGCTGCGGGCAGGTCGTCTACACGCGCGACGGCGAGCTCGTCGACATCGAGGGCAACCCGAACTCGCCGATCAACCAGGGCACGCTCTGCCCGAAGGGGTCGGCTTCGCGCCAGCTCGTCCAGCAGCCGAACCGGCTCACGAAGGTCCGCTACCGGCGCCCGGGCGGCACCGACTGGGAGGACCTCGACCTCGAGACCGCGATGGACATGATCGCCGACCGCGTGCTCGAGGCCCGCCGCAACGGCTGGCAGGACACCGACCACCGCGGCTGGAAGGTCAACCGCACGCTCGGCTTCGCGCACTTCGGCGGCGCGACGCTCGACAACGAGGAGAACTACCTCATCAAGAAGTGCTTCACGGCGCTCGGCGCGATCCAGATCGAGAACCAGGCCCGCATATGACACTCGAGCACGGTCCCCGGTCTGGGGACCTCGCTCGGGCGCGGAGGCGCCACCATGCCGCTCCAGGACATCCAGAACGCGGACTTCGTCTGGATCCAGGGGTCGTCGATGGCCGAGGCGCACCCGGTCGGGTTCCGCTGGGTGATGAAGGCGCGCGAGCGCGGCGCGAAGGTCGTGCACGTCGACCCGCGGTTCGGGCGGACGAGCGCGCTGGCCGACGAGCACATCCCGATCCGCGCGGGCAGTGACATCGCGTTCCTCGGCGGGCTCATCCACCAGGTGCTCGAGCGCGAGGCGTACTTCCGCGACTACGTGCTCGCGTACACGAACGCCGCGACGATCATCAACGCCGACTACGTCGACGCCGAGGACAACGGCGGGCTGTTCAGCGGCTGGAACCCCGAGACGGGCGCCTACGACCCGACGACGTGGATGTACGAGGGCGGCCAGGTCGCCGCGGCCGCGGGCGTGCGCGAGCACTCCGCGCAGTCCTTCGAGGCACGCACCGGCGCGGGGATGCTCACCGGGCCGGTCGAGCGCGACGAGACCCTGCAGCACCCGCGCTGCGTGCTGAACATCATGAAGCGCCACTACGCGCGCTACACGCCCGAGATGGTCGAGCGGATCTGCGGCGTCCCGCAGGAGCAGTTCCTGCGGATGGCCGACACGCTCATCGAGAACTCCGGGCCCGACCGCACCACGACGCTCTGCTACGCGGTCGGCTGGACGCAGCACACCGCCGGCGTGCAGATGATCCGGGCCGCGACGATCCTCCAGCTCCTGCTCGGCAACATCGGCCGGCCGGGCGGCGGCATCCTCGCGCTGCGCGGGCACGCGTCGATCCAGGGCTCGACCGACATCCCGACGCTCTTCGACATCCTGCCCGGCTACCTGCACATGCCGAAGGCCTACGAGGACGAGCTGACGCTCGAGCGGTACGTGCAGACCGGCGGCGCCGACAAGGGCTGGTGGTCGCACTTCGACAAGTACATCGTCAGCCTGCTCAAGGCCTGGTGGGGCGACGCGGCGACGCCCGAGAACGACTTCTGCTTCGGCTACCTGCCGCGCCTGACCGGCGTGCACGCGCACTTCGCGACGACGCTGCGGATGCTCGACGGCGGCGTCGAGGGCTACTTCGTCATGGGCCAGAACCCGGCGGTCGGCTCGATGCACGCCGGCCTGCAGCGGCGCGCGCTCGCCAGGCTCAAGTGGCTCGTCGTCCGCGACTTCACCGAGATCGAGACCGCGACGTTCTGGCGCGACAGCCCCGAGGTGAAGAGCGGCGAGCTACGCACCGAGGACATCCAGACCGAGGTGTTCCTCATGCCCGCCGCGACCCACATCGAGAAGGAGGGCACGTTCACCCAGACCCAGCGCCTGCTGCAGTGGCGCGACAAGGCGCTCGAGCCGCCGGGCGACGCGCGGTCGGAGCTGTGGTTCATGCACCACCTCGCGCTGCGGATCAAGGAGCGGCTGAAGGACTCGACCGACCCGCGCGACCGGCCGATCCAGGACCTCACCTGGGACTATCCCGAGCACGGCGAGCACCGCGAGCCCTCGGCCGAGGCGGTGCTGCGCGAGATCAACGGCTACGACGTCGCGACCGGCGCGCCCGTCCCCGGGTTCGCCGAGCTGAAGGCCGACGGGTCGACCGCGTGCGGATGCTGGATCTACTCGGGCGTCTACAAGGACGGCGTCAACCAGGCCCGGCGGCGCAAGCCCTCGCCGGACGGCTGGATCTCGCCCGAGTGGGGCTGGGCGTGGCCCGCGAACCGGCGCATCCTCTACAACCGCGCGTCCGCCGACCCCGAGGGCCGGCCGTGGTCGGAGCGCAAGAAGCTCATCTGGTGGGACGAGGAGGCCGGCAGGTGGGTCGGCCCCGACGTCCCCGACTTCCCGGTCGACAAGCGCCCGGACTACGTCGGGCCGGACGACGCGAAGGGGATGGACGCGATCAGCGGCTCGGAGCCGTTCATGATGATGGCCGACGGGCGGGCCTGGCTCTTCGCGCCGTCGGGGCTGCTCGACGGGCCGCTGCCGACGCACTACGAGCCGCTCGAGTCGCCGCTCCCCAACCCGCTGTACCCGGACATCCACGAGAACCCGGCCGCGCTGCGCTGGTCGCGGCCCGACAACCCGTACGCGCCGCCCGCCGACCCGCGCTACCCGTGCGTGCTGACGACGTTCCGGCTGACCGAGCACCACACCGCCGGCGGGATGTCGCGGACGCTCCCGTGGCTGGCCGAGCTGCAGCCGGAGATGTTCGCCGAGATCGACCCCGAGCTCGCGGCGGCGCGGGGCATCGAGGACGGCGGCTGGCTGACCGTCGTCACCGAGCGCGCCGAGATCGAGGCGCGCGCGGTCGTCACGCCGCGGATGAAGCCGCTGCGCATCGACGGCCGCAGGCTCCACCAGGTCGCGCTGCCGTTCCACTGGTCGTGGGCCGGGCCGGTCACCGGCGACGCCGCGAACGACCTCATCGCGCTGTCGGGCGACCCGAACGTCGTCATCCAGGAGTCCAAGGCGTTCGTCTGCGACGTGCGGGCGGGGCGCTCGTCACGCGGCACCCGGCCGCTGGCCGGCGTGCGCACGCCGGTGCACCCCGTCCGCCCCGACGGCGACCACCCGGCCGAGGAGCGCCCGCAGGCATGACCGAGATCGCGGTCGAGCGCCCCGAGGCCCGGCGGATGGGCTTCTTCACCGACACGACGACGTGCATCGGATGCAAGGCGTGCGAGGTCGCGTGCAAGCAGTGGAACGACCTGCCGGCCGACGACCTGGGCTTCCGCCGCGGCGCGTCGTACGACCACACGGGCGAGCTGAACGGCTCGACCTGGCGCCACGTGCGGTTCATCGAGACGACGACGCCGATGGACGCGGTGCTCCACGAGGAGGCGCTCGACCTCGTCGGGATGGCCGAGACGCCCGAGCTCGACAAGTGGATCTTCATGTCGGACGTCTGCAAGCACTGCACGAACGCCGGCTGCCTCGACGCGTGCCCGACCGGGGCGCTCATCCGCACCGAGTTCGAGACGGTGATCCTGCAGCCCGACGTGTGCAACGGGTGCGGCTACTGCGTGCCGGCGTGCCCGTTCGGCGTCGTCGACCGCGACCACGACGACGGGCGCGCCGCGAAGTGCACGCTCTGCTACGACCGGCTGCAGGACGGGCTCGAGCCCGCGTGCGCGAAGGCGTGCCCGACCGACTCGATCACGTTCGGCCCCTACGACGAGCTGCTCGAGATCGCCGAGCGGCGGGTGGCCCGGCTGCACGAGCGCGGGATGGACGGGGCGTACATCTACGGCGCCGGCGCCGACGACGAGCGCGACCTGGCCGGCGGGCTCGGCGCGTTCTTCCTCCTCACCCGGCCGCCCGAGGTCTACGGGCTGCCCGCGCGCGCCGAGTCGCCGGTGCAGGAGAACGTCGTCCCGGCCACGATCGCCGCGATGGGCGCCGGGCTGCTGGCGGCCGCCGGCGCCGCGCTCGCGTTCGTCACCGCCCACCGGAAGGCGGGGCGGTCGTGAGCGGGACCGGCGCGGGCGGGCGCGACCACGCAAGCTTCGACCGGGCCGGCTCCCGCCGGCGCGCGGGGGAGGAGGAGGCGCGGTTCGCCGCCCGCGAGCGGGGCGCGAGCGGCGCCGGCGCCGCCCGCGACATGACGCCCGCGCTCGGCGAGCCGGGCCGCCCGGCCCGGTGGGAACGCGCCGCCGAGGGCACGACGGTCGCGCTGCACGTCGGCGAGTGGCGCGACGGGCGCTGGTCGTACCTGTACGGCGAGGACACGCGCTACGGCGCCGAGCGCGCCGACGGCGGCCTGACGCTGCGCGGGTCGCGCGACGAGGTGCCGCCGCAGGTCATCGGGCCGATGCTCCACCGGCCGGTCTGGACGTGGGAGATCCCCGTGTACTTCTGGATCGGCGGGATCGCCGCGGGGTCGTCGTTCGTCGCGCTCGCGTGCGACCTGGCCGGCGACGAGGAGTCGGCGGTCGTCGCGCGGCGGGTCGCGCTCGGCGCCGTCCTGCCCGCGCCGGTGCTGCTCATCCTCGACCTGGGCCGCCCGCTGCGCTTCCTGAACATGCTGCGGGTCGTCAAGGTCCGCTCGCCGATGTCGCTCGGCGCGTGGTGCCTGGTGACGTTCTCGTCGCTGGCGGCCGGCAGCGTCGGGCTCGACCTGCTCGGGCGCCGGCGCGCGGCGAAGCTGACCGGCGGCGCGAACGCGGTGGTCGGCGGCTACCTGGGCTCGTACACCGGCGTGCTGCTCGCCTCGACCGCGGTGCCGCTGTGGGCCCGCTCGCGGCTGCTGCTCGGGCCGATCTTCGTCGCGACGGGCGCGGCGACCGGCGCGGCGGCGACGCGGCTCGTGCTCCTGGCCACGCGCAGGCTGGAGGAGGGGCATCCGACGCGGATCGCGCTCGGGCGGATCGAGACCGGGGCGATGCTCGCCGAGCTCACGCTGAGCATCGTCAACGAGCGCAGGCTCGGCCCGCTGGCCGCCGACCTCGAGCGCGGGCGGCCGGGGAAGATGTTCAGGGCGGCCAAGTGGCTCGTGCGCGGCGGCCTGGCCCTGCGCCTGCTGCGCGGGCGCACCGGCCGCCCGGCGCACGACGTGGCGAGCGTCGCGTACCTGGCCGCCGGGCTGCTCTTCCGCTTCGCGTGGGTGCGCGCCGGCCAGGCGAGCGCGTCCGACGACGAGGCCGTGGCGACGGTCGCGCGGGAGCCGTCGTGAGGCGGCTCGCTCAGCTCTGGGCGGAGGCGATCACGCGGCTCAGCCTCTTCATCGAGGCGAAGCTGACCTCGCCGCGCCGCCGTTCCCGGCGCTGACGCCGACGGGCTCGAACCCGTCGCGGTCGTGCTCGTGGCCGGGCCCGGGCTCCTCGTCGCCGGGCTGCGGCGCCGCGGCGGGCGTGCGGCCGTACAGGTACCAGTAGGCGCCCGCGACGAAGACCGCCGCGCCGACGAGGTTGCCGAGGCCGGCGAAGAGCCAGTTGTGCAGCGTGTCGCCCCAGCCGATCCCGCCGGTGCCCGCGAAGATCGCGGCCGGCAGGAAGAACATGTTCGCGACGACGTGGTCGAAACCCATCGCGACGAAGCCCATGATCGGGAAGAAGATCGCGAGGATCTTGCCGCCGATGTCGTCGGCCGCGAACGCCATCCAGACCGCCAGGCAGACGAGCCAGTTGCAGCCGATCGCGCGGAGGAAGATCTCCCACGAGGTCTCGGTCGCGCCCTTGAGCTCGGCCATCTGCCCGAGGCGCTCGAGCGGCGCCGCCTGCGTGACCACGCCGCTCTCCACCGCGAGGAAGTAGGCGACGAACAGCGCCCCGAGCACGTTCCCGATCGCCACGAACGTGAAGTTCCTCGCCAACTGGGCGGGGGTGACGCGGCGGCGGAACTGGGCAAGGGGCAGGAGCGCCATGTTGCCCGTCAAGAGCTCCGACCCCGCGACGACGACCAGGATCAGGCCGAGCGTGAACACCGCGCCGGTGGCCAGCGTGATGAGGCCGCCGAACGTCTCGGGGTCCAGGCCGGCGGAGACGACGACCGCGAGCAGGCCGGCGAACGCGATGTACGCGCCGGCGAGGAACCCCGCCACGAGCGCCTTGTCCCAGGACAGCCGAGCCTTCTCGATGCCCTTCTCGGTCGCGATCTCGGTGATCGCCTTGGGGTCCTTGAACGCCATACACGACCGCCGTACCCGTTGTGTGCGCACGAGCACGCACGACTTTGTGCGGTCATGTATCTTTCTGAGGCTGCCGCTCGGGCTGCGCGCAACCCACGCCTGTTCTACGCGCACCCCATTGTACGAGCGGATGCTGTTGCACGCGCAACAATTTCTGATAGAATTCCGACTGTCCGACTCGGACTTAGAGCTCTGCTGAAAGAAGGGATCACCACGACCACCACGCTCGAGACCGCCCTCGCGAACTACACGCCTGAGGCGGTCGACACCACCATCGATCCGCTGCACCAGCTGCTTGCGGAGTCCCGTCGCTGGCCCCTGCTCACTCCCGCGGAGGAGATCGAGCTGGCTCAGCGCATCGAGCGCGGGGACCTGGTGGCCAAGGAGCGGATGATCAACTCCAACCTGCGCCTCGTCGTCTCCGTCGCGCGGAAGTACCAGGGCCAGGGCCTGCCCCTGGGCGACCTCGTCCAGGAGGGCATGCTGGGCCTCATCCGCGCGGTCGAGAAGTTCGACTGGCGCAAGGGCTTCCGGTTCTCGACGTACGGCACGCTGTGGATCCGCCAGGCGATCCAGCGTGGCCTCGAGAACACGAGCCGCACCATCCGCCTCCCGGTCCACATGTCCCAGCGCGCCCGCAAGGTCGCCCGCATCGAGCGCGAGCTCGCCCTCAAGCTCGGCCACGAGCCCAGCAACGAGGAGATCGCGAACGCCGCCGAGCTCACGGTCGAGGAGGTCGAGGAGATCCGGGCCGCCGACCAGGCGCCCGCCTCGCTCGACAAGACCGTCGGCGACGACGGCGACACCGCGTTCGGCGACCTGCTCGCCGCCGACCAGCTCTCCCCTGAGGAGGAGGTCGCGGAGGCCTGGCAGTCGGAGATCCTCCAGTCCGCGGTCGCCGAGCTGCCCGAGCAGGAGCGTCGCGTGATCGAGCTGCGCTTCGGCGCCGGGCCCGAGGGCAAGATGCACACGCTCGGCCAGGCCGGCAAGGTCCTCGGCGTGTCCGCCGAGCGGACGCGGCAGATCGAGGAGCGCGCGCTGCGCCGCCTGTCGCAGAACGCGGACCTGTCGGTCCTGCGCGACGCCGCGTAGGCCGGCGCGCCGCACCACCAGCTGGTACCAGCCGGACCTTTGCGAAGGGCCGCCCGGTCTCGGGCGGCCCTTCGTCGTGTCCGGGCTCGGTGTCCGTCGCCGACCGCGGCGGCGGGGCCGCGCCCGGGCCGGCACCACCGAACCCGGGCGCGGACCCACCCGCGGCAGGCCACGACCGACGCCGACCCGGGCGACGAGCACCCAGTCCGCGCAACCCGCGACCCTACGCCGCAGCCGCCACCGCCTCGGCGAGGTTCGCCCGCGCCCGGACGAGCAGCGACTTCGTCCCCTGGACGGTCGTACCCAGCTCGGCCGACAGCTCGCGGTGCGACTCGCCGCCCAGCTCGCGGCGGACGAGCGCGAGCCGCTGGCGCTCGGGCAGGCGGCCGATCTCGGCCACGACCCGCGCGAGCTCCTCGTTGGCCTCGGCGGCCGCCGCCGGCTCGGTCTGCGGGGGCGCCGGCACCAGCGCCAGGCGCTCGGGCTCCTCCGTGCGGCGCTGGGCGCGTAGGTGGTCGAACGCCCGGTTGCGGACGATCATGTACAGCCACGGGCGCAGCGCCATCGGCCGGTCGCTGGCGCGCAGGCCGCGCAGGCCGCGGATGAACGCGTCCTGGACGACGTCCTCGGCGTCGGCGTGCGCGCCTCCGAGGAGCTTGGCGGCGAAGCCGACGAGCGGCTCGCGGTAGCGGGCGACGACGATCGCGTATGCAGCGTCCGAGCCGGCTCGGATCTGGGCGACGAGCTCGGCGTCGGGGGTGGAGTCGGACGGGGGGAGCATGGGTCGAGCTTCGCCCCGGACCCGCCCAGCGCCCAGGTGTCCTGGGTGTCGTCGTGCGCCACCACAGGTGTGGCCCGGACTACCCCTAGGATGAAGGTCTCGCCGATGTCCACCCTGGACGACACCCCGCTCGGGCGCCACGCGGCGACCCCGGCCGAGCTGCGCGAGCGGCTCCTGGCCGAGCGCCAGGGCGACCCGTTCCTCGTCTGGCGCGACAAGGACGGCAAGCAGCAGCTCCTGCCGCTCCACCCGGGACTGCGGCGGGTGACGATCGGGCGCGGGCCGTCGAACGACGTCGCGCTCGGCTGGGACACGGAGGTCTCGCGGCTGCACGCCGAGCTCGAGCGCCTCGCGGGGGAGTGGACCGTCGTCGACGACGGCCTGTCGCGCAACGGCACGTGGCTGAACGGCCAGCGCGTCGCCGGGCGCCAGCGCCTGCGCGACGGGGACGTCGTGCAGGTCGGCCAGACCGTCATCGCCGTGCGCGTGCCGGCGCCCGAGGACTCCCGGCCGACGGTCGCGGGCGGCCACAGCGCGATCCCCGAGCTCACGCCGGCGCAGCGGCGGGTGCTCGACGCGCTCTGCCGCCCCTACAAGGAGTCCGAGTTCGCCACGCCGGCGACCAACCAGCAGATCGCCGAGGAGCTCTTCCTGTCGATCGACGCCGTGAAGGCGCACCTGCGCGCGCTGTTCAACGCGTTCGGTCTCGAGGACCTCCCGCAGAACCAGAAGCGGTCGGTGCTGGCGATGCGGGCGATGCAGCTCGGCATCGTGCGCTGAGCCGCGTCCGGCGCCCGCCCGCGCGGTCAGCCGCCGCGGTCGAACCGGACCCGCTGCAGGCGCCCGCCCGCCGTGCTGACGACGTAGGCGGCGCCGCCGGAGATCGTGAGCTTCGTCGGGTTGAGCGCGAGCTCGCGCGGCTCGCCGACCGGGCGGGCCGAGTCCCCGTCGACGCGCACGAGCGTGGAGCTCGCGAACGTCGACACCCACACGTCGCCGCCGCCGAACGCCGCGAAGCGCGGCTGCCCGGGGACGCCGACGGTCGCGGTCGCGCGGCGGCGCTCGCGGTCGATCCGCGTCACCGTGCTGTCCTCGCTGCCCGCGACCCACACCGACCCGGCGCCGACCGCCAGGCCCGACGGCCCGCGGCCGACCGGGATCACGGTCTGCTCGCCGGTCTTCACGTCGATCCGGGTGACCGTGTCCGTGGCGCGGTTGCTCACCCACACGGCGCCGCCGCCCACCGCCATGTCCTGCACCCCGCGCGAGACCTCGACCTCGCGCACGACGCGCATCGTGCGGGGGTCGATGCGCAGGACGCGGTGCGTCGGGAACGAGCGCAGGCGCGCGCCACGCATGCCGACCCACACCGCGTTCTCGCCCGCCTCGACGGCGACCGGCGTGCCCTCGGGCAGCCCGTGCACGCGGCGCAGGCCGGTCTCGAGGTCGATGCGGACCAGGCGCCGGGTGTCGCTCGCGGACGTGACCCACAGCGCCCCGAAGCCGGCGTCGATGTCGAACGCGCCGCGGCCGACGCGCGGGCCCGGGCGGGCCTCGTCGAAGCGGGCGAGGTCGACCTGGCGCAGCCGCTCGGCGCGCGGGATCGTCACGTACGCGCGGCCGTTCGCGATCGCGACGCCGTTCGGCCGCCCCGGGATCTCGACCGCCTCGACCCGGCCCTCCCCGGAGGCGGTCGTCGCCGCCGGGGCCTTCCCGCCGCGGCCGGTCGGGCCGGTGCCGCCGCCCGAGGCGAGCACGGCCGCGACGACGCCCGCCGCCACGAGGACGGCGATCACCGCGGGGACGAGCGTCGGCGGGCGCCGCGCACGGTCGCCGCCCTCGTCGCCGGGGGCGCCCGCCGGCTCGGCCTGCGCGCCCTCCCCGGTCCGCTCCGCGCCGACCGGGGTGGTCGCCGCCGTCGGTGTGACCGGCGTCGTCGGCCCGCCCTCGCCGCGGCGGGCGTCCGGGCGGTCCTCCGGCGGCGTGATGCGCGTCTCCTCGACCGCCGACGGGGGGAGCGGGGTGTCGAGCCCGGCGATGCTCGACGCGGGCCGGCCGATCGCGGCGAGCATCGCCCTCCCGAGATCGCCCGCGGTCGGGAAGCGCTCCGCAGGGTCCTTGGCCAGCGCGGTGTGGACCGCCGCGGCGAGACCGGCCGGGACGTGCGCCGGCAGGTCGGGCGGCGGGTCGTTCAGGTGCGCCCACAGGGTCGCCTCGTCGCTGCCGCGCTCGTACGGCGGCGACCCGGTCAGCGCGTGGTGCAGGACGCAGCCGAGCGCGTACACGTCGGTGCGGGCGTCGACGCGCTCGTCGCGGATCTGCTCGGGCGCGACGTAGCCGAGCGTGCCGACCCAGCCGCCGGCGCGGGTGGCGCTGACCGCGGCGCTCGTCGCGCCGACGCGCTTGGTCAGGCCGAAGTCGGTGAGGTAGGCGTGGTCGGCGCGGCTGAGCAGGACGTTCGCGGGCTTGACGTCGCGGTGGACGAGGCCGCGGGCGTGGGCGGCGTCGAGCGCGGCGGCGACCTGGGCGATGATGCCCGCGGCGCGGTCGGGCGGCAGCGCGCCCTGCTCGCGGATGAGCGAGCGCAGGTCCGGGCCGTCGACGTAGCGCATGACGATGTACAGGACGCCCTGCTCCTCGCCGGCGGAGAAGATCGGCAGGACGTTCGGATGCTCGACCGCCGCGGCCGCCTTGGACTCGCGGACGAAGCGCGCCGCGAACGTCGCGTCGGCGGCGAGCGCGGGCGCGATCGTCTTCAGCGCGACCGTCCGGTCCAGCGACGGCTGAACGGCCCGGTAGACGACCCCCATGCCTCCCCGGCCGGCCACGCCCTCGATGCGCAGGCCGGCGAATTCGTCGCCGGGTCGAAGATCCATGCGGCCTGCTTGTCTAGCAGGCGCTACCGATGCCCGGCGGCCATGCGGGTCAGGGTGCCGCCGACCATCGGGGCGGGCATCGCCGTACGATGCGGCGATCGTCGAGCCCCGACATCGCGCGGCCCAGGCCGGCGTCGCCGGCCACTACGACGTCCTCGACGAGGCGTACCGGCGCACCTGGGGCGAGCACGTCCACCACGGGCTGTGGACGACCGGGCGCGAGTCGCCGGCGGAGGCGGTGCGGGCGCTGGCGCTGCGGGTCGCCGACGCGGCCGGGGTCTCGGCCGGCGACCGGGTCGTCGACGTCGGCTGCGGCTACGGCGCGACCGCGCGGTTGCTGGCGGCCGAGCGCGGCGCGGCCGTCACGGGGCTGACGCTGTCGGCGGCGCAGGCGGGCGCGTACCCGCCGGCGGCAGGCGTCGAGCTGCTCGTGCGCGACTGGCTCGACAACGGGCTCGACGACGCGTCGTTCGACGTGGCGATCTCGATCGAGGCGATCTCGCACATGCCCGGCAAGCCGCGCGCGTTCGCCGAGATCGCACGGGTGCTGCGCCCGGGCGGGCGGGTCGCGATCGTCGACTGGCTGCACCGCGAGGACCCGTCGCCGCGCGAGGTCCGCCGGCTGCTGCGGCCGATCTGCGAGGAGGGGCACCTGCCGTCGCTGCACGCGCCGTGGGAGTACGAGGCGTACCTGCGCGGGGCGGGGCTGGAGCCGCTCGGCTACGAGGACCTCAGCGACCGCGCGGCCCGGACCTGGGCGATCGTCGCGCGCCGCCTGCCGGGCGTCCTGCTGCGCGACCCGGCGCTCACGGCCCGTCTGCTGCGCTCACAGGACCGGAGGTTCGCGCTGTCCCTCGCACGCATCCCGCTCGCATATCGCCTCGGAGCGATGCGCCTCGGCCTCTTCACGGCCCGAAGACCCGCAAACACCGGCCAACGAACCTCAAGGGGTCTGACCCTTTGAAGTCCCTGGGAGTCTCAAGGGGTCAGATCCCTTTAGGTCGGGGGTCTCAGTGCCGGTGGGAGCGGGGCTCCGTAGCGGCGGGACGTCTCGGTGACGTCGGCGCGGTCGACGACGTCGCAGCCCAGGCGCGTCGCGATCCGCTCGGCCGTCGGCAGCTCCGTGCGGCGGATGAGCGCCTCGATCCGCGCGTGCTCGGCGCGCAGGCCGTCGGCGTGCGCCTCCAGCCGGCCCCAGACCGTGACGATCCCCTCGACCCAGTCGAACTCGCCGAACCAGTTGCGCCGGCCCGGCTCGTGGTACGCGTAGATCCCGCACTGGCACGCCGGGTGCGGCGAGACGTGGTCCTCGGCCAGCCACCCCTCGGGCGCGCCCTTCATGATCCGCCGCTGGACCGGCAGGCACTCGGCGTGCATGACCCGGCCCTCCCAGCGCACCGGGATGTTCGGGGAGAGCAGCCGGTCGCCGACGACCTTCCACGCCCGGTACGCGACGACCGGCGTGACGAGGTCGGGCGCCGCGCTCACGTCCGTGCCGGCTCGCGCTCGGGCGGCGCGGGCGGCGGCGCGGTCTCCGGCGCCTCGGGCGGCGCCTGCGGACGGCGCTCGCGCTCCGGCTCCGGCACGCTCGCGGGCGGCCGCAGCGGCTCGACGACGATCGTGGTGGACTTGCCCGGCAGGGTCATGGTCCTCGTCCGACTGTAGCTTCCGCGCCGTGCCCGCTCCGCGCGTCGCGATCTTCGGCCCGCACCCGCTGCTCAGCATCGCCGTCGAGCGCCGCGGCGACGCCGACGACATCCACCTGCACCCGGCCGGCCAGGGCGTCTGGGTCGCGCGCACCGCGGGTGAGCTGGGCGCCGAGCCGATCCTCTGCGGGTTCATCGGCGCCGAGCCCGGCGTGCCGCTCGAGCCGCTCCTCGACGCGCTCCCCGGCGAGCGGCGCCTCGTCACCACCACCGGGGCGACCGGCACCTACATCCACGACGCCCGCTCCGGCGAGCGCCGGCCGGTCGCGATGGCGCTCAGCCCGCCCCCGTCGCGCCACGAGCTCGACCAGCTCTTCAGCGTCACCGCCGCCGCGGCGCTCGCCGCCGACGTGCTCGCCGTCTGCAACCCGCTGCCCGGCGACGCGCTGCCCGAGCCGGTCTACGGCGCGCTCGTCACCGACGTGCGCGCGAACGGCACGCCCGTGCTCGTCGACCTCAGCTCGCCCCGGCTCGACAGCGCGCTCACCGGCGCGCCGGACCTCGTCAAGCTCAACGACTGGGAGCTGGCCGAGTACGTCCGCGGCCCGGTCGGCGAGCCGCACGAGCTGCGCGCCGCGGTGGCCCGCCTGCTCGACGCGGGGGCGCAGGCGGTGCTCGTCACGCGCGGCGAGCGGTCCGCGTGGGCGTTCCGCGACGGCCACGAGTGGGAGATCACGCCGCCGTCGTTCGAGCGCGGCTTCCGCGAGGGCTGCGGCGACACGATGTTCGGCGCGATCGCCGCGCGCTGGGCGGCGGGCGACCCGTGGGAGGAGATCCTGCGCACCGGCGCGGCAGCGGGCGCGGCAGCGTTCCTGCGCCACGGCCTGGGCAGCGTCACGCGCGACGTCGTCGAGGAGCTGCGCGCCTCGGTCGCGGTCGAGCGCCGCGCCTGACCCCGCGGCCGGCCTCAGTACGGCGGCTCGACGTCCCGGCCGGCCACGATCGCTGCGGGCGCCTCGTGCGCGATCCAGCCGGCATGCGGCGCGAGCCTCCGGACGCGCGCCAGCACGTCCAGCGCCGCGGAGAGCTCGACGCGCCGCCCACCGTGCGAGGAGTGCGCGTCCGTGCCGAGCACGTGCACGAGCCCCTCGTCCGCGAACCACGTCGCCGAGCCGTCGACGACGAACGCCGCCGTGAGCTGGATGAGCGCCCCGGCCGCCGCGATGTCGCGCAGCCGGTCGGCGGCGTCCTCGCCCGGGTGGCGCTCGGGATGGGCGAGCACCGTGCGGAACCCGCGCTCGCGCAGGCGCTCGACCGTCGCGACCGTCCGCGCGCTGAGCGGCCCGGGCGCCGGCTCGAGCAGGATCCACCGGCCCCCGCCGCCGAGCGCGCACGCGCGCAGCTCGTCGTCGTCGAGCTCGTCGACGATCGGCTCGGCGATCTCGCCGCCGGTCGCGACGCGGACCTTCCGCCCGGCCGCCTCGAGCGCGGCGTTCACGGCCGCGACGCGCGCGCCCAGCTCGGCGATCCGGACGTCGTGGTCGTGGCGGATGTGCGGCGTCGCGCAGATCAGCCCGATGCCGTCGGCGTCGGCCTGCGCGCCCATCGCGACGCTGTCGCGCGTGTCGAGCGCCCCGTCGTCGACGCCGGGCAGCACGTGGCAGTGCAGGTCGACGAGCACGGCGCCGACGCTACCGCGCGGCGTGCCGGCGATACCAGGCGCGCGCCTTGGCGCGCCCGCCGCAGACGCGCATCGAGCACCAGGCCGACGATCCGTTGACCGAGCGGTCGTAGAACGCCCACCCGCAGCGCTCGCCCGGGCACGCCTTCAGCCGCGCCCACGACCGGTCGGCCATCGCCGCGAACGCGACGGCGAGCACCGCGCCGACCGGGTCGCCGGGCCGTGGCTCGAGGCGGGCGGGGCCGAACCGCACGCGCAGCCCGGCCTCGTCGGCGGCCGCGTCGAGCGTCGCGAGCGGGTCCGGGCCGGTCTCACCGATCGCGTCGCCGTGCCCGGCGTTGGCCCAGAGCAGCACGCGCAGCGCCTCGCGGACCGCGCGGGCGCGGTCGCGATCGCCGGGCCGGAGCCCGCGCCGCGCGCACCAGGCCGCCCAGCCGCCCGCGTCGTCGAGCAGGTCGGGGCCGTGCTCACGGTCGACGGTGTTGACGAACGCCTGGACGAGCGCGAGTGGCTCGGGCGCGGGGGCACGGCCGCCCGGCTGGACCGAGGCGTCGATGAGCGCTTGACGTTCCATCGGCGATGTCTCACCATCAGAGGCTATCTGATGGTCAAGGACGCACCCCGACTGTCGCGCTGGGAGATCCTCGGCGCCTGGCTGAACGTCTGGACGCCCCCACGCGACGCGCACGTCCCGCCCATCCCCTGGCGCAAGCTCGCCGTCGGCGGCCTGCTGACCCTCCTCGTCGCCGGCGGCGCGCTCGCGCTCATCGCTCCTCGCATCGACGACGCCAAGGAGGAGCGTGCGGCCCGAGAGCAGCGCGAGCTCGACCAGCGCTGGGCCGCCCGGCGCGAGCGCATCGCCCGCGAGCAGCAACCCCGGACGGGCAGGCTCGAGGCGGGCGCCGGGCGCGGTGAGGCCGTCGCCGCCGTCGAGGCGGCGATCGGCGCCGACGCCCGGCGCCGCTTCGACCCGGACGCCCGGCCGGCGACGTGCGAGCCCGCCGAGGGCGCCGATCCCGCCGCCGCCCGCGTCGCCTACGACTGCCTCAGCGCGGTCCGCGACATCGTCGGCGCCGCCGACCAGACCGGCGCGCGCGGCACGCTCGGCATCCCGTTCCGCGCGGTGATCGACTTCGAGGCGGGCTCCTACGCGTTCTGCAAGACGAACCCGCCGCCGGGCGAGCAGGTGATCCCCGACCCGCGCACGATCGTCGAGCTGCCCCGGGCCTGCCGGAGCTGATCCCGCGCCGGCCCACCGCGCGCAGCGGCGACGCGGAGGCGACAGGGAGGGGGCGGAGCGGCCGGGAGGCCGTCAGGCGCCCGGCGACGGCGGCCCGGACGTCATCGCCTTGAGCTCGGCGACGTCCTTGGCCATCGCGTCGACCTCGGCGTCGAGCTCGGCCATCGCGGACGGGTCGCCCTCGGCGATGACCTGCGCCGCCGCGCGCGCCTCCTCGATCCGGCGGGCGATCGCGTCGAGCTTTCCGGTGATCTCCATCGGGTCAGTCTGCCGCAGCGGCTGCGACGACGCGCAGAGCCCCGTCGCGTCGCCGGCGGACGCCCCTCCGGAGCTTTCCGACCCACGCGGTAGGATTTGACGCGTGATCTTCACGACGAAGGCCGAGTATGGCGTGCGGCTCCTGGTGGAGCTCGGCAGGCAGGACGCCGGTGTCACGGTCTCGCTGAAGTCGATCGCCGACTCCGAGGGTCTCCCGCTCGCCTACCTGGAGCGGATCGTCGCTCTCCTGAAGAAGGCCGGCTTCGTCGAGTCCACGCGGGGCGCCCACGGCGGCTACCGCCTCGCGCTGCCGCCGGAGGACGTCCGCATGGACGCGGTCATCAACGCCCTCGAGGGCGGCGTCGCACCCATGTCGTGCTTCGTCGACGACACCGCGGGCGACAACGCGCGCGTCCTGTGCTCGCACCACGACACGGGCGAGCTGTGCGCGACCCGGCTGCTCTGGACGCGCGTGCAGGGCGGCGTCATCCGCGCGCTGCAGAACACCACGCTCGCCGAGCTCGTCGCCTTCACCCAGCGCGAGACGCCGCTGCAACTGACCCACAGCTGAACCCCGACCCGAGGCCACCTGAACTTCATGCTCGAGATCAAGAACCTCCACGCCCAGGCGGGCGACAAGCAGATCCTCAAGGGCGTCGACCTCACGGTCCGCCCCGGGGAGATCCACGCCCTCATGGGCCCGAACGGCTCGGGCAAGTCGACGCTCGCGAACGTCGTCATGGGTCATCCGGGCCTCGAGGTCACCGAGGGCCAGATCATCTTCAAGGGCGAGGACATCACCGAGGCCGAGCCGGACGAGCGCGCCCGCATGGGCCTGTTCATGGCCTTCCAGTACCCGGTCGCGGTGCCCGGCGTGACGATCACGAAGTACCTGCGGATGGTCCAGAACGCGCACCGCGAGGCGCGCGGCGAGGAGCCGATCTCGCTCAAGGACTTCCGCAAGATGACCGAGGCCGCGATGGAGCTCACGAACGTGCCGAAGCAGTTCGCGAGCCGCTACCTCAACGAGGGCTTCTCGGGCGGCGAGAAGAAGCGCCTGGAGATGCTCCAGCTCGCGCTGCAGCGGCCGGAGATCGCGGTCCTCGACGAGACCGACTCGGGCCTGGACATCGACGCGCTGAACGTCGTCGCGAACGCGGTCAACAAGGTCAAGGACGAGACCGGGATGGGCGTGCTGATCATCACGCACTACCAGCGGATCCTCCACATGATCAAGCCCGACCGCGTGTCGGTCATCTTCGACGGCCGCGTCGCGACCGAGGGCGGCCCGGAGCTCGTCGAGCAGCTCGAGCGCGAGGGCTACCAGTCGCTGCGCGAGCAGGTCGGCGCCGCCGCGTAGCCGCGCCGCAAGCACCGTGAGCACGCTCGCCCTCGACTCCGCCGCCGCCGACTTCCCCGTCCTGGAGCGGGAGGGCCTGGTCTACCTGGACAGCGCGGCGACGTCGCAGAAGCCGCGGGCGGTCATCGACGCGATGGCCGAGTTCATGGCCCGCCACAACGCGTCGGTGCACCGGGGCGTCTACCCGCTGGCGGTCGAGTCGACCGAGGCGTACGAGGGCGCGCGGGCGCGCGTGGCGGCGTTCACCGGCTCGAGCGCGCGCCAGACGGTGTTCACCGGCAACGCGACGCAGGCGATGAACCTCGTCATCCAGGCGTGGGGGCGCGAGAACCTGCGCCCGGGCGACCGCGTGGTGACGACGGTGACCGAGCACCACTCGGTGATCGTGCCGCTGTGGATGATCTGCCGCGAGCGCGGGGCGGAGATCGACGTCGTGGGCGTCGACGACGAGGGCCGGCTCGACCTCGACGAGCTCGACGCCCACCTCGCCAAAGGCCCGCGGTTCGTGGCGGTCGTGCACGTCTCGAACGTGCTCGGGACGATCAACCCGGTCGAGGAGATCACGCGCCGCGCGCACGCCGCCGGCGCGGTCGTGCTGATCGACGGCTCGCAGGCGGTCCCGCAGATCCCGGTCGACGTCGGCCGGATCGGCGCCGACTTCTACGCGTGGACGGGCCACAAGGCCTACGGCCCGACCGGCGTCGGCGTGCTGCACGGCACGGCCGAGGCCCTCGACGCGCTGCCGCCGCTGCTCGGCGGCGGGCACATGATCAGCTCGGTCTCGTTCGACGACGTCCGCTTCGCCGAGGTCCCCGCCCGGTTCGAGGCGGGCACCTCGCCGATCGTCGAGGCGGTCGGCCTGGGCGCCGCGATCGAGTGGCTCGACGGCCTGGGGATGGAGGCGGTGCACGCGCACGAGCAGGCGCTCGTCGAGTACGCGCTCGAGCGGCTCGCCACCGTCCCGGGCATCACGCTGTTCGGCACGCCGGACGCCGCCTCGCGCGGCGCGGTCGTCTCGTTCGCGCTCGACCACGCGCACCCGCACGACGTCGCGGACATCATCGGCCGCCAGGGCGTGTGCGTGCGCGCCGGCCACCACTGCGCCCAGCCGCTCATGCAGCGCCTCGGCGTGGGGGCGACGACCCGCGCGTCGTTCGCCGTGCACAACACCCGCGAGGACGTCGACCGCCTGGTCGACGCGCTCGGCGAGGTGCAGCGCATCTTCGGCGACTAGCCTCGGGGGCACCAGCCATGGACGACCTGTACCGCGAGCAGATCCTCGAGCACTACAAGCGCCCGCACAACTGGTCGCCGCCGCTGCCGGAGATCGAGGCGCCCGACTACGAGTTCGAGGACGCCAATCCGCTGTGCGGCGACACGCTGCACGTGGCGCTGGCGGTCGACGACGACGGCGTCGTGACCGACGTGCGCTTCTCCGGCCACGGCTGCGCGATCTCGCAGGCGGCCGCGTCGCTGGCGAGCGACGAGGTCAAGGGCATGCGCGTGGAGGACGTGGTCAAGCTCGACCGCGACTTCATCCTCGACCTGCTGGGGATCGAGCTGAGCGCGACGCGCCTGAAGTGCGGCCTGCTGAGCCTCAAGGTGCTCAAGAGCGCCGCGCTGGGCAGCCAGGTCGACTGGGAGCCCGACGTCCCCGAGGGCGTCAGGCCGCCCGGCGGCGACGGTCTCTGAGCGCCGCCCGCCCGCCCCACGGGGCTCCGCCTTGACGTCGTGGCCCGGCGCCACTACCGTCGCGCTGAACATTTTCTCAAACCATGCACATTTGTCATGGGGAGGAGCGGGTCGTGAGTGAACCGGTGTTCGTGGCGTGCGACATGGGCACGTCGATGACCAAGGCGGCCGTCGTCGACCTCGCGGGGGAGATCCTCGCCTCGGCGTCGGAGGAGTCGCGCCTCGTCACCCCGCGACCCGGCTGGGCCGAGCAGGACATGCTCGACATGGAGGCGGTCGCGCACCGCACGATGGCCGCCGCGGTCGCCGAGTCCGGCCGGGCCGCCGACATCGCCGGCGTGAGCCTGTCGAGCCAGATGTCGGGCATCGGGACGATCGACGAGCGCTTCGAGCCGGCCACCCGCTTCGACTCGTGGCTGGACTCGCGCTGCGCGCCGTACATGCGCTCGATGGCCGAGAACGGCCGCCGCGTGACCGAGCTGTCGGGCTGCCCGCCCACGTACTCGCACGGGCCGAAGATCCTCTGGTGGATGCACGAGCGGCCGGAGGACTACCGCCGCATCGCACGCTTCGTCGTCCCCGCGTCGTTCGTCGCGGCGCGCCTGGCCGGCCTGACCGCCGACGAGGCGTTCGTCGACCGCACGTTCCTGTGCTTCTCGAACCTGTCGGACACCCGGAACTGCCGCTGGTCGCCCGAGCTGCTCGACGCGTTCGGCATCGACGAGCGCGTCCTGCCGCGGATCGTCGACCCGCTCGACGTGGTCGGCGAGGTCACGCCGCAGGCCTCGGAGGCGACGGGCATCCCCGCCGGCGTCCCCGTCGCGGCCGGCGGCGGCGACCAGACCGTCGCGTGTCTCGGCGCCGGGCTCGTCGAGCCCGGCCAGGCGTCGGACTCGGCCGGCACCGCGAGCCTGTTCTCGATGTGCGTCGAGGAGTTCGCCCCCGACGTCGAGGAGCAGGCGCTCATCGCCTCGCACTCGATCGCCCCGGGCTGCTTCATCTCGTTCTCGTTCATCAACGGCGGCGGGATGGCGCTGAACTGGTTCCGCGACGAGCTGGCCTTCGACCTCGACGCCGGCACCGCGTTCACCGAGCTCGAGCGCATGGCGGCGGAGATCGAGCCGGGGGCCGACGGCCTGCTGTGGCTGCCGCACATCCAGGGCGGCGTCATGCCGCCCAAGCCGTACCTGCGCGGCGGCTTCCTGGGCCTGAGCGCCGGCCACACCCGCGCGCACATGTACCGGGCGATCCTCGAGGGCATCGCGATGCAGTACGCCGACTGGGCGCGGCTGGCGCCGTCGTACTTCACCGGCGGCGGCCTCACCGAGGTGCGGGCGTTCGGCGGCGGCTCGAGGTCGCGGCTGTGGAACCAGATCAAGGCCGACGTGCTCGACGCGTCGTGGCGCTGCCTGCCGCGCCCGGAGTGCGCGATCCTCGGCAACGCGATGATCGCGGCGGCGGCGACCGGCCACGTCGACGACGTCCGCCGGATCACCGAGTGGCACCAGCCGGGCGAGCCGGTCGAGCCCGACCCGGCGCGGCACGAGCGCTACGCCGAGCTCGTCGAGGTCTTCCGCCTCGCCGCGCACGGGGCCGACCCGGCGCTCGAGCGGCTGCAGGCTCTCGACCGGGCCACGGCGGGCGCCGCCGCCTGACGGGGTGCGGCCGCCGAGGCGGCCCGCCGCTCGCTCTATGGTTGCCCCGTGTCCGACGACCTGCTCCTGCTCCGTGCCGCTCACCTGTACTACCGGGCGGGGCTGACGCAGGCGGAGGTCGCCGAGCGCCTGGGCGCCGGGCGGGTGAAGGTCAGCCGGCTGCTCGCCGAGGCGCTCGACCGGGGCATCGTGCGGATCGAGATCCAGCATCCGCTGGCCCGGCTCGCCGAGCTCGAGTACGAGGTCAAGGAGCGCTTCGGGCTCGAGGACGTCGTCGTCGCCGCGAGCACCGGTGAGCCCGGCAGCGGCGGCGAGGAGCTGGCGCTCGCGTCGGTCGCCTCGGCCGCCGCGGCGTACCTGCGCGATCTGCGCCCGTCGCCGGAGACGCTCGGCGTCTCGTGGGGGCGGACGATGTACGCGCTCGCGTCGCGCATCCCCGAGGGCTGGGCCGAGGGCACCGACGTCGTCCAGCTCAACGGCGCGCTGTCGCGGACGCCGACGCCGACGCACGCCGACTTCGTGGCGGGCCGGCTGGCCGAGACCGCGGGCGGCGTCGCCCATCTGCTCGCCGCGCCGGCGATCGTCGAGCGCGCGGACATCCGTGCCGCGCTGGAGAGCGACCGCGGCATCGCGCAGGCGCTCGACCTCGCGCGGCGGGCCGACGTGGCGATCTTCTCGCTCGGCGCGCTGTCGGAGGACTCGGTGCTCGTCGCCTCCGGCTACCTCGACGGCGCCGACATCCGGAGGCTGCGGGCGGAGGGGTGCGTGGGCGACGTGCTGTCGCGCTTCATCACGGCCGACGGCGCGATCGCCGACCCGGACCTCGACGCGCGCACGGTCGGGCTGGCGCTGTCGGACCTCGCGTCGAAGCGGTGGTCGATCGGCGTCGCGGCCGGCGCGGCGAAGACCGACGTCGCACGGGCGGTCATCGCCGGCGGCTACGTGAACGCGCTCGTCGTCGACGAGGAGATCGCGACCGGGCTCCTGGAATGAGCCGACGGCGTTGCACAAATGTGCATGTCATGTACATTTGTGCCGACGCTGAACCCGGCTCGCGAAAGGACGGTCCATGCTCGCCGCCGTGCTGCACGCTCCTGGCGACATCCGCATCGACGAGGTTCCGGAGCCCGAGCTCACCCCAGGCCACGCGATCGTCCGCGTCGCCGCCGTCGGGGTGTGCGGCTCCGACCTGCCGCGCATCCTCGTCAAGGGCGCGCACCGGCTCCCGATCATCCCCGGGCACGAGTTCTCCGGGACGGTCGTGCAGGCCGCCGACGACGTCGACGTCCCGGTGGGCCGGCGCGTGACGGTCCCGCCGATGATCCCGTGCTTCGACTGCGGGTCGTGCGCGCGCGGCGAGTTCTCGCTCTGCCGCGACTACGACTACTTCGGCTCGCGGCAGGACGGCGCCTACACCGAGCTCGTGTCGGTGCCGAAGACGAACCTGCTGCCGGTCCCCGACAGCGTCGACGACATCGCCGCCGCGTCGGTCGACCCGGCGGCGATCGCGCTCCATGCCCTCATGCGCGCCGGCGTCGAGGCCGGCGACCGCGTCGCGGTCATGGGCGCGGGCCCGATCGGCCTGTTCGCCGTCCAGTGGGCGCGGATCCGCGGCGCGACCGAGGTGCTCGCGCTCGACGTCATGGACGAGAAGCTCGAGCTGGCCCGCGAGCTCGGCGCCACCGCGACCGCGCGCTCGGACCGCGACCACGACGAGGGCGGGTACGACGTCGTCGTGGAGACCGCCGGCGTGCCCGCCGCCCAGAACCAGGCCGTCCTGCTCGCCGGCCCGCGCGGCCGCGTCGTGTTCGTCGGCATCCCGGTCGGCGACGTGCCGCTCGACGGCGCCACCGTGCAGCACCTGCTGCGCGAGGAGGTCACCGTCGCCGGCGCCTGGAACTCGTTCTCGGCGCCGTTCCCCGGCCGCGAGTGGACGACGAGCGTGGCGATGATGGCGGAGGGCCGGCTGCGCGCCCGGGAGATCGTCTCCCACCGCGAGCGGCTCGAGCAGCTTCCCGAGGTGCTTCCCTGGATGGGTCGCCGTGAGGGATTCTTCTCGAAGGTGATGTTCTTCCCCAACGGCGAGGAGGCCGCCGCATGACCCGCACCCGAGCCCTGCCGCACGTCGACCGCGTCGGCGTGGAGGAGCGCGTCGCCCGGCTGGCCAAGCGCTCGATCAAGACCGACGCCAAGCGCCAGGGCATCCGCATGGCGATCTCGATGCTCGACCTCACGACGCTCGAGGGCAACGACACGCCGGGCAAGGTCCGCCAGCTCGCGGCCAAGGCCGTCTGCCCCTCGCCGGAGTACCCCGAGGTGCCGTCGTGCGCGGCGGTCTGCGTGTACCCGGCCATGGTCGGCGTCGCCGCCGAGGCCGTGGCGGGCACCGGCGTGAAGGTCGCGTCGGTCACGTCGGGCTTCCCGGCCGGGCAGACGCCGCTGGAGGCCAAGCTCGAGGAGACGCGCCGCGCGGTCGCCGACGGCGCCGACGAGATCGACATGGTCATCTCGCGCGAGGCGTTCCTGGCCGGCGACGACGCGCGCGTCGTCGACGAGATCGAGCAGATCAAGGACGCCTGCGGCGACGCCCACCTGAAGGTGATCGTCGAGACCGCCGAGCTGGGCTCCTACGACCACATCCGCCACGCGTCGATGCTCGCGATGACCGCCGGCGCCGACTTCATCAAGACGTCGACCGGCAAGGCCAGGCAGGGCGCCACGCCCGGGGTCATCCTCGTCATGCTCGAGGCGATCCGCGACTACGTCGACCGGACCGGCCGCGTCGTGGGGATGAAGCCCGCCGGCGGCGTGTCGACGAGCAAGGCGGCGCTGAACGTCCTCGTGCTCGTCAAGGAGACGCTGGGCGACGAGTGGCTGACCCCCGACCGCCTGCGCATCGGCGCCTCGTCGGTGCTCAACGACCTGCTGCTGCAGTACGCCAAGACCGCCACCGGCCGCTACGGCCGGTCCGAGGACTTCTCGAAGGAGTGATCGGGTGAGCGCGACCGCATCCCCCGACGAACGCCAGGAGCAGCGCTCACCGCTGCGCTGGGACTACGCGCCGGCGCCCGAGTCGGCCGACCACGTCCGCCTGCGCGACAGCTACGGCCTGTTCATCGGCGGCGAGTTCGTCGAGCCGGCCGACGGCACCTACGCGCCGACGATCAACCCGGCGACCGAGGAGCCGCTCGCCGAGGTCGCCCAGGCCGGCCCGGTCGACGTCGAGCGGGCGGTGGCCGCGGCGCGCGCCGCGCAGCCGCGCTGGGCCGCGCTGCCGCCGCTCGAGCGGGGCAAGTACGTCTTCCGCATCGCGCGCCTGATCCAGGAGCGCGCCCGCGAGCTGGCGGTCGTCGAGACGATGGACGGCGGCAAGCCGATCAAGGAGTCGCGCGACGTCGACATCCCGCTCGCCGCCGCGCACTTCTTCTACTACGCCGGCTGGGCGGACAAGCTCCGCTACGGCGTGCCCGACGGGCCGGTCGAGCCGATGGGCGTCGTCGGCCAGATCGTCCCGTGGAACTTCCCGCTGCTCATGGCGGCCTGGAAGCTCGCTCCTGCGCTGGCGTGCGGCAACACGGCGGTGCTCAAGCCGGCCGAGACGACGCCGCTGACCGCGCTGCTGCTCGCCGAGATCCTCCAGGAGGCCGAGCTGCCCGAAGGCGTCGTGTCGATCCTCCCCGGCGACGGCGCGACCGGCGCGGCGCTCGTCCGCGCGGACGTCGACAAGGTCGCGTTCACCGGCTCGACCGCGGTCGGCCGCGAGATCCAGGCCGCGCTCGCCGGGACCGACACCGGGCTGACGCTCGAGCTCGGCGGCAAGTCGGCGAACATCGTCTTCGAGGACGCGGCGCTCGACCAGGCGGTCGAGGGGATCGTCCAGGGCATCTTCTTCAACCAGGGCCACGTGTGCTGCGCGGGCTCGCGGCTGCTCGTCCAGGAGTCGGTGCACGACGAGGTCGTCAGCCGCCTGTGGCGCCGGATGCAGTCGCTGCGGGTCGGCGACCCGCTCGACAAGAACACCGACGTCGGCGCGATCAACTCGGCCGCGCAGCTCGCGCGGATCACCGAGCTCGTCGACGCCGGCACGGAGGAGGGCGCGGAGATCCGCCGGCTCGCCTGCGACCTGCCCGACCGCGGGTACTGGTTCGCGCCGACGGTGTTCACCGAGGTCGCCCCGGCGCACCGGATCGCCGTCGAGGAGATCTTCGGGCCGGTGCTGAGCGTCATGACGTTCCGCACCCAGGCCGAGGCGATCGAGAAGGCGAACAACTCGCGTTACGGCCTGGCCGCCGGGATCTGGACCGACAAGGGCTCGAAGGCGTTCGAGGTCGCGTCCGCGCTGCAGGCCGGGGTGGTGTGGCAGAACACCTACAACCACTTCGACCCGACCGCCGCGTTCGGCGGCTTCAAGGAGAGCGGCTTCGGCCGCGAAGGCGGCCCGAGCGGCCTGCGCCCCTACCTGCGGCAGGCCTGACCGATGCGGCTCAGCGTTCCGAAGACCTACAAGCTCTACATCGGCGGGGCGTTCGCGCGGTCCGAGTCGGGCCGCCACGATCCCGCCCTCGACCACGGGGGAGCCCGAGTGGCCAACGTTCCGCGCGCCTCGCGCAAAGACGTCCGTGACGCGGTCAAGGCGGCCCGCGGCGCCCAGGCCGGCTGGGCTGCGCGCACCGCCTACAACCGCGGCCAGATCCTCTACCGTGCCGCCGAGGCGCTCGAGTCGCGCGCGGCCGAGTTCGCCGAGCAGGCCGTCGAGGTCTGCGGGCGCGACCGTGCCCGGGCGCGCGCCGAGGTCGGCGAGGCGATCGACCTGCTCGTGCACTACGCGGGGTGGACCGACAAGCTCCACGCGGTGCTCGGCGGCGTGAACCCCGTGGCCGCGCCGTTCCTGTCGTTCTCGACGCCGGAGCCGACCGGCGTCGTCGGCGCGGTCCTCGGCGCCGAGGACGACCTGCCGCGCCTGGTCGGCGCGATCGCCGCGCCGCTCGCCGCGGGCGACACCGTCGTCGCGATCCTGCCCGAGCGCTTCCCGCTCGCGGGCCTGGACCTCGGCGAGGTGCTCGGCGTGTCCGACGTGCCGGGCGGGGTCGTGAACCTGCTCTCCGGCCGGCTCGACGAGCTCGTCACGCCGCTGGCGGGCCACCGCGACGTCAACGCGATCATCGACGCGACCGGCGATCGCGAGCTGGCCAGGACGATCGACACGCTCGCGGCCGAGACCGTCAAGCGCGTCGTGCGCGTCCCGCGCGACCGCGCCGAGCCCGACGACTCGCTGCGGCGGCTGCGCGAGCTGACCGAGCTGCGCACGGCCTGGCATCCGGTCGGCGCCTGAGGACGGCGCCGCGCCCGCCGGACCGCCCGGCGGGCGCGGAGCCGAGCGCGGGCCGGCTAGGCCTCGACCGCCGTCGGCCGGTAGAGCGGCCTCAGGTACGCGAGCCCCTCGGTCACGAGCTCGTCGCTCGGCGGCCCCAGCGGCCGCCACGTCGACAGCGCGACCGCCATCTCGGGCGACAGCTCCGAGAACGACTCCAGGCCGACGTAGCCGTCGTAGCCGGCGTCGGCGAGCGCGCCCATCACGGCCGGCCAGTCGACGGTGCCGGTGCCGGGGACGCCGCGGTGGCTCTCGGTGAGGTGGACGTGCAGGAGCCGCTCGGCCGCGCGGCGCACCGGCGCGCCGAACTCCTCCTCCTCGATGTTCATGTGGTACGTGTCGAGGTGCAGGCCGACGTTGTCCTCGCCGATCCGGTCGAGGTGCGCGAGCGCCTGGTCGACCGTGTTGATGAGCGACGACTCGTAGCGGTTGACCGGCTCGAGCGCGATGCGCACGCCGCGCGGGGCCGCGTACCGCGCCGCGGCGCGCAGCACCTCGGCCGAGCGGTCGAGATGCAGCTCGGTGGGCGGCCCGAGCAGGTCGCCCCACGCCGCGTAGGTCACGCCGCCGAGCACGGTGGCGCCCATCGCGGCGGCAGCGTCGACGCACCGCTGCAGGTGGTCGGCGGCGGCCTCGCGGACGCGCTCGTCGTCGCTGGTGGAGCTCGTCTCGGCGGTGAGCACCGTCGAGGTGACGAGCTCGATGCCGGCCGCCGCGGCGCGGTCGCGCAGGACCTCCGGCTCGATCGCGTCGAGGTCGCCGAGCGGGATCTCCAGCGCGTCGAGCCCGAGGCCGGCGGCGCGGTCGATCAGGCGGGCGTCGTCCGGCGTCCAGGCCGACGTCCAGGCGTTCGCGTGAACGGCATAGCGCGGGGGCATGGTCTCTCTCCTTCCTTCAGGGCTCGATGACGACCTTCAGCGCCGTCCCCGACCGGGCCGCCGCGAACGCCGCGGCGGCGTCCTCGAGCGGGTGGCGCGCGGTGACGAGCGGGGCCGTGCTGACCGCGCCGCCGAGCGTGAGCTCGAGCGCCTCCCGGCAGTCGTCGGCGGTGCACGACGTGGTCCCGGTGACCACCAGCTCCTTGTAGTGGACGAGGTTCGTGTCCAGCTCGACCGTCGTGCCGCGCGGCAGCCCGGCGAAGAAGTTGATCCGCCCGCCGGGCGCGGCGACCTCGAGCGCCTCGACCTGGGCGGCCGGGGCGGGGGCGGCGACGAGCACGACGTCCGGACCGCCGTCGCCGAACACGTCGCGCAGCGGCGTCGCCGCCGGGTCGACGACGAGGTCGGCGCCGAGCGCCGCCGCCTGGTCGCGGCGGTCGGCCGACGGCTCGGAGACGACGATCCGCCGCGGCCCGCGCGTGCGCGCGGCGAGCAGGTGCAGGATCCCGATCGGGCCCGCGCCCATGATCAGCACGACGTCGCCGGGGCCGATCCGGCACGGCCGCTGGCCGCGCAGCACGCAGGCCAGCGGCTCGACGAGCGACGTGGCCGCCGGGTCGGCGTCGTCGGGCAGGGGGAGGAGGTTGCCCTGCGCGATCACGTCGGCCCCGGCGACCACGTGGGTGGCGAAGCCGCCGTCGCGCGTGAGCCCGAAGCACTCCCCGTCGGGGCAGAGGTTCGAGCGGCCCGCGCGGCACTGCTCGCAGCGGCCGCAGCCGATGTTCGGCGCCACGAACACCCGCTGCCCGGCCTCGAGGCCGGTGTCGGGGCCGGCCGCGACCACCGTGCCGACGATCTCGTGGCCGGGCACGCGCACCGTCCCGTCGGGGTAGTCGCCGTGGCTGCCCGACCAGATCTTCAGGTCGGTGCCGCAGATCCCGCACGCCTCGACCCGCACGAGCGCGTCGCCGGGCCCGGGCGCCGGAGGCTCCCAGGGCTCGACGCGCAGCTCGCCCGGGCCGCGGTAGACCAGCGCGCGGCCCTCGCCCGCCACCGCGCTCACCGGCGGTAGCGCGGGTTGTCGACGACGCGCGGGCCGTCCTGGCCGGCCACCACGAGCGCCGGGAACCCCTCCTCGGCGATCGTCGCGTAGTCGTATCCCGCGTCCCCGGGATAGACGGCGTAGAAGACGAGCGGCTCGTCGCCGACGTTGACGCTCCGGTGCGCCCAGTGGCCGGGGACGTAGCTGACCGTTCCCGCGCGGATCGGCTCGACGACGACGCGGCCGTCCTCGGTCGCCATGAGCAGCCGGCCCTCGCCGCTGAGGCCGAGGTAGATCTCCGCCCGGTCGCGGTTGGCGTGGAAGTGGCCCTTCGTGAAGAAGTACTCGTCGCCGACGCGGCCGGGCTGGATGACCGTCGTCGAGGACGGCAGGTTCGACCCGTCCATCGGCGCCGGGATCTCCGAGACCGTGTAGGCGAGCTCGCCGAGCCGCTCGTCGGGGATCTCCTCGAGGAACAGCCCCGCGAGGTCCGACAGCCGGCGGTGGGTGACCCTGCGCTCGGGCGACAGCGTCCCCGAGCGCAGGTCGAGCATGGTCGTGTGCGGTTCGATCACGGCGCTCCTCTCATGCCTCGGCGCGGCGGATCGCCCGCCGGCGCCACTGGTCGAGGGCCACGACGAGGACGATGATCAGGCCGTTGATGACGCGCTGCCAGAACTCGGCGACGCCGACGATGGCCAGGCCGTTGGAGAGCACGCCGATGACGAGCACGCCGATGACCGTGCCGCTGACCCTGCCCTCGCCGCCGAACAGGTTCGTGCCGCCGATGACCACGGCGGCGATCGACGAGAGCTCCATGCCCTCGCCCATCAGCGCGTTCGCGCTGCCCTGGCGGCCGGCGAGCATGAAGCCCGCGATCGCCGCCAGCACGCCCGAGAAGATGTAGATCTTCAGCTTCGCGCGCTCGACGTCGATGCCCGAGACGCGCGCGGCGTCGGGGTTGCCGCCGATCGCGTAGGCCGAGCGGCCCAGGCGCGTGCGGCCGAGGATGAACGCGCCGAGCAGCACGCAGGCCAGCGCGACGAACGCGATGAGCGGGATGCGGCCGACGCTGTCGGCGCCGAGCGTGCTGATCGAGTCCGGCATGGTGCGCCCCTCGATCGCCTTGTCGAAGTTCGGCACCGGGAAGCCGTCGGTGATGAGCAGCGCGATGCCGCGCACCGCGGTGAACGTGCCGAGCGTGGCGATGAAGTCGGGCACGGCGAAGCGGGTGATGACGAACCCGTTGAACGCGCCGACGGCGAAGCCGGTCGCCAGGCCGAGCCCGAGCGCCAGCGGCTCGGCCCAGCCCCAGTGCGAGAACGCGACGCCCATCACGCTGCCCGACAGGGCGGCGGTCGACGCGACCGACAGGTCGATGCCGCGCGAGACGATCACCAGCGTCTGGCCGACCGCCAGGATCATCGGCACCGAGTACTGCCGGAGGATGTTCAGCATGTTGTCGGTCGTGAGGAAGTCCTCCGACGCGACGCCGAACGAGACGATCAGCGCGAAGAGGATGATCAGCGCGCCGCCGCGGCCCCCGGCTGCGCGCACGTAGCGCGCGGCGCCGGCCGCGTGGCTGCGCTGCTCCGGGCCGGCCGCCGCGGCGTTCGCGACGGTCGGCGGGGCGGTGTCAGACATGGACGACGCCTCCTGCAGCAGTCATGATCTCGTCCTCGGAGGCGGTCGGCGGGAGCGTCGCGCAGACGCGGCCGCCGGCCATGACGAGCAGGCGGTCGCCGAGCGCGCGCGCCTCGCGGATCTCCGAGGTCAGGTACAGGACCGCCACGCCCTGCGAGGCGAGCACGCGGACGAGGCGGAACACCTCCTCCTTCGCGCCCACGTCGATGCCGCGCGTGGGGTCGTCGAGGAGGAGCACGCGTGCGCCGGCGGCCGACCAGCGGGCCAGGACGACCTTCTGCTGGTTGCCGCCGGAGAGGTTCTCGACGCGGGTGTCGAGCGACGCGGTCTTGATCCCCAGCTCGTCGACGTGCCGCTTGGCGATCCGCTTCTCGTCGGCGAACCGGAGCATCGGCCCGCGCGCGACGCGCCCGAGCGAGGCGAGCGTGATGTTCGCCGCCACGCTGAGCTGCGGCACGAGGCCCGCCTGGCGGTCCTCGCCGACGTAGCCCAGGCCCGCCGCGATCGCGTCCTGCGGGCTGCGGATCCGGCGCTCGGCACCGAGCACCTCGATCGTGCCCTCGGTGGCGGGCTCGAGGCCGAAGAGGGTCTTGGCGAGCCGGCTGCGGCCCGCCCCGACGAGGCCGAAGACCGAGACGATCTCGCCCTCGGCGATCTCGAGGTCGACGGGCTTCAGGCGCGGCGGCCGGGCGAGCCCGCGCGTGCGCAGCGCGATCCTGCCGGCCGGGGGCGGCGCGGCCTCGCGCTCCTCGACGCCGGTGGTCAGGCTCGTCGCGCGGCCGACCATCATCTGCGCCAGGCGCTGCTCGGAGACACCCTCGGTCTCGACGGTGTCGACCACCCGCCCGTCGCGCAGGACGGTGACCCGGTCGCAGATCTCGACGAGCTCGGACAGGTGGTGCGAGACGTAGATGATCGCGACGCCGCTCTCGCGCAGCTCGCGGATGATGCGGAACAGCCGCTGGGCCTCGCGGTCCGACAGCGCCGAGGTCGGCTCGTCGAGGAGCAGGACCCGCACGTCGACGGACAGGGCCTTGGCCAGCTCGACGAGCTGGCGCTCGGCCATCCCGAGCCGGCTGACCTCCGTCGCCGGGTCGATGTCGAAGCCGACGCGCGCCAGGTGCTCGGACGCCTGCTCCTCCAGCGCCTTCCAGTCGACGACGCGGCCGCCGAGCTTCATCGGCCAGCGGCCGACGACGATGTTCTCGGCCACCGACCGCTGGGGGACGAGGCTGAGCTCCTGGTAGACGATGCCGATGCCGCACCGGCGCGCCTCCTGGGGCGACCCGGGCGGCACCTGCGTGCCGCCGACCTCGATCGTCCCCGAGTCGGGCGCGACCGAGCCGGCGACCGCCTTCATGAGCGTCGACTTGCCGGCGCCGTTCTGGCCGAGGAGGGCGTGGACCTCCCCGGGGTCGACCTCGAGGTCGACCCCGGAGAGCGCCTGCACGCCCGGGTAGGCCTTCGACAGGCCCTGGACCCGGAGCATGGTCACCGCTTGCAGTCCTGCTTGATCTTCGCCCAGTCGATCTCCGGGAGCTTGGGCTGCGGGTAGAACTGGTCCGCGTTGCCCTTGTACGCGGTGCGCGGGCGGATGTCGTAGAGCTTGGGGACCTCCTGCCCGCAGGCGAGCTGGATCGCGAACTGCCCGCCGAACCAGCCCCACTCGGGGAACCCGTGGTGGGTCTCGGCGATGAGCTTGCCGGCGCGGATCGCGTCGGTCGACTCGGGCGTGACGTCGTTCGTGAAGATCGCGATCTTGCCGTCCGACAGCGCCTTGTCGCCGCCACCGACCTCGAGCACGCCCTTGCGCTCGGCGGCGTTGATCGCGCCGAGGCCCATCTCGTTCGAGGCCGCCCAGATGAAGTCCATCTCCTTCGGCGAGTACCGGGACATGAAGTTCTCGGCGGCCTTGATGCCCTTCTCACGGTTCCAGTCGGCGGCGATCGGCTTGCCGAGGATCTGGATCCCCGGGAACCGCTTCATGACCTCGTTGAAGCCCTTGAGGCGCTCGCGCGAGAACAGGGTCCCGGCGATGCCCTCGATGATCACGCCCCTGGCCTTGATGTCCGCCGGGTCGACGTCCTTGTAGAGGTCCTCCCAGAACTTCAGGTCGAGGTAGTCGTCCGGCTCGACGTCGACCTTCTCGCCCTTGCCGAGGACGCCCGGGCCACCGAAGTAGTCGAGGATCGCGTAGGCCGAGATCTTCGCCGCGTCCGCGTTGTCGAACCCGACGTAGCTCGCCACCTCGATGTCCTTCTGCTCCTCGAGCAGGTTCACGAGGATCACCGGGATCCCGGCCTGGTTGGCCTGCTTGATCGCCGGCTTGATCGCCTCGACGTCGGTGGGGGAGATCGCGATGACGTCGACGCCCCGCGAGATGTAGTCCTCGATGACGGCGAGCTGGCTCGCGTAGTCGTTGTGCGAGGACGTCGACCGCGAGAGCACCTCGACGTCGAAGCCGTTGGCGTTCGCGTCCTCGGCTGCCTTCTTGAACCAGTCGGTCGCCGTCTTGTAGACGCCGGTGATGTCGGGCGGCGACCACCCGATGACGATCTTCTTCGGCGTGTCGCCCGACGCTCCGCCGCCGCCGCCGGACGCGTCGTCGTCGCTGCCACAACCGACCGCGACCATGGCGATCGCGGCGATCAGCGCAGCAAGAAGCCTCGCATGCGTTCGCATCCGATCCTCTCCTCCTCTTGATCCGGGCGACCCCGTGCCGCCCGTGTGCCGTTCAGGTCAGGTCAGGTCAGGCCGCTGTGTAGCCACCGTCGATGACCAGATCCGTCCCCGTCATGAACCCCGCGCCCTCGGATGCGGCGAACACGATGGAGGCGGCTATCTCCTCCGGACGCCCGAGCCGCCCGAGCGGGCGGCTGGACTCCAGCCTGCGCTCGAACGCCGCCGGGTCGGCCTCCGCTGCGATGGCGGCGTCGACCAGGGGCGTTCGCGTCGTTCCCGGGCAGATCGAGACGGCGCGGATGCCGTCCGCCGCGTGGTCCACGGCGATCGACCTGGTGAGCATGTTGAGGCCGGCCTTGGAGACGTTGTACGCCACCTGCCCCGGGACCGCGGCGATGCCGGCCTCGCTCGAGACGTTGAGGATCACGCCGCCGCCCTGCTCGCGCATGACGCGCACGGCCTCGCGCGCAAGGCGGATCGCGGCGTGGAGGTTGATCAGCAGGAGCTCGTCCATCTCCGCCGGGTCGGCGTCGGCGAGCGGCGCGCGCCGGTAGATCGCGGCGTTGTTGACGAGCAGGTCCAGGCGGCCGCCGCCGGCCTGGAGGGTGGCGGCCGTGAGGCGCTCGGCGGCGTCGGGCTCGCGCAGGTCGGCCGCGATGAACGTGCCCCGGTCGCCGAGCTCGTCGGCGACGCGGGCGCCGCGTTCGGCGTCGCGGCCCTGGGCGGCGACCCACCAGCCGTCGTCGGCGAGGGCCAGCGCGGCAGCGCGGCCGATGCCGCTCGTCGCGCCGGTGACCAGGGCGGTGCGGGAGCCAGTGCTCATCGTTCCTCCGGGGGGACGACGCGGACTTCGATGCGTGACCGGTCGGACCGGTGCCACGCGCGGTAGGTCTCGAACGGCCGGTCGTCGGTGTCGAGCGTCGCCGCCTCGACCCGCAGCAGCGGCGCGCCGGGCTCGACCTCGAGGTATCCCGCGACCGGTTGCTCGGCGAGTACGGCCTCGATCACGCGGCGGCCGTCCGCGACGCGGACGCCGTGGCGCTCGCGCAGCGTGCGGTACAGGCCTTCGGTGGCGAGGTCGGTCTCGAGGACGCCGGCGGCGAGCTCGAGCAGGAGGTAGGTCTGGACGTACATGACGACCTGGCCGTCGAGCGAGCGGATGCGCTCGAGCCGGACGCCGTGCGTGCCGGCCTCGAGCCCGAGCGCGCCCGCCGCCCAGGCGGGCATGGGCTCCACCGTCCGGGACAGCACCTCGGTGTCGACGCGCATGCCCGCCGCGACGGCCTCCTCGAAGAAGCCGGCGCTGGACTGGAGGAACCCGGAGCGCGGCGCCGTGTCCGACACGAACGTCCCGCGCCCCTGCTCGCGCCGCAGGGAGCCCTCCGACTCGAGCTCGGAGAGCGCCTGCCGCACGGTCGTGCGCGACAGGCCGAAGCGGTCGCACAGGTGGGCCTCGGAAGGAAGGCGGACGCCGGGGGCGAGGACGCCGGTGCTGATGGCGTCGGCGATCGCCTGCTTGAGCTGCAGGTAGAGCGGAACGCCCGGCCGGCGTTCGATCACGAGCCCGTCGAACGACCCCAGGTCGCCGGCGCTCGCTGGATGACCCTCTGCGACCACGGCAGCGATTGAACCACTTGTCATGACATCTTGCAAGCAATTGTCATGCCAACTTGGAATTCATCATGACAACTGCTTTGCTTGTCGGTATGACCGACCTGGTCGTGGGGGTCGACCTCGGAACCACCGGGACGAAGACCGGGCTCTACACCGTCGCCGGCCGGCTTTTGGCCGAGGCGACCGCCGAGACACCGCTGCGCTGGCACGGGCGCGCACGCGTCGACCAGGACCCCGGCGACTTCTACGAGGCGGCCGCCGCCACGATCGCCGAGGTGGTCCGCCGCTCCGGCGCCGACCCGGCCTCCGTGCGCGCGATCGGGCTGAGCGGCCAGATGGCGGGCGTCCTGGGGATCGACCGGGCGTGGCGGCCGACCACGCCGTACGACTCGTGGCTCGACACGCGCTGCGCGTCCGAGGTCGAGCGCCTCGAGGCCGAGGCGGGCGACGAGATCGCCGCGCTCAGCGGCTGCCCGCCGATGGTCAACCACGGCTCGAAGATCGCCTGGTGGCGGCGCCACCGGCCCGACGCGTTCGCCGCGACCGCGGCGTGGATCCCGCCCGCCGGCTACGTCGCCGGGCGCCTGGCCGGGCTGGCGGGCGACGCCGCCTACGTCGACACGAGCCACCTGCACTTCACCGGGCTCGCCGACACCGAGCACGCGCGCTGGTCCGAGCGCCTCGCCGCGCTCGTCGGCGTCGCCGCCGACCGGCTCCCGCGCATCGTCGCGCCGGCCACCCCGATCGGCGAGCTCACCGGCGCCGCGGCGGCCGACTGCGGCCTGCGCCCCGGGACGGTCGTCGCGGCCGGGCTCGGCGACACCGCGGCCGCGACCCTCGGCGCGGGCGTCGTCCGCGCCGGGCAGCTCCTCGACGTCGCCGGCACCGCGGCGATCCTCGCGGCGAGCGCCGACGCGTTCCGGCCCGATGTCGAGCACCGCACGCTCATCACCATGCGCGGGGCGGTCCCGGGCCAGTGGGTGTCGCTCGCGTACCTGTCCGGCGGCCCGCTGCTCGGCTGGCTCGCCGAGCTCGTGCTCGGCCACGAGGCGGCCGCCGACGGCACGCCCGCCACCGAGACGTTCGACCGCCTGTGCGCGGCGGCCGAGGACGTGCCGGCGGGCGCCGGCGGCCTGCTGTTCCTGCCGTACCTCGACGGGCGGATCCTGCCCAGCGAGCCCGCGCTGCGCGGGTCGTTCGTCGGCCTGCACCGCCGCCACCGGGCGCCCGAGCTGACCCGTGCGGTGCTCGAGGGCGTCGCGCTCGAGTACGCCGAGTACCTCGGGATCCTGCGCGGGCTGCACCCCGGCCTGCGGGCCGACGAGGTCCGCGTCAGCGGCGGCGGCGCCCGCAGCCGCACCTGGTGCGCGATCAAGGCGTCCGCGCTCGAGGCGCCGTACCGGCGGCTCGAGCGCGCCGAGCTCGGGTGCTGGGGCGCGGCGCTCGTCGGCGCGGCGGCCGCCGGCCTCGTCGACGACCTCGCCACCGCGGCCGAGCGCGCCACGCCCGCCGGCGAGCTCATCGCCCCCGACCCGGCCGACAGCGCAGCCTACCGACGCCTGGCGCCGGTGCGGCGCGAGCTCGTCGACGCGACCGCGCGCGCCGGCCGTGCGCTCGAACAGCTCGTCCCGGAAGGAGAGGAGATCTCTGCATGACGCCACTGCGCGTACTGCTGGTCGGCGCCGGCCGCGCCGGCGCGAACCACGCCCGTCATCTCGCCCACACCGCCCGCGCCGCGGTCGCCGGCGTCGTGGACGCGAGAGCCGAGGCGGCCGAGGCGCTGGCCGGACGGCTGGGCGTGGCCCACCACGTCTCGCTGCCGGAGGCGATCGAGGCGACGCGGGCCGACGCGGTGGTGATCTCCACGCCGACGTTCACCCACCACGAGCTCGCGCTCCAGGCCGCCGAGGCCGGCTGCCACATCCTGTGCGAGAAGCCGATGGCGCTCACCGAGGCCGAATGCGAGGCGATGATCGCCGTCGCGCGCGAGGCCGGAGTCGTGCTCCAGATCGGCTTCATGCGCCGCTTCCAGCCCGAGTTCGCCGAGGCGCGCCGGCGGATCGAGGAGGGGCGGATCGGGACGCCCATGGTCGTCAAGTCGCTGACGCGCGGACCCGGGCTGCCACCGCCCTGGGCGTGGGACCTGCGGCGGTCGAACGGGATGCTCGCCGAGGTCACGAGCCACGACTTCGACACGGTCCGCTGGCTCGCCGGGGCGGAGATCGTGCGCGTCTACGCCGAGGTCGCCAACCACAAGGGCGCGGCCCGCGGGGTCGAGGCCGGCGAGTTCTACGACAACGCGGTCGTCACGCTGCGGCTCGACTCCGACGCCGTCGCCACGATCGACGGCACCTGCCCGGCCGACTACGGCTACGACGCGCGCGTCGAGGTCGTCGGGACCGAGGGCCTGCTCGTCATCGGCGACGTGCGCGGCACGGCGCTCGTCGAGGTGCGCGACCGCGACGAGGGCGCGATCACCCCGGTGCACCGGACCTGGCCGGAGCGCTTCGAGACCGCCTACCGCGAGCAGATCCGCGCGTTCGTCGACACGGCCATGTCCGGCGGGACGCCCGCGGTGACCGGCGCCGACGGGCTGGCCGCGGTCCGCGCGGTGCGGGCGGCGAACCGCTCCTGGCAGGAGGGGCGGCCCGTGACGCTCGAGCCGGTCGCCGCGTGATGGAGGCGCTCGTCTACCACGGACCCGGCGTCCTGCGCGTCGAGCGGCGGCCCACGCCCGAGCCGGGCGAGGGCGAGGCCCTGCTGCGCGTCGAGGCGTGCGGCGTCTGCGGGACCGACCTGCGGATCGCCGCGGGCGGGCACCGCGCCTACCCCGAGGGCACGGTCCGCGTCCCCGGGCACGAGATCGTCGGCACGCTGCTCACCGAGGCCGGCGGGCTGCCCGCGGGCCGGCGGGTGTTCGTCGCGCCGAACGTCGGCTGCATGCGGTGCGACCAGTGCCGCGCCGGACGCGTGAACCTGTGCCGGACGCCGCAGGCGCTGGGCATCACCCGCGACGGCGGGTTCGCCACCGAGCTGCTCGTCGGCCGCGACGCCGTCGAGCAGGGCAACCTGCTGCCGGTCCACGACGGGCTCGACCCGGCCGTCGTGTCGGTCGCCGAGCCGCTGGCCTGCGTGCTGCGCGGCCAGCGCCCCTGCCGCATCGGCCCCGGCGACGTCGTGCTCGTCATGGGCGCGGGACCGATCGGGCTGCTGCACCTCCTCGCCGCGCGCACGCGCGAGCCCGCCGCCGTCGTGGTGTCCGAGCCGTCGGCGGCACGGCGCGACCAGGCGCTGGCGCTCGGCGCCGACGCGGTCGTCGACCCGTCCCGCGAGGACGTGGCCGCGGCGCTCGCCGCGTTCGGCGCGGGCGGCGCGCACGTGGTCGTCGTCGCCGCGCCGTCCGCGCAGGCGCAGGCCCGGGCGCTCGAGCTCGCCGCGCCCGGCGCGCGGATCAACCTCTTCGCCGGCCTGCCGCGCGACCGCTCGGTCGTCGAGCTCGACTCGAACCTCATCCACTACAAGGAGCTCGTCGTCACCGGCACGACGGCGTCGACGACCGAGGACTGCGCCGAGGCGCTCGACCTCATCGCCGGCGGGGCCGTCGACGCCGCCGCGCTCGTGACCGCCCGGCACCCGCTCGCCGACGCCGAGGCGGCGTTCGCCCGGGCGGGCTCCGGCGACGCGCTGAAGGTGGTGATCGAGCCGTGAGCCGGATCGAGACCGTCCTCGGGCCGGTCGCGCCCGAGCGGATCGGCGCGGTCGACGCGCACGCCCACGTGTGGCTCGACCCGCCGGCGGCCGGGCCGGCGCTGCGCGACGAGCGGCTCGCACGCGCCGAGCTGCGGGCGCTGAAGGCGGCCGGGGGCGACACCGTCGTCGACTGCCAGCCGGGCGGCGCCGGGCGCGACGGCGCGGCGCTCGCGCGGCTGAGCGAGGCGACGGGGATCCGGATCGTCGCGGCCACCGGCTACCACCAGCGGCGCCTGCACGCGCCCGGCGGCGTGTGGGACGCGCCCGGCACCGCACGCGCGCGCTTCGGCCGCGAGCTGCGCGTGTCGCTCGACGAGGCGCCCGGCGTGCGCGCCGGCGTCGTCAAGGCCGTCTGGACCGACGCCGGCGGGGTGGAGGACGAGCTGCTCGCCGCGGCGCTCGACGCCGCGCGCGAGGCGGGCGTGGCGGCGATCGTGCACGTCGAGGCGACCGGCGACCTGGACCGCCTGCTCGCGCGCCTGGAACGCGCGGGCGCGGCGCCCGGGGCGGTGCAGCTCTCGCACATGGACAAGCGGCCCGACCCGGTGCTGCACGCCGAGCTGGCGCGCGCCGGGCACGTCCTCGGTTACGACACGTTCGTCCGTGCCAGGCACCGCCCGGCCGAGCGGGTCTGGCCGCTGCTGGAGGCGATGCTCGAGGCGGGGCTCGACCACGCGGTCACGCTCGGGCTCGACCTCGTCGACGCCACGCAGTGGTCGGTGAACGGCGGCCCCGGGCTGCCGGCGCTGCCCGGCCACGTGCTGCCGGAGGCCCGGCGCCGGGGCGCGAGCGCCGAGCAGCTCGAGGGGCTGCGGGGCGCCAACGCGCTGCGGCTGCTCACCGCCCGCGACACGGGGGTGGTCGCGTGATCGACGCCCGCGTGCTCGTCACCCCGCGCTCGTACGGCGCCGAGCTGCGCGCCGAGCTCGAGCGCCAGGTCCGCGAGGTCCGCTACAACGACCTCGGCCGGCCGCTGCGCGCCGCCGAGCTGCGGGAGCGGATCGAGGGCTGCGCGGGCCTGCTCGCCGGCCTCGACGAGGTCGACGCCGGCGTCCTCGCCACCCCCGGCCTGCGCGTCGTCGCCCGCTACGGCGCCGGCGTCGACCGCGTCGACCTCGCGGCGGCCGAGCGCCACGGCGTCGTCGTCACGAACACGCCGGGCGCGAACGCGGCGGCGGTCGCCGAGCTGACGCTGGCGCTCATGCTCCTGCTCTGCCGCCCGGTGCTCGCGTCGGTCGCGGCGGTGCGCGCCGGCCGCTGGCCGGCGCTGCCGGGCCGCGAGCTCGGGGCGCGGACCGTCGGGCTGCTCGGCCTCGGGCGGGTCGGCTCGCTCGTGGCCGAGCGGGTCGCGGCGCTCGGGGCGACCGTGCTGGCCTGCGACCCGGCGGTCGGCGCGCAGGCGGCCGCGCGCCACGGCGCGCGGCTCGTGGCGCGCGACGAGCTGCTCGCGCGGGCCGACCTCCTCAGCCTCCACCTGCCGGTGACCGCCGAGACGCGCGGGATCGTCGACGAGGACCTGCTGGGCCGGTTGCGGCCCGGCGCGCTGCTCGTCAACACCGCGCGCGGCGAGCTCGTCGACGAGGACGCGCTCGTCCGCGCGCTCGACGACGGCCGGCTGGCCGGGGCCGCGCTCGACACGCTGCAGGAGGAACCGCCCGGCCCGGACCACCCGCTCGCCGGCCGCGACGACGTCATCGTCACCTCGCACCTCGGAGGCCAGACCGCGGAGGCCACCGCGGCGATGGGCCGCGCCGCCACCGGCGACCTGCTGGCGGTGCTGCGCGGGCGGCCGCCGCGCCACCCGGTCGTGGCGCCCGCGACCGCGGAGGCGGGCCGGTGACCGGGGCGACGGTCGACCGGCTGCGCGCGGCCCGGGTCGTCGCCGTCCTGCGCGCCGACACGCCGGACCGGGCCGTCGCCGCCGCCCGCGCGCTCGTGGCGGGCGGCGTGAGCGCGATCGAGCTGACGTTCACGACGCCCGGCGCCGAGGCGGCGCTGCGCGACGTCCGCGCCGAGCTGCCCGGCGCCGTCGTCGTCGGAGCGGGCACGATCCGCGACCGCCGGCAGCTCGACGCCGCGGTCGACGCGGGCGCGGAGTTCCTCGTCAGCCCCCACCTCGACGTGGCGCTCCTCGAGGCGATGCTCGCCACCGGCCGGCTCGCCGTCCCCGGCGTGCTCACGCCGAGCGAGGTCGCCGCCGCGCTCGGCGCCGGCGCCCCGGTGGTCAAGCTCTTCCCCGCCGTCACCGTCGGCCCGCGCCACCTCAGGGCGCTGCTCGGCCCGTTCCCCGGGCTGCAGGTCGTGCCCACCGGGGGGATCGGGCCGGCCGACGCCCGCGCGTGGCTCGGCGCCGGGGCCGTCGCGGTCGGGGCCGGCAGCGAGCTGTGCCCGGCGGAGGCGATCCGGGCCGGAGACGCCGCCGCGCTCACCGCCGCCGCCCGCTCGTACCTCGCCGAGGTCGCGGAGGCGGGCCCGTGACGCGGCGCTTCGTCTTCGTCGGCGTGACGACGGGCTCGTCGTCGATCGTGCGGATCTTCCCGCGCTGGCGCGACGTGCTCGGCCTGCCCGCCGACGTCGAGCTCGCCGGCCACGACATCCCGCTCGGCGAGCCCGCCGAGCGCTTCCGCGAGGCGGTCGCGTGGCTGCGCGACGACCCCGCCAACCTCGGCGCGCTCGTCACCACCCACAAGATCGATGTGGTCCGCTGGGCGCGCGACCTGTTCGACGAGCTCGACGAGCACGCCGAGCGGCTCGGGGAGGTGTCGTGCATCGCCCGGCGCGGCGGCCGCCTGCTCGGCTGGGCGAAGGATCCCATCACGGCCGCCCGCGCCCTGGACGGCTTCGTGCCGCCGGGCGCCATCCCGGCGGGCGCCGACGCGCTCGTCCTCGGCGCCGGCGGGGCGGGCAGCGCGATCGCCGAGCACCTGCTGCGCCGCGCCGACCGCCCGCGGCGGGTCGTCGTCACCGACCGCGACCCGGCGCGGCTCGCGCGGCTCGGTGCGCTCGGCGAGGTGGAGGCGGTGCTCGCCGAGGGCGACGTGAACGACCGCCTGCTCGGGTCGCTCCCACCCGGGTCGGTCGTCGTCAACGCGACCGGGATGGGCAAGGACCGCCCCGGCTCGCCGGTGGGCGACGGCGCCCGGTTCCCCGAGCGGGGCGCGGTGTGGGAGCTCAACTACCGGGGTGAGCGGGACTTCCTGCGTCAGGCGCAGGCCCAGGCCGCCGACCGCGCCCTGCGCGTGGAGGACGGCTGGCGGTACTTCGTCTACGGCTGGACCGCCGTGATGGAGGAGGTCTTCCAGCGGCCGCTCACCGAGGACGACGTCGACCGCCTGAGCCGCGAGGCGGAGTTTGCGAGGCCTGACCATGGGTGACCTGCGGTACGCGATCCACTCGTACGCGTGGACCTCGAGCTGGCGACCGGAGGACGTGGCGATCGTCGACCATGCCGCGAGCCTCGGGCTCGACGCGCTCGAGGTGCCGCTGATGGAGCTCGAGCACATCGACCCCGGCGCGCTGCGCGAGCGCGCCGCCGCGGCGGGCATCGAGCTGCTCACGTCGACCGCGTGCGACGAGCGCACCGACCCGACGAGCGACGACGAGCGCGTGCGCGAGCGGGCGCTGCGGTTCCTGACCGACTGCGTCGACGCCACCGCGGCGATGGGCGCGACGGTCTGCACCGGCGTCGTCTACTCGGCGCTCACCCGGCCCGAGCGGGCTCCGGCGGCGGCGCACCGCGACCGCGCGACGGAGATCCTGCGGACGGTCGCCCGCCACGCGGCGGCCAAGGGCGTGACGGTCGGCATCGAGCCGGTCAACCGCTACGAGACGGCGCTCGTCAACACCGCCGAGCAGGCGCTCGACCTGATCGACCGCATCGGCGAGGACAACGTCGGCGTCCACCTCGACACGTACCACATGAACATCGAGGAGCGGGACTTCTCCGGGCCGGTCCGCCGCGTGCTCGACGCGGAACGGCTCGTGCACGTCCACCTCAGCGAGAGCCACCGCGGCGTCCCCGGCCGCGGCGTCGTCGACTGGGCGGCGGTGATGGGCGAGCTGGCGCGCGGCGGCTACGACGGCTACGTCGGCCTGGAGTCGTTCGCGGAGGTCGCGCCGGCGCTGCGCGGGGCGACCTGCATCTGGCGCGATCTGGCGCCCGACAGCGACACGGTCGTCCGCGAGGGCCTCGTCCACCTGAAGTCGCTGCACCGGACCGCGCTCGCGGCCTGATCTCCGCCGCGCCGGGCGGGCGATCCGCCCGCCCGGCGGGCCGGGCCGGAAGATCGGTCAGACGCCGGACGGGGCGCGACGCGGGCCCCGGGTACAATTCAGACCGTCCAAGACGGAATTCGTGCCCTGCGCCACGTGCCCTCCGACACCATCATCGACGTCTGCCCGCTCTCAGAGCTCCCGCCCGGCGCCCACAAGGTCGTCGAGGTCGACGATCTCGAGATCGCGGTCGTCAACTGCGGCGGCGAGATCCTCGCCATCGAGGACCGCTGCTCGCACGACGACGGGATCCTGTTCGAGGGGTCCTTCGACGCGGAGCGGTGCACCGTGGAGTGCCCGCGCCACGGCTCGGTCTTCGACCTGCGCACGGGCAACCCGCTCAACCTCCCGGCCTACCAGCCGGTGGACACCTTCCCCGTCCTCGTCGAGGACGGGCTCATCAAGCTGGAGGTCGACTGATCCATGGCTGCAACCCCTGAAACCGAGACGCTCCAGTCGCTGAACGCCGACTACACCGAGCGGTACGGCTTCCACGACCCCGAGAACTACCTCTTCAAGGCGCCGAAGGGGCTGAACCGCGAGATCGTCGAGAAGATCTCGGAGTTCAAGAACGAGCCGCAGTGGATGCGCGAGTTCCGCCTCAAGGCGCTCGAGCACTTCATGGCGCGCCCGATGCCGACCTGGGGCTCGCCGCTGCTCGAGGAGGTCGACTTCGACGACATCCACTACTTCGTCCGCGCGTCGGAGAAGGCGGGCCGCTCGTGGGACGAGGTGCCCGAGGACGTCAAGCGCACGTTCGACCGGCTCGGCATCCCCGAGGCCGAGCGCAAGTTCCTCGCCGGCGTCGGCGCCCAGTACGAGTCCGAGGTCGTCTACCACCAGGTCCGCGAGGACCTCGAGAAGCAGGGCGTGATCTTCCTCGACATGGACTCGGGCCTGCGCGAGCACGAGGACCTCGTGCGCGAGTACTGGGCCACGGTGATCCCGCCGAACGACAACAAGCTCGCCGCGCTGAACAGCGCCGTGTGGTCGGGCGGCTCGTTCGTCTACGTCCCGCCGGGCGTCAGCGTCGAGATGCCGCTCCAGGCCTACTTCCGCATCAACACGGAGAACATGGGCCAGTTCGAGCGGACGCTCATCATCGCCGACGAGGGCTCGTACGTGCACTACGTCGAGGGGTGCACGGCGCCGACGTACAGCTCGGACTCGCTGCACTCGGCGGTGGTGGAGCTCATCGCCAAGCCGGGCGCGCGGATCCGCTACACGACCGTGCAGAACTGGTCGCAGAACGTCTTCAACCTCGTGACCAAGCGCGCGATCGCCGAGCGCGACGCGACCGTCGAGTGGGTCGACTGCAACCTCGGCTCGAAGCTCACGATGAAGTACCCGTCGGTGTACCTCATGGGCGAGCGCGCGCACGGCGAGATCCTGTCGATCGCGTTCGCCGGCAACGGCCAGCACCAGGACGCGGGCGGCAAGATCATCCACGCCGCGCCGAACACGACGTCGAACATCTTCGCCAAGTCGATCTCCAAGGACGGCGGGCGCTCGTCGTACCGCGGCCTGCTCGAGGTCGCCAAGGGCGCGCACGGCTCGCGGTCGAAGGTCGTCTGCGACGCGCTGCTGCTCGACGAGGAGTCGCGGTCGGACACCTACCCGACGATCCGGATCGGCGAGGACGACGTCGACGTCGGCCACGAGGCGACGGTCTCGAAGGTCGGCGAGGAGCAGCTCTTCTACCTCCAGGCCCACGGCATCGACGAGGAGGAGGCCTCCAAGCTCATCGTCAACGGCTTCATCGAGCCGATCGTCAAGGAGCTGCCGATGGAGTACGCGGTCGAGATGAACCGCCTCATCGAGCTGCAGATGGAGGGCTCCATTGGCTAGCACCGCCACGCCCTGGACCGAGCTCCCGCTGCCCGAGTTCAAGGGCGTCCCGGGCTGGGAGTTCACCGAGCTGCGCAAGTTCGACCTCGCCGCGTACCCGAAGGCGGGGCCGGCCGAGGACACGGACGTCGCGCCCGCGCCGGTGTTCGAGGCGCCCGAGGGCGCGGTCACGCTGCGCCAGGTCGACGCGACCTGGGAGCGGGCCGAGACCGCCACGTCCGAGGGCCCGCTCGTCATGCCGCTCAGCCAGGCGGTCGCCGAGCACGGCGACCTCGTCGACCGGTACCTCGGCACGGTCGTGCCGACGGGCGACGACCCGTTCGTGGCCCGCAACGCGGCCGAGTGGGAGGGCGGGCTGTTCGTCTACGTCCCGCGCAACACCCACCTCGAGGCGCCGATCGTGGCCAGCGCGATCCAGGCCCGGCAGGGCAGCGCGCTGAGCTGGCGCACGCTCATCGTGCTCGAGGAGGGCGCGGAGGCCGAGGTGTGGGAGCAGTACCTGTCGGCCGCCGACGGGCTGTTCACCACCGTCGTCGAGCTCGTCGTCGGCCCGAACGCCAAGCTGCGCTTCGTCTCGGCCCAGGACCTCGACGAGAAGTCGCTGATCTTCGGCCGCCAGCGGGCGCGGGTCGAGCGCGACGCCGAGCTCGACTGGGTCGTGCTCGGGTTCGGCAGCGCCAACGGCAAGGTGTTCCAGAACACGATCCTCGAGGGCGAGGGCGCGACCGGCAAGGTCACCGGCGCCTACGCGACCCGGGGGCGCCAGCACGTCGACTTCGACACGACGCAGGAGCACGCGGCCGCCAACTGCGTCTCGGACCTCGCGTTCCGCGGGATCCTCGCCGACCGCTCCAGCGCGGTCTGGCGCGGGATGATCATGGTCGACCCGGGCGCCCAGCAGACCGACGCCTTCCAGGAGTCGCGCAACCTGCTGCTCTCCAAGAAGGCCCACGCCGACGCGATCCCGGGCCTGGAGATCCTCGCCAACGACGTGCGCTGCACGCACGCGGCGGCGATCGCGCAGATCGACCCCGACCAGGTCTACTACCTGCGCTCGCACGGGCTGACGCAGGCCGTCGCCGAGCGGCTCGTCGTCGAGGGGTTCCTCGCGGAGCTCGTCGAGCGCTTCGAGGAGGGCGCGGTCCGCGACGCGCTCGCCGCCGCGCTCGAGCGCCGGCTGGCCACCGTCCTGGGCGACTGACCTGGGCCGCACCGGTCGCCTGATCCGTCGCATTCCGCTGCCCGCGCTCGCCGGCGCGGCGGCGGGCTGCGTCGCGCTCGACGCGTGGCTGGCGCGGCGGGCTTCGCCGCCGCCGGTGCCGGTCGCCGCGGCGCTCGACTGGTCGGCGCACCTGGCGACGACCGCGCTGGCGCTGCGCGCGCTGCCCGGCGACAGGGCGGCGGAGCTGAGCGACGCCGCGCTCGCCGCGTCGCTGCTCATCGACCTCGACCACGTGCCGCTCGCGCCCGCGATGCTGCGCGGCGCGGACCTGCCGCGCCCGCGCCCGCACACGCTGCTGACCCCGTTGGCGCTCGCGGCGGCCGGCCGGCGCGGCGCGGCGTTCGGGACCGCGGCGCACCTGGCACGCGACCTGTTCAACGGGCCGGGCGTCGCGCTCGCGTGGCCGGTGCACGGCCGCGACGTGCGCCTGCCGGTCGCGCTCGAGGCGGCCGTGCTGGCGGCGCTCGTCGCGCTCGCGGCGGCCGCCGGGGCCGACGAGTAGCTCAGCGGCGCGTGGCGGCGATCCCGACGATGCCCGCGCCTCCCAGCGGCGCGGGCGTCGCGAAGCCCGCCTCGCCGATCCAGCGCAGCAGCGTCGCGCGCGTCGGCGGCGGGCCGGGGAGGACGCCGGCGAGCCGGCCGGCGCGGATGACGAGGTCGCTGCGCAGCGTGCCGCCGCTGACGAGCGTCACGAGGAAGAGCCGCCCGCGCCGCCGCACGACGCGCCCGAGCTCGTGCAGGAACCGCTCCGGGTCGGGCATGACGTGCAGGCCGTTGAGGCTCACCGCCGCGTCGACGGTCCGGTCGGCGAGCGGGAGCTGCTGCGCGTCGCAGCGCAGCAGCGCGATGTCGAGCGGGACGCGCTCGGCGACGGCCTGGGCGCGGGCGAGCATCGCGCTCCCCAGGTCGGCGGCGACGACCCGGCCGCGGTAGCCGTGGCGCCACAGCCGCGGCAGCAGCGTGCCGCCGCCGGCCGGGACGTCGAGCAGGACCGGCACCTTGCGACCGCGCGGCGGCCGCGTCTGGGCCGCGACGCGGGCGACGAACCCGTCGAGGTCGGACACCGGGCCGACGTCGCCGTAGGCGAGCGGGGCGAGCCGCCGCACGAGGTCGCTGCGGATCCCGCGGTCGTAGAGGCTGCCGTAGATGCCCTCGAACCGGCCGGCGCCGGCCTCGGGGTCGTCGAGCACGCTGACGACGCCGCGCGCCTCTTCGTGCGCGGCCGCGCGGGCCTCGGGCGTCAGCAGCGCGTCGAGCCAGGCGGCGGGCACGGCGTGAGCGTAGGCGGTGCGGGGCTATCCTCGCGCCATCGTGGACGCCTGGGTCGCCGAGCACGCAGAGCGCATCGCGGACGGCGCCCCGGACCGGCTCCGCCGCCTCGTGGACATCTCGTCGCCGTCCGGCGACATCCCCGGCGCCGAGGCGGCCGTCGCCGCCGCGTGCGAGCTGCTGCCGCCCGAGGCCGAGGTCGAGCGCGTGCCGTGCTCGTCGCCCGACCACGCCGACGACCTCGTCGCGCGGATCCACGGGACCGGCGACCGCCGGATCGTGCTCGTCGGCCACCTCGACACGGTCGTCCAGCACGCCGAGCACAAGCGCCTGGCCGAGGACGGCGACAAGCTCGTCGGGTCGGGCACCGCGGACATGAAGGGCGGCGACGTGCTCGCGATCGGCGTCCTGGAGGCGCTCGTCGCGGGCGGCGGCCCGGACTTCGGCGAGGTCGCGCTGCTGCTCGTCAACGACGAGGAGTGGCGCCGCGTCCCGTTCGGCCACACGCAGCGGTTCGCCGACTTCGACGCGTGCCTGTGCTTCGAGGCCGGCCAGCTCGGGCCGGCGGGCGAGGAGGCGGTCGTCGTCCGGCGCAAGGCGGCCGGGACGCTGCGCGTGCGCGCGCACGGCCGCGAGGCGCGCTCGGGCTCGTCGCCGGAGAAGGGCGCCAACGCCCTGCTCGCGCTCGCGACCGCGGCGAAGGCGATCGCCGAGGCGGCCGACCCCGACGGCCCGCTCGCGCTGACGAGCGTCCCGACGATCATGCGCTCGGGCGAGGCGTTCAACGTCGTGCCCGGGTCGGGCGAGCTCATCGGCGACATGCGCGCGCACAGCTCCGACGCGTTCGAGCGCGTCCTGCACGCGATCCCCGAGCAGGTCGGCGACGTGCGGCTCGAGCACGAGCTGCTCCGCTCCTGGCCCGGGATGGACGCCGCCGAGCGCTCGGCGCCGGTGATCGAGCGCGCGTCCGCGCTCGCCGGCCGCCCGATCCACCCCGGCGCGCGCGGCGGCGCCAGCGACGCCAGCCACCTGGCCGGGGCGATCGGGGTGACGATCGACGGGCTCGGACCGCGCGGCGGCGGGGCGCACGCGCCGCACGAGTACATCTCGCGCCGCTCGCTGCGGCCCCGCGCCGCGGTCGCCCTCGCCGTCGCCGCGGCGGCGCTCGACGCCTGAGCGCCTACCGGACGGTGAACCTGATCCAGCGCGAGCGCGAGCTCTTGAACGGCCGCTTGCCGATGTACCGGACGCGCACGCGCCAGCGGCCCTTGTACTTCAGGCGCTGCTTGAAGCGGAACGGCTTGCCGGCGTTGTAGGCGGCGCCGTGGATCTTCTTCCACCGGCCCTTGCGCCGGTTCTGCCACTCGACGACGACCTTGCCCTTGATCGCGAACGGCAGCTTCGTGCCGACCCGGCCGACGAGCGTGCGCGTGCGGCCCTTGCCGAGCAGGCGCAGCGACGGGAACCGGGTGGGCTGGGGGCGCAGGGTGGCGGGGTCGACCTTGCGGAAGCGGACCTCGGCGGTGCCGCGGTTGCCCTGGCCGTCGATCGCGGTCGCGACGATCGTGTGCGTGCCGAGGCCGAGCTTCTTGGCGCCCTGCCAGTTCAGCGTGAGCGCCTGGCCCGACGCGAGCGGCCGGCCGTGGTTCGTGTACGAGCGGATCTTCTGCCCGCCCTTGACCTCGAGCAGGATCCGCAGGACGTCCTTGTCGGGCGTCGTGACCGACACGCGCAGCGGCTCGCCGGTGCCGATCACCTCGCTGGAGCGCGGGGACAGGAACTGCACGGTCGGGGCGCCGAAGTCGCCGCACGGCCCGGTGAGCGTGTCGCCGCGATGGGCGATGTCGGCCAGCACCGCGTAGGCGGGACGGCGCGAGCCGTCGAACCGCACCAGGCCGTACATGTTGTTCATCTTCCCGTCGTTCACGAGGTCGCGGTTGGTGAACCACATGGCGACCTGGACGTACGAGTCCTGGGCGAGGCAGTGGTAGGCCTCGCGCAGGAACCGCGCCTGGGTGGCCTCGTCGACGCCGGCGAGCTTCTGGCCCGCCCACGCGCCGGTCTCGCAGGCGTGCTGGGCGGCCGACCACCCGATCTCGGTCAGCCAGATCGGCTTGTCGTCGCCGTGCGCGAGCATCGTCGCGCGCAGCTCGCGGTAGCCGAGGAACACGTAGCGCCCGATGCGGCCGTTCGGGTCGCGGTAGTAGTCCATCGGCGAGTTGACCAGGCACGCCGTGTCGGTGTGCGCGGACATGACGTCGAAGTAGCCCTTCGCGCCGGCGGCGTAGGCCTTCTCGAGGAAGTCGTAGTTGTGGCCGACCGTGGGCGAGAAGACCACCTTCATCTGCGGGTCGGCGGCCTTGATGGCGGCGTACGAGCGCTGGAGGAGGTCGACGTACGCGGACGGGTTCGGCCCGCCGATCCAGAAGTGGCCCTCGTCGGCCTCGTTCCAGATCTCGATCGCCTCCAGGCGCCCCTTCCAGCGCCGGGCCATCGACCCGACGAAGTCGGCGTAGGCCTGGGGGTTGCTCGGCGCCTGGCGGGAGGCCGAGGCGACGACGAGCAGCGTCTTGATCCCGCGCCGGTCCTCCTCGGCGATGATGCGGTCGTAGGAGGCCAGCTGGGCGTCGTCCCAGTAGAGGAAGTGGCGGGCCCACTTCGAGCCGATCTCGGTGAGCTGGTCGAAGTCCGCGGGCGTGCCGGAGGCGGCGCCGCCGTTGACGTTCAGGCCGACCTCGGCCGCCGGGGCCGGGGCGGGAAGCAGCAGGGCGGCCAGGAGGCCGAGCAGGGGCAGCAGGAGGCGGAGGGTACGCACGCCCGGCTGATCGGATGCGACCGCCGCCGCCTTTAGGGGGCCCAGACGAACGACCCACCGTCCGCCGCGCCGCTCAGGCCGAGCGCCTCGACCGCCGCGCGGACCCCGGGGAACGCCGGGTTGTCGTAATCGTGGAAGACGACGACCGCCCCGGGCGCCAGGCGCGGGCGCCACGCCTCGACCTCGGCGATCGTGTCGTCGCGCTCGTGCGTCGAGTCGATGAAGAGCAGGTCGACCGGCTCGGTCGCGTGCGCGGCGCCTTCGGCGCCGGGCGCGGCGACGAGCTCGATCCGCTCGCGCGCCGAGGCGGGAAGGAGCCGCAGGTAGGCGTCGCGGTGGGGCTGGACGACCGGGTCGAACGACACGACGCGCCGCCCCGGGTCGGCGAGCGCCAGCGCCGCGGTCGTCCACGCGACCGCCGTCCCGAGCTCGGCGACCGACCGCCGGCCGCGCGCCAGCCGCAGCAGCGTCGCGACGTCGGCGGGGCGCGTCGCGCTCTGCAGCGCGAACGCGTCGTCCACGCGCAGCGCGTGCGCGAGCGCGCGCGCGTGGAAGAGCGCGACGCGGGGCGGCAGGACCCGCAGCGCGGGCAGGCGCGAGGCGAGCAGGCGGGCACGACGGACGGCGGACAAGGACCGGGACCGTACCCCGCGAACGAGTGTGAGGGGGGTCACAGGGAGGCTTATGTCACCGCAAGTCGCTACGCTCCCTGCCGTTCTCGTTGAGGACCAGCCGAACTCGCCGCCACGGAGGCGGCGGGACGGGGGACCCATTGGCCTGTGCGCCTGCGTGCGCCTGGCCGGGGGCGAATCACCGCCATGAGCGCGGTGTAGCGCTGCTCTTTCTGCGCGAGCCCGACAGCTAACCCCGTAGGCACCAGCCGTGAAAGAGAGGTCTTCCCGCAGTGCCCACGCCGCAAGTCCTTCGACGTTCGCTCCTTGCCCTGCTCGGTGCGATCTCGATGCTCGTCCCGCTCTTCCTCGTCGCCGCGCCCTCGGCGGAGTCGAGGACCCTGACCCAGGGGCACCGTGGCCAGGAGGTGCGCGAGCTCCAGAAGCTGCTGCGCCGCGCAGGCTTCAAGACCAAGGTCGACGGGGTCTTCGGCCGCGGGACCTACCGCACGCTCCGCCGCCTGGAGCGCGAGCTCGGCCTCCGCGTCGACGGCCGCCTGACCGCCTCCGAGCGGCGCCTCGTCGAGCGCGCGCTCGCGCCGGCCGAGGGGACCGGCGGCTTCAGCACCGACAGCATGAGCCGCCCGCGCGCGGTGTCGTCGCAGACGGCGCCCGGCGACAAGGCCCAGCTCACCGAGGACGGCCTCGCGATCCCGCCGGCGAACGCGCCCGAGGAGGTCCGCAAGGTCATCGAGGCCGCGAACGAGATCGCCAAGACGCCGTACAAGTACGGCGGCGGCCACGGGCGCTGGAAGGACTCGGGCTACGACTGCTCGGGCTCGGTGTCCTACGCGCTGCACGGCGGCGGCCTGCTCGAGACGTCGATGTCGTCCGGCGGCTTCACGAAGTGGGGCGAGGCCGGCGAGGGCAAGTGGATCACCATCTACGCCCACGGCGGCCACATGTACATGGTCGTCGCCGGCCTGCGCTTCGACACGAGCGGGCGGTCGAAGACCGGCTCGCGGTGGCAGCGCAGCATGCGCTCGTCGAGCGGCTTCGCCGTTCGGCATCCTGAGGGGTTCTGACCTCCGACCCCGCACGACAGCCGCAGGACGCCGACGAGGAGCTCCTCTCCGCGGAGCTCCCGTCGGTCGAGTCCGAGATCACCGACGACCAGCGGGTCGACCGCATGGCGGCCGAGCTGCGGCGCGGCTTCGCGGCGCTCAGCGGGGTCCGGCGCGCGGTCTCGGTGTTCGGGTCGGCCCGGACGCCGCCCGACGCGCCGGCCTACCGGACCGCGCGCGAGATCGGGCGGGCGCTCGGACGCGCGGGGTTCACGGTCATCACCGGCGGCGGCCCCGGGTCGATGGAGGCCGCCAACGCCGGCGCCCGCGACGCCGGCGCGCTGTCGATCGGCCTGAACATCGACCTGCCGTTCGAGCAGCACCTGAACCCGTACGTCGACCTCGCGCTCGACTTCCACTACTTCTTCGCGCGGAAGGTCATGTTCGTGCGCTACTCGGGCGCGTTCGTCGTGCTGCCGGGCGGGTTCGGCACGATGGACGAGCTGTTCGAGGCGCTGACGCTCATCCAGACCCAGAAGATCCGCTTCTTCCCGGTCGTGCTCTTCGGGCGCAGCTTCTGGGACGGGCTCGTCGACTGGCTGCGCGAGCGCATGCTCGCCGCCGGCAACATCTCCGCGCAGGACGTCTCGCTCCTGCGTGTCACCGACAGCATCGACGAGGTCGTCGCGATCTGCGCGTCGGCGGCCGAGCGGCGCTGGGACCCGCGCGGCTGGCCGGAGGATCCCGACAGGGACTGAGCCGCGCGCCGCGAAGCAGCGGGCGTGCGCACGTCGCTGTCGATCGCCGGCGCCGTCGTCCTGCTGGGGTGGCTGCTCGCCGCGCCGGCGCACGCCCGTGTCGCGGTCGTCGCCTCCGGGACGACCGAGGGGCTGCTGCTCCACGTCGTCACCAACGAGGTCGTCGCGCGGGTGCCGCTGCCGGGGCCGGCGGTCGGCGCCGCGGTCGCGCCCGACGGCCGGCGCGGGTTCTGGGCGGCCGGCTCCGAGGTCGTGGCGGTCGACCTCGACACACGGCGCGAGGCCGCGCGCCGCGACCTCGGCGCGCCGGTGCTCGGTGTCGCGGCCGCCGGCCGTCGCGTGGTCGCGGTGACCGCCTCGCGGCTGATCGTGCTCGAGGGGGCGGCGCTCGGCGTGCGCCGCAGCGTCCGGCTGCGCGGGAGCGCCACCGGCGCGGTCGCGCTCTCACCGGGCGGCGGCCTTGCCGCCGCGGTCCTGCGCAGCGGGCGGGTGGCGTTCGCCGACGCCGGCGCGGGCAGGCTGCTGCGGCGCGTCCGCGTGCCCCGCGCGGCGGGGGTCGCGCTCGACGGGGCCCGGCGCGCGTGGATCACCACGACCCGCGGGCGCCTGCGGCTGCTGCGCCCGGGCGACCGCAGGCTGCGCGGCCGCGGGCTGCGCCTCGGGCGCGGGCTGGGCGGCGCGGTGGACCTGTCGCCCGACGGCGCGCGCCTGGCGGTGGGCGCCGCGGGCGGCGCGGACGTCGCGGCGGTCGTCGACCTGGCCGCGAGCCGCGTGCACCGCTTCCGCGCCGGCCGCGGGCCGGGCGCCCCGGCGTGGGCGCCGGACGGCAGCCGGATCTACGTCGCCGACGCGCGCGGCGCCGGCGTGTCGCTCGTCTCGCCGTTCGCGCTGCGGCGGATCGGCGTCGTCGCGCTGCGCGGCACGCGGCCCGTGGGCATCGCCGTCCAGCCGGGCCTGGCGCGCACGTTCGGGACCGAGGCGGCCGACCTGCTGCGCGGCTCGCGCGGGCGCGACGAGCTCATCGGCCTCGCGGGCGACGACCGGCTCCTCGGCGGCCGCGAGAACGACCGGCTGGAGGGCGGCGACGGCAACGACGTGCTCGTCGGCGGCACCTACGACGACCGCATCGACGGCGGTCCCGGCGACGACGTCCTGCGCGGCGAGTCGGGCAACGACCGGCTCGACGCGGGCGAGGGCGACGACGTCGCCGACGGCGGCACCGGCGACGACCGGCTCGACGGCGCCGGCGGGAACGACCGGCTCGACGGCGGGGCGGGCAACGACCGCCTGTTCGGCGGCCCGGGCGACGACGAGATCGTCGAGACGACGTTCGGCAACGACCTGCGGCTGTACGGCGGGCCCGGCGACGACCTCATCCGCGGCGGGCGCGGGTCGGACCGGCGCATCCGCGGCAACGCCGGGAACGACCGGCTGTACGGCGAGAGCGGGACGGAGAACATCGCCGGCGGCGACGGCGACGACCTCGTCGACGGCGGCCGCGCCCGCGACCTCCTGTACGGCAACAACGGCGACGACACCGTCCTCGGCGGCGGGGGCGACGACACGGTCGACGGCGGCAACGGCGCGGACACGCTCGACGGCGGCTCGGGCGACGACGAGCTGCTCGGCGGCGACGGCCCGGACACGATCGTCGCCGGCCCGGGCCGCGACGTCGTCGAGGGCGGCGCGGGCGACGACACGATCCGCGCCGCCGACCGCGAGCGCGACGAGATCGACTGCGGCCCGGGGCAGGACACGGTGTACGTCGAGGACGCCGCGGCGACGCCGGCCGCCGAGGCGCCGCCCGCGACCGCGGCCCAGGCGCCGACCGCCGCCCCGCGCCCGCGCGACGCGATCGTCGGCTGCGAGACCGTCCTGTTCGCGGCGCCCGAGGCTGCGACCGACACCGACGAGGTGTCGATCATCCGCGGCACGCGCGGCGACGACGTCCTGCGCGGCACGCCCGGCGACGACTCGCTGTTCGGCAAGGCCGGCGCGGACCGCCTGTTCGGCGGTGGGGGCGACGACTACGTCGACGGCGAGTGGGGCCACGACGAGCTGCACGGCGGGCCCGGCGACGACGTCATGGCCGGGCGCAGCGGCGACGACCGCATCTTCGGCGACGCGGGCGACGACCGCATCACCGGCGACCGCGGCGAGGACCGGATCGACGGCGGGCCGGGCGACGACGAGCTGTTCGGCAACCTCGACGACGACGTCGTCCACGGCGGCAGCGGCGACGATCGCATCAACGTCGTGCGCGGCGGCATCGACCGCGTCGACTGCGGCCCGGGGCGCGACGTCGTCCACGCGGACCCCGTCGATCACGTCGCGCGGTCGTGCGAGACCGTCCGCCGATGAGCGGATCTGCGCCACGGCATGCAAGATTTGTGACGTACGCCCATTACACTCGACGACTTGTCGAGTCTTCGGGAGGGCTCCAGCAGCCGCCCCCGCGAGGTGGCGGGACAGGGGGTGGTGGTCGTCAGCGACGCGGGCGTCGTCGTCCGCGCGGACGCCATCGCATGTGCCGCGCTCGGCGTCGCGCAGGACGCCGTCGTCGGCTCGCGGCTGGATGCGCTCGCCGCCGCGCGCCACCTGCGCCAGCAGGCGTCGATCACCCGCCTGGGCCGGCGCGCGCTCGAGGACGCCGACCGGGAGAGCCTCTTCGACGAGGCCTCGCGGCTCGTCGCCGAGACGCTCGGCGCCGACTACGGCGGCGTCTTCCTCTACGAGGGCGAGCGCCTGCGGCTCAGCGCCGTCCACGGCCTGCCCGCCGGCGCCGCGCGCGACCTCGAGCTGACCCGCGCGGATGCGATGCCGCCGACCGAGCGGCTCAGCCGGCCCGACCCGATCGTCACCCCCGACTGGGAGCGTGAGCGGTTCCTGCGACGCCCGGACTTCGCCCTGCGGTTCGGCATCCGCAGCAGCGTCGCCGTCCCGCTCGCCGGGCGCCTGGTCCACGGCGTGATCGCCGTCGCGCGGCGCGTCCCGCACACCCCGCCGGCCGACGAGGTCCGCTACGTCGAGGCCGTCGCCCACGTGCTCGCCGCCGCGCTCGACCGCGCCGCCGTCGAGTCCGAGGGCCGGCACCGGGCGCTGCACGACACGCTCACCGGGCTGCCGGGCCGGATGCTCGCGCTCGACCGCGTGGCCCATGCGCAGCGCCGCACGGTCCACGGCGGCGGGCGCGTCGCGGTGCTCGCGGTCGACCTCGACCGGTTCAAGGAGGTCAACGACCTGTACGGGGTCGCCGCGGGCGACGAGGTGGTCGGCGCGATCGCGACGCGGCTGCGTGAGCTGGCCCGGCCGGCCGACACCGTCGCGCGCCTGTCCGGCGACACGTTCGCGCTCGTCTGCGAGGACGTCGACGACGACGGCGCCGCCGCGTTCGCCGAGCGGATCGTCGAGGAGGTCCGGCGCCCCGTCCGCGCCGCCGGGCGCACGCTGTCGCTCACCGCCAGCGTCGGGCTCGCCTTCGCCGAGGCCGGCGACGACCCGGGCGACGTGCTCCGCGACGCCGAGGCGGCGATGGACCGCGCGAAGGGCCACGGGCGCGACCGCGTCGAGCTGTTCGACGCGCGGCTGCGCGCGCGGGTCGTCGAGCGGGTCCGGCTCCAGGCCGCGCTGCGCGAGGCCGTCGAGCGCGACGAGCTGTTCGTCGCCTACCAGCCGATCATGGCGCTCTCGACCGGGCAGGTCACGGCGACCGAGGCGCTCGTGCGCTGGCGCCACCCCGAGCGCGGCGTCGTCCCGCCCGGCGAGTTCATCCCGGTCGCCGAGGAGAGCGGGCTCATCGGGAAGATCGGCGAGCTCGTCCTGCGCCGCGCCTGCGCCGACGTGGCCGCGCGCTGCGCCCGCGGCCACCGCCTCACCTGCCACGTCAACCTCTCGCCGGCGCAGGCCGCCGATCCCGGGCTGGCCGACCGCGTCGCGGCGATCGTCGACGAGACCGGCCTGCCCGCCGACGCGCTCGTGCTCGAGCTGACCGAGAGCTCGCTCATGGAGGCCGGCGAGGAGCCGCTGCGCGTGCTCCAGGCGATCCGGTCGCTCGGCGTGCGGATCGCGCTCGACGACTTCGGGACCGGCCACTCCTCGCTCGCGCGGCTGCGCTCGTTCCCGGTCGACGGCCTGAAGATCGACTGCTCGTTCGTCGCCGCGCTCGACGACGGCGACCCGTCGGACGCGCTGCTCGTCGCGGGCATCGTCCAGATGGCGCGGGCGCTCGGCCTGACCGTCGTGGCCGAGGGCGTCGAGACGCCCGCCCAGGTCGCGCGCCTGGAGCGGATGGGCTGCCGCTACGCGCAGGGCTTCCACCTCGCGCGGCCCGGCGAGCTCGACGCGCTCGACCGCCTGCTCGAGCCGGCCGGCTGAGCGCGGTCAGTCCACGTCGGGCCGGCGCCGGTCGCGCTTGCGCTCGGCCTGCCGGCGCTTGGCCTCCAGCCGGCGGCGGCGCGACGCGGCGGTCGGCCTGGTCGGCCGGCGCCGGCGGGGGACGTGGAGCGCGTGCTCGACCTTGCGCCGCAGGCGCTCGAGCGCGAGCTCGCGGTTGCGCGCCTGCGACCGGGCGTCCTGCGCGACCGCCGTGACCTTCGGGCCGATGACCTGGCGCAGCCGCGCCTTCTGGCCGCTGCTCAGCACGGCCGACGCGTCCACGTCGAGCACCGCCTCGATGCGCGAGGCGGTGACGTTCGCGTGCTGGCCGCCGGGGCCGGAGGAGCGGCTCGCCCGCAGCTCGGCCTCGGCCAGGAGGGCGTCGTAGTCGATCATCGCTCCCGCCATCCTGCCGCACGCGCGCCGGCCGACCGCCGTTCACCTCCCGCGGAGCGGCGGCGAGCACTGGCGAGCGGCCGCCGGTCTGGTGTAGGGTCGCCGCCGTCACTCAGTTCTCATTCGGAGGATCCATGGCCACCGGGACCGTCAAGTGGTTCAGCGACGACAAGGGCTTCGGCTTCATCACGCCTGACGAGGGCAGCCGAGACCTCTTCGTCCACTACTCCGGCATCCTCAGTGACGGCTATCGCTCTCTCGCGGAAGGGGCGCGCGTCTCCTACGAGGAGGAGCAGGGCGACAAGGGCCCCAAGGCCGTCAACGTGCAGATGCTCTGAAGCGATCCTCCGGGCGGTGGCCCTGCCGCTAGTGCGGGGCCACCTCGCCGCCGCCGCCGACCGGCAGCCCCTCGTCGCGCCAGCGTTCCAGCCCGCCCGCCATCGACCAGGCGTCGTAGCCGGACGCGCGGAAGGCCTGCGCGGCCATCGCCGAACGGGCGCCCGCGCGGCACTGGAAGACGATCTTCCGGTCCTTCGGGAGCGTCTCGGCCTGCGAGGCGAGCCGTTCGAGCTCGATGTGGCGGCTGCCCTCGATGTGGCCGGCCTCGCGCTCGTACGGCTCGCGCACGTCGACGACGATGGCCTCGCCGCTCTCGAGCAGCTCGCTGGCCTGGCGGGGTGTGACTTCGATCTCGGGATTCACGAGCGGGTTGGACATCCGATGCCGGGGTCGGGTTGAAGGTAGCGGCTGCCGCCACACACCGCCGCTACGCTGCGCGCGTGGGCGTGATCCGCGACACCCGCGCCTACCGGCGGCTCAAGGTCGACGAGCGTCGCCACCAGCTGCTCGAGCGTGCGACGACCCTCTTCACGACGCACGGCTACGACGAGCTGTCGATGGCGAAGATCGCGCGCGAGGCGGGGGTCTCCAAACCACTTCTCTACCACTACTTCCCGACCAAGCGCCAGCTCTTCGAGGCGGTACTCGCCCGCGCCGCCGAGCAGCACCTGCAGCGGATCGACCTCGACCCCGACCAGCCGGCCGGACAGCAGCTCGCCGACTCGCTCGACGCGTACCTCGCCTGGATCGAGGAGCACGGGGAGACGTACGAGAAGCTCATGCGCAGCGCCGGGATCCCCGAGGTGCGCGAGCTCATCGACCGCGTCCGCGACGAGACCGCCCGCCGGATCCTCGAGGGACTGGCGCCGGGCGCGACCGCTCCCGCCAAGGTCCGCAGCGCGGTGCGCGGCTGGCTGTGGTTCATGGACGGCGTCTGCCTGGACTGGGTCCACGAGCGCGACCTGTCGCGCGACGAGGTCCACGAGCTGCTGCTCGGCACCCTGTTCGGGGCGCTCACGGCCGCCGGCTTCGACCCCGCGCCGCTCACGCGCGCGTGACCGGCGCGGGCCCGCGGCGCCCGTCCGGCCATACTGCGCGCCTGATGCAGTGGCGCAACTGGTCCGGAGAGCAGGCGTGCATCCCGGAGGTGTTCGCCCGCCCGCGCTCGACCGAGGAGGTCGTCGAGGTCGTGCAGCGCGCGGCGGAGGGCGGGCACGTCGTGCGCGCGACCGGCGCCGGGCACTCGTTCAACGACGCGGCCGTCTGCGAGGACACGCTCGTCTCGCTCGACGCGATGGACCGCGTGCTCGACGCCGACCCCGGGACCGGGCGCGTCCGCGTCCAGGCCGGCATCCGGCTGCACGCGCTGTCGGACGCGCTCGCCGCCCGCGGCCTGGCGCTGCAGAACCTCGGCGACGTCAACGTCCAGTCGATCGCGGGCGCGATCTCGACCGGCACGCACGGCACCGGCGCGACGCTGCCGAACGTCTCGGCGCAGGTCGCCGCGGTGCAGCTCGTCGACGGGATGGGCGCGGTGCACGAGCTCGACGGCGGCGACGACCTGCGCGCCGCGCGGCTGTCGCTCGGCGCGCTCGGGATCATCACCGAGCTCACGCTCCAGTGCGTGCCGGCCTACACGCTGCGCGGCGTCGACGCGCGCGCGCCGCTCGCCGACGTGCTGGAGCGCATCGACGAGCACGCCGGCGGCGCGCGGCACTTCGAGTTCTACGTCTTCCCGCACTCGGACCTCGCGCTGACGCGGACCAACGAGATCGTCGACGCGCCGCCCGATCCGCCGCCCGCGGCGCGCCGGTTCGTCGAGGACGTCGTGCTCAACAACTACGTCCTCGGCCTGGCGGTGGCCGCCGGCCGGCGCCGGCAGGAGCTCATCCCGGCGATCAACCGCACGCTGGCGCGCGCGTTCAGCCCGCGCACCCGCGTCGACCGCGCCGACCGGATCTTCGCGTCGCCGCGGCTCGTCCGGTTCGTCGAGATGGAGCAGGCGTTCCCGCGCGAGCACGCGCGCGAGGTCGTCGAGGAGATCCTCGCGGTCGCGCGGCGGTTCCCGGTGAACTTCCCGATCGAGGTGCGGTTCGTCGCCGGCGACGACGCGCTCATCAGCCCGGCGGCGGGCCGCGACAGCGTCTACGTCGCGATCCACAACGCGTGCGGGATGCCGTGGGAGCCGTTCTTCCGCGCGGTCCAGGCGGTCGGCGACGCGTTCGACGCGCGTCCGCACTGGGGCAAGCGCCACTTCCACACCGCCGAGACGCTCGCCCCGCGCTACCCGGAGTGGGAGACGTTCGCGGCCGCGCGGCGGCGGTTCGACCCCGAGGGGCGCTTCGCCAACGACCACGTGCGCCGCGTGCTCGGCGCCTGACCGGGCTCAGTCCTCCTCGAGCCGGTTGAGCTCGTCGGCGCGCGCCTGCGCCTCGGCGCGCGCGGACCGCAGCGCGGCGGCGAGCGCGTCGCCCTGGAGCGACGGCGGGATCTCCCGGATCCGCTCCTCGCCGTGGTCGCTGCGCACCGACACGATCGTCGTGCCGTCCTGCAGGCTGCGGGTCGACACCGTCCACGTCGGCGCGGGCGGCTCGCGGTGCGCGATCGCGGTCAGGCCGAGGTAGATCGCGATGGCGATCAGGGCGACGACGATCAGCGCGACGAGGACGTCCACCGGACCAGGGTTCGCCGCCGGCCCGCGCGTCCCTGTAGCGTCGCGGCGCGCGCATGGACCTGTACTGGGAGAGCACCGGCGAGGGCGAGCCCGTCCTGCTCGTCATGGGCCTCGGGATGAACGCCACCGGCTGGTGGCGGACGGTCCCGGTGCTCGCCGAGCGCTTCCGCGTGATCGCGTTCGACAACCGCGGGGTCGGGCGCAGCCCGCGCCCGCCCGGCCCGTACGCGGTCGCCCAGATGGCCGACGACGCCGCCCGGGTCCTCACCGCGGCGGGCGCCGGGAGCGCGCACGTCTACGGCATCTCGCTCGGCGGGATGATCGCCCAGCAGATCGCGCTGCGCCATCCCGGCCGGGTCAGGTCGCTCGTCCTCGGCGCGACGACGCCCGGCGGCCCGCAGGCGGTGCCGGCCGTCCCGGACGTCTCGGACTTCCTGCGCCTGCGCGAGCGCATGCCCGCCGAGTTCGCGGTGTGGGCGTCGGTGCCGGTCAACTACGGGCCCGAGACGCGCCGCACCGGCGGCGACCGGATCGCCGCGGACATCGCGCAGCGGCTGCGGTTCCCGGTCGAGCGGGAGTTCTACGCCGCGCAGCTCGCCGCGGCGCTGAACCACGACGTCCACGCGAGGCTCGGCGAGATCCGGGCGCCGGCGCTCGTCGTCCACGGCACCGAGGACGTGCTCGTCCCGCCCGGCAACGGCGAGCTGCTGGCGCGCGGGATCCCGGGCGCCGAGCTGCGCCTGTACGAGGGCGCCGGCCACCTGTACTTCACCGACGACCCGCGGATCGACGTGGCGATCCGCGACTGGCTCAGCGCGCGGACCAGCCCAGGTCCATCGGGACCGCCGCCCCGCTGAACGCGCGGCCCTCGGGGCCGAGCAGGAACGCCACGGCGGCCGCCACCTCGGCGGGCTCGATGAGGTGCTTGACCGCGTGCGGGGCGAGGATCACGTCCTCGAGCGCTTGCTCTTCGGAGATCCCGTGGACCTGCGCCTGCTGGGGGATCTGGCGCTCGACGAGCGGCGTGCGCACGTACCCGGGGCACAGCGCGGTCGCGTGGATGCCGTCGGCGGCGCCCTCGAGCGCGAGCGTCTTGACGAGCCCGACGACGCCGTGCTTGGCGCTGACGTACGCGGCCTTGAACGGCGACGCGACGAGCCCGTGGACGGACGCGACGACGACGATCCGCCCGTCGCCGGACGCCTTCAGCGCGTCCCACGCGTACCTGGCGAGCAGGAACGGCGAGGTGAGCAGGATCGCCAGCAGCGCGTCCCAGCGGTCCTCGGGGAACTCGCGGACCGGCGCGACGTGCTGGAAGCCCGCGTTCGGCACGAGCGCGTCGAGCCGGCCGTGGCGGTCGAGCGCCGCCTCGACCACCGCGCGGTTGCCCTCGCGGGTGGTCAGGTCGCCGTCCTCGACGTCGACGGCGTGGACCGTCCAGCCGTCCGCGCGCAGGCGCTCGGTCACGGCGCGGCCGATCCCGCTCGCGGCACCGGTGACGAGCGCGACCCGGCCGCTCACAGGAACGCCTGCCCCTCTCCGCGGTAGGTGGGCACGGTGTCGACGACGCGGTCGCCGCGGACCAGGTGCAGCTCGTTGAAGCGCTCGCACAGCTCCCCGGCCTTCGCGTGCCGGAAGAACACGACGTCGCCGACGCGCAGGTGCTCGGCGGCCGTGCCGAGCAGCGGCGTCTGCGCCTCGCCCGCGCCCTCGAGGCGGTCGAGCCGCAGCCCCGCCGGCAGGTGCGGCGACGGCAGCCGGTCGGGGCCCGCCGGCCCGGACGCCGGGTAGCCGCCGCCGAGCGCGGTCGCCGAGCCGTCGCCCGCGCGCCGGACGACCGGCAGCGCGAACAGCGCGGCCGGCCGCGGCGTGAACGCGCGGTAGGTGTCGAACAGCGCCGGTCCGTACAGCCCCGAGCCGGCCGCGACCTCGGTCACCGCGCTCTCCCGCGCCGTCCGCTCCAGCGACCCGGTCCCGCCGCCGTTGACGAACTCGAGGTCGGCGACCGCGCGGACCGCGTCGACCACCGCGCGCCGCCGGCCCGCCAGCTCGCGCCCGGACCCGGTCTGCATCCCCCGGATCGCCAGCGAGCGCAGGCGCGCCCCGGCGCCCGCCCCGCCGGCGTCGCCGACGCCGGCGATCTGCGCCTCGTAGGCCATGAGCCCGACCAGCCGGAACCCGGGTCGCGCGACGATCGCGCGGGCGAGCGCGGCCGCCTCGGACGGGGCGTGCACCGGCGAGCGGCGCGCGCCGATCCGCAGCCGCCCGCCGAGCGGCCGCCACGACGCGTCGATGTCCAGGCAGACCCGCACCTCCGGCCGGCCCGCCGGGTCGCCGCACACGCGGTCGACGAGATCGAGGTGCGCGACGTCGTCGACCATGATCGTGATCTGCGCCGCCGCCTCGGGGTCCGCGGCCAGGGCGCGCAGCGCGCGCCGGTCGACGGTCGGGTAGGCGACGACGAGGTCGCGGAAGCCTTGGCCGGCGAGCCAGAGCGCCTCGGGCAGCGTGAACGCGAGGACGCCGCGGAACCCGTCGCGGCCGAGCACGTCGGCCAGCAGCGCCCGGCACCGGACCGACTTGGACGCCACGCGGATCGGCGTGCCGCCCGCGCGGCGGGTCATGTCGGCGGCGTTCGCCTCGAACGCGTCGAGGTCGACGAGCGCGAACGGCGCGTCGAGGTCGGCGGTGGCGCTGCGCAGGCGATCGAGCTCGTCCACGGCTTCAGACGGGGACCTGCCGCGTGTCGGCCGCGCCGGCCGCCTCGAGCGAGCGCAGAGCCTCGGCGGCCGCGCGGTCGCCGGAACGCAGCGCGCCGTCCATGTAGCCGTTCCAGATCGTCGCGGTCTCCGCGCCCGCCCAGTGGATCGGGCCGATCGGCGCCCGCAGCGCGCTCCCGAACGACGTCCAGCCGCCCGGCGTCATGTAGCAGCCGTAGCAGCCGCGCGTCCACTGCTCCTCGGCCCACGACTTCTCGATGTAGCGCTCGGGCGAGCGCGCCCGGTCGCCGAACAGGCGCCCGAACACGTCGAGCACCGCCGCGCGCCGCTCGGCCGCGCCCATCCGGCCGGCGCGCCGCGCGTGGTCGCCCTCCAGGAAGCCGAGCAGCACGCCGGGCGAGCCGCTCGGCGGCGAGTTGTCGAACGTGACCCGGACCGGGCCGGTGTCCGACAGCCCCGAGCCCGACAGGCCGTCGCGGCGCCAGAACGGCTCGTCGTAGACCGCCATGCACTTCCACACCGTGCCCTGCGGCATCCGCTGGACGAGCTGGTCGCGGTAGCCGGGCAGGATCGGGTCGAACTCGATCCGGGAGGTCAGCGTCGGCGGCATCGCGACGATCACGCGGCGGGCGGTGACGCCCTCGACCTCGACGCCGTCGTCCGACCAGGCGATCCGGCGCACGGGCGTCGAGAGCCGGACGACGTCGCCGAGCTGCTCGGCCATCCGCAGCGAGATGCGCTGCGAGCCGCCGACGAACCGGCGCTCCTGCGCGCCGCCCTCGCTGTCGGTCAGCTCCTCGAACGAGCCGGCCGCCCGGATGTAGAACAGGATGTGCAGCAGCGACACGTCGGCCGGCTCGCACGCCCACACCGCCTGGCAGGCGATCTCCAGCAGGGTCCGCCCGCCGCGGGTCTTGCACGCGCCGTCGAGCCACGTCGCGAACGTCTGCGAGTCCAGCGCCCGCGCGTCGGGCGACAGCCACGGCGCCTCGGCGTCGATCCGCCGCGCCATCCGGTTCAGGCGCATCTGCACCTGCTGGACGTCGAGCAGGAACGCGGGCGAGATCGGCGGGATCGTCCCGCGGTAGCGCTTCAGGCGCCCGCGCCACTCGACGACGTTCTCGCCGGCGACGTACGTGGGGAACGTGTCGACCCCGAGCTCGGCGGCGACCTCCAGGACCCGGTACTGCGTCGGCCCGGCCCACTGGCCGCCGACCTCGACGACGTTCCCGCCGCCGATGTCCTCGTTCAGCGTCCGGCCGCCGACGCGGTCGCGCGCCTCGAGGACGACGACCGACTTCCCGGCGGCCACGCACGCCCGCGCCGCCTGCAGCCCGGCGAGCCCGGCCCCGACGACGACGACGTCCGTATCCCTCATGACCTCATCCCCAGAACAGGTTGAACAGCCCGAACATGCGCGACGGATCGTGCTCGACCGGCGGTCCGTACCGCATCCGCAGCGCGCTGTTGACCGGCTGGAAGCCCCACTTCGACAGCACCTCGCCGCCCGCGGGATTGTCCTCGGGGATCGTGATCGTCAGCGGCTGCGGCTCGACCACGAGCCCGCGCAGCAGCGCCGCCCCGGCCTCGGCGTCCTCGGCGACGACCGCCGGGCCCGCGCCCCACGGCGTCTGCAGGGCGAAGCCCGCCAGCTCGCCGTCGCGCTCGTACGCCAGCCCGAGCAGCGCGGGCAGCATGTCGAACACCGGGCGGCGGTCCTCCCCGGTGGCGAGCCGGTCGAGCGCGAGCATCGCCTCGCGGTCCGACGGGCGCAGCCGGCGCACGCCGGGCGGCGGCGGACCGGGGGAGACGCCGCGCCAGGCGCGGGCGCGAGCCTCGGCGACGAAGCCGACGCGGTCGTAGACCGGCCGGCCCATGTCGGTGGCGTACAGCAGCACCGTCCGCGCGCCCTGCTGCTCGAGCCACTCGATCGCCGCGCGCGTGAGCAGCTCGCCCACGCCGCGCCGGCGCGCGCGTGGCAGCACGCCGAGCGCGCCGATCCAGCCGGTCTCGCCGAAGCTCGCGCAGCACGCGCCGCCGACGAGCTTGCGGCCCGCGGCGGCGACGAGGATGTGGCCTGCGGCCGAGTCGCGCGGATAGCCGAGCAGCCGTGCGACGTGCGGACCGAACCCCGCCTCGTCGAGCGTACGCGCGACCGGCTCGTCCGGTCGGGCGGGACGGATCTCGACGCGAGGCTCGCGGCGCCGCGAGAACGGGAGGACGGACGTGCCCGTGGCCACGCGTCGACCCTACTGCGCCTGTCCAGGGACTAGGGCACGGGTTCGCGCTCCACGACGCGGTCGCGGCGCGCGACCGTGGCGCGCGACTGCGACAACAGGAAGAGCGAGATCAGCAGTCCGAGGATGCCGACGGCCATGAGGATCACGCCGACCGTCGCGAGCTCGACCCCCGCGATCGAGTCCGTGACCGCGAACTTCAGGATCGCTCCGACGGCGAGGAGGAAGAGGCTGGTTCCGATACCCATGCACGGGCGGTACCCGCCGGAGGCGCCCCACTAGCATCAGACGTCATGCAGACCCAGACGACGGACGTGTACGCGATCCCCTCCGAGTACCTCGACTTCCGCGACACGATCCGTCAGATCGCCGCAGAGCGCATCGCGCCGCGCGCCGCCGAGATCGACGAGACCGGCGAGTACCCGTGGGACATCAGGCGCCTGCTCGCCGAGAACGACATCCTCGCGCTCCCGTTCTCCGAGGAGTACGGCGGTACCGGGACCGGCACGCTCATGCTGCAGATGGCGGTCGAGGAGATCGCGAAGGCGTGTGCGTCCTCGGCGCTCATCCTCATGATCCAGGAGCTCGGGACGCTGCCGATCCAGCTCTTCGGCTCGGACGAGCTCAAGCAGCGGTTCCTGCCGCGCTGCGCGACGGGCGAGTGGTCGCCGGCGTTCGCGCTGTCCGAGCCCGAGGCCGGCTCGGACCCCGCCTCGATGCGCACGCACGCCGTGCAGGACGGCGACGAGTGGGTCATCAACGGCGCGAAGAACTGGATCACGAACGCCGGGATCGCCGACTTCTACGTCGTGTTCGCGGTCACCGACCGCGAGAACCGGCGCGTCACCGCGTTCGTCGTCGAGTCCGACCGTCCGGGCGTGTCGGTCGGCAAGCTCGAGAACAAGCTCGGCATCAAGGGCTCGCCGACGGGCTCGCCGGTGTTCGAGGACGTCCGCGTCCCGGCGTCGAACGTCATCGGCGAGGTCGGCAAGGGCATGCGGGTCGCGCTCGGCACGCTCGAGCGCACGCGCCTGGGCGCCGCCGCGCAGGCCGTCGGCATCGCGCAGGGCGCGACCGACTACGCGGCCGCGTACGCGCGCGAGCGCATCACGTTCGGCAAGCCGATCGCCCAGCACCAGGCGATCGCGTTCAAGCTCGCCGACATGGAGGCCGGCACCGCCGCCGCGCGCGAGCTGCTCTACAAGGCGTGCGCGATGGCCGACCGCGGCGAGCCGCAGCTCGGCAAGTACTCGTCGATGGCCAAGCTCGTCGCGTCCGACAACGCGATGCGCGTCACGGTCGACGCGGTGCAGATCCTTGGCGGATACGGCTACGTCAAGGAGTATCCGGTGGAGCGGATGATGCGCGACGCGAAGATCACGCAGATCTACGAGGGCACGAACGAGGTCCAGCGGCTCGTGATCTCGAGGAGCATGCAGTAGCCATGCGCGGTGGCCCGTCCCCGCGGCGCATCGCCTTCGCGGCGGTGTTCGCGCTGTGCGCGGGCCTCTCGGCGATCGCGCTGCTCGACGGGTTCCACAGCTCGTACCCGATCAGCCTCCTGCAGAAGGTCGGTCTCGTCGTCGTCGGCGGGGCGGTCATCGGCGGCACGCTCATGGCGATCGGCCTGCGGATGGCCGACTGGCGCGACCCGGAGTCCGAGGAGGACTTCGACCGGATCGTCGACCGCTCCGAGCGCCTGGCGCGCGAGGGCCTCGCCGCCGAGCCCGACGAGCTCGAGTTCCTCGACCTCGACCCGTACGACGACGAGGACTTCGAGGAGCTCGTCCGCGAGGCGCTCGACGAGCTGCCCGACCTGCTCCAGGAGGCGCTGCGCCGCAACGTCGGCGTCGTCATCTCCGACGACGGCCGCCGCCACCGCGCGTACGGCCTGTACCGGGGCGACGGCGTCGCGCGCGACAACTTCCCGGACCAGATCATCATCTTCCGCGACACCCTGCGGCGCGACTTCGGGCACGACCCCGAGCTGCTGCGCGAGCAGGTGACGATCACGGTGCGCCACGAGCTGGCGCACCACCTCGGCGCCGACGAGCTCGGCGTCCGCGACCTGGGGCTGTAGGCCGCCCGGGTGGTGGTAGGCCGCTCCGCCGGTCCTGCAAGAAACGTTGGCGCCTCAAGGTCGTTCCGTGCGGACCGACGTACTCGCGCGTGGACGTCCACGCCGCCTCTGACGATCTCCTGGACACGCTGGACGCCTCGATCATCGCGACCGATCTCGAGGGCGTCGTCACCCGCTGGAACCGCGGCGCCGAGCGCCTGTTCGGCTGGACCCGCGAGGAGGCGGTGGGACGCGTCCTGTGCGACCTCATCGACTGCGGGTCGACCGCCGAGGCCGTGGAGATGCTCGCCGCCGGCCCGTGGCAGGGCGAGATGCGCCTGCGCCACAAGGACGGCACGCCGGTCTCGGTGCACTTCTCCCTCACGCTGTCGCCCGGCCCGGACGGCCGGCCCGCCGAGGTCGTGGGGTTCGCCGGCGACCTGTCGGCCCGGCTGGACGCCGAGCGCCGCGTGCGGCTGGCCGACGAGCACCTGCGGGCCGTGATGGCGAGCATGGCCGAGGGGCTCGTCACGCTCGCCGCCGACGGCACCGCGACGTACCTCAACCGGGTCGCCGAGGAGCTGCTCGGGGCGCCGGCGCACGAGCTGCTCGGCCGGCCGCTGCACGACCTCGTCCACGGCCCGATCTGCGCGCCGGAGCACTGCCGCCTGCTCGGGGCGATCGCCTCGGGCGAGCAGGCGCGCTCGGAGGACGACGCGTTCGCGCGCGCCGACGGCTCGCTGCTGCCGGTGTCGTTCACGATCTCGCCGCTACGCACCGGGGGCGGCACGGACGGGCTCGTGCTCGTCTTCTCCGACATCACCGAGCGCAGGGAGCGCGAGGCGCGGCTGGAGCGCGAGGCCGGCGCCCTGGCGTGGGTGGCGCGGATCCGGTCGGCGCTGGCCGACGAGCGCTTCACCCTCCACGCGCAGCCGATCGTCGACCTGTGCTCGGGGCAGGTCGTCCAGTACGAGCTGCTGCTGCGGATGGTCGGCGAGGACGGCGCGCTCGTCGCCCCGCTCGAGTTCCTGCCGACCGCCGAGCGGGTCGGGCTCGTCGGCGCGATCGACCGCTGGGTCGTGCGGCGGGCGGCCGAGCTCGCCGCCGACGGGCTCCCCGTGCAGATCAACCTGTCCGGCGCCTCGCTGTCGGACCCGGCGTTCGCAGGCGTCGTCGAGCGCGAGCTGCGCGCCGCGGGCGCCGACCCCGGGCGGATCGTCGTCGAGGTGACCGAGACCGCTCTCGTCACGAACGAGGACGCCGCGGCCGAGTTCGCGCGGCGGATCACGGGGCTGGGATGCCGGATGGCGCTCGACGACTTCGGGACCGGCTACGGCGGCTTCAGCTACCTCAAGCGCCTGCCGGTCGCCCTGCTGAAGATCGACCGCGAGTTCGTGCGCGACGCGGTGTCCGAGCACGGCAGCCGGCACGTGGTCCGCGCCGTCGTCGACCTCGCGCGCGGCTTCGGCCAGCGGACGGTCGCCGAGGGCGTCGAGGACGCCGACACGCTGAGGCTGCTGCGGCGGCTGGGCGTCGACTTCGCGCAGGGCTTCGCGATCGCGCGCCCGTGCCCGGTCGAGGAGGTCGCCCCGGCGGGTGGCGCGCAGGCCGCCTAGGATCGGCCTGCCGATGATGATCGTCATGACACCCGGCGCGACCGCCGAGCAGATCGACGCGGTCCGTGAGCGGCTCGCGACGACCGGGGTCCACGTCGTCGTCATGCCGGGCGAGCTCACGACGGCGATCGGCGCGATCGGCGACCCCGAGGGTGTCGCCGAGCTCGGGCTCGAGGGCCTGCCGGGCGTCGACCGGGTCGTCCCGATCAGCCGGCCGTACAAGCTCGCGTCGTCCGAGCTCAGCCACCACGAGCCGTCGGTGTTCGACATCGAGGGCCGCACGGTGGGCGGCGGGTCGACGTTCACGCTCATCGCCGGGCCGTGCACGGTCGAGTCCCGCGAGCAGACGCTGGCGGTCGCCGAGGCGGTGAAGGCGGGCGGCGCGTCGATGCTGCGCGGCGGCGCGTTCAAGCCGCGCACCTCCCCGTTCGCGTTCAACGGGCTGGGGGTCGAGGGCCTGGAGATCCTGTCCGAGGCGCGTGCCGCGACCGGGCTGCCGGTCGTCACCGAGCTGCTGAGCGGGATGCACGCCGACGCGATCGCCGAGCACGCCGACGTCGTCCAGATCGGCGCGCGCAACATGCAGAACTACGCGCTGCTGGAGATCGCGGGGAGGCTCGGCAAGCCGGTGCTGCTCAAGCGCGGGCTGTCGTCGACGCTCGACGAGCTGCTCATGGCCGCCGACTACATCCTCAAGGAGGGCAACGAGCGGGTGATCCTGTGCGAGCGGGGGATCCGCACGTTCGAGACGGCGACGCGCTTCACGCTCGACCTCGGCGCGATCCCGTGGCTCAAGCTCCACACGCACCTGCCCGTGATCGTCGACCCGTCGCACGCGGCGGGCGACCGCCGGCTCGTCGAGCCGCTGAGCCGCGCGGCCGCGGCGGTCGGCGCGGACGGCATCATCGTCGAGGTCCACCAGGATCCCGACGCGGCGCTCTGCGACGGCCCGCAGGCGCTCCTGGCCTCGCACTTCGCCGACTACGCCCGCGACGTCGCGGCGCACGCGGAGCTGCTCGGCAAGACGCTCGCCTGAGCGCGCCCGCCGCCCGGGCCGCCATCCCGCTTCTGGGGACCCCAGGGGTCTGTCACCTTTATTGCGTGCGCAACTTCCACCTGTGCGTTGCGTCGTGCTACCTTAGTCCACGTGACTGAGATTTTCTGCAATGTCTGCGGCCGCCCGGCCGCGGTCCTGATGCAGGTCGTGACGAACGGCGCGCGGCGGCAGATGGCACTCTGCGACACGCACGCCGCCGAGCTGCAGCAGGCCGCCGCGGGCGCCGGTGGCGTGTCCTTCGGCCTGCGGCCCGTCCAGCAGCAGCAGGCCGGCCAGGACGCCTCCGGCTCGCGGACGCCTGCGCTCGACGAGTTCGGGCGCGACCTGACCGCCGAGGCGCGCGAGGGCCGCATCGACCCGGTCATCGGGCGCGACGACGAGATCGAGCAGACCGTCGAGATCCTCGCCCGCCGGCGCAAGAACAACGCCGTGCTCATCGGCGAGGCCGGCGTCGGCAAGACCGCGATCGCCGAGGGCCTCGCGCTCCGCGTCGTCTCCGGCGACGTGCCCGAGCCCCTGCGCGACGTGCGCATCGTCGCGCTCGACCTGGCCGGCGCGATCGCCGGCGCCCAGTATCGCGGCCAGTTCGAGGAGCGCCTGAAGAGCGTGCTCGAGGAGGTCCGGGCGTCCGAGGGCAAGGTCGTGCTGTTCGTCGACGAGCTGCACACGATCCTCGGCGCCGGCAACGCGGAGGGCGCGATGGACGCCGCGAACATGCTCAAGCCGATGCTCGCGCGCGGCGACCTGCGCATGATCGGCGCGACGACGCTCGACGAGTACCGCCGGATCGAGCGCGACGGCGCGCTGGCGCGGCGCTTCAGCGCGGTCATGGTCGACGAGCCGTCGCCCGAGGACACCGTCGAGATCCTGCGCGGCCTGCGCCCCGCCTACGAGCAGCACCACGGCGCGACGATCACCGACCAGGCGATCGACGCCGCGGTGCGGCTGTCGGACCGCTACATCACCGAATACCACCTGCCCGACAAGGCGATCGACCTCGTCGACCAGGCCGCCGCGCGCGTGCGGCTGGCCGGCGCGTCGACCGGTGACGAGGCCGGGCGGATCCGGGCGCGCCTGCAGGAGGCGCGCGCGGCCAAGCAGCGTGCGGTCGAGGAGGAGGCGTACGAGCGCGCCGCCGAGCTCAAGGCCGAGATCGACGATCTCGAGGCGACGCTCGCCGAGATGGGCGTGCCCGCCGACGAGGCGCCGGGGCGGCCGGTGGTGGCCGAGGCCGACGTGGCCGCGGTCGTCGCCAAGCGCACCGGCATCCCGGTCGGCGAGCTCGTCGAGGGCGAGCTGGAGCGGCTCGCGCACCTGGAGGAGGACCTCCACGCGCGCGTGATCGGCCAGGAGGCCGCGGTGGAGCTGGTCAGCGACGCCATCCGGCGCGCCCGCGTCGGGCTGGCGGACGGCGACCGGCCGCTGGGCACCTTCCTGTTCCTGGGCCCGACCGGTGTCGGCAAGACCGAGCTGGTCAAGGCCCTGGCCGAGCGGCTGTTCCAGAGCGAGAAGGCGCTCGTCCGGCTCGACATGTCCGAGTTCCGTGAGGCCCACACCGTGGCGCGGCTCATCGGCTCGCCGCCCGGCTACGTCGGCTACGGCGAGGGCGGTCAGCTCACCGAGCCGGTTCGGCGCCGGCCGTACAGCGTCGTCCTGCTCGACGAGATCGAGAAGGCCCACCCGGAGGTCTGGAACGTCCTGCTCCAGCTCATGGACGACGGGCGCCTGACCGACGGCGAGGGCCGGACGGTGGACTTCACGAACACCGTGGTCGTCATGACGTCGAACCTCGGCGCGGGGAAGGCGAAGCGCCCCGTCGGCTTCACCGGCGGCGACGCCGGCAGCGACGAGGAGCGCATGCTCGCTGCGGCCAAGGAGGCCTTCCTGCCCGAGTTCCTGAACCGGATCGACGAGATCGTGACGTTCGAGCCGCTGACGCCCGAGCAGGTCACCGAGATCGCGCAGCTGATGGTCGCGCGGATCGCGCGGCGGCTGGGCGACGAGCGCGGGATCGTGCTCGAGGTCCGGCCCGAGCTGCTCGAGCGCCTGGCCCGCGAGGGCTTCGACGAGGAGTACGGCGCGCGGCCGCTGCAGCGGCACCTGCGCCGGACGCTCGAGAAGCGGCTCACCCAGGGGATCCTCGAGGGCACCGTCACCGACGGCGCCCACGTGACCGCCGGCGACGACGGCCAGGGCGGCATCGCCCTCCACGTCGTCGCGCCGACGGCGACCCCGCACATCGTCACCGCCTAGCTCCTCCTCTCCTCCTACGGCGGTGGACCAGGAGAGCGCGGCCCCGGCCGCGCTCTCCGCACGTCCGGGGGTATCCTGCGTGGCGCAACGGCCCCCGCGAGTGCGACGTCGGGGGGATAAACCGCCCCGCGAGTGCGACGCCGGGGTTCCTCAAAGGAGACACACATGCCCGAGGCCGTCATCGTCGACGCCGTCCGCACGCCGATCGGTCGCGCGGTCAAGGGGTCGCTCAAGGACGTCCGTGCCGACGACCTTGCCGCCGTGCCGCTCAAGGCGCTGCAGGAGCGCAACCCCGAGGTCGACTTCTCCGAGACGAACGACATCATGTGGGGCGCCGCCGCCCAGGAAGGCGAGCAGGGCTACAACCTCGGCCGCAACGCCGGCCTGCTCGCCGGGATCGACCATCACGTCCCGGCGCTGACGCTCAACCGGTTCTGCTCCTCCTCGCTGCAGACGATCCGGATGGCGTTCCACGCGATCAAGGCGGGCGAGGGCGACCAGTACATCGCGGGCGGCTCGGAGGCCGTCTCGCGCGCGTCCGGCTCGACCGTGCCGTTCCACCCCATGCTCGACGGCTCCCCCGAGTCGAAGTACAACGTCTACATCCCGATGGGCCTGACCGCCGAGAACGTCGCCGAGCGGTGCAAGGTCTCGCGCGAGGCGCAGGACGAGTGGGCGTGCATCTCGCAGAACCGCGCGGTCGACGCCCAGGCCAGCGGGCACTTCGACAAGGAGATCGTCCCCGTCACGACGCCCGACGGCACCGTCGTCGCCAAGGACGACGGCCCGCGGCCCGGGACGACGATGGACAAGCTCGCGTCGCTCAAGCCGGTCTTCAAGGAGGACGGGACCGTCACCGCCGGCAACGCGTGCCCGCTGAACGACGGCGCCGCCGCGGTGCTCGTCATGAGCGACGAGAAGGCCAAGGCGCTCGGGCTCAAGCCCCGGGCGCGCATCGTCGCCTCGAGCGTCTCGGCGATCCGCCCGGAGATCATGGGCCTCGGCCCGATCCCGGCGATCCGCGCGGTGCTCGAGGAGACCGGGATGACGATCGACGACATCGACGTCGTCGAGATCAACGAGGCGTTCGCGGCCCAGATCGTCCCGTGCAAGGACGAGCTCGGCATCGACGAGGAGAAGCTCAACCCGTTCGGCGGGGCGATCGCGCTCGGCCACCCCTTCGGGATGACCGGCGCGCGGATCATGACGACGCTGCTCAACGACCTCGAGACGCTCGACAAGACCTACGGGATCGAGTCGATGTGCGTCGCCGGCGGCATGGGCATGGCGATGATCGTCGAGCGCCTGAACTAGACGTCCCTGCGGGAGAGGAGGCCGAGGACGACGACGGCGGCGACGCCGAACGTCACGGCCTCCGGCTCCCGCCGGCCCGCGAGCTTCACCGCGGCGAACAGGATCTCGGCCTGCATCGCGCGGCGCAGCAGGCCGATACTCGCGCCGTCGCCCGCGAGGACGCGGGCGGCGGCCGCGACGGTCACGAAGCCCATGACGACGGCCCAGGTGCAGGCCGACCACTCCCAGAAGACGACGGCGCCGATGCAGTTCATCACGCCGAGCGGGAGCGCGAGGCCCGCGGCGAGCCGGGCGCGGCGCGTGGTCCGGGGTGCGGAGACGGTGTGGCTGTGCGCGACGTCGCCCGGCTGCGGCGGGCCCGGGCGGGGCTGCCGTGCGCGGTGCTGGTGCTGACGATGCTCGAGGGCGAGGAATCGCTCGTCGCGGCGCTGCGCGCGGGGGGCGCTCGGCTACGTCGTCAAGGGCGCCGAGCGCGACGACATCGCGCGGGCGCTCGACGCGGTCCGCGCGCGGGCAGGCGTTCCTCGGGGCGGAGGTCGCGGGACGGGCGCGGGCGCGGCTCGGCGGCGACCGGCCGTCCGAGCCGTTCGCCGAACTCACCGAGCGCGAGCGGGAGATCCTCACGCTCGTCGTGCGCGGGCTGACGAACGCGGCGATCGCCGAGCGGCTCGTGCTCAGTCAGAAGACCGTCCGCAACCACGTCTCGAACGTCATGACGAAGATCGGCGCCAGGGACCGGGCGGCGGCGGTGGCGATGGCGCGCGACGCCGGGCTCTGACGGAGACGGCGGCGGGTCCGGGCGCCCGGCGCTCTCGACGGGTCCGTGGCGGGCCGGCCATCCGCCGGCGCCGGCGGACCGGGGAGAGAACTCCGGGGGTTTCCCCGATGTTCGGCGCGCCGGCCGCGCATAGCGTCGCCGGCCATGAACCCGCCCCACACCCCGATCCAGGCCGCGCCCGCGATCAGCGCGGAGATCGTGCGCCCCGGCGACGCCGCGTACGACGAGCTGCGCCGCGTCCACAGCCCGCTGCTCGACCGGCGGCCCGCGGCGATCGCGCGGGTGCGCTCGACCGAGGACGTGGTGGCGGCGCTCCGGTTCGCGCGCTCCGAGGGCCTGGCGATCGGGGTGCGCGGCGGCGGGCACTCGCTGCTCGGCGTCGTCGACGGGGGCCTGCTCATCGATCTGCGTGGGCTCGACGCGATCACGGTGGATCGCCGGGCGCCGCTCGTACACGTCGGCGGCGGGGCACTCGGCGGGGCGGTCGACGCCGCGCTCGCCGAGCACGCGCTCGCGGTCACGACGCCGCGGATGCCGTCGGTGGGGATGACCGGGTTCACGCTCGGCTCCGGCAGCGGGTGGCTGGAGCGCGCCGCAGGGCTGGCCGCCGACCGGGTGCGGGCGGCGACGGTCGTGACCGCCGACGGCCGCGTCGTGCGGGCGAGCGCGGACGAGCATGCCGAGCTCCTCTGGGCGCTGCGCGGGGGCGGCGGGAACTTCGGCGTGGTGACCGAGCTCGAGCTCGAGCCGATCCGGCTGGGGCCGGCGGTGCGCGCCGGGGTGCGCGTGTATCCGTTCGCGCGGCTGCGTGAGGTCGCGGGCGCGTACGACGAGGTGATGGCCGCGGCGCCGCCGGAGCTGTGCGGAGGGCTCGTCATCCGGTGCCTGCCGGGCGCGGAGGAGCCGGTCATCCTGCTCGTCGCGCTGTGGGCCGGCGAGCCCGCGGGCGCCGCCGACGGGCTGGCGCCCCTCGACAGGCTCGGCGAGCCGGTCGCCGGTGAGCTGGCGGAGATGCCGTACGCGCGGTTCCAGGAGCTGCTGCTCCCGCCGCCCGAGGTGCGCTCGCTGCCGATGCGGTCCTACGTCCGGTTCGCGTTCACGGGCGCGCTCGGCGCGGGGACGCTCGACGTGCTCGCCTCGCTGGGCGAGGAGCTGGGCGCGACGCCGTGCATGATCATGCTCCAGCCGCTCGGCGGAGCGGTGGCGGCCGGCGCCGCGGCCGGCACGGCGCTGGGAGCACGCGACGCGCGCTGGGCGGTGCAGCTCGTCACGTCGTGGACCGACCCGGCGGACGACGCGCCGAACATCGCGTGGACGCGGGCCGCCTGCGCCGAGCTCCTCGAGCACGGCACGACACCGCCGTGGCCGAACCTCATCACGGACGAGAGCCGCCGCACGCTCGCGGTGCCGTACGCGAAGGACACGCTCGCACGCCTGAGGGCCGCGAAGGCCGCGTGGGACCCGGACAACCTCTTCCGCGCGAACCACAACATCACCCCGGCCTGACCGCAGAACGCCCGAGAGCGTCCCGGGAGCTCCGCAAAATCCGCCTCCCAACCTCAAGGGGTCTGACCCCTTGAAGTCCTGAGGAGTTTCAAGGGGTCAGACCCCGGAGGGGGCGAGGGTGAGGTCGTCGTGACCTCGTAGAGGCATGCCGAGACCGCTCCGAGAAGAAGTCGCCGGCGGCATCTACCACGTCACCGCACGGGGCAACGATCGCCGCGTCGTCTTCCGCGACAGCCGCGACGGCGAGCTCTACCTGTCGATGCTCGCCCGCGTCGTCAACCGCCAGGGCTGGCTCTGCCTGAGCTACTGCCTCATGCACAACCACGTGCACCTGCTCATCGAGACCCCGCGGCCGAACCTCTCCAACGGCATGCAGCGTCTCCAAGGCGACTACGCCCGGCGCTTCCACGCTCGCCACGGCACCTCGGGTCACCTGTGGCAAGGTCGGTTCCACTCCAAGCGCGTCCGCCACGACGCGCAGTTCTTCGCAGTCGCGCGGTACGTCGCGCGCAACCCCGTCGAGGCGCAGCTCTGCGACCACGCCGAGGAGTGGCGGTGGAGCAGCCACGGCGGTGTCGTCGCCGATGCCGCTCCCGCGTGGGTCGACCGTACGCGGCTGCTCCACTACTTCACGAGCGGCAGCGGCGACCCCGTCGCCCGGTACGCCGAGCTCGTGCACGCCGCGTAGATCGGCGCCGCGCCGGCGAACGACCGCGACCGCCTACTTCGGCGCCATCCGCAGCGCCCCGTCGAGCCGGATCGTCTCGCCGTTGAGCATCTCGTTCTCGACGATGTGGCACGCGAGCGCCGCGTACTCCGCGGGCAGCCCGAGGCGCTTGGGGAACGGGATCGTCGCCCCGAGCGCCTCGCGCGCCTCCGCCGGCAGCCCCGCGAGCAGCGGCGTGTCGAACAGCCCGGGCGCGATCGTGCACACGCGCACGCCGACCCCCGACAGGTCGCGCGCGGCCGGCAGCGTCAGGCCCACGACGCCGCCCTTCGACGCGCTGTAGGCGACCTGGCCGATCTGCCCGTCGAACGCCGCGATCGACGCGGTGTTCACGCACACGCCGCGCTCGCCCGACTCCCCGACCGGCTCGTTCGACGACATCGCCGCCGCCTCGTACCGCAGCGCGTTGAACGTCCCGATGAGGTTGACCCGGATGACGGTCTCGAACGGCTCGAGCGCGTGCGGCCCGCGCTTGTGGGCGATCCGCTCCGCCCACCCGATGCCCGCGCAGTTCACGCCGATGCGCAGCCCGCCGGGCGCCCGGGCGGCCTCGTCGACGGCGGCCGAGACCTGGTCGGCGTCGGTCACGTCGCACCGGACGAACGTCGCGCCGATCTCGGACGCGAGCGCACCGCCCTTCTCCTCGTTGAGGTCGGCGATCACGACGCGGGCGCCCCGCGCTGCCAGCTCGCGCGCGCTCGCGCCGCCCAGGCCGGAGGCCCCGCCGAACACCACCGCTCCTGCTTCTTCGATACGCATGGGGGCGGACAGTATGGGTAGGGTCGCGCCCATGGATTCCTGGGACGTGAGCACCCTCGAGGTCGAGGTCCACAAACCCGCCGTCCTGCATTCGAACCCGGGCGCGGCGCGGCTCATCGCGATCAACCTCCCGGCCGGCGAGAAGCTGGGGGAGCACCAGGTGCACGAGCACGCGTACCTGGTCGTGACGACCGGCCGGCTGGAGATCGAGCACCAGGGCGGCACCACGGACGCGGGCCCGGGGTTCGTCGCGCACTGGGAGCCGCACGAGCGCCACGAGGTCCGCGCGCTCGAGGATTCGCGCTTCGTCCTGCTGCTCGCTCCGTGGCCCGGCGAGGGGCACTACACCGAGAACCCCTCCTAGCCACCCCCCGGTCCCGGGTAGGGAGAACCCCACCCCCGCTCGGGTAGATCCCGCATGGCCACGGCGTCGTCCGAGGACGACGATCGGTCCATGCACGGGACACGAGGGAAGAACCTGGCGGCGCGCGCCGGAGCGTGGAGCGCGCGCCACAAGAAGAAGGCCATCTTCGGCTGGCTCGCGTTCGTCGCCGTGGCGCTCGTCCTCGGCAGCGCGTTCGGCACGAAGCAGCTCAGCGACGACGACTACGGGACAGGCGAGTCGGGCCGTGTGGACAAGCTCGTCGACCAGGCGTTCACCGACAGCGCCGAGGAGAGCATCCTCATCCAGTCGGCCGACGGCGACAAGGTCAAGCTCAAGGCCGCCACCGACGACGTGAAGAAGACCGTCAGCCGCTTCGAGACGGTCGAGCTCGGCGACACGCAGACATCGAAGGACGGCCGCTCGGTGCTCGTGAAGTTCGAGATGCCGGGCGACGACGAGGAGGTCCACGAGGAGAACATCGGGCCGATCATGGCGGCGGTCGAGAAGACGGCCGACCGGCATGACGACCTCTTCATCGGCCAGTTCGGCGACGCGAGCGCCGGCAAGGCGCTGAGCGAGGTGTTCGAGGACGACTTCCGCACCGCGGAGTCGCTGTCGATCCCGATCACGCTCGGCATCCTCATCTTCGCGTTCGGCGCGCTCGTCGCGGCCGGCCTGCCGGTCCTGCTGGCGCTGTCGGCGGTCGCGGCCGCGATCGGCCTGGTCGCGCTGCCGAGCCAGTTCCTGCCGGTCGACGAGGCCGTCTCCTCGGTGATCCTGCTCATCGGCCTCGCCGTGGGCGTGGACTACTCGATGTTCTACCTGCGTCGTGAACGCGAGGAGCGGGCGCGCGGCAAGGAGGCGTTGGCGGCGATCGACGCCGCGGCGGCGACGTCCGGCCGCGCGGTGCTCGTCTCCGGCGTGACGGTGATGATCGCGATGGCCGGCATGTTCCTGACCGGCTCGGAGACGTTCATCTCGTTCGCGATGGGGACGATCATCGTCGTCGCGGTCGCGATGATCGGCTCGCTGACCGTCCTGCCGGCGCTGCTGGCGCTCTTCGGCGAGAAGGTCGACAAGGGCCGCATCCCGCTCCTGCACCGCCTGCGCCGCAAGGACGGCGAGTCGCGCGTATGGAACCTGGTGCTCGACCGGGTCCTCAAGCGCCCGGCGATCGCCGCGGTGCTGGCGACCGGCCTGCTCGTCGCGCTCGCGATCCCAGCGTTCGGCATGCACACCGCCAACTCCGGGCTCAGCGACATCTCGCGCGACGTGCCGATCATGCAGACCTACGACCGCATGCAGGCCGCGTTCCCCGGCGGCCAGGTGCCGGCGGTCGTGGTCGTCAAGGCCGACGACGTCACCGCGCCGCCGGTGCGCGAGGCGCTCGCCGAGCTGAAGGAGGAGGCGCTCCTCACCGGCAAGATGAACGAGCCGACGACGCTCACGGTCAGCGACGACAAGACCGTCGCGACGCTCCAGATCCCGATCCAGGGCGAGGGGACCGACGAGGTGTCGGAGGCGGCGCTCGCCGACCTGCGCGACATCGTCCCGCGGACCGTCGGCGTCGCGCCCGGCGTGCACGACGCGGGCGTGACCGGCTGGACGGCGGGGTCGAAGGACTTCAACGACCTCATGAAGTCGACCGCCCCGCTGGTGTTCGCGTTCGTCCTGTCGCTCGCGTTCCTGCTCCTGCTGGTGACGTTCCGGTCGGTCGTCATCCCGCTGAAGGCGATCGTCCTGAACCTCCTGTCGGTCGGAGCGGCGTACGGCGTGCTCGTCCTGGTCTTCCAGGAGGGCGTCGGCGCGGACCTGCTGGGCGTCGACCCGGCGACGCAGGGCGCGATCACGTCCTGGCTGCCGATGTTCCTGTTCGTGATCCTGTTCGGCCTGTCGATGGACTACCACGTGTTCATCCTCAGCCGGATCCGCGAGGCCTATGACCGCGGCATGGAGACCGAGCAGGCGGTCGCGCACGGGATCAAGACGACCGCGAGCGTCGTCACCGCGGCCGCGATCGTGATGGTCGGCGTGTTCAGCGTGTTCGGGACGCTGTCGTTCATCGACATGAAGCAGATGGGCGTCGGGCTGGCGGCCGCGGTGCTGATCGACGCGACGATCATCCGCGCGGTGCTGCTCCCGGCGGCGATGAAGCTGCTCGGCGACTGGAACTGGTACCTGCCGGCGCCGCTGGCGCGCCGGCTGCCCCGGCGCCCCGCGCTGGAGCACGCCTAGGAGACGAGGCGGTAGCGCAGGAACAGGCTGCCGCCCGACTCCAGCACCGAGACGAGCTCGAGGGCCACGGCGCCGGCGCCGTGGCCCTCGACGATCGTGCGCGGCTCGTCGCCCCCGGCGAGCAGCGGCGAGACCGTGAGGAACAGCTCGTCGACGACGCCGGCGTCGAGCAGCGCGCCGTTGAGCCGCGGGCCGCCCTCGCACAGCACGGTGCGCACCCCGTGCTCGACGCGGAGCCGGCGCAGCGCGCGGCGCGGCTCGGCGTCGTCGCCGGTCAGCACGACGACGCGCGCGTCGGGGTCCCGGAGGAGCGGGACGTCGCGCGGCACGTCGCCGCTGCGGCTGAGGACGAGCGCGAGCGGCTCGGGCTCGAGGCCGAGCGCGACGCGCTGCGCCCGGCGCTCGGGCCGCTTGATCAGCCGCCCGTACTGCTCGGCCCGCAGCGTCCCGGTGCCGACGAGGACCGCGTCGACGCTCGCGCGCAGCGCGAAGAACACCGCCTTGTCCGCGGGCGAGCTGAGCTTCTCGGTCAGCCCGTCGAGCGTCGCCCGCCCGTCGACCGACGCCACCATGTTGACGACGAGGTAGGGCCGGTCGGCCGGCGCGCGCTCCGCGAACGCGAACTGCGCGGGCAGGTCGCCGTCGTCGACGGGCGGCCCGGCGGGGTACAGGCGGTTGAGGAGCACGCCGGGCAGTCTCGCCCATCTCGCGCCCGGTGCGGCATGCTGCAGCGATGAGCGACTGGACGGGGATCGCCGACGCCGACCGGCACCTCGGCCGGCGGGTGCCGCTGCCGGCGGCGCCGCTGCCGCTCGCGCGCTGGGTGGAGGTGCGGCCGATCGGCGCCGACGGCGTCGAGGTCGAGTGGAACCTCGACGACACGCGCGCGGGCGCGCGCGGGAGGCTCGCGCTCTACGCCGGGCGCTCTGAGCCGCCCGAGCGCCCGTGGGACGTCGCCGCCGACACCGTCGCCGTCGGGGACGCGGACGGCGAGCACCGCGTCCTCGAGCTCGCCGAGGCCGACGAGCCGCTGCGGCCCGCCCACGAGCTGCGCTGGCGTCACGACGGCCTGCACCTGCGCCTGACCGCGCAGGGCCCGTGGGGCGTGGACGAGCTGCTCGCGATCGCCGCGTCGGTCGCCTGACGGCGCGGCGCGGCGCCACGTCCGCCCCCGTCCGCGGGCGGATGACGGGCGGCCCCGAGGAGCCGGGCGTGGAGTAGGGTCCGGCCGGTGGACCTGCGTCGGCTCACGTGGCACGAGCTCCTCGCGATCGCGGGGGGCGCGCTGCTGGCGATCGGCCTGTTCCTGCCCTGGTACTCGGCGGAGAACCGCCGCGCCCAGATCGCGGGGACGCCCGGCCCGGGCGACTTCAGCGCCTGGGAGGTCCACGAGATCATGCGCTGGCTGTGGCTCGCCGCCGCGGCCGCGCCGCTGATCCTCGCGTACATCGTCGTACGCGGGCACGCGCTGTCCTGGGCGCGCGGGGAGATGACCGCGGTCGTCGCCATCGCCGCCTTCGGCTTCGCCGCCTACAACGGCCTCGTCGACCGTCCCGGCGAGCCCTCCGGGCTCATCGGGGCGAAGTGGGGGCTGGGCGTCGCGCTGGCCGGGATCCTGGCGATGCTCGTCGGGTCCGCCCTGCGCGCCTCCGAAGTCGAACGTGCCCGCAAACCTCCGGGAGTGCTGTAGATCCTCATGAACACCGTCGAGCACCGTGTCTTCGAACCCGCGTCGCCGGGGCGCCCTGACCGCAACCTCGCGCTCGAGCTCGTGCGCGTCACCGAGGCGGCGGCGCTCGCCGCCGCGCGCTGGGCGGGGCGCGGTGACAAGAACGCGGCGGACCGCGCCGCCGTCGACGCCATGCGCATCGTCCTCGACACCGTCACGATGGACGGCGTCGTCGTCATCGGCGAAGGGGAGAAGGACGAGGCCCCGATGCTCTACAACGGCGAGCAGATCGGGGACGGCTCGCCGCCCGCGGTCGACATCGCCGTCGACCCGCTCGAGGGCACGACGCTCTGCGCGAAGGGCATGCCGAACGCGCTGTCGGTCATCGCGCTGGCCGAGAAGGGGACGATGTTCGACCCCGGCCCGTGCGTCTACATGGAGAAGATGGCCGGCGGCCCCGACATCGCCGACTGCCTGGACCTCGACCGCCCGGTCGACGAGACGATCAAGCTCATCGCCAAGCGCCGCTCGTGCGACGTCGGCGACGTCATGGTCGTGGTGCTCGACCGCCCGCGCCACGAGGAGGGGATCAAGCGGATCCGCGAGGCGGGCGCGCGCGTGCGGCTGATCTCCGACGGCGACGTGTCGGCGGCGATGCTCGCGGTGACCGAGCGCTCGCCGGTCGACCTGCTGTGGGGCATCGGCGGCACGCCGGAGGGCGTGATCTCCGCGGCGGCGCTGCGCTGCATGGGCGGCGAGATCGTCGGCCGGCTGTGGCCGCGCAACGACGAGGAGCGCCAGGCGGCGCTCGACCAGGGCTACGACCTCGAGCGGCAGCTCACGTCGACCGACCTCGTCAGCTCCGACGACTGCTTCTTCAGCGCGACCGGCGTCACGGACGGCGACGTCCTGCAGGGCGTGCGCTACCAGGGCACGCGCTCGGCGACGACCGAGTCGCTGGTCATGCGCGCGCGGTCGGGCACGGTGCGCCGGGTGAAGGCCACGCACGACCGCGTGAAGCTGCGCGCGCTCATCGGCGGCGACAGCAAGCGGTACGGGTAGACCGGGATCATCGCCCGGCCGGTTCGCGCTCGCGGGCGCGGACCGGCTCGGGCAGCTCGTCGATCGTCGCGAACCGGCCGACCTTCGACTCGGCGAGGTCGAGCCGCGCGAGCCGGCGCAGGAAGCCGTGCGTGACGATGACGTGGATCCGGGACTGGGTGTTCTCGTACACCCGGCGGCTGATCCCGTACGCGATCGCCGGGTAGAAGTTCGCGACCTCGACCTCGACGTGGGCGATCGAGTCGCCCGGGTAGTCGAGCGACGGCCGGCGCCGGATCTCGATCTCCAGGTAGCCGTGGCCGCCGCGGCCGCGCCGGGCGACGAGGAGCCCGCGCTCGATCCGCCAGCGGACGATGCCACGCTCGTCGTCCATCTCGTACTCGGGCGCCTGGAACGTGAGGAGCGGGATGAGCCCGAGCGCCTTGACCTGGCGCCCGTCGCCGCGGTAGTCGACCTGCACGAGCCCGAGCGTCGCCCGCGTCAGCCAGCGCCAGTACGTGCGCGCGAGCCGCTCGAGGTGCTGCGGATTCCAGATCCGGTCGAGCGCCTCGGTGGGGAGGATGAGGTCGGCCTCCTGGATCGAGCGCACGCCGCCGTCGGGGTCGAACGTCGTGTGCTGCTCGGCGGTGACGATGAGCGCGTGGGCGACCGGCTTGGGCCGCCGCGCGAGCCACCGGAGCACGCCGGCGACGATGCCGAGGACGCTCCCGATCGCGAGCCAGAGCCGCATACAGCGCCGAACGCTGCCACAACCGCCCGCGCGGTGCGCCGCGCTCGGCGGCGGCCGGGACGGGGTCAGAGCAGCTCGACGGTCACCGGCTCGCCCGCCGCCGCCTCGCCGTCGCCGGCGGTGACGATCGCCAGGCCGTCGGCGCCGAGCATCGACGTGAGCTGGTGCGAGCCCTGCGGCCCGGTCGGCGTCGCCTCGCGCCCGGCCGGCGTGTCGGTGAGCCGCACGCGGACGGCCTCGTCACGGCCGGGGTTGCGCGGGACGGGCTCGGTGAGCCGCGCGGTGATCCGCGTCTGGGCCGGGTCGGCGCCCTGCAGCGCCGCGAGCGCCGGGCGCACGAACAGCAGGAACGTGACCATCGCGCTCACCGGGTTGCCGGGGAGGCCGAAGACGAGCGTGCCGTCCTTCGTGCCGAACCACGTCGGCTTGCCCGGCCGCAGCGCGACCCGCCAGAAGCGCTCGGTGACGCCGAGCGCCTCGAGCGCCGGCTTGACGTGGTCGTGCGGCCCGACCGAGACGCCGCCCGAGACGATGACGACGTCCGACGACGCGAGCGCCGCGCCGAGCCGCTCGCGCGTGGCCTGCTCGTCGTCGGGGATGTGGACGCGCCCGGCGACCTGCGCCCCGGCGCCGGTGGCGAGCGCCGCGAGCGTCAGCGCGTTCGAGTCGTGGATCTGGCCGGGGCCGAGCGGCGCACCGGGCGGGACGAGCTCGTCCCCGGTCGCCAGCACGGTGACGACGGGCCGGCGCGTGCACAGGACGGCGGCGCGGCCGGCGATGACCGCCAGGCCGATCTCGGCCGCGCCGAGGCGCGTGCCGCGCCGCAGGACGGTCGCGCCGCCGCGCACGTCCTCGCCGGGCGCGCGGATGTGCTGGCCGGGGGCGACGTCGGCGTTCGTCGTGATCCGCCCGTCGGTGACCGTGACCTGCTCGACCGGGATCACGGCCTCGGCGCCCTCCGGCACGAGCGCGCCGGTCGAGACGCGCAGCGCCTCGCCCTCGCCGGGCGGCGCTGTCGCGGGCGCGCCGGCGCGCGACTCGCCGGTGACGACGAGCTCGCGGCCGGCGGGCCCGGCCGCGACGAGGTAGCCGTCCATCGCGCTGTTGGCGAACGGGGGGACGTCGTGGGCGGCGACGACGTCCTCGGCCAGCACGCGGCCGAGCGCGTCCTCGACCGGCACCTGGTGCGCCTCGAGCGGCGCGGTCGCGGCGAGCACGTCGGCGCGCGCCTCGTCGATCGGGAGCAGCGAGCTCATCGCCGGGCATCCTCGCGCACTTGCGTGGCGGGCCGCGGTCAGGCGACACTTCCCGTCCCGCTCTCCACCCGGACGGCACGGAGCCGTCCGGTCCGGACGCTATTCACCACCCTCATGCCCGCCTCCCACCTCGGCCGCAGGCGCTCGCGGCCCGTCGCAGACGCGCCTGCCCTCGACGGTGCGGACCTGGCGAAGGCGTGGCTCGTCGAGCTCGTCGCGGTCGCCCCGCTCGAACGCGCCGCACGCCTGCCCGGTCCGCGCTTCGCCGAGGACGCACCGCGCCTGTGCGCGGCGGTGGTGGCGGCGCTGTCGAGCGACGCCGCGCTCGAGGACCTCGAGCCCGGCGGGGCGCTCGCGCCGCTGGCGGCCGGGTCGGGCCACCTCGCGGCGGCGCCGGGGGCGCTCGAGGCGATCGACGCGCTGGAGGCGCTGCGCGCCGTCGTGTGGGCGGCGGTGCTCGAGGCGCTCGACCGCCCGTCGCCCGCGCAGGTCGCCGAGCTCTCCGACCGCCTGGCGACGATCATCACGACGCTCACGACGGCCGCGCTCGAGAGCCCGCACCCGCTCGGCCCGGTCCGCCCGGGCGACCGCGGCCCGCTCGCCGTCGTCCTGCGCGAGGCGCGCGAGGACGATCCGGCGGTCGTGGACGCCGGGACGGCGCGGGAGCGGGGGAGCGCGGCCGCGGCGGACCACCCGCGCCGGCGCCGCTCGGACCGCGCGGACGAGGCGCCGGGTGCGGACGCGGACGAGCGCGCCGAGGCCGGGCCGGCGGGCACCGGGCCCGCCGCCGGACCGTCCCCGGAGCCCGGGGAGCCGCGCGACCCCGGGAGCGGCCCCGCCCTGCCGCGCGTGGAGGACCGGCGCGCCGCTGCCCGGTCCGAGGCAGCGCCCGCCGCGCCCGGCGACGACGCGCCGCGCGTCGAGGACCTCGGCCGCGCCGCCCCGCGCGAGACGGTGGGGCCCGCCGCGGACCTCGCGCGCCGGCCGGGCGAGGCCGAGCCCGAGCGCCGCCCGCGGCTCCGCCCGGTCCCGGCCGGTGAGCGGGCGCCGTCGGCCGCCGAGGCGCTCGCCCAGATCGAGGCGACCCTGCGCGACGCGGCGCACGCCGCCGATCCGCTCGCCGAGGCGGCCGAGCGGCTCCGCGCGCTGGCCCGCCCCGGCGCGCCCACCGCGGACCCGTTCGACGCCGCCGCGACCCGGCTGCGCACCGAGGCGCCGCCGGCCGGCGAGCCGCGCATCCGCCGCATGCCCGCCGTCGAGGACGCCACCGAGTTCGCGGGCGCGCGCGTGACCCCGTGGGCGGCGTCGATCGAGCGCCGCCTCGTGCGCCACCGCTCCGACGGGCTGCCGTTCGCGGTGCTCTGCCTCGAGCTCGCCGACGCCGACCGGCTCGTCGCGGCCGACCTGGACCGCGACGTCGTCGAGGCGGTCGAGCGCGCCGAGGCGGCGATCCTCGCGCAGCTGCGCCCGGCCGACGCCCTCATCCGCGAGCGGCCCGGCCGCTACTGGCTGACCACGCCGGACACGGACGCGTCGGACGCGCGGTCGCTCGCGCACCGCATCGCCGCGGCCGTCGAGGACCTGCCGCCGCATCGCGGCGCGCCGTGGCAGGTGTTCGTGGGCGTCGCGACGTGCCCGGCCGACGGCGAGGACGCCGCGGCGCTGGAGAGCGGCGCCGAGGAGGCGCTGTTCGCGGCCCGCGCCGGCGGTCAGCGCGTGGCGGGTCCGCCGCGGGACTGACGCAGCTCGTCGCGCGGCCGGAGCCGGCGGCGGACGTGGGCGGGCCGGCCGCGGGTCCTAGCGCCTGCGCCCGGCGGTGACCGCGGCGGGGGGCGGCGGCAGGTAGCCGATCCGGACCGTCGCCCGGACGCCCAGGCGCCTGGCGGCGGCCTGGGTGAGGTCCCAGTCGCGGCCCTTCTTGAACGGCCCGCGGTCGATCACGGGGACGGTGAGCGTGCGCCCGCGGTGGTAGAGCTCGACCTTGGTCCCGCACGGCAGCGACCGGTGGGCGACGCCGATCGTGCTGCGGCGCAGACGCTGGCCGCACGCGGTCTTCCGGCCCCAGAACCCCGGCCCGTACCAGCTCGCGATCGCGGGCCGGAACACCGTGAGCTGGGCCGTCAGGGGCGCGGCGGCCGCGGTCGCGACGCCGGGGCGCTCGACGACCGCGCGCAGCACGGCGCGGCCGAGCTGGTCGGTCTTCCAGGCGGCGCGGAACGTGCCGTCCGGGTCGACGGTCGCCGTCGCGATCTGCTCCCACGTCCCGTCGAGGAGCTGACGCTCGATCCGTACGGCGCGGCCGGCGTCGGCCTCGCCCACCCGGCCGCGGACGGTGACCGTGCGGTTGACGAGCGCGCCGGGCGAGACGGTGAGCCCCGGCTGGTCGAGGGCCGCCTCGGCGCCACCGGTCGGCGCGGCCTCCTGCGCGGGGGCAGGGGCGGCGACGGCCAGCGCGAGCGCGGCCGCCAGCATCGTCGTGCGGGCAGCGGGAGCCTTCATGGGAACTGGGGCCGCCTACGGGGTGAGCTGACGGGCTCGCGCGATGCGCTACGGCCTCAACCGAGGCCGATTCGCCCCCGCGGTCCGGCTTGCCGACGGACCGCAAGTGGTTCCCCCGTTCCCGCCGTCCAGGGACGGGCGGGATTCGGCGACCGGGGCAGACTACCGCGCCCGGCGCGCTGGTGACGCGCCGGGCGTCGTGCGACCTACGGCCTGGGGATGCGCGAGATCAGCCCGCGCACCGCGTGGCCGCCGATCTGCACGCCGAGCTGGGCGAGCTCGCCGACCGCGCGGACCGCGGTCGTCACGACCTCGACGCCGCCCGGGAGCGAGCCGCCGGCGTCGTCCGGGGTCGCCCACCCGGCGGGCGGCGGGGTCGGCTCGGCCTTCGGCGTGGGCGGCTTGGTGCGGGCCGACGGGCGCGAGGTCGAGGCGGGAGCGCTGCCGGGGACGGCCTTGAGGTCGGGGCGGCCGTTGCGCTCGGCGGCGGGCTTGGGCTTCGCTGACGCCTTGGGCTTCGCCGCGGCCTTCGGCTTCGATGCGGCGGCTGCCTCGGCCTTCGCGGCCGCCTTGGGCTTCGCGGCCGGCTTGGTCTTCGCGGCGGGCGCGGCCTTCGCCTTCGCCGCAGGCTTGGCCTTCGCCTTCGCCACCGGCTTGGAAGCAGCCTTCGGCTTCTCGGCCGCCTTCGCCTCGGCCTTCGCCGCCTTCGCCTCGGCCTTGGCCGGCGCCTTCACGGGCGCCTTCTCGCGCGCGGGTGCCTTCTCGGGCTTCGCGGCGCGCGCCGCGCCGGACGTCGCGGGCTTGTCCGCGGCCTCGGTGGTCGTGCTCTTCGCGGGCTCGGCGCTCTTGTCGCCCGCTGCTCCGGCGGCGGCGCCGGAGCGCTTGGCGCTCCGCCGGACCGGCCGCGATCGGGGCAGGCTGGAGAGGACCTCGCGCTTGGGATCGTCAGCCATCGGCTGATCATTCTGCCGCAGGTTGGACAGATTCCGCGTGCGAGCCGACACGGTTGTCCGTTGACTCGCCGAACCAAGTGCCTAGACTGAGGGAGCCTCTGCGGGTGGTGAATGGGTAGCCCTGCCCCGAACCCCCGACGGCGTCCTCGCGAGGAACCCAAATGCTGGGTGGCGAGCCCGGCGGAAACGGAACTTCATGTCAGTCGCAGAACTCCAGGAACTCGAAGAGGTCAAGAACCTTCTGGCGCGGGGCCAGGAGGTCGGCGTACTCACGTTCGCCGAGATCGGCAAGGCGGTGGCCGAGCTCGACCTCGACGAGACCGACGTGGAGGAGCTCCACACGTTCTTCGAGGCGTCGGAGATCGAGCTCGTCGAGGAGATCGACCCCGCACTGAGCGTCACGCAGCAGGTCGAGCGCGCTCCGGACAAGCGCGGCCGGCGCGCGAAGAAGGCGCAGGACATCTTCCGTCCGGACATGACGACGGACTCCCTGCAGCTCTTCCTCAAGGACATCGGGAAGGTCCGGCTGCTGACCGCGCAGGAGGAGGTCGACCTCGCCAAGCGCATCGAGCGCGGCGACCTCGATGCGAAGCAGAAGATGGTCGAGTCGAACCTCAGGCTCGTCGTCTCGATCGCCAAGAACTACCGCAACCAGGGCCTGCCGTTCCTGGACCTCATCCAGGAGGGGACGCTGGGCCTCGTCCGCGCGGCCGAGAAGTTCGACTACCGCAAGGGCTTCAAGTTCTCCACGTACGCGACGTGGTGGATCCGCCAGGCGATCGCGCGCGCGCTCGCCGACAAGGCGCGGACGATCCGCATCCCGGTCCACGTGGTCGAGAAGCTCAACAAGATCGGGCGGGCCGAGCGCAAGCTCGTCACCGAGCTCGGGCGCGAACCGACGAACGAGGAGATCGCCGAGGCCACCGGCATCGACCCCGAGGAGGTCGACTCGATCAAGCGCTCGGCGCAGGCGCCGGTGTCGCTCGAGAAGCCGGTCGGTGACGAGGAGGAGTCCGAGTTCGGCCAGTTCATCGCCGACGAGCGCGCCGAGTCGCCGTACGAGCGCGCGGCGGAGATCCTCACGAAGGAGGCGCTCCGCGAAGCGCTCGAGAACCTCAGCTACCGCGAGCGCCGCGTGCTCGAGCTGCGGTACGGCCTCGGCGGCGAGCACCCGCGCACGCTCGACGAGGTCGGGCGCACCTTCAACGTGACGCGCGAGCGCATCCGCCAGATCGAGAACCAGTCGCTCAAGAAGCTCCAGTCGCTGGCGGAGGCCCAGAAGCTGCGCGACGTGGCCTGACGACCGCCGCGGCGGTCGCGCGCCTCGTCGCTCCGGGAGCATCGCCTCGGCGATGCTCCCGGCGTCTTCTGAGGAGGAATCTCCGGTGGACGTGCTCGTCGTCGGAGCCGGGATCGCCGGGTGCAGCGCCGCCGCGCTGCTCGCCGAGGCGGGCGCCGACGTCGTCGTGCACGACACGAAGGGCGTCGCCGCCGGCGCGAGCGGACGCAACCAGGGCGTCCTGCAGCATCCCGTCGAAGGGCCGCTCGGCGAGCTGTTCGACGAGGCCCTGCGCCTGCACCGCGAGGTGCTCGACCTTCCGGACGCGCCGGACGGGATCCTCATGCTCGGCGCGACGAGCACGGAGGGCATCCCCGCCGCGCTGCGGCCCGAGCTCGTCGAGGACGCCGCGGAGGTCGAGCCCGTCGTGCGGCCGGGCATCCCGGCCGTCCGGGTCGACACCGGCTGGATCGTCGGCCCGCAGACCGCCACGCGCGCGTGGGCGCGGCGGGCCGAGCGCGCCGGCGCGCGGTTCGTCGTCGGCGACGAGCCGCCGGCCACCGCGGCCGGGACGGTGACGCTGATCGCCACGGGCGCGTGGACCGCCGGGATCACGCCGCTCTACGGCGTCACCGCCGACATCGACGTCCGCGGCGGCCACGTGCTCGAGGAGGCCGGCACGAACGCCGCGGTCGAGGGCGGCGGCGGCGAGCTCTTCACGCTCGTCGGCGACGTGCTCGGCGCGAGCGCGTCGCGCGAGCGGCCCGACCAGGAGGCGGTCGCGCGCCGCCTGGCCGCCCGCGCCGAGGCGTTCATCGGCCCCGTGACCGTCCGTGCGACGCGCTGCTGCCCACGGCCGCTGTCACCCGACGGGCTGCCGCTCGTCGGCCGGACCGGGGAGCGCGCGTACGTGTGCGCGGGCCACGGCCCGTGGGGCATCTCGGTCGGTCCGGCGACCGCGCGGATCGTCGCCGACGCCATCCTCGGCCGCGCCGATCCGCCGGAGCGCCTGGACCCCGCGCGGTTCGGGCTGCAACAGGCCGATCGAACCGTCCGAGGGCGCTGAGCGGCGCTCAAGAAATGGTCAGGAGCTGGCGATGACAGGGCAGCGATGCTCGACGTCAACGCCTGCCTCCGCCATCTGGTCCAGGTCGGCGGCTCGGACCTGCACCTGAAGGTCCCGAGCCCGCCGCTGGTGCGCTGCGACGGTGAGCTCGTCCCGATCCCCGGGGCCGACAAGCTCACCCCGCAGGACACCGAGCAGGCGCTGCGGCAGATGCTCACCGCGCCGGAGAAGCTCGACGAGTTCCGCGAGGACCGCGAGGTCGACTTCGCCTACGCGATCGAGGGGACCGGCCGCTTCCGCGTCAACGCGTTCCACCAGCGCGGGACGATCTCGATCGTCTGCCGCGCGATCCCGTTCGAGATCCGCACGATCGACGAGCTCGCGCTGCCGCCCGTCATCCGCGAGCTGGCCGAGGAGGAGCGCGGCATCGTGCTCGTCACCGGCACCACGGGCTCGGGCAAGTCGACGACGCTCGCCGCGATGATCGACCACATGAACGAGCGGTTCTCGCGGCACATCGTGACGATCGAGGACCCGATCGAGTTCCTGCACCGCGACAAGTCGTCGATCATCAACCAGCGCGAGGTGGGGCAGGACACGCACTCGTTCCAGCGCGCGCTGCGCCGCGTCCTGCGCCAGGACCCGGACGTGATCCTCATCGGCGAGATGCGCGACGAGGAGACCGTCCACACCGCGCTCAGCGCCGCCGAGACCGGCCACCTCGTGCTCTCCACCGTCCACACGGTCGACGCGACCGAGACGATCAACCGCATCATCGACTTCTTCCCGCCGCACATGCACCAGCAGGTGCGCGCGATGCTCGCCGGCACGCTGAAGGGCGTCGTCTCCCAGCGCCTCGTGCGCGCGAACGACGGCGGCCGGGTCGCGACCTGCGAGATCCTCCGGATGACCGGGCGCGTCCGCGACATGATCATGGACCAGGAGCAGACCGGGCGGCTGACCGAGGTCATCGCCGAGGGCGCCTACTACGGGATGCAGACGTTCGACCAGGCGCTGTTCGAGCACGTCAAGGCCGGCCGCGTCAGCCTCGACGAGGCGGTCCGCGCGGCGACGAGCCCGCACGACTTCAAGCTCCTGCTCGCCGCCGACGGCCGGCGCGGCACGACGATGGACGACCTGCACGACGCCGGCGCGCGCGGGCAGCAGGCCGCCGCCGCGGGCTACCGCCCGTAGGCCGCCGGGCGGCCGGGCGCACCGGCGCTCGGCATCGCGTCCATCGAATCGGGTGACGGACTGGACTTCGGGCCGTCGGCAATGAGAGGGTGCCGCGCATGCAGACGACCCTCGCCCAGTTCAACGAGACCCAGTCCACGGACAGCTTCACGCTCCAGAACTCCAAGCTCCTGAAGGTCCACCTCGACCAGGTGACGATCCAGGCCAAGCTCGGCTCGATGGTCGCCTACCAGGGCGACGTGAAGTTCGAGCACGCGGGCTCGGGCGGCATGAGCCGGATGCTGAAGAAGGCGGTGACCGGCGAGGGCCAGTCGCTCATGAAGGTCAGCGGCACCGGCGAGGTGTTCCTGGCCGACAGCGCCCAGGACATCCACCTCGTCTACCTCGAGGGGGAGAAGATCACGGTCAACGGCCCGAACCTCCTCGCGTTCGACTCCGGCATCGACTGGGACATCGAGCGCGTCCAGGGCGTCAGCGGCATGCTCGGCGGCGGCCTGTACAACACGGCGCTGCAGGGCACCGGCTGGGTGGCGATCCTGTCCGACGGCCCGCCCGTCCTGCTGAACGTCGCCGCGGCGCCGACGTTCGCCGACGCGCAGGCGGCGATCACGTGGTCGCAGGGCGTGTCGACGTCGATCAAGACCGACGTGAACCTCAAGACGTTCATCGGCCGCGGGTCGGGCGAGACCGTCCAGATGGCGTTCAGCGGCCAGGGCTGGGTGCTCGTGCAGCCGTCCGAGGGCCGGATCGACGCCGCGGGCTCGGGCTCGTCGAAGTCCGGCGGCGGGCTCGGGAACCTGCTCAACGGCTGAAGTTCCCTTCACTTCACGAGATATAGTGTGGGGGCATGCCGGTCGATGAGAGCTGTCCTGTCTGCCGTACCGCCGACATCGTCTGCGGCAAGTGGACGCTGCTCCTCGTCCGTGAGCTGGCCGAGGGCTGCTCGCGCTTCTGCGAGCTCGAGCGCTCGCTGACCGGCATCAGCCCCCGCACGCTCTCGCTCCGCCTCCGCGCGCTGGAGGAGGAGGGGATCGTCGAGCGCCACACGTTCCCCGAGGTCCCGCCGCGCGTCGAGTACGCGCTGACCGAGAAGGGGCGCGCGCTGCTGCCGATCATCGAGGGCATGCGCGTCTACGGCGAGCAGTGGCTCGGCGGGCGCTGCTCGACGGACTCCGGCGCGGACCCGGCCGGCGAGCCGGTCGACGCGCACCCCGTCGCGGCCTAGCGCCGGCGCAGGCGGCACGGAACCTTGCAGCGGGCAGGGAGCCCGCGCGCCGTGCGCGAACCGTGCCGGTATGCGCCACCGCCCGCTGCACAGTGCCCTGCGCGCGTTCGCCGACGACGCCGCGTTCGCCCTCGCCAAGGACGTCGCGGACGGTGCGGAGGTGCCCTTCGAGCTCGCCGCCGAAGGCCGCCCGCGCCGCACGCAGCTCTACTGCTACCGGCCGCTGACCGGCGCGTTCATCCGCGAGCGGCTGGGAGCGCTCGTCCGCCTGGAGACCTACGCGCCCGCCGCGCGGGCGCTCGAGTCGCTCGACGGCCTGGACGTCTACCTGCGCGCCCGCGGCGAGCAGCGCGTCCCGCGCGACGCCCGCGACCGGGCCGACGCGACGCTGCGCGTCTTCCTCGACCGGCTGTTCGAGGACTCGACGACGTTCGAGCTCGTGCCCGAGCGCTTCGACCGCGCGTACGCCGAGCTCGAGGCCGTGCTGAGCGCGAAGGCCGATCCGGTCGCGACGCTGGTCGTCGGGCTGCCGGGCCTGCGGCTGGCCTCGGCGGAGGTCGCGCTGTCGGAGGGGCTGCTGCTGTGCGAGGCCGAGGCGATGCCCGGGGCGCCGGAGGACGCGGCGTGGCTGGGCGCGGTCGCCGACGAGCCGAACGTGCTGGCGGTGATGACGCTGGCCGACCGGGCGCAGGCCGACGCGGCGCCCGACCGGCTGCGGCGGCTGGTGCGCGCGCTGCGGCTGTACGACGCGGGCGCGGTCGCGCTGGCGCCGGTGGGCTGGGCGCGGCTGGCCGACGGCCCGTGGCAGCTCGTCGACCTGCACGGCGGGTCGCCGGCGCGGGCGTCCGATCCGCTGACGATCGCGCCCGAGCAGGAGGACGAGCTGCGCGCGTTCGTGTCGCTCGTCGACCGCCGGATGCCGCGCGGGGGCGAGCTGGCGTGGGCGCTGCGGCGCTTCGACCTGGCGTGCGAGCGCGAGGACCCGGCGGAGGCGCTGACCGACCTGCTGCTGGCGCTGCGCGCGCTGCTCGAGCCGGAGGGCGTGGACAGCGGGCTGCTGGCGCGGCGCCTGGCGGCGCTGTGCGCGGCGCCCGAGGAGCGCGACGCGCTGGCCGACCGGATCGGCGACGTGGTGTCGCTCGAGCGCGCGATCGTCGCGGGGCTCGCGCCGCCGGCGGCGGGCGTCGAGGAGGTCGTGGACGAGCTCACCGAGCACCTCCGCGCGATCCTCGGCGACGCGCTCTGCGGCCACCTGGACCGCGATCTGCGCGCAGCGGCCGACCAGGCGCTCACGATCCCCGCAGATTCCGCCCTCGGCACCTGAAGGGGTCTGACCCCTTGAACTCCTGCAGGGCTTCAAGGGGTCAGACCCCTTGAGGCGGGGAAGAGGTGCTCGTGGACCCGCACGAGGCCGTCGACGTCGTGCACGTCGCCGTCCAGGAGCGGCACGATCACCGGGTCGTCCTCGCCCAGCTCGGCCATCAGCCGCTCGACGCTCGCGCGGTCGCGCGCCGCGAGCACCTGCAGCTCGCGCAGCGTCTCGGCGACCTTCGCGAGCAGCTCCTCGGGCAGCGAGCCGTCGAGCGCGGCGGCCGCCTCGTCCGGGTCGCCGGCGACCGCGTCCGACTGCACGCGGTTGACGATCAGCCCGCCGAACGGCATCCCCGCCTCGCGCAGCTTGCCGCGGAAGAAGATCGCCTCCTCGACCGGCTCGCGCTCGGGCGAGGTGACGATGAGGAACGTCGTCGCCGGGTCGGCGAGCAGCTCCTTGACGCCCGCGGCCCGCTCGCGGAACCCGTCGACGAGCCCGCCGAGCGACCGGAAGAACACGCTCAGGTCGTGCATGAGGTCGACGCCGGTCACCCGGCTGAGCACCCCGAACACGACCCCGGTCCCGCGCCCCATGACCTTCGCCGCGAGCCCCGTCGGCGCGAGGAACACCTTCAGCGCCCGCCCCTCGAGGAAGCCGGTCAGGCGGTCGGGCGCGTCGAGGAAGTCCAGCGCGTTGCGCGACGGCGGCGTGTCGAGGACGAGCACGTCGAACTCGCCGGAGCGGTCGAGGTCGTAGAGCTTCGCGATCGCCGTGAACTCCTGCGAGCCGGCCACCGCCCCCGACAGCTCCTGGTAGATCCGGTTGGCGAGCACCTCGTCGCGCGTCGCGGCGTCGGGCGCCAGCCGGTCGATGAGCTCGTCGAACGTCCGCTTGGCGTCGAGCATCATCGCCCACAGCTCGCCGCGCATCTCGATGCCGTGCCCGGCGAAGCGCCCGGGGTCGACGAGGTGCGGCTCGTTGCCGAGCTCCTCGAGGCCGAGCGAGTCGGCCAGCCGCCGCGCGGGATCGATCGTCACGACGGCGACCTTCAGCCCCTCGGCGGCGAGCCCCATCGCCAGCGCGGCCGACGTCGTCGTCTTGCCGACCCCGCCCGACCCGGCGCAGATGACGACCCGCTTGCCCTCGACGCGGGGAGCGATGCCCGTTGGCGTCATAGGCGCGCTGATGCTACTGGCGCGCTAGGATTCAACACGTGATGAAACCCGCCGCCGTCGAGATCGACCACCTCACCGTCGACCGCGGCGCCGTCCGCGCCGTCGACGACGTCACGCTCGCGCTCCCGGCCGGCCGCATCGTCGGGCTGCTCGGCCCCAGCGGATCCGGCAAGACCACCCTCATGCGCGCGATCGTCGGCGTGCAGCGGATCGCGAGCGGGGATGTGCGCGTGCTCGGCCGCCCCGCCGGCGCAGCGGACGTGCGGCGCCGCGTCGGGTACATGACCCAGGCGGCGTCGGTCTACCGCGACCTGTCCGCGCGCGAGAACCTGCGCTTCTTCGCGCGGGTCTCCGACGCCGCCCCCGACCGCGTCGACGCCGTACTCGAGACCGTCGACCTCGCGGGCCACGCCGACCGCCCGGTCGGCGCGCTGTCGGGCGGGCAGAGCACGCGGGTGTCGCTCGCGGCGGCGCTCATCGCCGACCCCGACGTCCTCGTCCTCGACGAGCCGACCGTCGGCCTCGACCCCGTCCTGCGCCGCGACCTGTGGGCGATGTTCCGGCGTCTGGCCGACGAGGCCGGCAAGACGCTCGTCGTCTCCAGCCACGTCATGGACGAGGCGGTGCACTGCGACGTGCTCGTGCTGCTGCGCGAGGGCCGCGTGCTGGCGTTCGACGAGCCCGCCGCGCTCGTCGACCGCACGGGCGCGGCCGACGTCGAGCGGGCGTTCCTCGCGCTCGTCGACGCCGAGCGGGAGAGGAGCGCGGCATGAGCGCCACGGCCACGCTCGCGATCGCCGCCCGGGTCCTGACCCAGCTCCGCCGCGACCCCCGAACGGTCGCGCTGCTGCTCGCGGTCCCCGGGCTGCTCATCACCCTGATGCGCTACGTCTTCGACAGCCAGCTCCCGGCGTTCGAGCGGATCGCCGCGCCGATGGTCGGCATCTTCCCGTTCTTCACCCTGTTCCTCGTCACGTCGATCACGATGCTGCGCGAGCGGACGAGCGGCACGCTCGAGCGGCTCATGACGCTCCCGCTCGGCAAGGGCGACCTGCTCGCGGGCTACGGGCTCGCGTTCACGGTCGTCGCGACCGGGCAGGTGCTCGTGACGAGCGCGGTGACGTTCTGGGCGCTCGACGTCCCGGTCGAGGGCTCGGTCGCCCTCGTGGTCGTCGTCGCGCTCGCCAACGCGCTGTACGGCATGGCGCTCGGCCTGTTCGTCTCGGCGTTCGCGTCGACCGAGTTCCAGGCGGTCCAGTTCATGCCCGCGATCGTGCTGCCGCAGCTGCTGCTGTGCGGGCTGTTCGTCGCGACCGACCGGATGGCCTCGCTGCTCGAGGCGGTGTCCGACGTGGTCCCGCTGACGTACGGGTTCGATGCGCTGGCGGGCGTCGCGCGGTCGGCCGAGGGCGCCGGCGACGTGGCGCCCGAGCTGGCGGTCGTCCTCGGCGCCGCCCTCGTCGCGCTGGCGCTCGGCGCGCTGACGCTCAGGCGCCGCACGCCCTGACGGGGTCAGAGCGCGTCGCCCAGCGCCTCGGCCAGCGCGTCGAGGTCCGCGCCGCCCTCGGGCAGCGCCGCGAACGGCAGCGCCAGGTCGGGCTCCAGGCGCGCGAGCTGCTCGGCCTGCTCGCGCGCGCGGTGGTGGGCGGCGAGCACCGCGCGCGCGGCGTCCGACGTGGCGGCGAGCGGCTGGAGCAGCGCCGCCTCCTCGTCGGTGAACCGGTCGGCGCGGACCTGGTTGGCGACGACGAGGTCGAGCCGGTCGCCGAGCGCCTCGCGCAGGTGCTCGGCCTCGTTGACCGGCATCTCCTCCGGGGTGGCGACCGCGACGATCCCGGTCACGGTCGTGTCGCGCAGCGTCGCGTCGATCCTCCGCGCCTGCCGCGCCACCGGCCCGGCGGCCGCGACGTCGCCGAACGTCCGCGGCGCCTCGAGCAGCGCCAGCCCGTGCCCGGTGGCGGGCGCGTCGACGACGACGAGGTCGTACGGCTCGGCGCCGGGGGTGCGGCGCTCGTCCTGGGCGAGCTCCCAGAGCTTGCCGACGGTCAGCAGCTCGCGCATCCCCGGCGTGGCGGCGGTGAGGTAGGCGAACACGCGGCTGGCCGACAGCACCTCGGCGAGCGGCGCGGAGAGCTGGTCGCGCAGGTACTCCTCCATCGCGCGCTCGGGGTCGACCGACAGCGCGTACAGCCCGTCGCCGATCGCCGACTCGCGCCAGCCGCCCTCGGTCCCGGCGAGCGCGCGGTGCACGTCGTCGCGCTGGGCGACCTCGGCGACGATCGTTCGCAGCCCGCGCGCGGCGGCGACCATCCCGAGCGCCGCCGCGACCGCCGTCTTGCCGACCCCGCCCTTGCCGGTGACGAAGACGAGCTGCTTCGCGAGCACGCTCACGGGCGCGCGGCGACGAGCGTGTAGAGCACCGGCACCGGCATGCCGCCGAGCCGCAGCCGGTAGAGCCCGTCGTCCTCGCGCGCGAGCAGCGTGCCGCGCGGGTCGAACGTGCTCTCCAGGTGCTCGCGCAGCGCCTCGACGCGCAGGCCGGCGCCGATCGCGGCGGTGACGATCTCGCCGAGCGAGTGGGCGTGCTCGACCGTCGTGGTGGCCTCGACCTCGGCCCCGGCGTTCGCGTACGAGCCGGGCTCGTCGAACCGCACCGGGCCCGCGTCGGCGTACGGGAAGTCGAGCACGAGCGGGTCGAGCGACCCGACCGCGTTGAAGAGCGGGTGCAGGTCGACGAGCGCCAGGCGCCCGCCGGGCCGCAGCGCCGCCGCGACGCCGGCCATCCACGCGTCGAGGTCGCCGATCCAGGTCAGCACCCCGATCGTCGCGTACACGAGGTCGAACCGGCCGTGCAGCGCCGCCGGCAGCGCCGTCGAGTCGGCCTCGACGAACTCGACGTCGACGCCGCAGCGCCCGGCGATCGCGCGCGCCTTGTCGAGCGACGCGGGCGAGAAGTCCGCGCCGACGACGCGCGCGCCGCGCCGCGCGAGCGCGACCGAGTCGAACCCGATGTGGCACTGCAGGTGCAGGACGTCCTTGCCGCCGACGTCGCCGACCGCCAGCGCGACCGCCTCGTCCTCGAGCCGGTCCGGGCCGCGCTCGCCGCGGACGAGCGCCTCGACGTCGTAGTAGGCGTCGTCGCCCTCGCCGTGGACGGCGGCCAGGGCGTCCCAGTGGCGGCGGTTGACGTCGCTCACGGCCGAGGCGTCCTGTGGGCGCTGTAGCGTGCCCGCATCGTGTTCCGAGGAGCCATCCGGCCGCGATGGTAGGAGGAATGCGCGCCTCGCGCGCGAACACGCCCAGCATGGAAGCCAAGGCCAAGGTGATCGCGTTCGCCAACCAGAAGGGTGGCGTGGCGAAGACGACGACGACGCTGAACCTCGCGGCCGCCTTCGCCGAGAAGGGCCACAGGGTCCTGTGCGTGGACATGGACCCTCAGGGGAACCTCACGATGAGTCAGGGCATCGACCCCGACTCGCTCGAGCTCTCCATGTTCGACGTGCTGGTCCACGACACGGACATCCGCCAGGTCATCCGCAAGCGCGAGGTCGACATCGCCTGCGCTTCCATCGACCTCGCCGGCGCCGAGATCGCCATGTCCACCAAGATCGGGCGCGAGCGCTCCCTGCAGAAGGCCTTCAAGGCGATCGAGCACGACTACGACTTCATCTGCATCGACACCCCGCCGAGCCTCGGGCTGCTGACGATCAACGCCCTGACGGCCGCGGACAAGGTCATCGTCCCCGTGCAGTGCGAGTATCTGTCCATGCGCGGCCTCATCCAGCTGCAGAACACGCTGGAGATGATCAAGGAGAACCTCAATCCCGACGTGGACATCGAGGGGATCCTGCCCACGCTGGTGGACTCGCGGACGCTCCATGCGAAGGAGGCCATCGAGATCCTCGAGGAGAACTTCGGCGATCGCGTGTTCGCGTCGCGCATACGCAAGACGATCCGCTTCGCGGAGGCGCCCGTGAAGGGCATGTCGGTGCTCAAGTACGACCCGGACGGCGTCGCCGCCGAGTCCTACCGCCAGCTGGCGAAGGAGGTCCTCGCACATGGCTAGGAGAGGCGACCGCGCGAGCATGCGTGAAGGCCCGCTCGCGGCGTTGTTCCGGCGAACCGACACCGACGAGGACGCGGCGCGCGAGGACGAGCGCAGGGCGCCCGGGCAGCAGGCGCCCGCCGAGCCCGCCCAGGCCGCGCCCCGCGCGCAGGAGCCCGCTCCACCCGCCCAGCAGGCCGAGCCCGCGCGCCCGCACCCGTCGCTGGGACCGAACCGGCCCGAGCCTGAGCCGGAGCCCGAGCCGCGGATCCCCACCCCGCAGGAGCGGCTGCGCCACGCGTTCAGCTCGGACCTGCCGGACAACGTCATGGCGCCGCCCGAGCCGCCGCACACGCCGCCCGGGGCGGTCGAGTTCGCGCCCGAGCGCCCGGGCCGGCCGCCGATCCTCGAGAGCGACCCGTTCGCGCGGACGTCGGGCACGCCGTTCGGGCAGGCCCAGCCGGTGCAGCAGCCCAAGCTGCGCGTCGTCGGTGTCGGCGGGGCCGGCGTCAACGCGGTCAACCGGATGGTCGAGGCGCAGATCGAGGGCGTCGAGTTCATCGCGATCAACACCGACCTGCAGTCGCTGCAGCAGTCGACGGCCGACGTGACGCTCCACATCGGGGCGAACCTCACGCGCGGGCTGGGCTCGGGCTCCAACCCGGACCTCGGCCGTCAGGCGGCGATGGACGAGTTCGACAAGATCAAGGCGCTGCTGAAGGGCAGCGACATGATCTTCATCACCGCCGGCGCCGGCGGCGGCACCGGGACCGGTGCGGCCCCGATCGTCGCGCGGATCGCCCGCGAGGTGGGCGCCCTGACCGTCGGCATCGTCACGAAGCCGTTCGGGTTCGAGGGCTCGCGCCGGCGCGAGCAGGCCGAGCGGGGCGTCGAGGCGCTCGCCGACGAGGTCGACACGCTCATCGTCGTGCCGAACAACCGGCTGCTGTCGGTGCTCGACAAGAACACGTCGATGGTCGAGGCGTTCCGCGTCGCCGACGACGTCCTGCGCCAGGGCGTGCAGGGCATCTCGGACCTCGTGACGCTGCCCGGCCTCATCAACCTCGACTTCGCCGACGTGCGGACGATCATGTCCGACGCGGGGAACGCGCTGCTGGGGATCGGCATGGGCGCCGGCGACCGGCGCGCGACCGAGGCGGCCGAGCAGGCGGTGTCCTCGCCGCTGCTCGAGACGTCGATGGACGGCGCGCGCAAGATCCTGCTGTCGATCACCGGCGGCAAGGACCTGTCGCTGTGGGAGGTCAACGAGGCCGCCAAGGCGGTGTCGGAGGCCGCCCATCCGGAGGCGAACATCATCTTCGGCGCGATGGTCGACGAGAAGCTCGCCGACGACGTGTGCTGGATCACGGTCGTCGCGACCGGCTACGGCGACCCGCGGCCGCCGCGGGCCGACCAGCCCGGCCGCCGGATCGAGGAGCCGCGGGGCGAGATCCGCGCCCGGCGGATCCCGCAGCCCGGCGAGCAGGTGCACAAGCCCGAGTCGCCGCGCACGCGCGACCTCGAGCTCGACGTCCCCGAGTTCATGCCCCGCCGCTGACGACACCTCGCGGCGCCTGTCGCGCCCGGCCGGAGGGCAGCGGACGTCCGTCCTGCTGCCCGTCCGGCCGGCCCCGCCGGGCACCACGATCCGGCCGTCGCGGGGTCGTCTAGGGTGCGCCCGATGACGGGCATCTGCGCCGCCGGCCATCCGCTCAGCGCGGAGGCCGGCGCTCGCATCCTCAGAGAGGGCGGCAACGCGGTCGACGCGGCGATCGCCGCGATGCTGACGTCGTGGGTCGCCGAGCCGTTGCTGACCGGGCCGGGCGCCGGCGGCTACCTGCTGGTCGCCGGGCCGGGCGAGGAGCCGGTGCTGCTCGACTTCTTCGTCGCCGCGCCCGGCCGCGGCGCCGACCACAGCCGCCGCGCGGAGATGCTCGCGGTCGACGTCGACTTCGGCGACGCGCTGCAGGTCTTCAACGTCGGCGCGGCGTCGTGCGGCGTGCCGGGCAATCCGGCCGGCGTGGCGGAGGCGGCGCGGCGGTGGGGGACGATCCCGCTCGCCGAGCTGGCCGCGCCCGCGGCCTGCCTGGCGCGCGAGGGCGTCCCGCTGAACACCGCGCAGGCGTACATCGCCGAGATCCTCGGCGGCATCCTCACGAGCACGCCCGAGGCGGCCGCGCTGTTCGCGCCCGGTGGCCGCGTGCTGCGCGACGGCGAGACGTTCCGCTCGCCGGAGCTGGCCGCGACGATCGAGCGGCTCGGCGCGGAGGGCGCGGACCCGTTCTACACCGGCGACATCGCCGAGCGGACGGTCGCGTGGGTCTCCGAGCACGGCGGGACGCTCACCGCCGAGGACCTCGCGACGTACGAGCCGGTCGCGCGCGAGCCCGTCCGCGCGACCTACCGCGGCCGCGACGTCGTCACGAACCCGCCCCCGAACGCCGGCGGCGTGCTGCTGGCGCTGGCCCTGCGGCACCTGGACGCGGCGGGCCCGGGCCCGCCGCGCCTGCGCGACGTCGTCGCGGCGATGGAGGCGGCGCAGGCCGAGCGGACCCCGGAGTTCACGACCGGCCTGGCCGACCCGGAGTTCGCGCGCGCGTTCGTCGCGTCGCGGCTCGGCTCGACGACCCACATCTCGGTCATGGACGCCGAGGGGCACGCCGCGTCGGTGACGTGCACGAACGGCGAGGGGTCGGGGCTCGTCGTCCCCGGCACCGGCATCCACGTCAACAACATCATGGGCGAGGAGGACCTGAGTCCGCTCGGCTTCCACCGGGCGGCGCCGGGGACGCGGATGCCGTCGATGATGGCCCCGACCGTCGTGCTGCGCGACGGCGAGGTGGAGCTGACGCTCGGCTCGGCCGGGTCGAACCGGATCCGCTCGGCGATCCTGCAGGTCATCGTCGGCGTCGTCGACCACGGCATGACCGCGAGCCAGGCGGTCGAGGCGCCGCGCGTGCACGTCGAGAACGGCGTCGTGTTCGCCGAGCCCGGCGTCCCGGTCGAGGAGGAGCTGGACCCCGAGATCGACGTGACGTGGTTCCGCGACCGCAACGTGTTCTTCGGCGGCGTGCAGGCGGTCGAGCGCGACGCCGCGGCCGGGCGGATGAGCGGCGCCGGCGACCCGCGCCGGGGCGGCGTGGCGGTCGTCGCGTGACGGTGCGGGCAGCGCGGTCGCCACGACGGCGCGGGCGTGCCGTCGCGACGGTCGCCGTCGCCGCGGCGTCGCTGGCGGCGGCGGGCTGCGGCACGCCGTCGGCGGACCTGTTCGTCGTCGAGCGCTCCGGCGAGCTGCCCGACGCCGACCTGCACCTCGTCGTCGGCGACGGCGGGGCGGTCGAGTGCGACGGGGAGGAGCGCCCGATCTCCAGCGACCGCCTGCTCGAGGCGCGCGACCTGGCCCGCGACCTCGCGCCGCTGCTCGAGCGCGGCGTCCGGCTGCCGCCCGGCGAGCGGTCGCTGCTGCGCTTCGAGGTCACCGGGGAGGAGGGGACGATCGCGTTCTCGGAGGGCTCGCCGGGCCTGCGCCCGGTCATGGCGCGGGTGGTGCGCTTCACCCGCGACGTCGCGCGCGACGCGTGCGGGCGCGAACGCTGACCGCCCCTTGCGGCCGCTGATGGCTCGGCCGGGCGTCAGAAGCGCTGCTTCTGGCCGCCCTCACGAATCCCTGTGGCCCGGGCCGCCGCGAGGTGGGACAGTGGCCGTCGTGTCGAAGCGTGCATGGATCCTGATGGCGGTGCTGGCGGCTCTGTGGGGGTCGTCGTACATGTTCATCAAGATCGCCCTCGACGGCGGCCTCTCGGACACGTTCATCGTGTGGGCCCGCACGCTCCTCGGCGCCGCGATCCTCGCGCCGGTCGCCCTGTCCCGCGGCGCGTTCGCCGCGGCCCGCCGGCGCATCGGATGGCTTGCCCTCATCGCCGTCCTGCAGGTCGTCGCGCCGTTCCTGCTGATCACGACCGGCGAGCACCACGTCGCCTCGTCGCTCGCGGGGATCCTCGTGGCCGGCGCCCCCATCTGGACCGCGTTGATCGTCGCGTTCACCGCGCGGGACGAGCGGCTCGGCGGCGTGGGGCTCGTCGGGATCGTGATCGGCGTCGCCGGGGTCGCGCTGCTGTTCGGGGTCGACCTGACCGGCGACCGCGACGAGATCGTCGCCGGAGCGGGCATCCTGCTCGCCGGTCTCGGCTACGCGGCCGGCGCGCTGCTGGCCAAGCGCAAGACGCCGGACGTGCCGGCGGTCGGGATCGCCGCCACGATCATGGCGTTCAGCACGCTCTACCTGCTGCCGGCCGTGCCGTTCGGCGCCCCGTCCGCCGTGCCCGGCGCCGGGACGGTCGCGGCGATGCTCGTGCTCGGCGCGGGCTGCACCGGCGTCGCGTTCCTCATCTACTACACGCTGAACGCCGACCTCGGGCCCAGCCGCGCGTCGGTCGTCGCCTACATCGCGCCGGTGTTCAGCGTGCTCTACGGCGTGGCGTTCATGAGCGAGCCGCTCACCATGGGCGCGGTCGCCGGGCTCGTGCTCGTGCTCGCCGGCTCGTGGCTGGCCGCCGACGGGCGCCTGCCGCGGCGGCGGCGCGACGCTCAGGCGGCGGCTCTCGCCGACAACCCGGCCTGAGCCCAGGCGACGACGAACGCGTCGACGACCTCCGGGTCGAACTGCGTCCCGGCGCAGCGGCGCAGCTCGGTGAGCGCGTCGGTCGGCGGCATCCCCGGGCTGTACGGCCGGTCGGACGTCATCGCGTCGAACGCGTCGCACACCGCGACGATCCGGGCGCCGAGCGGGATCTGCTCGCCGGCCAGGCCGTCCGGGTAGCCGCCGCCGTCCCAGCGCTCGTGGGAGGAGCGCACGAGTGGCGCGACGCGATCGAGGGCCGGCGCGGCGGCGACGATCCGCGCGCCGATGAGCGTGTGGCGGCGCATGAACTCCCACTCCTCGTCGTCGAGCGCGCTCGGCTTGGCGAGGATGTCGTCGGGGATCGCGACCTTGCCGACGTCGTGCAGCTCGGCCGCCGAGTGGACGTCGCGGACCTCGTCGGCGGGCAGCCCGAGCCGCTCGGCGACCGCGGCCGCGAGCGCCGCGACCTGGTGGGTGTGGCCCTCGAGGTCGGGCGAGCGCTCGGCGAGGACGCGCAGCAGCACGTCGGTGCTCTGCCGCTCGACCGACACGCGGCTGCCGCGCTTGTGGGCGTACATGCGCTGGTCGGCGATCCGCAGCGCGTCCTCCGACGTCGCGGCCTCGATCGGCAGCTCGACCGCGCCGAAGGAGCAGCCGACCGTGAAGCCCTCGCCGTGGGCCTGCAGCGCCCGCGCCGCCAGCCGGCCGAGCCGGGTGGCGTCGTCGCCGCGCCCGTCGAGCAGCGCGCAGAACTCGTCGCCGCCCATCCGGTAGGCCCGCCCGCGGCCGGCGATGACCGCCTCGAGCGCGCTCCCCAGGCGGATGAGCAGCGCGTCGCCCGCCGGGTGGCCGTAGGTGTCGTTGTAGTGCTTGAAGCCGTCGAGGTCGAACAGCACGAGCACGAGCGGGTCGGCGGCGGTCGCCTGCGCCAGCCCGGCCTCGAGGTCGCGCGTCAGCCGGCGCCGGTTCCCCAGCCCGGTGAGCGTGTCGGTCAGCGCGTCGTGACGGCTGGCCGTCAGGAGGTCGGTGTTGAGCCGGTAGGCGAGCACGAGCCGCCCGAACACCGCGAGGACGGACGCGGTCGCGAGGATCGCGGCGAGCGGGTTGACGCCGGACATCGCCGCGCCGCTCAGCAGGCCCAGGCTGACGAGCGCGAACAGCAGCGGCATGACGACGACGCGCAGGTCGCCGCCGTCGGTCACCTCGGCCGCGGCGCGCTGCGGCGCCCAGGCGGCGGCCGCCCAGAGCAGGTACGCGAGGTTCCACCCCGCGTCGAACCAGGAGCCCGAGTCGTACGTGCCGTTCGCGTTCGTCACGAGGTACAGCGAGTCGGCGACCCAGAACGCCAGGACGCCGAGTCCGAGCAGCAGCCACGTGCGGTCCAGGCGCCAGCGTGCGAGCGCGACCGTGCCGACGACGACCGCCAGCAGCGCGAGGTCGCCGACGGGGTAGGCGAGGTTCGTCAGCACCTCCGGGGCGGTGCCGGTCACGTCCCTGGTGACGCGCCCGACGACCGCGGCCGCCGACACGGCGCCGGCGGCGAGCGCCGCGACCGCGCCGTCGAGCCACAGCGTGCGCGGCACGCCGCGCAGCCGCGCGCGGGCGAGCAGCACGAGCCCCGAGAACAGGCACGGCACCGCCAGCAGGTAGCCGAAGTCCGCCGGCGAGGGGATCGTGATCTCCTCGAGGTCGTAGAGGATCAGCGTCCAGTACAGGTCGCCGGCCGTCCACAGCGCCATGCCGGCGCCGATCGCCAGCCACGCCCGCCGCTCGCGCCGCTCGCCGGCGAACCCGCGCGTGAGCAGCAGCGCCGTGCAGGCGATCTGCATGACCTGGCTCGGCAGCTTGCCGAACAGGGGATCGGGCAGCGTCACGGCGCCCGCGTTGTGCAGCTCGAAGCCGAGCACCCACACCGCCAGAGCGGCGAGCGCCCAGGAGACCCACCCCGTTGCGTTCCTCACAAGCGGGGCTATCGGCAGCGGGCGCCGAAACCTGACGCGGCCCGGGCTCGCGCCCGGCTAGCCGAAACGGACCTTGCCGTTCGAGCGGGCGCGCGCCTGGGCGCGTTCGACGAAGTCCAGGCGCTTGAGCGCCGCCCGGAACAGCCGCGTGACGAGGCGTAGCCGCGCGTTCTCCGAGCGCAGGTCGAGCAGGCCCTGCTTGGCGTCCAGGCCGAAGTCGACGGTCGCGGCCATCGCGTAGGCGCCCATCGAGGCGAGCTCCTCGGGGTCTGCGGGCTCGTCGGTCGCCTGCTCGACGAGCTCGGCGTAGGCGGCGTGGGCGGCGCGCAGCGTGCCGGGGTCGGGCTCCTCGTCCTTGTCGTCGAGCCACTCGATGCGGCCCGCCGGGTACGGCAGGTGCTCGACCCGCTCGAGCACCCGGAACGGCCGCGTGCCGCGGCAGGCGACGTTCATCCGGCCGTCCTCGTAGCGGTGCGCGACCTCCTCGACGACGAGCGCGCAGCCGACGTCGCGCAGGCCGTCGTCGCTGAGCCAGAGGATCCCGAACTCCGACTCGCGTTCCAGGCACGTGCCGATCATCGTCTTGTAGCGCTCCTCGAAGATGTGGAGGCTGACGAGCTCGAACGGCAGCGCGACCAACCCGAGCGGGAAGAGCGGGAAGTCTTCCTCGACCTCGGCCATGGCCGCAGTCTAGGACGGCGCCGCGCGCGTCCCGGCGGGCGGGCGGTCTACGGCCGGCGGGCCGAGATCATGAGGTTGTAGAAGATCGCCGCGGGCAGGCGACCCTCCAGCAGCGCGCGGTCCACGGCCTGGAGCGCCAGGTAGCCGCGGTAGGCGTAGACCTTCCACGCCCACGGGACCGTGTCCGGGTCGGCGGTCGCCTCGAGCGTGCGGTTCGCCCACCCGAACCAGTTCGCCAGCAGCTCCTCGCCGCGGACGTTGACGTCGACGAGGCCGCTGGCGCGGGCGGCGCGCTCGAGGTCCTCGGGGACGAACGCGTGGACGTCGACCATCGTCTCCAGCAGCGGGTCGGCGCCGCCGTGCCGGCCGTGGTCGCCGGCCTCGGAGGCGCGCATGAGCCGCCGCCACAGCGGCGACGCCTTGAACGCCAGCGTCTTGGGCCAGCTCGCGAGCCGGTCGCCGACCCGGGACGGCTCGCCGGCGAACACGACGCGCCCGCCGGGGCGCAGGACGCGGCGGAACTCGGCGAACGCGGCCTCGAGGTCGGGGAGGTGGTGGAGCACGGCGTGGCCGAGGACGAGGTCGAACGACTCGTCCTCGAACGGCAGGTGCTCGGCGTCGCACGCGGCGGTCGTGACGTCGAGCCCGAGACGCTCGGCGTTGCCCTCCAGCACCCGCAGCATGCCGGGCGAGATGTCGGTGCAGGTCGCGCTTGCGATCTGGCCGGCGAGCAGGAGGTTCAGGCTGAAGTATCCGGTCCCCGCGCCGACCTCGAGCGTGTCGCCGAGCCCGGTCGGCTCGGTGCCGAGCACCTTGCGCAGCTTCTGGGAGACCTGCTCGAGCCCGATCGGGCCGAAGTCGATGCCCCACTTGGCGTCGTAGGTCGCCGCGGCGTCGTCGTGGTAGCGCGTGTTGACGTCGCGGATCTCCTCCGCTGTGGCCGGGGCCGCCATTGCGGCGGCGAGTGTACTGCGGCGGCGGGCCCCGGGCCTCCGCTCGTTAGTGTCCGCCGCCATGCTCGTGCGCTCCCCGGACGGATCCCTGCCGCCCGGCCCGCCGTGGCCGGTGGCGGTCCAGACGCTCGGCTGGATGACGCGGCCCAAGCCGATGCTCCGCCGCGCCCGCGCGCGGTACGGCGACATGTTCACCGTGTCGCTGCGCAGCGGCGAGAACTTCGTGATCGTCTCCGACCCCGACGTCGTCAAGGAGGTCTTCACCGGCGACCCCGCGATCTTCCGCGCCGGTGAGGGCAACCGCGTGCTGCTGCCGCTGCTCGGCCGGCACTCGGTGCTGCTGCTCGACGGCCGCGACCACCTGCGCCAGCGGCGACTTCTGCTCCCACCGTTCCACGGCGAGCGCATGCAGCGCTACCGGACGATCATGGAGGAGGCGACCGAGCGCGAGGTCGCGCGGTGGACGCCCGGGCAGCCGGTCGAGCTGGCGCGGCGGATGCAGGAGATCACGCTCGAGGTGATCATGCGCGCGGTCTTCGGGGTGGAGGGGCGCAGCGAGCTCGAGCACCTGCGGCGCGTGCTGCTCGACATGCTCGACTGGACGATGGCGCCGAGCCGGTTCGCCCTGCTCGCGACGCTCAGCCCGTCGCGGCTCGAGCGCTACGGGCCGTTCCAGCGCGTCCTGCGGCCGGTCGACGAGGCGCTGCTGGCCGAGATCGCGCGCCGGCGGCGGGCCGAGGACCTCGCCGAGCGCGAGGACATCCTGTCGCTGCTGCTCTGCGCTCGCGACGAGGACGGCACCGGGATGACGGACGCCGAGCTGCGCGACGAGCTGCTCACCCTCCTCGTCGCCGGCCACGAGACGACCGCGACCGCGCTCGGCTGGGCGTTCGAGCGGCTCATGCGCCACCCGGAGGCGATGGCGCGGGCGGTCGATGACGCCCGCGGCGGCGACGGCGCCTACCTCGACGCGGTCGCGAAGGAGACGCTGCGGCTGCGGCCGGTGCTGCCGCTCGTCGCCCGCCGGCTGCGCGAGCCGGTGACGCTCGGCGGGCACGACCTGCCCGCCGGGGTCGACGTGGCGCCGTGCATCTACCTCGTCCACCACCGCGAGGACGTCTACCCCGAGCCCGACGCGTTCCGGCCCGAGCGCTTCCTCGGCGTCAAGCCGGGGACGTACACGTGGATGCCGTTCGGCGGCGGGGTGCGCCGCTGCATCGGCGCGTCGTTCGCGCTGTTCGAGATGCAGGTCGTGCTCGGGGCCGTCCTGCGGTCGACCGAGCTGCGGCCCCCCGACCCGCGCAGCGAACGGACCGGGCGCCGGACGATCACGCTCGTCCCGGCCGACGGGGCCCGCGCGATACCGTCTCGCGCCGCATGACGGCCGAGCCGACGCACTACGTCCAGCAGAACCAGCCCGAGGGCGTGCCGCCGCTCGAGCTCACCGGCGAGCGGACGCTCCCCGACGTGCCCGAGGAGAACTACTGGTACCAGCGCCACCTCGTCGTCTACCGCTGGATCCGTGAGCACGTCGCCGGCCTGAAGGTCATCGACATGGCCAGCGGCGAGGGCTACGGCGCGAACGTGCTGGCCGACAGCGCGCGGGAGGTCGTCGGCGTCGAGGCCAACCCGGAGGCGTTCGTGCACGCGGTCGCGCGGTACCCGCGCGTGCGGTTCGAGCGCTCGCTCGTCGAGACGTACACCGAGGACGCCGACGCGATCACGTTTCTGCAGACGATCGAGCACGTCCACGACCCGGACGCGGTGCTCGAGAACTTCAAGCGGTCCGCGCCGGTGGCGTTCGTCTCGACGCCCAACGTGTTGACGCTCGCGCCCGAGGGGGCCGAGCGGTCGGGCAACCCGTGGCACATCAAGGAGTACCGCCTGCACGAGTTCCGCGAGCTGTGCGAGGCGCACTACGACGAGGTCGAGATCCTCGGCCTGTACCACGCCCGCAAGCTGCTCTGGCACGAGAAGGCGATCCGCCACGCCGCGTGGGACGCCATCCACCCGCGGCTCGGCATCACCAGGCGCTTCTACGACTGGTTCGTCCCGGCGATCTCCGTGCGCGACTTCGCGCTTCGGCCCGCCGACGACCGCGCGCTCGACTTCCTCGCCGTGTGCCGCCAGAGGCCGTGACGCTCGGCCCGCCGCGGCTCTCGCTGGTCCTCCACACCCACATGCCCTATGTCGAGGGCTACGGGACGTGGCCGTTCGGCGAGGAGTGGCTGTGGGAGGCGATGGCGACGTGCTACCTGCCGCTCGTCGACGTGCTCGACGAGGCGCCGGAGCTCACGCTGTCGCTGACGCCGGTGCTCTGCGACCAGCTCGCGGCGCCGGGGGTGGGGGAGCGGTTCCTGCGCTTTCTGCGCGAGGTGCGCACCGAGACCCACGCCCGCGACATCGCCGCCGCGGGCGACCCGGCGGTCGCCGCCGAGCTCGAGCGCTCGGCGCGCGACTACGCCTGGGCGGCCGACCGGTTCGAGGCGCTCGGCGGCGACCTGCTCGGCGCGCTCGCCCCGCACGCGGCGTGGACCTCGTCGGCGACCCACGCGATCCTGCCGCTGCTGGCGACCGGCCCCGGCGTGCGGCTGCAGGTGCGGACCGGGATCGAGGCGCACCGCGCGCGCTTCGAGCGCCCGTGGCGGGGCGGCTTCTGGCTGCCCGAGTGCGCGTACGGCCCCTGGCTCGACACGCTGCTCGAGGCCGAGGGCGTCCACGCCGCGATCGTCGACCTGACCGACGTCTTCGGCCGCGGCTCCGAGCGGCACCTGCGGCCGATCCGCTCCTCCGGCGGGCCGCTGCTCGTCCCGCTCGACCGCGAGATCGTCGAGCTCGTCTGGAGCCGCCACGGCTACCCGTCCGGGGCCGCGTACCGCGACCGCCACAACAAGACCGAGTACGAGCACCGCGCGTGGCGCAACGACGGCGCCGTCTACGACCGCGACGCCGCCGCCGAGCAGGCCGAGGCCGACGCGCGCGACTTCGTGGCGCGGGTCGCCGAGCGCCTGGCCGGCGGCGGGCTGTGCGTGTGCGCGGTCGACACCGAGCTGTTCGGGCACTGGTGGCACGAGGGGCCGCTGTGGCTGCGCGCGGTCGTCCGGGCGTGCCGGGCGGCGGGGGTCGAGCTCGTGCACCTCGACGACGCCGTCGAGGCGGTCGGCCCGGCGCCCGAGCCCGAGGGCGGCCTGCCGGTCACGACGTGGGGCCGCGGGCGTGACCTGTCGACCTGGTCGGGCCCGCAGGTCGCGGACATCGCGTTCTCCGCGCGGGACGCCGAGCTGCGCGCGGTCGGCGCGGCCTCCGGCCTGCGGCCGGAGGCGGTGCGCGAGCTGCTGGCGCTGCAGGCGAGCGACTGGGCGTTCGTCGTCTCCGAGCGCTTCGCCGAGCCGTACGGGCGCGAGCGGGCCGCCGCGCACCGCGCCGCGTTCGACGCGGGCGGCGGGCCGGGGCCGCGCTCGCTGGCGCCGGCGGCGACCGCCGCGCCCCTGCTGGCGCCGTAGCGCTCGGTCCGTAATCCGATCGTAGCCGCGTCGTAGGCGGCGTGGCCGAGGGTCGCCGCCATGACATCTCCTGCAGCCAAGGTCCTCGCAGCCGGCGCGGCGGTCACCGCCCTCTGCGGGGCCGGAGCAGCCACGGCCTCGGCCGCCGTGACGGCGGTCCAGAACGGCGACACCGTGACCGTCGAGGGTGACGCCGCCCCCAACGACATCCGCATCGTCCGCGACGCGGCGAACGCGGACCTGATCAAGGTCCACGTCGACGGCGGCGCCGCACCGATCGGCGTGTTCGCCAAGCCGGCGTTCACGAAGCTCGTCGTCCGCGGGAACGCGGGCGCCGACCGGGTCGTGCTCGACACCTCCGCCGGCCCGTTCGCCGCCGACGAGCAGGTGACGATCAGCGGTGGCCCGGGCGACGACGAGCTCATCGGCGGCGACGGCGCCCAGACGATCGAGGGCCAGGACGGCGACGACCTCATCGACGGCGACGCCGGCGCTGACGTGCTGCGCGGCGGCCCCGGCAGCGACGTCATCCGCTGGGACCCGGGCGACGGCAACGACGTCGTCGACGGCGACGCGGGGATCGACGCGATGCTCTTCAACGGCGCCGACGCGACCGAGGCGTTCGAGGCGGCCCCGGCCGCCGGCGGCCGCGTGCGCTTCACCCGCAGCGTCGGGCCGATCACGATGGACGTCGGCGGGACCGAGGTGCTCGTGCTCGACATGAAGGGCGGCGCCGACAGCTACACCGGCGCGCCGGACCTCGCCGCCGCGACCGAGCTGCGCGAGGCGTGGATCATCGGCAAGCCCGACGGCGACGGCAACGACAACCGCATCATCGGCGGCGACACCGTGGACGTCGTGCGCGCGGGCGCCGGCGCCGACCAGATCTCCGGCGGCGCCGGCCCGGACGACCTGCGCGGCGAGGCCGGCGACGACCGGATCGACGGCGGCGCGGGGATCGACCGGATCGACGGCGGCGCCGGGGCCGACGTCCTGGCCTGCGGCGGCGACGGCGACCTCGTCGTGTCCGACGCCGCGGACACCGTCGCGCCCGACTGCCTGCCCGCGCCGGCGCCTCCGGCCGGCGGTGGCCTGCAGCAGCCGGCGCCCCAGGTGCTCGCGCCGCCGCGGGCGCCTGCCCCCGCGCGCGGAGGCGCCGGTCCGGCGCCTCGCCGAGCGGCGCCGGATCTCCGGTGTCGTCCGCGCGACCCGCGCCGGCCTGCGGATCACCGTCCGCAACGGCGCGTCGAGCGCGATGCGGCTGCGGATCGCCGCGAGCGAGCGGATCGGGGGACGCCTGTACCGCTACACGGCCAAGCGCCAACCGCATCGCCGCCGGCCGCAGCGCGACCGTGACCCTCCGCGCGCCGAAGGCGCTGCGCGCCGCGCTCGCCCGCCGGCGCGCCGTCACCCGCCGGCCGGTGATCACGATCACCGACACCGCGACCGGCGCGACCCGGCGCATCCGGCCGGTCCTGCGGCCGATCCGGCCGCCCGGCGCTAGCTGCGCTCCGGGTCCGGGTCCGCGCGGGCGCCTCTCCCGCCGCCCGCGCGGACCCCCGCCCGCGGGTCAGAGCTCGTACGTGAGCTCCACCCGCGCGCCCTGCTCGTCGTGGGCGAACGCGACGGTGCCGCGCAGGCCGGCGAGCTCGCCCGTGCCCGAGCCGGGGACGATCGAGCCGAACGGGCGGCGCTCGTCGCCCACGGCGATCCCGCCGTGCTGCATGACGAACGTCCCGGCGCGGCCGTCGAGCGTGCCCTCGAACCGCTCGCTGGCGAGGTAGCCGTCGCCGCCCGGGCCCTGGGCGGTGAGGAGCTCGGCGACGCTCGTGCCCTCGAGCGGCCCGCCGCGGTAGCGCTTGGTCACGCGGGCGCGCGTCAGGCGCGGGCCCTCGGCGGGCTCGTCGTAGGTCTCCTCGTCCCAGCCGGTGATCTCGAACGGGGCGATGGACGTGGTCGCTTCGGTCATGGTCGCGACGCTAGGCCCGCGCGGCGGGCGCGTCTTGGAGAACCGCGCCACACTGGGCCGGTGATGGCGGTCAAGGGCGTCCTGCGCACCCCGGACGACGGGTTCGGCCTGCGCCGCCTGGAGCCGAGCGACGCGCTCGCGCCCTACGTCGCGTGGCTGTGGGTCGTCACCTGGGACCTGCCCGCCCCGCACGAGCAGATCACGCTCCCGCACCCGGCCGCCAACCTCGTCGTCGAGGACGGCGCCGCGACGCTGTGGGGGCCGCGGCACGCGCGCTGGCAGCGGACGCTGCAGGGCCGCGGGCGCGCGGTCGCCGCGCGGTTCCGGCCCGGCGGCGTGCGGCCACTGCTCGGCGCGCCGGTCGCGTCGATCGCCGACGCGCAGGTCCCCGCCGGCCGGCTCGCGGGCGTCGACGGCGCCGCGCTCGTCGCCGCCGTCGACGCCGAGCCCTCGCCCGAGCGGGCCGCGCGGGCGCTCGAGCGGCTCCTCGCGCCGGTCATGCCGCCCGAGCCCGACCCGCAGGTCGCGCTCGCCGACCGCGCGGTGCGCCTCGTCGAGGGCGACCGGACGCTGCGGCGCGTCGACGACCTCGCGCGGGCGCTCGGGCTCAGCCGCCGCTCCCTGCAGCGGCTGTTCGCCGACCACGTCGGGCTCGGGCCCGCGCACGTCATCCGCCGCTACCGGCTGCAGGAGGTCGCCGCGGCCGCGACCGACGGCGGCGAGGTCGACTGGGCGCGGCTCGCGCTCGACCTCGGCTACTCCGACCAGGCCCACCTCGTGCGCGACTTCACCGCCCAGGTGGGCACGTCGCCGGCGCGGTATGCCGCCGCGGGTTCCCCCGCGGCACGCGCCGGCGACCCGTAGCCCGGGCGCCTACGCCGCGCTGCGCAGCGCGGCGCCCTCCGGGAGGCGCTGCAGGCGCTCGAGGGCGGTGCCCTCGATGATCCGCGCCCGGTTGGCGGTGATGCCCAGCGCCTTGCCGATCTGCGGCAGCGTGTGGGCGCCCTCACCGGTCAGGCCGTAGCGGAGCTGCAGCACACGCCGCTCCAGCGGCGACAGGCAGTCGAGCGCGTCGCGGACCGCCTTGCGGCGTGAGCTCTCCTCGGCCATCGCCTCCGGCGACTCGGCGCCCGAGTCGGCGATGAGATGGCCGAGCTCGGTGTCCTCCTCGTCGCCGACCGCCGCGTTCAGCGACACCGGCGTCCGGGAGGCCCGCTTGAGGTCCTCGACGACGTCGGGCTCGAAGCCCAGCCGGCCGGCGATCTCCTCGTCGGTCGGCTCGCGGCCCAGCTCGAGGCTCAGCTCCCGCTCGGCGCGGGTGATCTTGTTGACCTGGTCGACGACGTGGACCGGCAGGCGCACCGTACGGCCCTTGTCGGCGATCGCACGGGCGATCGACTGGCGGATCCACCACGTCGCGTACGTGGAGAACTTGAAGCCCTTGCGATGGTCGAACTTCTCGACGGCGCGCACAAGACCGAGCGTGCCCTCCTGGATGAGGTCCAGGAACGACAGCGCCCCGTCGCCCTCGCGATCGCGGCGGTAGCGCTTGGCGACATGGACGACCAGGCGCAGGTTCGCCTCGATCATGTGTTGCTTGGCGTCGAGATCGCCGCGCTCGATGCGCTTGGCCAGCTCGATCTCCTGCTTGGCCGTGAGCAGCGGGACCTTGCCGATCGCTTCGAGGAAGGCCTGGAGGGAGTCGGACGGATCGGGGAGAGGGCTCGTGCTCATCGTGCCGGAGAGGTTCGCCACGGTCCCTAAGCGACCCCTGAAGCACAGGTTCAGGTTTCGTTAGGACCGGAGGGTCTGGCGCGTTAACCGTCGTTCCGTCCTCAGGTTGCGTACCATTGCCGTCTTCATGAACGCCGAGTCCCGGTGCGCCACGGCGGCCGGGAGCGGGGGACCCACCGGGAGTCAGGCCATTCCACGGCGGCTCCCAGGGGCGAATCGTCGAGTGCTCTCGACGTAGCGCACGTCCAGCGCGAGCCCGTCAGCTCACCTCGTAGGCGATGAGACGACATCCGGAGGCTGTTCACGTTGCACGACAACGACGTACCGCTGGGCGCGCCCGTGCGCGACCTCGCCGACCCGACGTACGCGCGGCGGTCTCTGCGCGCCTCGCTGGAGCGCCGCGTCCGCCGGGCCCGCCGGCGTCGCGTCACCGGCGGCGGCCGGCGCGCCCTCGTCGCGGCGGGCTGCCTGCTGGCGCTCGGCAGCGCCGGGGCCGCCGCGCACCAGACCGGGGCCTCGAAGGCCGCGCGCTCGTCCGCCCAGGCGACGACCTCGGCGGCCGGCTACGACGTCCGCGCCGTCCAGCGCAGGCTCGGCGTGCCCGCCGACGGGATCGTCGGGCCGCAGACGCGGCGGGCGGTCAAGCGCTTCCAGCAGCGCAACGGGCTCACCGTCGACGGCGTCATCGGACCGGAGACGCTGCGGGCGCTCGGCCTGTCGGCGACCTCGTCGTCGGCGCGCTCGAGCTCCGAGCGCTCCGCCGGCCGCAGCCGGACCGCGTCGTCGCAGGACCGCGCGGGCATGAGCGAGCGGCTCGCCCGGATCGCCGAGTGCGAGTCCGGCGGCGACCCGACCGCGGTGTCGCCCGACGGCCGGTACCGCGGCAAGTACCAGTTCTCGCGCGAGACGTGGAGGTCGCTCGGCGGCAAGGGCGACCCGGCCGAGGCGTCCGAGGCCGAGCAGGACCTGCGCGCCGCCGCGCTCATGGAGCGCCAGGGCCCGTCGGCCTGGCCGGTCTGCTCGCGCCGCGGCTAGCAGCGGCGCGGGACGCGGAGGGTGCGCCGGGCGTGCTCAGGCCCAGCGCATCCGCCGCGGCCGCTCGCGCTTGCGGATGACCTTCGCGGGGACGCCGACCGCGACGCTGTTGGCCGGGATGTCCTTCGTGACGACCGCGTACGTGCCGAGGACGCTGTTGTCGCCGACCGTGCAGCCGCGCAGGACACAGGCGCCGTAGCCCATCCACACGTTGTGGCCGACGCGCACGTCGCGCTTGTAGATGCCCTGCAGGCGGATCGGCCGCTCGACCTCCACGACGCCGTGGTCGAAGTCGATGAGCATGACGCGGTCGGCGACGATGCACTCGCGGCCGATCGACACGTGCTGGAACGCCGAGATCGTGCACTCCTGGCCGAGCACGGTCTTCGCGCCGATCCGGACCTCGCCCTCGTGGACGCGGATCTTCGTGCCGGTCCCCACCCACGACCAGCGGCCGAGGTGGAGCGTCGCGTCCTTGCCGATCTCGAAGCGGACCTTCGGGCAGATGAACGCCACGCCGTCGAGCTGCAGGCGCCGGCCGAAGCGGAGCTTGAAGTACGCGAGGCGCAGCAGCAGCCACGCGTAGCCGGGCGTGAGCATGCGGTTGCGCCGCGCGAACCGCAGGAACGTCAGCGGGCCTCCGTGCAGCGGAGGCGGCTCGCCGCGCACGACGTACCGGGGCGGTGCGCCGAGCGCCGGCTCGGCTCCGGGGCTTGGGACAGTCGGCGTGCTCACGACCGGGATGAGCCTAGCCTGGGCTCGACCGGCCCGAGACTACACTCAGCCGCTCATGCCGCCTGAGGGAACGCTTGCCGAACGCCTGCTCGCCGGCGACAAGCGCGCGCTCGCGCGCGCGATCTCGCTCGTCGAGAACGACGACCCCGAGGGATGGGAGGTCGTCCGCGAGGTCTACCCGCACACCGGGAAGGCCGCACTGGTCGGGCTGACCGGCCCACCGGGCGCCGGCAAGTCGACGCTCATCTCCGCGCTCACCAAGGCGCGGCGGGCGCAGGGCAAGACGGTCGGCGTCATCTCGATCGACCCGTCCTCGCCGTTCACGCACGGCGCGCTGCTCGGCGACCGGATCCGGCTCACCGACCACTTCCTCGACCCGGGCGTGTTCATCCGCTCGATGGCCAACCGGGGGGCGCTCGGCGGGCTGAGCGAGGCGACGCTGCAGGCGGCGCTGCTCATGGACGCCGCCGGGCGCGACGACATCTACCTGGAGACCGTCGGCGTCGGGCAGGCCGAGGTCGACATCATCGACCACGCCGACACCGTCGTGCTCGTGCTCATCCCCGGGTCGGGCGACAGCGTCCAAGCGCTGAAGGCGGGGGTCATGGAGATCCCCGACATCATCGTCGTCAACAAGGCCGACCACCCGCTCACCGACACGATGGTCCGCGAGATCCGCGGCGTCCTGTCGCTGGCGCCGCAGCGCGGGTGGCGGGTGCCGATCGTCAAGACCGAGGCGCAGAAGGGCGCCGGGGTCGACGAGCTCATCGAGCAGATCGAGGCGCACCGCGCGTACCTCGTGTCCGAGGGCAAGCTCGCCGAGCGGCGCCGGCGCAACCTGCGCAACGAGGTGCTGGCGATCTGCGCGCATCGCATGCGCGTGCGGCTGGAGCAGGCGCTCGAGCGCGACGAGGAGTTCGCGCGGCTGATGGACGAGGTGGAGGCGCGGCGCGTCGATCCGGCCACCGCCGCGACGACGCTGCTCGAGCGCGTCGACGCCGCGGAGGCGGCGCCCAGGACAGGCGCGTAGCCGTGACGGCGCCGCCGCCCGAGGCGGCCCCGCCCCGAACATAAAGGGGTCTGACCCCTTGAACGCCTGCAGGGCTTCAAGGGGTCAGACCCCTTTAGGTTTCGCGGTACAGCTCGCGGCCCAGCAGGAACGCGAGGGTCGCCGCCGTGAGCGCGCACACGACCGCCTCCGCGCCGCCCCACGGCAGCGGGCCGTCGGGCGGCGCGAGCGTCGCGCCGCCCACGTGCCCGCCGATGAGGAGCCAGGCGCCCGCGCCGACCGTCGCCGCCGCCAGCGCCGCGCCGATCCGCGGCGCGTGGCGCAGGGCCCACGCGCACAGCGCCGTGGCGACCGGCACCGCCGGCAGCAGGTCGCGGCCGGGGAAGAAGTCGCCCTCGAGCTCCGGCGACAGGAAGGCGGCGACGAGCAGCGTCACCCCGCACACCGCGGCGAGGAACCCGGCGGTCACCTGGAGGTCGACGACGCCCGGCAGCGCCACCGCCAGCCGCTCGCGCAGCGACCGCGCCAGGAGCTCGAGCCCCAGGAACGCCAGGACCCCGAACGGCGCCCACACGAGCAGCCCGTACGCCGGATCGAACAGCGCGCCGACGAGCCGCGGCACACGCTCGAGGTAGTCGGTCGGCGTCGACGCGCCGGTCGCCTCGCCCGGCACCGCCGCGTACGGGGTCAGGCCGCCGTACAGGCGCTCGTTGACCGTGATGAGCGCGACGGTCGGGACGAGCACGATCTCCAGCGCCACGATGCCGATCAGCCCGCGCCGGCGCCGGCGCAGCCACCGCGCGAGCGCCGCCGCGCACAGCACCGCGACCGGTACGAACTTGATCGACAGCCACGGCAGGAAGCCGATCAGGACCGCGGCGACCGTCGCCCGCCCGAACTTCGGCGCGTCGCGCACGCGCAGCGTGAAGAGCGCCGCGCCCGCCACCGCGGCCGCCGCCGCCGCGTCCGGCGTCGCCGCCGTCGACCACGCCAGCGCCGGCGGCGACAGGCCGGCGACGAGCGCGGCCCGCGTCGCCCACGGGTCCGGTACCAGGCGCCGGGCCAGGGCCGCCCCCGCGACGAAGCCGAGCGCCGTCAGCGCGGCGGCGAACAGCTCGACCCCGGTCTCGCCGGCGACGAGGTACGCCGGGACGAGCAGCGCCGCGAACCCCACCCCGGGCGGCTCGTGCAGCCGGCCGTTCGTCAGGCCCGCCACCGGCTCGAGTCGCTCGCCGGTCCACCGCTCGTACACGCCGCTGCGGTACTCGTCGCGCAGATCGACGTCCCCGTCGGACGCGATCGACTCGACGATCATCAGCACGCGCGCCTCGCCGGGCGCGAACCGGTGCCCGTCGCTCGCCTCGATGCCGAGGGTCGCGGCGTACGCGCCGAAGAGCGCGAGGAAGAGGAGGGCCGCGCGCCTCAGAGGCGGCCGTCGTCGTACGGCTGGACAGGCAGGCCGTGGTCGGTCTCGCGCATCCCCAGCTCGTAGGACGCCGTCGCCGGCGCCTCGATGACGAGCCGCGGGGCGCCGGCGCGCCGGACCTCGGCGCGCAGGTCGACCAGCGACGAATGGGCGCTGTGGTGCTCGGGCCCGTCCGGGTCCGCGTAGCGCCAGCACACGAACCGCGACGGCGGCGCGGCCAGCTCCGCCTCGAGCCGGATCCCGTCGCCCGTGACCACGAACCGGGCGCCGGTCGGCCGCTCGTCGACCTTCGTCGCGCGGGCCCGGTCGACGCCGCCGAGCCGGTGGCGCCGCCCGCCGAGCTGCAGCGCGCCGTTGGCGATCCAGGGGGTGGTCCACCGGCCGAGCCGGATCCGGCCGAGGACGAGCTCCAGCCACCCGTCGCCCTCCCCGGTCACGCCGTCGTCGAGCGCCGCGTGCATCCAGATCCACCGCTCGGCGTGCTGCGAGCCCCAGTTGTGGCTGACCAGGCCGCGCCAGCCGTCGACCCGGCAGGGCCCGACCCGTCCGGAGAACGTGACGCCCGGATGCGGCGTGCCGGACTTCGTGCGCGGCAGCGGCGCGTCGTACATCCAGGCGGCGGGCAGGTGGCGCTGCTCGGCATCGGCGCCGGTGAACTCGAAGCTCCACCGCGCGTCGAGCGTGTGGCTCTCGAGCGCGCCCCGGCCGCCCGACGGCGTCAGGACCGCCGGGCCCACCGCGATGTAGCCGCCGTCCGGCACCGACGGCTCGCGGAACGTCTGCTTGCCGGCCATCACCTCGTCGTGGTCGAAGAGCGTCAGCCACAGCGACGCGGTCGGCGGCTCGCCCGGCCGCTGATGGACGGTGTGGCGCAGCCAGAACGCGAGAGGCTCGGACGGATGCCGGCCGTTGGCGAAGAAGCTCTCGTAGTGCCCGGCCTCCGGTGAGACGTGCGGGAAGACGGGATCGCCGATCGCCTTCACGCACGCCTCCGCGCGTGCCGGTGGCCGAGCCACAGCCAGAACGGATAGGTCGCGAAGAGCGCCGCGGAGATCGCGTGCGTCCTCGGTCCGACGCGCTTGTAGGGGAAGCGGAACACGCCCGAGTTGAGCATCCAATCACGACCGCTGCGGGCGCGGCACGCCTTCCAGATCGGCTCGGTCCAGGGGCGGTCGAGGTAGAGCGAGACGCTCGTTCCCCAGAACACCGCCATCGTCGCCGCGCCGAGCGCCGCCGCGGCCGGTCCCTGCAGCGACTCGGGCGCCTTCGCGCCGTACAGCCGGCCGCTCGCGTACAGCCACGGTGGGTCGATCAGGAACGACATGCCGTCCTCCTCGTGTCGGGGGTCATGCTGCCAGGGCGGGGGCACGGCCGACGGTCGCGCTCTGCGGCTCGTCGTCCGGCGCGGGGAGGCCGAGTGCGCGGAAGGCCGCGCGGCCGGCGAGCGCCATGATCGTGAGCTGCGGGTTGACGCCCAGCGCGGACGGGACGACCGAGCCGTCGGCGACCATCAGCCCCGGCGCGAGCATGAGGTCCCGGTCGACGACGGCGCCGGCCGCGGCGGTGCCGAGCGGGTGGAACGCGGTGAGCGCGAGCCGGTGCGGCGCGATCGGCGTGGCGGTCAGCGCGCGCGCCTGGTCGACCGAGCGGACGGGCGGGGCGCCGCGGATGCCGAGGTGGACGGTGTGCGCGCCGGCGGCGAGCTCGAGCTCGGCGGCGAGCGCGACGCCGCGGACGAGCGCGGCGGCGTCGGCGCGCGTGACGTCGTAGCGCAGCACGCTGCGGCTGGCGGCGGTGAGCACGCGCCCGCGCGACTCGTCGCGGATCATCATCCCCGCCTGGGCGACGTGCCGCCAGGCGGTCACGAGGCGGCGGTGCTCGGCGCCGGCCACCGGCGCCGAGAGCGCGAGCATGTCGGGCGGGCCCGTCCAGCCCTCGATCATGATCCCGTCGGCTGCGAACTCGTCGACGGCGTATGCCTGGGGGACGCCAGCCGACATGTCGACGACCTCGTCGTGCTCGGCCCAGACGCCGGTCGCGGGGTGGAGCGCGAGGTTGCGGCCGAGCGCGGGGTGCCGGACGCCGGAGCGGCGCAGGAGGACCGGGGTCGCGACGGTCCCGCACGCGACGACGACGAGCGGCGCGTCGACGCGCAGCCGCGCGCCCCCGCGGGTGCGGGCGAGCACGCCGGTCGCGCGGCCGCGGACGCCGGTCGCGCGGCGGCCGCGCCCGGGCCCGCCGTCGCCGTCGAACAGGACCCGCGTCGCCCGCGCGCCGGTGACGGTCACCGCGCCCGCGTCCCAGGCGCGCGGCACGTACGTGTTGCCGGTGTGCTGCTTGCCGCCGGACGGGCAGCCGAACGCGCACACGCCCGAGCCGATGCAGCCCCGTGAGGCGCGGTGCAGGTACTCGCCCGACCAGCCGAGCGCCCGCGCGCCGCGCTCCATGAGCTGCGCGTTGCGGCCGGCGATCTCGCGCGGGACCTGCGTGACGTTGAAGATCCGCTCGGCGCGGCGGAAGTACGGCTCGAGCTCGCCGGCGCTCCACAGGCCCCACCGCGCGAGCAGGGCGGGCGGCGTGCGGTAGCACGTGGCCGAGTTCATGATCGTCGTGCCGCCGACGGCGCGGCCGAGCGGGAGCGCGATCGGCGCGTTGCCGACGGTGAAGACCTGTCCGCCGTCGCGCAGGTACCGCGGCACGGCGTCGCGCGGGCGGGCGTCGAACTCGTCCTCGCGCAGCAGCTCGCCCTCCTCGAGCATCACGACCGACATGCCGCCCTCGGCGAGCTCCTTGGCGACGACAGCGCCGCCCGCGCCGGTGCCGATCACGCAGGCGTCGGCGCGCATGCGCACGCGCCCGCGCAGGTCTGCGCCACGGACGACGCGCTCCTCGCGCGGCCGGTAGATCGCGTGCCCGTCGCTGTAGGACGCGGGGCCGGTGTCGCGGATGGCGTGCGCGCCGGGGGTGGGGCCGCCGTGCCCGGCGCCGCCGTGCCCGGCGCCGTCCGCGTGCCCGGCGCTCACGGCCGGCCCTCCGCGAGCCGGACGGCGGTCGCACGCGCGACGACGGCGTCGGGGTCGTAGCCGAGCCGGCGCATGACCTCGTCGTCGCCGTAGTAGCAGTGGGCGGCGAGGCGCACGAGCGGCTCGCGGAGGGTGGCGAGCGGCCCGCGGGCGGGGAGCCGGAGCAGCGCGCGGAACACGAGCCGGCCCGCCGGCGGCGCGGCGCGCAGCCAGGCGTCGAACGCCGCGACCGCGTCGGTCTCGCCGACCGGCGGGAGCTCGTCCCCGGGCCGCGCGACGTCCTCCATGAGCGCGGCGACGCGCTCGGCCTCACGCCGGGTCATCCGAGCGCCTCCTCGAGGGCGCGTTCCTGGCGCAGGGTGAGCTCGGTGACGGCCGCGGCCGCGGCGTCGGCGTCGCGTGCGGCGACGGCCTCGGCGGCGCGCTCGTACATCGGCGCCTGGTCGGGGGTGACGAGCCCGCTGAACAGCGCCGCGTGCTCGAAGTAGATCGGGCGGACGGAGTTGAGGATGAGGCTGAAGACGATGTTCCCCGACGCCTCGACGAGGCCGGCGAAGAACGTGAAGTCCGCGGTCTGCTCGGCGGCGGCGACGCGGGCGAGCGCGCGAAGCTCCTCGGCCTGCTCGTCGCTGCGGCGCTCGGCGGCGAGCCTCGCCGCGGCGGCCAGCAGGAACCGCCGCGCCTCCATGAGCGCGCCGAGCGTGTCGCGGCGCAGGCCGGTCGCGTCGAACAGCACGTGGGCGAGCACGTCGAGCCCGCTCGCGGTCCGCCAGTCGGCGACCCGCATCGCGTCGCCGTGCCGCACCTCGACGAGACGGAGCTGCTCGAGCCGCTTGATCGCCTCGCGCACGGTCGTCGCGTTGAGGCGGTACTCGGATGCGAGCGTCCGCTGCGGCGGCAGCTTCTCACCCGGCTGGTACACGCCGGTGAGGATCTGGTCGCGCAACACGGCGAACAGCTCCTCCGACGCGGTGGTCCTGCGGAGTTCCATTGATCGGAACAGTACCGGACGCTCCGACGGACACGCCGGTGAGTAGGACCGGGGCCAGGCCCCGTTCCAAAGAGGGGGCCAGGCCCCCTCCGCAAACCCCGGGGCCTGGCCCCCTCCCTCATTCACACCCGTCGCGCGACTTACGGTGAGGGGCCTGGCCCCTGATTCCCGGCATGGTTTGGTGAGGGGCCTGGCCCCGGGTGGGAGGGGCCTGGCCTCGGGTGGGAGCGGCCCGCGGACCGGGTGGAGGGGTCCGGTCCGCGGGCCTTCCGCTCAGCCGCAGCAGGCCGCGGCGGCGGGTGCGGCGCGGCGGGCCTTCGCGGCCGCCGCGGTCGCAGCCGGCGAGGACGCTCGCGCTCGGACCTCCTCGAACGCCCGCTGGGCCTCGGCGACGATCCGGGCCGGGTCGAGCGCGGTCAGGCGGCCGGCGCGCTTGAGGATCCGGCCGTCGACGACGACCGTGTCGACGTTCTGCGGGCCGGCCGCGAGCGCGACGAGGTTCGCCGCGTCGGTGAACGGCGCGACGTTGATCTCGTCGGTGCGGATCATGATGAGGTCGGCGCGCTTGCCCGGCTTCAGCGACCCCACCTCGTCCGCGATGCCCAGGCCGCGGGCGCCGTCGATCGTCGCCATCTCCAGGACCCGCCGCGCGGTCATGTCGAACTCCGCCTCGGCCTGGCCGCGGTCGAGGCCGAGCGTCACCCGCATCACCGAGAACAGCTCCGCGGTGCCGGTCAGCGGCGTCGTGTCGACCGACAGCGTCAGCAGCATCCCCGCGGCCGCCATCTCGCGGATCGGCGTGACCCCGTAGCCGATCAGCAGCTCCGACCACGGCGACACGCTCACCGGCGTCCCCGTGTCGACGAGCAGCGCCCGCTCGGCCGCGGTCGTGAACAGCGCGTGGATGATCTGGACGTGCGGCCCGAGCATCCCCTCGTCGCCGAGCTGCTGGATCATCGCCTGCGCGCCCTGCGCCCGGTTGGAGTTCGCGTGGTAGCTCACCGGGAGGCCGAGCGCCCGCGCGCGCTCCCACTCGGTCCGGTAGACCTCCGGCTCGACCGTCCCGGGCGGCCGCCCCGCGAGCCCGAGGTGGACGAGCCCGCCGATCCGCCCGGACCGGAACCACTCGCGGTGCACCCGCTCGAGGTCGTCGAGGTCGATCGTCTCCGTCGCCGGGTGGCCCTGCGGCGTCCCGTACGAGAACCGCCCGCGCAGCCCGGTCTCCGCGTGCGCGCGCAGGTTCGCGTCGGCGTACGCCGGCCCGCGCAGGTTGTGCGCCCAGTCGTGGACGGTCGTGATGCCGGAGTTGAGCGCGTCGGCGAGCGACAGCTTCACGCCCCGGTAGATGTCCTCCGGCCGGCTCGCCACCCCGTGGCGGACGTTCAGCGCGAAGTACCCGTTCGCCGGGTCGCCGCCCGCGGTCGCCAGCGACCGGTGGAGCGTCGTCCACAGATGCCAGTGCGTGTCGACCAGGCCCGGCATGACGATCGTCCGGCGGCCGTCGATTCGCTCGCCGCCGCCGCGGATCCCCTTGCCGACCGCGACGATCTGCCCGTTGCGGACGTGGACGTCGCCACCGGCGATGTCGCCGAGCCCGGGATCCATCGTCAGGACGTGCGCCCCGCGGATCGTGAACTCGCCGCGCTTGGGGAGCCTGCCCGGCTTGCCCGGCGGGTGGTGCCCGACGCCCTCATGGCCCTTCTTGCGGCCGGTCCGCGCGCCCGCCGGTGCTGCGACGCCCGCCAGCCCTGCTCCCGCGACGGCGGCGCCCCCGATGAACGCACGCCGGCTGACCCCCTCGTTCACTGCCCACGCCTCCCCGATAGACGTCTGCAAACGATTGCCAGCGCGCACGCTAGTGCAGCGTTCAATGACGTGCAACACCCCGGAGGGGTAGGCTCGCGCGACCATGCTGCACGGACGCGACGACGAGCTGCGACGGATCCGCGCGCTCGTCGACGCCGCCCTCGCCGGCCGCTCGGAGGCGCTCGTCCTCACCGGTGAGCCCGGCATCGGCAAGACCGCCCTCCTGGACGCCGCCGAGGAGCACTCCCGCGGCCGCCTGCAGGTCCTGCGCACCCGCGGGTACGAGTCCGAGCGCGACCTGCCGTTCGCCGGCCTGTACGCGCTCCTGTCGCCCAGGCTCGACCTGCGCGAGCGCATCCCGCCCGTCCAGGCGCGCGCGCTCGGCACCGCGCTCGCGGTCGAGCCGCCCGCCCCGCACGACCCGTTCGCGGTTCCCGCGGCGGTCCTGTCGATGCTGGGAGCGATCGCCGAGGAGGGCCCGCTGCTCGCGATCGTCGACGACCTGCACTGGCTCGACGAGGCCTCCCAGCGCGCGGTCGTGTTCGCCGCCCGGCGGCTGGGGGAGGAGGGCATCGGCGTCCTGCTCGCGGCCCGGCCCGAGGAGGAGCTCATGCCGGCGCTCGCGGGCCTGCCGCGCCTCGACGTCGGCCGGCTCGACGACGACGCGGCCCGCGCGGTCCTGCGCGACGCGGCCGACGGCCACCTCGCCGACCAGGTCGCCGAGGACCTCGTCCGCGCGTCGGGCGGCAACCCGCTCGCGCTGCACGAGCTGCCGGCGGCGCTCACGGCCGAGCAGCGCGCGGGCCTGGAGCCGCCGACGCTGCGCCTGCCGCAGGGCTCGGCGGTCGAGCGCGCCTTCCGCCGCCGCTTCGACGGCCTCGGCGAGGACGTCCACCGCGCGCTGACGCTCGTCGCCGCGCTCGAATCCGGCCCGGTGCCGGTCGCGCTCGGGGCGCTCGAGCGCCTCGGCCTCGGGCTGGCCGAGCTCGAGGCCGCCGAGGAGGCGGGGATGCTGCGGATCGTCCGCGGCACCGTCGGCTTCCGCCACTCGCTGCTGCGCTCGCTCGCCTACCACGCGTCGATGAGCACCGCCCGGATCGCCGCGCACCGCGCGCTGGCCGACGTCGCCGAGGACGCCGCCGCCCGCGCCTGGCACCTCAGCGCCGCCGCGCTCGGGCCCGACGCGCACGCGGCCGCCGCGCTCGACCTCGCCGCCCAGGACGCGCGCCTGCGGGGAGCGCCGACCGAGGCCGCCGCCGCGTCGAGCCGCGCCGCCGAGCTCAGCGCCGCCCCGGCCGACGGCGTGCGCCGCTACACGGAGGCGGCGACCGATCTCGCGATGGCCGGCCGCGCCGAGGAGGCGCTGCGCGCGATCGACCGCGCCACCGCGCTCGAGCCCGACCCCGCGCAGGAGCAGCTCCTGCGCATGCTCCGCGGCCGCGTCGACATCCGCCGCGGCGCGCTCGTCGAGGGCCGCCAGGCGCTCGTCGAGCAGGCCGAGCAGCTCGTGGCCGACAACCCGCTCGGCGCCGCGCTGCTGTTCCTCGACGCCGGCGTCGCCGACATCACGATGGGCAGCACGCCCGGCATCATCCAGGCTGGCGCCCGCGCCGAGCAGCTCGCGGCCGGCCGCAACCGCGACCTCGAGCTCACCGGCGTCCTGCTCCAGGCGGCGGGGCTCGTCCCGGTCGGCCGCGCCGCCGAGGCGATCCCGCTGCTCGACCGGGCCGCCCCGATCCTGCTCGAGGCCGACCCGCTCATCGCGCCCGCCGAGGTCTTCGCGTTCGGCGCCCAGGTCGCGATGTGGCTGGAGCGCTACGACCTGGCCGAGCAGGTGCTCGACCGCCACATCGCGCTGACCCGCGCGGCCAGCGCGGTCGGCCGCCTGCCGTTCGCGCTCGCGGTCAAGACCCACCTCGACTTCCGCCTCGGGCGCTGGACGCAGGCGGTGGCGCACGCCGACGAGGCGGTCGCGCTGGCGCGCCAGACCGGCCAGCTCCCGCAGGTCGCGTTCAACCTCGCGGCGCTATCGCTCGTCCAGGCCGGCCGCGGCGACGCGCAGAGCGCGCTGGCGTGCGCCCGTGAGGCGAGCGCGATCACCGACCAGCTCGGCCCCGGCCCGCTGCAGATCTACAGCGCGGCGTCGCTCGGCTTCGCGGCGATGGCCGCCGACGAGTACGGGACGGCGCTCGATCACATGCGCTCGGCGGCTGCGGCGGTCGAGGGGCTGGGCGGCCGCGAGCCCGCGATGATGCAGTTCGACCCCGACTACGTCGAGCTGCTCGCCCGCGCCGGCGACCGCGAGGGCGCGCTCGGGCGCCTGCGGTGGCTGGAGGAGGCGGCCGAGCAGGTCGGCAGCGCGTGGGCGCGCGGCGTCGCGGCGCGCGTGCGCGGCCAGCTCGCCCCGGACGCCGAGGCGCCGAAGCACTTCGAGGAGGCGCTGCGCTGGCACGCCAGGGACCGCCAGCCGTTCGTCACCGCCCGCACCCGCCTGGCCTACGGCCAGCGCCTGCGCCGCGCCGGCGAGCGGACCGCCTCGCGCGAGCAGCTCACCGCCGCCGGGGAGGCGTTCGAGCGCCTCGGCGCGACGCGCTGGGCCGAGCGCGCGCAGGAGGAGCTGCGGGCGAGCGGCCAGACGCTGCGGCGCCGGTCGGCGCCCGATGCCGAGGAGCTCACCCCGAGCGAGCTGCAGGTCGCGTTGCGGGTCGCCGAGGGCCTGACGAACCGCGAGGTCGCCGCGGCGATCTTCCTCAGCCCGAAGACCGTCGAGCACCACCTCAGCGCGATCTACCGCAAGCTCGGGATCCGCTCGCGGACCGAGCTCGCCCGCTACATCGCCGACGCGGAGCCGGACACCGTCGCGGTCTGACCGCACTACGGTGTTCGGCTCGATGAAGGTCGCGACCCACGACGGCAGCTTCCACGCCGACGACGTCTTCGCGGTGGCCGTGCTCGGCCTCGTCAGCGACGAGCCGCTCGAGATCGTCCGCAGCCGCGAGCGCGAGGTGATCGACGCGTGCGACGTGCGCGTCGACATCGGCCTGCGCTCGGACCCGGCGACCGGCGACTTCGACCACCATCAGCGCGGCGGCGCGGGCCGGCGCGACAACGGGATCCCGTACGCGTCGTTCGGCCTGGTCTGGCGGCACTACGGCGTGGCGGCGTGCGACGGCGACGAGCGCGCCGCGCAGGACGTCGACCGCCGCCTGGTGCAGGGCATCGACGCGATCGACACCGGCTTCACGCTGACGAAGTCGCTCGTCGGCAGCGCGCGCCCGATGGACCTCACCGACCTCGTCGACACCTACAACCCGCAGTGGGACGAGGACGCCTCGGCCGCCGACCGCCTCGCGCGGTTCGAGCAGGCGGTCGCCGCCGCCACCGACATCCTGCGCCGGGTGATCGCGGGAGCGGCGGCGCGCAGCCGCGCGCACGGCCTGGTCCGCGAGGCGATCGCGTCGGCGGCCGATCCGCGCGTCATCGAGCTCGAGGCGCCGATGCCGTGGCACGAGGCCGTCGTCACCGGCGCGCCCGAGGCGCTGTACGTCGTCTACCCGAAGACCGACGGCTGGGGCGTGCAGGCGGTGCCGCGCGAGCTCGGCCAGTTCGCGAACCGCCGCGACCTGCCCGAGGCGTGGGCGGGCCTGCAGGCGGAGGAGCTCAGCCGGGTGACCGGCGTACCCGACGCGGTCTTCTGCCACACCGCGCGCTTCCTGGCGGTCGCGCGCAGCCGCGAGGGCGCGCGCCGGCTCGCGCAGCTCGCGCTCGCCGACGGCGCTCCCGCGGACGACGCGGGCGCCTAGGCGGACGCGGCGACGCGCTCGGCGAGCGTGACGAGCAGCCGCACCGGCACGCCGCTGCCGCCCTTGGGCGCGTACGCCTTGCCGGTGTCGTTGCCGGTCCCGGCGATGTCGAGGTGCGCCCACGGCCGGTCGCCGACGAACCGCTTGAGGAACTCGGCGGCCGTGATCGACCCGGCCTTGCGCCCCTCGACCGCGTTCGTCAGGTCGGCGTAGCGGCCCTTGACGAGATCGGCGTACTCCTCGTGCAGCGGCAGGCGCCACGCAAGCTCGCCGGTCGCCTCGCCGGCGGCCTGCACCTCGGCCGCCCACGCGTCGTCGTTCGAGACGAGCCCGCTGTAGGTGGTGCCGAGCGCGACGACGATCGCCCCGGTGAGCGTCGCGACGTCGACGATCCGCTCGGCGCCGAGGTCGACCGCGTGCGCGAGGCAGTCGGCCAGCACGAGCCGTCCTTCGGCGTCGGTGTTGTTGATCTCGATCGTCGTCCCGTTCATCGCCGTGACGATGTCGCCGGGCTTCATCGCGTGCCCGCTCGGCATGTTCTCGGTCGCGCCGACGACGGCGACGACGTCGAGGGGAAGCTCGAGCGCCGCGATCGCCGCCATCGCCTCGAGCACGGCGGCGCCGCCGGACATGTCGAACTTCATCTCGTGCATCTTCGCCGAGGGCTTGATCGAGATGCCGCCGGTGTCGAACGTGACCGCCTTGCCGACGAGCCCGAGCGCCGGGGCGAACGCCGTCCCGCCCGCGCCGCGGTAGGTGAGGACGATGAGCGCCGGCTCGGTGTCCGAGCCCTGCGCCACCGCGCTGAACGCGCCCATCCCGCGCGCGGCGATCTGCGCGCGCCCCTCGACGGTCGCGGTGAGGCGGTCGGAGGTCGCGGCGATCTGCTCGGCGCGCTCGGCGAGCTTCGCCGGCGTCATGTGGTTCGACGGCGTGTTCTGCAGGTCGCGCGCGCGGTTGGCGGCCTCGGCCAGCACCCGCGCGCGCTCGACCGGCGCCGCGACGTCGTGGTGGGCGCTGACGAGCAGCTCGCCGATCGCGCCGTCGTCGTCGTTGCCGTCGGACTTGAAGCGGGTGAACCGGTAGGCGGCGAGCACCGTGCCCTCGACGAGCCCGCCGACCACCGCGTCGCCGACGTGGTGGGGGACCTCCCAGCACAGCGTCTCGGTGCCGAGCTCGCGGGCGCGGCCGTGCGCGGTGGCGGCGGCGACGCGGGCGCGCTCGGCGTCGAACCGCTCGCGCTCGCCGAGGCCGAGCACGATCCACCGCTTGCCTTCGGCGTGGGCGACGGCGAGCTTGCGGAAGCCGCGGCGGGCCTCGCCCGATTCGATCAGGCCCTGCAGGAGCCCGTCCTGGACGTCGTGGGCGACGTCCTCGCCCTCGAAGACCCCGACGACGACGGTGTCCGCGCTGGTCTCGCGGGGAGCCTGGGTGGTGGCGGTGACGCGCATCGCGCGAGTGTAGGAATCGGCATCGGCGGCCCGCCGCGGGGGGCTGCGAGCCCACGCCCGGGCGGCGGCTCAGTGCCGGTGGCGCTGCGGCACGCGCACCGCGACGGTCCGGGTGACCACCGCGCCGTCGAGCCGCACCAGCCGCACCGCCACCCGCAGCGCGCCGCGCCCGCGCCGCGGGCGCCGCAGCCGGCAGACGACCGCGCGGCCCGCGACCGCGCGCACGCGGCACCGCGACACCGCGCGCCCGCGCCGGCGCAGCGTGACCCGCAGCGCGCCCGACCGCCGGGCAGGACGGAGACGGCGACGTGGCGGCCGGCGCGCTCGGCCCGCACCCGGACGATCGAGCGGCACTGGGATCCCGACACCGAACGTGAGCGCGTCGGGCACCGGGGCGGAGGGCGCTCAGTGCCGGTGGGCGTGAGCGCGGGCGGCGGCCTTCCGCCGCGGCCGCGGCACCGTCACCGACGCCCGCCGGACGAGCGGGCGGCCCGAGGCGCGCGTCAGCGTCGCCACGACCGTCAGCCGCCCGGTACGCCCGCGGACGTGCAGGCGGCAGACGTACAGGCGCTGGGCGCGCACCTGGATCCGGCACCTGCTGATCTGCTTGCGGCCGCGGCGCAGCGCGACCGTCACCCGCCCGCGGTACCGCGTGAGCACCGACGCCGCGATCTGCGACCGGGTGTGCCGGCGGACCGTCAGCTTCAGGGCGGGCGTCGGCCGGACGACCGGGCCGCCGCGGCCGCCGGCGGGCGCAGGCGCGCCCTGGCGGCTCTCGGCGACCGTCTGCGGCGGCCCGCCCGCCGGCGCCGGCGGCGGCAGGACCGGCCGCGGGCGCTGTTCGATGACCTCCTCGGGCGGCTCGGTCGTCGGCGCGGGCTCGGGCGGCGGCTCGGGCAGCACCCGGAAGCGGACCTCGTCGTGCTTGCCGGACGGCAGCGTCGCGCGCACCACGACCTCGCCGCCGGGCGGCGGCTCGTCCGGCGCGACGTACAGGCCGGTGGGGCTGATCGTGCCGCCGCCCGGCGACGGCTCGACGCTCCACGTGACCGTCGCCGGGTCGGCGTTGCGGACCGCCACGCTGAGCTGCGTGCTGCTGCCGGCGACGACGTCGCGCTCGCCGGAGATCGTCACCTGCTCGTAGGCCGCGCCGCCGATGTCGAGCGACACGGTCGCGTGGGGCGGCGAGAGCGGGTAGCGGCTGACGCCGCCGGTGCCGACCGCCTCGCGCGCGACGAACCGCAGCTCGTCGAGCACCGGCTCGGTGAGGTCCGGGTCGGGATAGAAGACGACATCCGGGTCGGAGAACCACTTGCCCGCGACGAGTGGGTTGCCGTCTCCGTCCTCCAGCCGTCCGTGCTCGGGCAGCCGGTCGATGCGCAGCAGCGGCGGCGCGAGCTCCTCGCCGGCCGCCTTGTGCTCGTCGACCGTGAGGCGGATCCCGGTCGGCCCGCGCAGCGGCACGTCGGCCTCCATCGGCCTGGCGACGTAGCCCGACACGACGACGTCGGTCTTCCCCGGCGCGTTCGCGGGGTCGGACTCGACGACCGCGCCGTCCGGGTTGACGTCCGCGCGCAGCACGTACGTGCCGGGCGCGACGTTGGAGACGTCGACCCACTGGAACCACAGCGACCTGTCGTAGACGTCGCGCCAGCCGGCCGACACGCCCATCGGCACGCGCGGGGCGGTCGTGTTCCTGGTCTCGCAGTCCGTCCACGTGTGGCCCTCGATCCCCTCCTCCTCGGGCGGCAGCGGCGGCCAGACGCCGTAGTAGCGGTCGCGCCGGTCGACGGCCAGGTCGTGGTCGGGCGCCCACAGGCTGTCGAGCAGGCAGAAGCCGGTCTTCTGCGCGGGCGCGACCTCCGCCGTCTCGTCCGGCTGCCAGAGCGAGTAGCGCGCGATGCCCTTCAGGTGCCAGTGGGTGTGCCCGTCGGAGGTCTCGTAGAGGATCTCCGCCGGCGACGGCACCTCGCGCCAGGTCCCGTCGCTGCGCCGGATCCGCTGGACGACGGAGCTCATCGCCAGGCTCGCCGGGCCGGTGCCGACCATCTCGAACGGCCCGGCGCCGGAGCGGTTGTGGATGAACCCGTCGAACCGCAGCAGGCGCCGCGGGTCCGTACCGTCGGTCGGGTCGACGTCGAAGTTCTCCTCGATGATCGGCCGCTCGGGCGGGTCCGCGATCAGGTCCGGCGGCCGGTCCGCGGGAGGCGCGGGATCCTCCTGTGCGCGGGCGTCGGAGAGCGCGACCCAGGTGGCGCTCGCCGCGAGAAGCGTGACCAATATCCTGCGGGGCCGCCGGGTCACGAAACGGGAGCATCTCATGAAGACCGTCATCCTTGGAACCGCTCGGACCCCCATCGGCAAGATGGGCGGGGGTCTTTCATCAATCGACGCGACCGAGCTGGGTGGGATCGCGATCCAGGCCGCGCTCGAGCGCGCGAACGTCGAGCCGGAGCAGGTCCAGCACGTCGTGATGGGCCAGGTCCTCCAGGCCGGCCAGGGCCAGATCCCGTCCCGGCAGGCGCAGATCAAGGCCGGGATCCCGAAGGAGGTCTCGTCGGAGACCATCAACAAGGTCTGCGCGTCGGGCGTGCGGGCCGTCGGGCTGCTCGACACCGCGATCCGCGCCGGCGACGTCGAGGTCGCGGTCGGCGGCGGCATGGAGTCGATGTCGAAGGCGCCGTACCTGCTGCCGAACGCCCGCTTCGGCTATCGGATGGGCGACGCGAAGGCGCTCGACGCGATGGTCCACGACGGTCTGACGAACCCGTTCAGCGGCAAGCAGATGTTCGTCGAGGCGACGGAGGTCGCCGAGGAGCTCGAGCTGACCCGGCCGGACCTCGACAAGTGGGCGCTGCGCTCGCACGAGAAGGCGCTCGACGCGATCGACAGCGGCCGGATGAGCGACGAGATCGTCCCGGTCACCGTGACGTCGAAGAAGGGCGAGACGGTGGTCGAGGTCGACGAGGGCCCGCGCCGCGGGTCGACGCTCGAGGCGCTCGCGAAGCTGCCGGGGCTCGTCGGCAAGGACGGCTCGCACACCGCCGGCAACTCGCCGGGCGTCAACGACGGCGCGGGCGCGCTCGTGCTCGCCAGCGACGAGTGGGCGGAGAAGAACGGGCGCGAGCCGCTGGCGGAGATCGTCGGCCAGGCGCAGACCGCGAACGACTTCGCCTACCTGGCGACGACGCCGGCGTCGGCGGCCAAGAAGCTGCTCGACCGCCTCGGCATGAAGCCCGAGGACGTCGACCTGTGGGAGATCAACGAGGCGTTCGCGTCGGTGACGCTGCACTCGATGCGGATGCTCGGCATCGACGAGGACAAGGTCAACGTCAACGGCGGCGCGGTGGCGCTCGGCCATCCGATCGGCGCGTCGGGCGCGCGGATCATCGGCGCCCTCGTGCACGAGCTGCGCCGCCGCGGCGGCGGCTACGGCATGGCGGCGATCTGCTCCGGTGGCGGGCAGGGCGACGCTGTGCTGATCAAGGTGTGACGTCGTCCGAACGTCCGAGCTTGCGAGGACGGCCTGATGTGACGTCGTCCGAACGTCCGAGCTTGCGAGGACGGCCTGATGTGACGTCGTCCGAACGTCCGAGCTTGCGAGGACGGAAGGACGAAACCACAAAATCCGCAGCCTTCTTCGACCTCGACCGGACCCTGATCGCCGGGTCCAGCGCGTTCGAGTTCGGGCGGGCGAGCTACGAGGCGGGACTCCTGTCCCGCCGCCAGCTCGCCCGCGACGCGCTCGCGAACCTCCGGTTCCGCCTGCGCGGCTCGACCGACGAGGCGACCGAGGCGCTGCGCGAGCGCATCTACACGTCGATCGCCGGCCGGCGCGTCGTCGAGCTGCAGCGGCTCATGCCGCGCGTGCTGGCCGGCATCCTGCCGCGGCTGTACCCGCGGATGCTCGACATCGCCTACGAGCACCAGGACGCCGGCCGGCCGGTCTACATCGTCACCGCCGCGTCGCAGGAGATGGCCGAGCTGCTCGCCCACGTGCTCGTGTTCGACGGCGGCATCGGCGCGCGGTCGGAGATCGAGGACGGGCGCTACACCGGCCGGCCCGAGGGGCCGTTCACCTACCGCGAGGGCAAGGCGCAGGCGATCCGCGCGCTGGCCGAGCGCGAGGGCCTGGATCTCGCGGCGTCCTACGCCTACTCGGACTCCGAGTCGGATCTGCCGATGCTGCGCGCCGTCGGCCACCCGGTCGCGGTCAACCCCGACGCCGAGCTGCTGCGCGTCGCACGCCGGGAGGGCTGGGAGATCCTGCGGTTCGAGCGGCTCGGGCGCCGGATGAAGACCGCCGCCGCGGTCGCGGCGATGGCGGCGGTCGGCGGCGTGGGCCGCGAGGTCGCGGCCCGCCGCCGCTGAGCCCGGCTACGCCGCCGCCGGGGCGATGTTGTGGTTGACCCGGAAGACGTTGTCCGGGTCGTACGCGCGCTTGACCTCGCGCAGCCGCGCGAGCGTCGCCGGCGGGTAGGCCTCGGCGAGCCGCTCGGCGCTGTCACCGCCGAGGTAGTTCACGTACACGCCGTTGCCGAGCATCCCCGTCGCCGCGGCGGTCTCCGAGACCCACGCCTCGAGGTCGGGCAGCGGGGCGCCGATCGCCGCCGCCGCGAGCCACAGCGGCTTGTCGCGGTGCGCGAACGCGGTCGCGTCGGCGGGGACGCGCGAGGCGGCGCCGCCGAGGACGCGGAACTGGAAGGACGCCATCGGGAAGTTCGCCGTGCGCAGGCGCGCGATCGCCTCGGCCGCGGCGTCGGCGGTCAGCCCGTCCGCGAACCCCGACCGCACGGCGATCGGCGTCGGCGGCGGGCCGCCCTCCTCGTAGATCTTCCCGTAGGGCATCGGCTCGAGCGCGTCGACGAGCGGCTCGGCGAGCCCGCGCAGCGGCGCGAGGACGCGGTCGGCGTCGGCCGGGTCGCCGGCGAACACCGGCATGATGATCGTGATGAGCTGCCCGTGCACCTCGGGCGGCAGGAACGGCGCGGGCGGCGCGACCATCGCGGCCGCGATCACCGACAGGTCGTCCGGCGCCGCGAGCGCCACGTCGACCAGGCCGGTGAGGACGTCCTCGGTCGCCGGGTGGATGAGCATCCCGCCGACGACGGTGCCGACCTCGTGCAGGCGGAACTGCAGCCGCGTGACGACGCCGAAGTTCCCGCCGCCGCCGCGCAGCGCCCAGAACAGGTCGGGCTCGCGCTCGGCGTCGACGGTGCGGATCTCGCCGTCGGCGGTGACGACCTCCGCGGCGAGCAGCGAGTCGATCGTCAGGCCGTGCCTGCGGACGAGGAAGCCGATCCCGCCACCGAGCGTCAGGCCGGCGAGGCCGACGTCGCCGCTGTCGCCGAAGCCGGTCGCCAGGCCGTGCGCGCCGGCCGCCTCGGTGTACGGGCCGGCGGTCGCGCCGGCCTGCGCCCACGCGGTGCGCGACGCGGGGTCGATGTCGATGGCGCTCATCGCGGACATGTCGATGAGCACGCCCTCGTCGGTCGTGCCGTGGCCGGCGAAGCCGTGGCCCCCGCCGCGGACGGCGACGGGCACGTCGCGCTCGGCGGCCCAGCGGACCGCGGCGGCGACGTCGCTCGCGTCGGTGGGGCGGACGATGAGGTCGGGGCGCTTGTCGAAGGCCCGGTTGAAGACGAGCCGGGCGTCGTCGTAGCCGGGCGCGTCGGGCGCGATCGTGGTCCCGTTGAGGGTGGGTGCGGTGGTCTCTCGTACGTGCATCGCGTCCGACGGTAGGTCCTCAAGGTGACTTGAAGTCAAGGGGAAAGCGGACAGTCCGCGCCCGCTTTGCCCGGCCGGCCGCCCCGATGGTCAGGCGGCTGCCGCCTTCGCGGCGCGGAGCGTGCGGCGCAGCGTCACCGTGCTGCCGCTCGGGCGCTGCGCGATGTCGATCTCGTCCATGAGCGCGCGCATGAGCGGCAGCCCGCGGCCGCGGTCGTCGCTCACCCGGTCGCGCCAGCCGCCGCGGTCGCGGACGGTGACGACGACCTCGGCGTCGCGGCGCTCGAGCGTGACCGTGAACGGCTCGGGCGTCAGCCCGTAGGCGTGCTCGATCGCATTCTGACACGCCTCGTTGACCGCCATCACGACGTCCTGGACCTCGTCGGCCTCGCCGCCGGCCTCCTCGAGCCAGCGCCGCAGGCCCTGGCGGAACGCCGACAGCGCGGCGGGCTCGCCGACGAGTTCCATCTCCACCCGCTCGCCGAGCTCCAGCGCGGCCTGGACGACCAGCAGCGTCACGTCGTCGGTCGAGCCGTCCTGGCCGATCGTCCCGCGCAGCACGCGCTCGCAGAGCTGCTCCGGGGAGACCGGCCCGCCGTCGACGAGCGCGGTCTCCAGGCGCTCGATCCCACGGTCGATGAGCTCGTCGCGCTGCTCGACGACGCCGTCGGTGTAGAGCACGAGCGACGCGCCCGGCTCGAGCGTCGCCGCGCCCTCGGCGTACGTGACGACGTCGAGCGCGCCGAGCGGGACCCCGAGCGGCTCGGTCAGCGAGCGGGCGACGCCCTCCGGGCCGAGCACGTGCGGCGGCGGGTGCCCCGCGTTCGCGAACGCCAGCCGGCCGGTGGCGGGCTCGAGCAGCAGCACGCACGCGGTCGCCATCGAGTCCCACGCGAGGCTCAGCATGAACCGGTTCAGGCGCTCGAGCGCGAGCCCGGGCGTCGAGCCCTCGAGGATGTACGCGCGCACGGCGCTGCGCAGCTGGCCCATCATCGCCGCCGCGTCGACGCCGCGCCCGGCGACGTCGCCGATGACGAGCGCGACGCGCCCGCCCGGCAGCGGGACCGTGTCGTACCAGTCGCCGCCGACCCGCGTGCCCGCGCCGCCCGGCAGGTACCGCGCGGCCATCGCCAGGCCGGGGATCGCCGGCAGCGACTGCGGCAGCAGGCTGCGCTGCAGCTCCTCGGCGATCCGCTGCTGGCGCTCGAGCAGCCGCACGCGCTCGATCGCCAGCGCGGCGCGGTCGGCCGCGAGCTGGAGCAGGTCGACGTCCTCCTCGCTGAACGTGCGCGGGAAGAGCGTGCCGACCTCGAGCGCGCCGAGCGGCCGGTCGCCGGCCAGCAGCGGGACGCCGACCAGCGAGGACACCGACGCGCCGAGCGGGTGGTCGGACAGCTCGTCGTCGGCGTCCGCGTCGGTGACGACGACCGGCCGGCGCTCGCGCATGATCCGCGCCGCCAGCCCGCCCTGGTGGCGCCCGTGCTCGCGCACGTACGCGGCGGCCTCGCCCGCCGCGTGGACGACGACGTGCCCCTCGCTCTCCTCCTCGAGCACGATCGCGGCGCCGTCGACGCCGACGACGTCGGTGATGCGCGCGAGCAGCTCCTGCAGCAGGTCGTCGAGCCCGAGGGGCGCGAGCGCCGCGTCGGTGATCGCGCGGATCGAGCGCTGACGGTCGGCGGCCGCCTCGGCCTCGGCGCGCGCGGCCTGCTCGCGCACGAGCTCCTCCCACGCGCGCTGGGCCCGCCGGCGCTCGCGGACGTCCTGGACCTGGACGAGCAGCGCCCGCAATGCGCCGTCGTCGTCACGCGCGACGCTGAACGCGAGCTGCGCGTCGATCTCCTCGCCCTGGGCGCCGAGCAGCCGCTTCTCGACGTCGTACGTGCCACGTCGTCCGCGCAGCAGCTCGCGCCGCTCGGCCGCGTCGATCCCGACGTCGTCGGGGTGGGTGATCGCGTCGATCGTGCGGCCGAGCAGCACGCCCTCGCGCACGCCGAGGATCTCGCACAGCGCCCGGTTGACCTCCTGGATCGCGCCGTCCTCGTCCAGCCGCGCCATGCCGATCGGCGCGCAGTCGAACGTCGCGCGCAGGAGCTCCTCGGAGCGGTGCACCTGGCGGTTGGCCTCGTACAGCTCGAGGAACACCTGGACCTTCGCGCGCAGCAGCTGCGGGTCGTAGGGCTTGAAGACGTAGTCGACCGCGCCGGTCTCGTACCCGCGGAAGACGTGGTCGCGCTCCTTGGAGATCGCGGTGACGAAGATGATCGGGATCGTCCGCGTCTTGCGGCGGCGCTTGATGTACTCGGCGGTCTCGAACCCGTCGAGCTCGGGCATCTGGACGTCGAGGAGGATGAGCGCGAACTCGTCGTGCAGCAGGCGCCGCAGCGCCTCCTGACCGGAGGTGACGCTGACCAGCCGGCACGGCAGCGGCGCGAGCACGGCCTCGAGCGCGAGCAGGTTCTCCCGCCGGTCGTCGACGAGCAGGACGTTGGGCCGGTCGGATGACGACGTGGCGCTCACGACGCACGCTCCTTCCCGCAGGCGCGCCGGAGCAAGCTCACGATGTCGTCCAGGGCGAGCACGGCGTCGGGCGTGATCCGCGCGAGCGCGGCGCGCGGCATCTCCGGGCGCTCGGCGCTCTCGGGGTCCTGCACGACGGTGAAGCCGCCGCCCCGCTGGATCGCCTCCAGGCCCGCGGCGCCGTCGGTGTTCGACCCGGTCAGCAGCACGCCGAGCACGCGCGGGCCGTACGCGTCGGCGGCCGACTCGAAGAGCACGTCGATCGACGGCCGCGAGAACTGCACCGGTTCGTCGACGCTCAGCTCGGCGCACCCGTCGTCGGTCACGAGCACGTGGTACCCCGGTGGCGCGAGAAGGACCGTCCCCGGTGCGAGCGGCGTCTTGTCCTCGGCGTCGGCGACGCGCAGCGGCGTGTGGCTGTCGAGCAGCCGCGCCAGCAGGTCGTCGTCGGCGCCGGCCTCGCGGTGCTGGACGACGAGGACCGGAACGGGGAAGCCGGCGTCGAGCCCGCCGAGGATCCGCTCGAGCGCCCGCAGGCCGCCCCAGCTCGCCCCGATCACCACGACGTCGAACCGGCTCATCTCAGCGCTTGCGCCGGTAGAGCTTCTCAGCCGCGTCGAGCACCTCGTAGCGGTCCTCGTGGGTGGAGACCACCGACTCCTTGTGGCCGAGGGCGAGCACGCCGAAGCGCGCGAGGCTCTCGAGGAACAGGTCGTGCACGCGCTCCTGGAGCGGGCGGCCGAAGTAGATGAGCACGTTGCGGCAGACGATGAGCTGGAACTCGTTGAACGACGAGTCCTGGGCGAGGTTGTGCTGGGCGAACACCGCGCCGTCGAGCAGCGCGCCGGAGAACACCGCCTCGCCGTCCTCGACGGTGTAGAAGCGCGCGAGGTCGCCGGTCCCTCCGGCGCGCCGGTAGTTCTCGGTGTAGCGCTTCATCTTGTCGAGCGGGAAGCGCCCGGCCCTCGCCCGCGTGAGCACGTCGTCGTTCATGTCGGTCGCGTAGATCCGCGTGCGGTCGAGGAGCCCCTCCTCCTCGAGCGCGATCGCCAGCGAGTAGGTCTCCTCGCCGGTCGAGCAGCCCGCGTTCCACACGCGCAGGTACGGATAGGTGCGCAGGATCGGCACGACCTTCTCGCGCAGCGCCCGGAAGAACCCCGGGTCGCGGAACATCTCGGTGACGTTGATCGACAGGTCGCGCAGCAGCCGCTCCATGACCTGCGGGTCGTGCAGCACGCGCTCCTGCAGCCCCGACAGCGTGCGCACGCGCTCGTCGTGCGCGCGCCGCCACAGCCGCCGCCGCAGCGACGCGCGCGCGTAGCCGCGGAAGTCGTAGCTGTAGCGGCGGTAGACCGCCTCGAGGAGGAGGTCGACCTCGATCCGCTCGGGGTCGTCGTCTAGCGGTACAGCCACACGCGCATGAGGGAGAGGAGCTGCTCGACGTCGACCGGCTTGGTGATGTAGTCCGACGCGCCCGACCGGATCGACTTCTCGCGGTCGCCCTTCATCGCCTTCGCGGTCAGCGCGATGATCGGCAGGCCCTCGAACCGGGGCATCGCGCGGATCGCGCGGGTCGTCTCGTACCCGTCCATCTCGGGCATCATCACGTCCATCAGGACGAGGTCGACGTCGGGGTCCTCCTCGAGCTGCTCGATCGCCTCGCGGCCGTTCTCGGCGAACCGGACGACCATCCCGCGCGCCTCCAGCGCGCTCGTGAGCGCGAACACGTTCCGCACGTCGTCGTCGACGATGAGCACGGTCCGGCCCTGCAGCACCGAGTCGGCCTGGTGCATCGACTCGAGCCGCCGGCGGTCCTCGTCGGGCAGCGTCGACTCGGGCCGGTGCAGGAACAGCGAGGTCTCGGCGAGCAGCCGCTCGGGCGAGCCGGCGTCCTTGACGATGATCGACTCGGCGAACCGCTGCAGGCGCGTCTCCTCGCGACGCGTCAGCGCCTTGCCGGTGTGGATGATCACCGGGGTCTCGCGGTGACGTTCGTCGCCCTTGACCTTCTCGAGCAGCCGGAAGCCGGACGTCGCCTTCCCGCCGAGCTTGAGGTCGAGCACGATGCAGTCGAACCGCCGGCCCTCGAGCTCGGCCTCCGCGTCCTCGCTCGAGGCGACCGCGGTCACGTCGATGCCCTCGCCGCCGACGAGCTCGGCGACCGCCTTGCGCTCGTCGTCGTCGTCCTCGACCACGAGGACGTGGCGGACCGGGCGGTCGATGAACGCGACGAGCTCGGCGAGCGGCTCGTCGAGCTCCTCGCCGGCCTCGACGTACGCCGCCGCGCCGGCGCGCAGCGTCGCCTGGCGGGCCTCGGCCGGGCCGATCGCCAGCACCGGCAGGTGGCGCGTGTGCGGCTCGCCCTTGAGCCGCTCGAGCACGCCGCCGGCCTGCTCGACGTCGACGAGCACCGCATCCGGCCCGTACTCCTGCGCGAGCCCGATCGCCGCGGGGCCGCCGTGCGCGAGCAGCACCTTGAACCCGGCGGCGCGCGCCTTGTCGGTCAGGTCGCTGCGACCGGCGATGAGCAGGACCCGGTCGCCCGCGACGAGGTCGGTCCGGTCGTCGGGCGCGGCGCCGAGCGGCTGCTCGGTCTCGCTCCCGGCGTCCGCGGCCGCCGCGCCGGGCGGGTCGGCCATGAGCGGCTGGGCCGCGATCGGCGGCTCGTCCCCGGCCACCTCGGCCGGCGAGGACGCCGGGGCCGGCGCGGCCTCGGGCGAGGCCTGCGCCTCGGCCTGCGGCGCCGGCCCGGGCTCGTCGCCGGCGACCGGGGAGGCGACCTCGGCCGGCAGCAGCAGCGTGAACGTGCTGCCCTCGCCCGGCGCCGAGCTCACCTCGATCGTGCCGCCGAGCAGCGACGCGATCTCGCGCGAGATGTTCAGCCCCAGGCCGGTCCCGCCGAACCGGCGGCTCGTGCCCGAGTCGGCCTGCTGGAACGCCTCGAAGATCAGCCGCTGCTTGTCCTCGGGGATGCCGATGCCGGTGTCGCGCACGCTGAACGCGACCGCGTACGGCGAGTCCTGTGGCGCGGGCTCGATGCGCAGCTCCACCAGGCCCTCGTCGGTGAACTTGAACGCGTTGGAGAGCAGGTTGCGCAGCACCTGCTGCAGGCGCTGCTCGTCGGTGACGATCGACTGCGGCGCGTCGGCGGCGAGCGTCGCCTCGAACCGCAGGCCCTTCTCCTCGGCCACCGAGCCGAACGCCCGCTCGACGTAGTCGCGCACGTCGGTCATCGGCAGCGCCTGCGGGTGGATCTCCATCTTGCCCGCCTCGACCTTCGAGAGATCGAGGATGTCGGAGATCAGGGCGAGCAGGTCGCTGCCGGCCTGGTGGATCGTGCGCGCGAACTCGATCTGCTTGTCGGTGAGGTTGCGCTCGGGGTTGTCGGCGAGCAGCTTGGAGAGGATCAGCAGCGAGTTCAGCGGCGTGCGCAGCTCGTGCGACATGTTCGCCAGGAACTCGCTCTTGTACTTCGAGGTGATCGCGAGCTCCCGGGCCTGCTCCTCGAGCGACTGGCGGGCCAGCTCGATCTCGCGGTTCTGCAGCTCGATGTCGCGGTTCTGCTGGCTGAGCAGCGCCGCCTTCTCCTGCAGCTCCTCGTTCGTCTGGCGCAGCTCCTCCTGCTGGGTCTGCAGCAGCTCCTCGGACGCCTTGAGCGACTGCGCCTGCTCCTCGAGCTCGGCGTTGGAGCGGCGCAGCTCCTCCTGCTGGGCCTGCAGCTCCTCCGAGCGCTCCTGCAGCTCGCGCGTGAGCTCCTGCGACTGGACGAGGAGCTGCTCGGTGCGCTGGTTGGCGATGATCGCGTTGAGCACGACGCCGAGCGTCTCGGAGAGCTGCTCGAGGAATGTCTTGTCGACGTCGGTGAACTGCCCGAAGCGGGCGAGCTCGATGACCGCCATGACCTGGTCCTCGAACAGGACCGGCAGCACGACGATGTTGTCGGGCGGCCCCTCCCCGAGGCCCGAGGTGATCCGGATGTAGTCCTCGGGCGCCTGGCGGACGACGATCGGCTTGGCCTCGAGGGCGGCCTGTCCGACGAGGCCCTCGCCGATCTTGAAGCGGTTGGAGACGTGCTTGCGCTCCTTGTAGCCGTACGAGGCGATGAGCCGCAGCTCGGGCTCCTCCGCGTCGCCGTCGACCTCGTTGAGGAAGAACGCGCCGTGCTGGGCCTCGACGAGCGGGGTGACCTCGGACATGATGAGCCGCGAGACCTGGCCGAGGTCGCGCTGGCCCTGCATGAGGCCGGAGATCCGCGCGAGGTTCGAGTTCAGCCAGTCCTGCTGGGCGTTGCGCTCGGTCGTCACCCGCAGGTTGACGATCATCTGGTTGACGATGTCCTTCAGCTCGGCGACCTCGCCGCGGGCGTCGACGGTGATCTGCCGCGTCAGGTCGCCCTGGGTCACGGCGGCCGAGACGTCCTTGATCGCCCGCACCTGGGTCGTGAGGTTGCCGGCGAGGAGGTTCACCGACTCGGTGAGCGCCTTCCACGTGCCGGACACGCCCTCGACCTCGGCCTGGCCGCCGAGCTTGCCCTCGGTGCCGACCTCCCGCGCGACGCGGGTGACCTCGTCGGCGAACGCCGAGAGCTGGTCGACCATGCGGTTGATCGTGTCCGCGAGCGCGGCGACCTCGCCGCGCGCCTCGACCGTGACCTTCTCGGTCAGCCGGCCGTCGGCGACCGCCTTGGTCACCGCGGCGATCGACCGCACCTGGTCGGTGAGGTTCGACGCCATGCCGTTGACGGACTCGGTGAGGTCGCGCCAGGTACCCGACACGCCCTTGACGTCGGCCTGGCCGCCGAGGACGCCCTCCGTGCCGACCTCGCGCGCGACCCTGGTCACCTCGGCGGCGAACGAGGAGAGCTGGTCGACCATGCGGTTGATCGTGTCGGCGAGCGCCGCGACCTCGCCGCGGGCCTCGACCGTGACCTTCTGGGTCAGGTCGCCGTCGGCGACCGCGGTCGTGACCTGCGCGATCTGGCGGACCTGGTCGGTGAGGTTGGACGCCATGCCGTTCACCGACTCGGTGAGCGCCTTCCAGGTGCCGGACACGCCCTCGACCTCGGCCTGGCCACCGAGCTTGCCCTCGGTGCCGACCTCGCGCGCCACCCGGGTGACCTCGCCGGCGAACGAGCGCAGCCGGTCGACCATCGTGTTCAGCGTGTCGGCGAGCGCGGCGACCTCGCCGCGGGCCTCGACGGTGACCTTCTGGGTCAGGTCGCCGTCGGCGACGGCGGTGGTGACGTTGGCGATCTGGCGGACCTGGTCGGTGAGGTTCGATGCCATGCCGTTGACGGACTCGGTGAGGTCGCGCCAGGTGCCGGACACGCCCTTGACGTCGGCCTGGCCGCCGAGCTTGCCGTCGGTGCCGACCTCGCGCGCGACGCGCGTGACCTCGGCGGCGAACGAGCTGAGCTGGTCGACCATGCGGTTGATCGTGTCGGCGAGCGCGGCGACCTCGCCGCGGGCCTCGACGGTGACCTTCTGGGTCAGGTCGCCGTCGGCGACGGCGGTGGTGACGTTGGCGATCTGGCGGACCTGGTCGGTGAGGTTCGACGCCATCCCGTTGACCGACTCGGTGAGGTCGCGCCACGTCCCGCTCACCCCCTCGACCTCGGCCTGGCCGCCGAGCTTGCCCTCGGTGCCGACCTCGCGCGCGACGCGCGTGACCTCGTCGGCGAACGAGCTGAGCTGGTCGACCATCGTGTTCATCGTCCGCTTGAGCTCGGCGATCTCGCCCTTGGCGTCGACGGTGATCTTCTGGGTCAGGTCGCCGTTCGCGACGGCGGTCGTGACCTGGGCGATGTTGCGGACCTGGTTGGTCAGGTTCGTCGCCATCCCGTTCACCGAGTCGGTGAGGTCGCGCCACGTGCCGGCGGCGCCCGGCACGTCGGCCTGCCCGCCGAGCTTGCCCTCCGTGCCGACGTCGCGCGCGACGGTCGTCACCTGCTCGGCGAACGTCCGCAGCGTCTCGACCATCGCGTTGATCGTGTCTGCCAGCGCGGCGACCTCGCCGCGGGCGTCGACCGTGACCTTCTGGGTCAGGTCGCCGTTGGCGACCGCGGTCGTGACCTGCGCGATCTGGCGGACCTGGTCGGTGAGGTTCGACGCCATCGAGTTCACCGAGTCGGTGAGGTCGCGCCACGTGCCGGCGGCGCCCGGCACGTCGGCCTGGCCGCCGAGCACCCCCTCGCTGCCGACCTCCCGCGCCACGCCGGTCACCTGCTCGGCGAACGTCGAGAGCGTCTCGACCATCGAGTTGATCGTGTCGGCGAGCGCGGCGACCTCGCCGCGGGCCTCGACGGTGACCTTCTGGGTCAGGTCGCCGTTGGCGACCGCGGTGGTGACGTTGGCGATCTGGCGGACCTGGTCGGTCAGGTTGCTCGCCATGCCGTTGACGGACTCGGTGAGGTCGCGCCAGGTGCCGGACACGCCCTTGACGTCGGCCTGCCCGCCGAGGACGCCCTCGGTGCCGACCTCGCGCGCGACGCGCGTGACCTCGTCGGCGAACGAGCTGAGCTGGTCGACCATCGTGTTGATCGTGTCCTTGAGCTCGGCGATCTCGCCCTTGGCGTCGACGGTGATCTTCTGGGTGAGGTCGCCGTTCGCGACGGCGGTCGTGACGTGCGCGATGTTGCGGACCTGCGCGGTGAGGTTCGTGGCCATCCCGTTCACCGAGTCGGTGAGGTCCTTCCACGTGCCGGACACGCCCTTGACGTCGGCCTGGCCGCCGAGCTTGCCCTCGGTGCCGACCTCGCGCGCGACGCGCGTGACCTCGTCGGCGAACGAGCTGAGCTGGTCGACCATCGTGTTGACGGTCGTGCCGATGCGGGCGAACTCGCCCTTGACGGGCTGGCCCTCGATCGTGAGCGCCATCTTCCGGTTCAGGTCCCCGCGCGCGACCGCCTCCATCACGAGCGCGACCTCGGTGGACGGCCGGATGAGGTCGTCGATGAGGGTGTTGACCGCCTCGATCGAGTCGGCCCACGAGCCCTCGACGGCGCCGAGCGAGGCGCGCTCGGTCATGCGCCCCTCGCGCCCGACGACGCGCCCGACCCGGGACAGCTCCCGCGACAGCGCCGCGTTGCGTTCCTGCAGCGCGTTGAACGCGCGCTGGAGGTCTCCCACCACGTCGGTCCGGCGCGCGCGCAGCTTGACCGTGAAGTCGCCCTCGAGCGCCTTCTGCATCGCGGAGAGCAGGTCCTCCAGAGCGCGCTCGTCGACCTTGCCGTTCCCAGAGCCGGCAGGTGCGTCCGCCGGCTTGCGCTTCGTAGCGCTCGCGCGCGTGGTTGCCACGTGTCCTCCTGCTGCCTCGTCCGCCCTCGGGTTGCCGCGGAGGCTACCCGTGCGGCGGGCGGGGCGATCAACTGGTGAAACGCGTCACCCAGAGCCTCCAGTTGCTGAGGACGACGTTCGCGTTGCAGCCCGAGATGCGGCGCACCTGGAGGCGCACCTGCCGCGCGGTGGCGACGGCCGGCGGCGCGAACTGCGCGCGCTCGACCGGGAGCGGCACGACGAAGTCGATGCCGAGCGAGCCGTCCAGCCCGCCGTGGGTGATCGCGGCGCCCGTCGTGTCGGGGTCGTTGGTGCCGCCGTTGCCGGCCACCGACTGGGCGTTCGGCAGGTCGGGCGAGATCTCGGTGCCGGCCTCGTCGGTGATGCGGACCTCGATCGCGTGGCCGTTCTGGTTGCAGCCCGCGGGCCACGTCACCTGCATGTAGCCGCGCACCTCGTCGAGCGCGCCGGGCGGCTGGGTCCAGCTCAGCAGCGTGGTGGTCGCGCCGAACGACGTCGACGTCGCGGTGGCGCTCGCGCCGCCGATGCGCGAGGCGACGATCGCGGCGCCGGCCGGGCCCTGCTCGCCGCGCGCGCCCGCCTGCCCGCTCGCGGCGGTGGTGGTGCGCGGCAGGACGCCGCGCTTGAAGTCCCGCGCGAGCAGGGTGCCGTCCTTGATCTTGTCCGACGTCACGGCGCCGCGCTTGAGGTGCTTGGTGGCGATGCTGTTGCGCGCCAACGCGTAGCTCGTCCCGCCGAGCGCGACGAAGAGCGCGATCAGCGCGATGACGGTGGCGGGCGACGGGAGGCGGCTGCGGAGAGGTTCCATCGGCGGATCGTCCGTCCCGCCGGACCGGATGTCAGTGCCACATCGGTCTCAACTTCCACCCGTAAGATCCGACCATGCCGAACGCGCGCAAGCTCATCGCCGCCGTCACCATCGCCGCCGCTGCCGGAGCAGCCGCGGTCCCGGCGCTCGCCGCCACGAGGACCGTCCGGGTCGACGACAACGTCTTCAAGCCGGCGTCGCTCAGCGTCAAGCGCGGCGACACCGTGCGCTTCCGGTGGGTGGGCGAGGCGCCGCACAACGTCGCGCGCAAGAGCGGGCCGAGCTTCCGCCGGATCGGCAACCGGCGCTCGGGAACGGTGTCGCGCAAGCTGACGCGCCGCGGGACCTACCGGCTGGTCTGCACGATCCATCCGGGCATGGAGATGCGGATCCGCGTCCGCTGACGCCGACGCGGCCAACCCGCTTTCGTACTATCTTCCGCGCTCGCGCGACGGGGTTCTGCACCTCGCCGCGAGCGCTGTATGTCTGCTCCTACGTCCGCAAAGAAGATCCGCGTCGTCGTGGCCAAGCCCGGCCTCGACGGCCATGATCGCGGCGCGAAGATCATCGCCCGGGCCCTGCGCGACGCCGGCATGGAGGTCATCTACACCGGCCTGCACCAGACGCCCGAGCAGATCGTCGAGACCGTCCTGCAGGAGGATGCCGACGCGGTCGGCCTGTCCATCCTCAGCGGGGCACACATGACGCTGGTGCCGCGCGTCGTCGAACTGCTCGGCGAGCAGGGCGCCGGCGACGTCGTCGTCACCGTCGGCGGGACGATCCCCGCCGACGACATCCCGGAGCTGAAGAAGCTCGGGGTGGCGGAGGTGTTCACGCCCGGGTCACCCACCCGGGAGATCGTGGACTTCATTCGCGGCGCCGTCACCGACTGACTCGTCAGTCAACGGACTGGCTAGTATCCCGAACGCACGTTTGCCCAGAGGAGGCTCCAAGTGAAGATCTGCGTCCTGGTGAAGGAGGTGCCGGACGCCGCCGTCGACAAGCGGATTGACCCGCAGACGGGGCGACTGGACCGGTCCGGGGAGAAGAACCTCAACCCATACGACACGCACGCCATCGAGGCGGCGATGCAGCTCAAGGAGGGCGGCAGCGTCCAGGTCGACGAGATCGTGGCGGTGACGATGGGCCCGGAGAGCGCGACCCGCGCCCTGCACAAGGCCGTCTCGCTCGGCGCCGACCGCTCGATCCAGCTCACCGACGACGTGCTCGCCGGCTCGGACGTGCAGGCGACCGGCTACGCGCTCGCCCAGGTGCTCCGCCGCGAGAACCCCGACCTCGTCCTCCTCGGCCAGCAGTCCGACGACGGCGAGTGCTACACGATCGGCGCGATCGTCGCCGACAACCTCCAGATGCCCTCGCTCACGCAGGTCATCAAGATGGACGTCGCCGACGGCGGCCTCCGCTGCGAGCGCCAGGCGGAGTACGGCTACGACACCGTCCAGGTCGAGCTGCCCGCCGTCATCTCGGTCGGCGACGCGATCAACGAGCCGCGCTACCCGTCGCTCAAGGCGATCATGGGCGCGAAGAAGAAGCCGCTCGAGAAGCTGACCGCCGCCGACGCGGAGATCGATCCTTCGCGCGTCGGCATCGAGGGCTCGCAGGTCCAGTGCGGCGAGTTCCACGACCCGCCCGCGAAGGCCGCCGGCACGATCATCGAGGACGAGGACACGAACGAGACGGTCGAGAAGATCATCGCCTGGCTCGACGAGAGGAAGCTCATCTGATGCCCGGAATCTTGGTCTACGCGCTCCACTACCAGGGGGCGTTCAACAAGAACTCGCTCGGCGCCGTCACGCAGGCCGGCAAGCTCGCCGCCCAGCTCGGCACCGAGGCCCACGCGCTCGTGCTCGGCGGTGACGACCTCACCGACGACCTCTGCGCGCAGCTCGGCGGCTACGGCGTCTCGAAGGTCTTCCGCGTCCGCGGCGAGGAGGGCCTCGCCCAGCCGGTCGTCGACGCGATGGCGAAGGTCATGAACGACCACGGCCACGACTACGCGCTGTTCGGCGGCGGCCTCCTCGGCTTCGAGATCGGCGCCGGCCTCGCCGCGCGGCTCAACGCCGGCGTGACGATGGAGGTCACGAACGTCGTGGTCGAGGACGGCAAGCTCGTCGCCGAGCGCCCGATCCTCGGCGACTCGTCGATCTCGCGCTCGCGCTATAAGAGCCGCGGCATCATCATCGGCCGCCTCAACGCGTTCGAGGCCGAGCAGACCGGCGGCACCGCCACCGTCGAGGACGTCCAGGTCGAGTTCTCGCCCTGGTCGAACAAGGCGAAGATGATCCAGCGCGGCGAGCAGCGCGGCGCGGACGTCGACATCGAGGGCGCCGACATCCTCGTCGCCGGCGGCCGCGGCCTCGGCAAGGCCGAGGGCTTCCAGATGCTCGAGGAGCTCGCCTCCGCCTTCGGCGGCAACAGCGCCGTCGCCGCCACCCGCGCGGTGGTCGACGCCGGCTGGTACCCGTACGCCGCGCAGATCGGCCAGACCGGCAAGACGGTCGCGCCGAAGCTCTACCTGGCCGCGGGCATCTCCGGCGCGATCCAGCACAAGGTCGGCATGCAGTCCTCGGAGAACATCGTGGCGATCAACAAGGACGCGAACGCCCCGATCTTCGAGTTCTCCGACCTCGGCATCGTGGGCGACCTGAACAAGATCGTCCCGAAGCTCATCGAGGCCGTGAAGGCGAAGAAGGGCGGCTGATCGGGATGGCCTCGAACGGCCGTGCGGCGGTGCCGGCGGCATACCCGCCGCCGGTCGACTCGCCGAACGAGTTCATCAAGCGGGGCCTGGACCCCGAGGACGAGATCATCGAGGTCGGTGTCGCCATCGTCGGCGGCGGCACCGCCGGTCTCGCCACCGCGAACCGGCTCCTGCAGCTTCTCTCCGAGGACCCCGACCTCATAGAGCGCCTCGGCGAGGTGCCGGTCGCCGTCATCGAGAAGGCGAAGGTCTGCGGCGGGCACAACCTGTCGGGCGCGGTCATGCGCCCGGGCCCGCTGCAGGAGCTGTTCCCCGACATGACGCGGGAGGACTGGCGCAAGGAGGGCTTCGCCTTCGGCGAGGTCACCAAGGAGGCCGTCTACCTGACGCCGACGTCGAAGATGTCGCTGCGGATCCCGACCCCGCCGCCGTTCAAGAACCACGGCAACGAGGTCGTGTCGGTCTCCGCGCTCGCGCGGTTCCAGCAGCAGAAGGCCGAGGAGGGCGGCGCGTACGTCCTCACCGAGACCGCCGCGACGAAGCTCATCGTCGAGGACGGCCGCGTCGTCGGCGTCCGCTCGGGCGACAAGGGCCGCGGCAAGGACGGCGAGCCGCTGTCGAACTTCGAGCCGGGCACCGACATCAAGGCGCAGGCCGTCGTGCTCGCCGAGGGCTGCTGGGGCCACCTCACCGGTGCCGCGATCCGCGAGTTCGACCTCGCCAAGGACCGCGAGCCGCAGGTGTGGGAGCTCGGCGTCAAGGAGATCTGGAAGGTCCCCAAGCCGCTCGACCGCGTCATCCACACGATGGGTCCGTGGCCGCTGTCGCTCAACCCGAAGTACGGGCAGGTCGGCGGCACGTGGATCTATCCGATGAAGAACGAGAAGACCGGGGAGGACCTGGTCTCGATCGGCTTCGTCGTCGAGCTCGACTACAAGGACGCCACGACGTCGGCGCACGACCTGCTCCAGACGTTCAAGATGCACCCGCTCGTCCGCAAGATCCTCGAGGGCGGCGAGCGCGTCGGCTGGGGCGCGAAGGCGCTGCCGGGCGGCGGCTACTGGTCGATGCCCAAGCTCACGATGCCGGGCGCGCTGCTCGTCGGCGACGCCGCGGGCATGGTCGACACGATCGCCCTGAAGGGCGTGCACCACTGCATCAAGTCGGGCATGATCGCCGCGGAGACGATCTACGAGGCGCTCAAGCGCGGCGAGACCCGCTTCGACGCCTACGAGGAGCGGATCGACGAGTCGAGCGTCGGCCAGGAGCTCTGGGAGGTCCGCAACCAGCGCCAGCCGATGCAGAAGGGCATGCTGGCTGCCGGGCCGATCGTCGGGATGATGAACCTGACGAAGGGCCGCTTCCCCGCGGGGCGCTGGTCGTGGCACCGCAACGACAGCATCCCGATGTTCATCGGGAAGACGAAGAAGAAGTACCCGAAGCCCGACAACAAGTACACGTTCGACAAGCTGTCGTCGGTCTTCATCTCGGGCAACCAGACCCGCGACGACGCGCCGAACCACATCCGGGTGCAGAAGCGCGTCCCGCGGCAGGTCGCCGAGACGTGGGTGTGGATGTGTCCCGCCGGCGTCTACGAGATCCCCGAGGACGCGCCGGAGACCGGTGACGTCGACGTGATCGTCAACTACACGAACTGCGTGCAGTGCGGGGCGATCACGGCCAAGGGCGGGCGGCTGACGACGCCCGAGGGCGGGGACGGCCCGCTCTACCAGCTCACCTGAGCCTCGTCTGCGAGCGGCGCGCCCGGCCCGGCCGGGCGCGCCGCCCGGGCGGCCCGCCGGCGCCTGCGCCGGCGCGCCCGACCGCAACAAAACGGGCCGCCGGATGTTCTCGTTCGCGTACATGCGACGCCTGCTGCCCCTCCTCTGCGCCGCACTCGCCGCGGCCGTCATCGCATCCCCCGCAGCCGCCCGCCCGGACGACCGCGTCCCGCTGCGCGCGTCGCTCGCCGCCTGCCAGACCGGGCCGAGCGAGGACGAGCGCTTCGCGATCTTCACCGCGTCGATGCCGGCCTACCGCGGGACGCGGCGGATGGCGATGCGGTTCGAGCTGCTCATGCGGCCCGACGGCCGCCGGCGCTGGGAGCTCGTCCGCCGTCTCGGCCCGTGGATCCGGTCGGCGCCGAACAAGGAGAACCTCGTCTGGGCCAAGCGCGTCGAGCGCCTCCACCAGGGCGTCGAGTACCGCGTGCAGGTGCGCTTCCGCTGGTACCAGGTCGGCACGGCGAGGCGGCCCGACCGCGTGCGGCGCTCGCCGATCTGCGTGCAGCCCGACCAGCGTCCCGACCTGCGCCTCGACGGGGTCCGCGCCGACCGCCTCTCGGACGGGAGCTGGCGCTACACGATCACGGTCGTCAACGCCGGGCGGACGAGCGCCGGCCGGTTCGACGTCGCACTGCGCACCCGGGAGGGAACCGCCGACCGGCGGACCGTGCCGACGCTGCCGGCGGGTGAGCGCGCGACGCTCGAGCTGTCCGGCCCGCCGTGCTCGGACGAGCCGGTCGTCGTGCTCGACGCCGGCTTCGACGTCGACGAGTCCAGCGAGCGCAACAACCGGTCCAGGGCCGGATGTGGCGCTGGTGCCGGCGGCTAGACTGGATCCGATGAAGACCGGAATTCACCCTGAGTACGTCGAGTCCCGCGTGACCTGCACCTGCGGGAACACGTTCGTGACCCGGTCGACGCAGCCCGAGATCCACGTCGAGATCTGCTCGAACTGCCATCCGTTCTACACGGGCCGGCAGAAGCTGGTCGACACCGGCGGACGCGTCGAGCGGTTCAAGCGCCGCGCTGCCAAGCGCCAGGCCAAGTAGCGCGACCTCCCCTACATGAACGAGCAGGCCGCACGTCAGGCCGACGGGACGCTCGTCGCGCAGCGGGACGCCCCGATCGGCGGTCAGGCCGTGCTCGAGGGGGTCATGATGCGGGGCGTCTCCACGTGGGCCGTGGCCGTCCGCAAGCCGGACGACTCGATCGACGTGCAGTCGTTCCCGCTCGTGTCGGTGCTCAAGAAGCACCGCCTGCTGCGCCTGCCCGTGGTGCGCGGCTCGGTCGCGCTGTTCGAGTCGCTCGGCATCGGGTTCAAGGCGCTCGGCATCGCGGCGAACGCGCAGCTCGAGGACGACGAGGAGGAGATCTCCGGCAAGGCGTGGACCGGCACGATCATCGTCGCGCTCGCGCTGTCGATCGGGCTGTTCTTCCTGCTGCCGGCGGTCATCACCAACCTGTCCGGCGCGGGCGACGACAACGGCATCGTCTTCGTCGTCATCGAGAAGGTCATCCGCATCGCGATCTTCCTCGGCTACCTGTGGCTGATCTCGCGGATGAAGGACCTGCAGCGGGTCTTCGAGTACCACGGGGCCGAGCACAAGACGATCTCCTGCTACGAGGCGGGGCTCGACCTGACGCCGGAGAACGCGCAGCGCTTCTCGCGGCTGCACCCGCGGTGCGGGACGAGCTTCCTGCTCATCGTCATGATCGTCGCGATCTTCGTCTTCGCGCCGTTCGGCAAGATGGACTGGCACTGGCTGCTGATCTCGCGCGTCGTCGGGATCCCGCTCGTCGCCGGGCTGGCGTTCGAGGCGATCAAGTGGTTCGGGCGCAACCGCACGCGGCGCTGGGCGCGGATCCTCATGTGGCCGGGGCTGCAGCTCCAGCGGCTCACGACGCGCGAGCCCGATCTCGCGCAGCTCGCGGTCGCGATCGCCGCGCTGCAGGCGGTGCTCGACGTCGAGACGCCCGAGTCGCTCGTCGATGCCGACAAGGTCGGCATCGAGGTCGCCGCGTAGCGCTCCATGGTCGCCGCGGCGGCGCTGTCGGCTGCGCTGGCGCTGGGCGGCGGCGCGGACGAGCCGGCCGGCCACCGGCTGGCGGTCGCGCTCGCCTCGGCCGGGCCGCGGCCTGCCGCGTCCGCGGCCGAGCGGCGCGCGCAGGCGCGCGTGCGGCGCGTGTTCGCGTCGGCGGGCCTGCGCCTCGGCGCCGACACGTTCACGGTGCCCGGGCGCGGCCGGTCGCGCAACGTGATCGGCGTGTGGGACGCGCCGGCGTCGTGCCTCGTGATCGTCATGGCGCACGCCGACACGACGGCGGGGTCCCCGGGCGCGCTCGACAACGCGTCGGGCGTCGGCGTGCTCGCGTCGGTGGCACGCCGGATCCGCGCGGTCCGCCCGCCGTGCGACGTGTGGCTCGTCGCGACCGGGGCGGAGGAGCGGATCTACACGGGCCGCCCCGACCACCTCGGGGCGCTCGCGCTCGTGCGGCGCGTGCGCCGCCTGGGCCGCGCGCGCGACCTGCGCGTCGCGCTGTCGCTCGACGAGGTCGGCCGCGGCCGGCGGATGGTGCTGCGCTCCTCGGCCGACGTCCCGCGCCGCGACGTCGAGCGCGCGGTCATCGGCGCGGCGGCCGGCACCGGCCTCGAGGTCTCGTGGGTGGGGGAGGCGAGCGCGGCGCGCGGCCAGTCCGACCATCGCGAGTTCCAGATGGCGGGGCTGCCGGCGGCGAAGCTCGGCGTCCCGTCGAACCCGTGCCGCCACACGCGGTGCGACCGCGCCTCGCGCCTGACCGTCTCGACGTTCGGCCGCGTGCGACGGCTCGTCGAGAACCTCCTGCGCCGAACATAAAGGGGTCTGACCCCTGTCTTGCGCGCGCAATCAAGGGGTCAGACCCCTTCAGAGGGCCAGCAGCGCGACGCCGGCCGTCGCCGCCGCGATCCCGGCCAGCTGCACCCGGCTCAGCCGCTCCCCGGCGACCGCGCTGAGCGCCGCCGTGACGACGGTCGCCAGCGACGCGAGCACCGCCACGATCGAGAGCTGCCCGCGCGCGGCGGCCTCCGCGTACGCGATCGTGCCGACGAGCAGGAGCAGGCCCGGGACCGACAGCGCCGGCCACGCGCGGACCGGGACGCGGGCGTCGGCGCCGAGGACGACCAGCCCGCCGGCGAGCAGCGCGACGACCGCCACACGCGCGTCGAACAGCGCCCACCACGTGCCGTCGTCGGCCGCCTCGGGCAGCGCGATGAGCAGCGTCGCGAAGCCGACCGCGGCGAGGAGCGACCACACGACGCCGCCCGTCGTCACGACCGCGTGCTCGGAGCCCTGCGACGCCAGCACCGCGCCCGCGATCGCGACGAGGATCCCGCACACCTGCAGCGTGCTCAGCGTGTCGCCGGTCGTCAGCCCGAACACCACCGGCAGCGACGTGCCGAGCGCCCCGGCGACCGCCGAGACGACCGACACCGACATCTCCTGCGCCGCCCGGTAGAAGGCCGCGACGCCGAGGATGTTGCCCGCGCCGGCGAGCAGCCCGACCGCGATCGGGCCGAGCGCGGGGAGCGCCTCGCCGGACACGGCCAGCAGCACCGCGCACGCGACGAGCGCGGCGACCTGGCTCGTGAGCAGCACGGCGCCGAGCGGATGCACGCGCGCGAGACGCGGCCCGAGGAAGTTCGACGTGCCGTACGCCACCGAGGTGCCGAGGCCGAGCACGATCGCGAGCACCGGGCGAGAGTAGGACCGCCGCGCGAGCACCGGCCCGCGGCGCCGATCATCTAGCCTCAGTCCCACAGATGATCGAGCAGCTCGTCGAGCAGATCGAGGCGCGCTTCGCCGAGGCGGAGCGGCAGATGAGCGACCCGGACGTCATCGGCGACCGGGAGCGCTACGCCGCGGCCGGCCGCACGTACCGCCAGCTCGAGCCCGCCGCGAAACTCGCGGAGGAGTGGCGGCGCACGCGCAGCGACATCGAGGGCGCGCAGGAGCTGCTCGCCGAGGGCGACGACCCCGAGCTGCGCGAGGAGCTCGCCGCCTCGCGCAAGCGCCTCGAGGAGCTCGAGGACGAGATCCGCCTCGCGATGGTCGAGCGCGACCCCAACGACGACAAGAACGTCATCGTCGAGATCCAGGGGGGCGCCGGCGGCGAGGAGGCCGACCTGTGGGCCGGCGACGTGTTCCGGATGCTCACGAAGTACGCCGAGCGCCGCGGCTTCAAGGCCGAGCCGCTCGAGGTCTCGCCCGGCAAGTACACGCTCGAGATCAAGGGCGACGGGGCGTACTCGGTGTTCAAGTACGAGGGCGGCACCCACCGCGTCCAGCGCATCCCCGTGACCGAGTCGCAGGGCCGCATCCACACGTCGACCGCGACCGTCGCGGTGCTCCCGGAGGCCGAGGAGGTCGACGTGCAGATCGACCCGAACGACCTGCAGATCGACGTGTACCGCTCCTCGGGCCCGGGCGGCCAGTCGGTGAACACGACCGACTCGGCGGTGCGGATCACGCACAAGCCGACCGGCATCGTCGTCTCGATGCAGGACGAGAAGTCGCAGCTCCAGAACCGCGAGCGCGCGATGAAGGTCCTCCGCGCGCGGCTCTACGAGCAGGCGCTCGCCGAGCAGCAGGCCGCGCTCAGCGCCGACCGCCGCTCCCAGGTCGGGACCGGCGAGCGCGCCGAGAAGATCCGCACGTACAACTACGGCGAGCGGCGCGTCACCGACCATCGCATCAAGCTCACCCAGCACAACCTCGAGCAGGTCCTCGAGGGGGACCTCGAGGCCTTCACGAACGCGCTGCAGGCCGACGAGAAGCGGCGCAAGCTCGAGGCGCAGGCCGCGGCGGCCTGACCCGTGACGCCCGGCCCGTTCGCCGGCACGACCGCGCGTGAGGCGCTCGACTCCGCGCTCGTCGCGCTGCGCGCCGCCGGCGTCGACACCCCCGAGCTCGACGCCGAAGTGCTGCTCGCCCACGCGCTCGGCGTCGACCGCACGCGGCTGTACGTCGACCCGGACCTCGAGATCACCGGCCCGGCGATCCGCACGTTCCAGGAGCTCGTCCGCCGCCGCGCGGTCGAGCGCGAGCCGGTCGCCTACCTCGTCGGCCGCCGCGGCTTCCGCCACATCGAGCTCGCCGTCGACCGCCGCGTGCTCATCCCGCGGCCGGAGACCGAGCTGCTCGTCGAGGCCGGCCTCGAGCTGCCCCGCGGCGCGCGGGTCGCCGACGTCGGCACCGGCAGCGGCGCGGTCGCGCTGGCGCTGAAGCACGAGCGGCCCGACCTCGACGTCACGGCGACCGACGTGAGCGCGGGCGCGCTCGACGTGGCGCGCGCGAATGCCGAGCGGCTCGGCCTCGGCGTCACGTTCGTGCAGGCCGACCTGTTCGACGGGACGTTCGACGCGGTGCTCTCCAACCCGCCCTACGTCGCCGCCTCCGAGCCGCTGGCGCCGGAGATCGACCGCCACGAGCCGCACACGGCGCTCTACGCCGGCGAGGACGGCCTGGACGTCGTCCGCCGGCTCGTCGCCCGCTGCGCCGAGCGCGGCGTCGGCGTCGTCGCGCTCGAGATCGGCTCGACGCAGGGCGCGCAGGTCACGGCCCTGCTGCGCGACGCCGGGTACGGCGCGGTCGAGGTCCGCCGCGACCTCGCCGGTCACGACCGGGTGGTGGTGGCGCGCCGGTGACGCTCTCCGCGAACGACGCCGAGACGTTCGAGCGCTGCATCGCGGTCGGCGGGGTCGCGCTCTTCCCGGCCGACACGGTCTACGGGCTGGCGTGCGACCCCGACATGGACGACGCCGTGGAGCGCCTGTACCGGCTGAAGGGCCGGCGCCCGGACAAGCCGGCGGCGGTCATGTTCTTCGCCCTCGACCTCGCGCTCGCCGCGCTCCCCGAGCTGGGCGACCACACGCGCGCGGCGCTGGAGGCGCTGCTGCCGGGCGCGGTGACGCTGGTGGTGCCCAACCCCGAGCGCCGCTTCCCGCTCGCCTGCGGCCCGGACCCGGAGACGCTCGGCGTCCGCGTCCCGTCGCTGGCCCCCGAGATGCACGCCCTGCACGCGGTCCGCTGGCCGGTGCTGCAGTCGAGCGCGAACCTCGCCGGCGGCCCGGACCCGCGCCGGATCGCCGACGTCCCCGCGTCGATCCGCGACGGCGTCGACCTCGTCCTCGACGGCGGGACGCTGCCCGGGACGCCCTCGACGGTCGTCGACCTGCGCGGGTTCGAGGAGCAGCGCCGCTGGCGGATCCTGCGTGAGGGCGCGGTGCCCGCCGAGACCGTGGCGGACACCCTTCAGGGGCTTTGACGCCCCGGATTGCCGCCCGCGGGACCCGCTGCGAGCGCCGCCCGGGAGGAGTATGGTCGCGTCCGATGTCCCCTCCGCTCGAGGTCACCGAGCAGGAGCCCCGGACCGGCGCCGTCCACGTCATGCTCTCCGGCGAGCTGGATCTGGCGAGCGCCTACGCCTTCGACCGCCGGATGCTCGGGGTGGAGGCCCGGCAGCCGGAGGTCGTCGTCCTCGACCTGCGCGGGGTGACGATGCTCGACTCGGCCGGGCTCGCGCGGCTGATCTCGGCGCAGCGGCGCGCGCGCCGCGGCGGGTGGCGGCTCGTGATCGTCCGCGGCGGCAGGGTCGTCCAGCGGGTCCTGCAGACGACCGGGCTCGACGAGATGCTCGAGATGACGAGCGACCCCGGCGCGTACCTGCGGGAGGGCCGGCCTGCCCGCTGACGCGCTGGTCGCGCGCGCCGACGAGCGCACCGGCCACCTGCTGCACGCGTACGGCTACGGGCTCGCCGGGGCGGTCCGCGCGACCGGCGCCTCGCGCCTGGTCCCCGCGGCGCTCTCGGTGCCGGCCGCGCTCGCCGCGGCGCGCCTGGACTGGCACGTCCCCGCCCGGCGCGAGCAGGCCCGCGCCTGGGCGCGGGTCGTCGGCGCCGGCGTCACCGGCGGCGAGGAGGCGGCCGTCGACCGGCTCGCCCGCGCGTACCTGGCCGAGCGGCGGGCCCGGCAGGAGCTCTACTGGCGCCCGGACGTGCTGCGCCGCGCCGCGGTCGACGGCATCGAGCACGTCGAGCGCGGCCTGGCCGCCGGCCGCGGCGTGATCGTCACGCACCCGCACGCCGGGCCGCTGACCGCGGCCATGCACGCGCTCGCCGTCCGGTTCGGCCGCGTGTACATCGTGCGCCGTGCCACCCACCACGCCGCCGCGGTCCGCGGGCGCGAGGGCCTGTGGATGCGCACGCAGCGGGTGTTCCTCGAGGCGTCCGGCGTGCGGCTCGTGACCCGCGGCGGCGCGTTCGACCGGTTCGCCGCGCTGCTGTCGCGCAACGTCGTCCTGTTCCTGGCGTGGGACAACCCGGGCGAGGCCCGCGTCCGCTTCCTGGGCCGCGCGATCCCGGTGCGCCGCGGCCTGGACGCGCTCGCCGCCGCGACCGGCGCCGCCGTCGTCCCCGCGCTCAACCTCCGCGCCGGCCACCGCGCGCGGGTCCGGCTGTGGCCGGCGATCGACGCCTCGGACGGCGCGCCGGTCGCCGAGCGGGTCGCCGCCGTGACCGAGCCGGCGGTCCGCGAGCGCCTCGCCGAGCTCGACGACACGATTGCGCTCTGGTGGGCGCGGTAGCCTGTCGGCACGTCGTCGCGACTGGCGCCTTGGGTGGAAGCGACCACCGGGAAGCGACGGCGGCATCACGCCGCGCGCCTGGGCATCCCGTTCCGGGACCGAGACCCTTTCGGAGGACCGTCATGACCGACCTGCCCCAGGACTTCTTCAACCGCCCGCTCAGCGACGTGGATCCGGACATCGCCCAGGTGCTGGAGGACGAGCTGCGGCGCCAGCAGCGGACGCTCGAGATGATCGCCTCGGAGAACTTCGTCCCGCAGGCCATCCTCGAGACGCAGGGCAGCGTGCTCACCAACAAGTACGCCGAGGGCTATCCGGGCCGCCGCTACTACGGCGGCTGCGAGCACGTCGACGTCGCCGAGCAGCTCGCGATCGACCGCGCCAAGGCGCTGTTCGGGGCCGAGCACGTCAACGTCCAGCCGCACGCGGGCGCGCAGGCCAACGCGGCGGTCTACCACGCGCTGCTGCAGCCGGGCGAGACGATCATGGGCCTCGCGCTGCCGCACGGCGGCCATCTCAGCCACGGCATGAAGATCAACGTGTCGGGCCGCCTGTACGACATCGCGCCCTACCACGTGCGCGAGTCCGACAGCCGCATCGACATGGACGAGGTCGAGCGGATCGCGCACGAGCGCCGCCCGAAGCTCATCCTCGCCGGCTGGTCGGCGTACCCGCGCCATCTGGACTTCGAGCGCTTCCGCGCGATCGCCGACGACGTCGGCGCGCTGCTCATGGTCGACATGGCGCACTTCGCCGGCCTCGTCGCCGCGGGCCTGCACCCGAACCCGGTGCCGTACGCCGACGTCGTCACGACGACCGTGCACAAGACGCTCGGCGGCGCGCGCGGCGGGATGATCCTCTGCAAGGAGGAGTACGCGAAGAAGATCGACTCCGCGGTGTTCCCCGGCCAGCAGGGCGGCCCCCTCATGCACGTCATCGCCGGCAAGGCGGTCGCGATGAAGATCGCCGCCAGCGAGGCGTTCCGCGAGCGCCAGCAGCGCACGATCGACGGCGCGAAGGCGGTCGCCGAGGCGCTGCTCGGCGCGGGCAACGGGGTGAACGTGCTCACCGGCGGGACCGACGTGCACCTCGTGCTCGTCGACCTGCGCGAGTCCGAGCTGGACGGCAAGCAGGCCGAGGACCGCCTGCACGACATCGGCATCACCGTCAACCGCAACGCGGTCCCGTTCGACCCGCGCCCGCCGGCGGTCTCCAGCGGTTTGCGCGTCGGGACGTCGGCGCTGGCCACCCGCGGCCTGGCCACCGGCGACTTCGAGGAGATCGGCGCGATCATCGCCACCGCGCTCGGGCCCGAGTTCGAGGCGCGCAAGGGCGAGCTGGCCGAGCGGGTCACCGCGATCGCCGACCGCTTCCCGCTCTACGCGGACCTCGGCTCGGCGCACGCGCTGACGTAGGGCTCAGCGGGCGCCGGCGGCGGCGCGCAGCACCGCCTCCATCCGCTCGACCTGCCGGTCGACGGCGTGCTCGGCCGCCGCGGCGCGCGCCGCGGCGTTCGGCACGGGCAGGGCGGCGGCGCGCTCGAGCCCGGCGCGGATCGCCTCGACGTCGAGCGGGTCGACGAGCGCGCCGGCCTCGGGCGTGACGAACTCGGGCGGCCCGCCGACGTTCGTCGCGACGACCGGCCGCTCGCCGGCCATCGCCTCGAGCAGGACCTGGCCGAGCGGCTCGTCCACGCTCGGCAGGCACACGACGTCGGCGGCCGTCATGTACTCGGCCACGACCTCCTGCGGGACGCGCCCGACGAGGCGCACGCCGGGCCGGCCCTCGACCGCGCCCCGAAGCGGGCCGTCGCCGACGAGGACGAGCGTGCCGCGGCCGAGCCGCGCGAACGCGTCGGCCAGGCGGACGACGTTCTTGCGCTCGATGAGGCTGCCGGCGAACACGAACACCGGCGAGGCCGCGTCGGCGAGGCCGAGCTTCGCGCGCGCCGCGTCTCGGTCGCCGCCGCGGAAGCGCTCGAGGTCGACGCCGCAGTCGATGACCTCGCTGCGGCGCGGCGCGAAGGGGAGCTGCGCGCGCAGGTACGCGGAGTTGAAGATCGTCGTGTGCGCGCGGCGGACGGCGAACGCGGTGCCGGCGCGGACCGCGCGGCTCGCCACCGCGTTGCGCACGTCCTGGCCGTGGGCCATGAGCACGAGCGGGGTGCGGCGCGGCAGCGACGCGAGCGCCGCGGCGAGGCCGGCGGGGAGGAGGAAGTGGGCGAAGATCACGTCCGGGCGCCGGGTCAGCGCCAGGCGCACCGCGTCGCGCAGCAGCCGCGCGTCGCCGGCCCGCCCGGCGCCGCGGCGGTCGACGACCGCGCGGTCGATCGTGTGGCCGCGCGCCTCGAGCCCCTCGGCGAGGCGGGCGACGAACACCCCGTAGTCGGGGTCGGCCGGGCCCGGCCAGAACTGCGAGACGAGAAGGATCCTCACGGCGTCGTCGGGGCGGGCTCGGCGGCGAGCGCCTCGAGCCACAGCCGCCGGCGCTCGTCCGGCCCCGCGGCCCGCTCGACCTCGGCGACGACCGCGGCGGCAGATGCGGCCGGCGCGTCGCCGCGGATCTGCGCGCAGCCCTGGTAGAGCTCCTCGCCGAGCTCCTCGCCCGGCCCGACGAGGACCTCGTCCATCGTCTCGCCCGGGCGGACGCCGGCGATGTGCAGGTCCGGCTCGCCGCCGGCGGCCAGGCGCCAGATGCGCCCGGCGACCTCGCCGATCGCCAGCTCCACCGGCTCGTGCGCGGTGACGAGCCGCGCGCCGCCCTCGGCCGCCAGGCAGCCGTGCGCGACGAGCGAGGCGGCGTGCGCCATCGTGATCCAGTACCGCTCCATCGCCGGGTCGGTCAGCGTCAGCGGCACGCCCGCGCGCGCCTGGCGCAGCCACAGCTCGGTCGCGCTGCCCGCGCTGCCGAGCACGTTGACGAGCCGCACCGCGGCGCGGCCGCCGCCGGCGCGCTCGGCGGCCAGCGCGGTCAGCGTCTCCATCATCCGCTTGGTCCGCCCGTAGAGGTTCGCCGCGCGCGCCGCCTTGTCGGTCGACGCGACGACGACCGTCCGCGCGCCGGTCTCCTCCGCGGCACGCAGCACGTTCCACGAGCCGTCGAGGTTCGTCGCGGCGAACTCGACCGGGTAGCGCTCGGCCCAGTCCACGTGCTTGTAGGCGGCGAGGTGGAAGACGAGGTCGGCCCGCGCGCGGCGCGCCTCGGCGTCCAGGCGCGCCCGGTCGCGGATGTCGCACAGCACGTGCTCGAAGACCGCGAGCCGCAGCGCGCCCTTCTGGTGGCGGTCGGCGGTCAGCGCCGCCTCGTGGCTGTCGAGGACCGTGATGAGCTCCGGCCGGAACGCCGCGAGCAGGTTCGTCAGCGCGCGGCCGATCGAGCCGGCGCCGCCGGTCACGAGCACGCGCGCGCCCGCGAGCCGGTCGGCGAGCGCGAGGACGTCCGGGACCGGGTCGCGGCGGCCGATGACGCCCTGCCAGTCCAGGCCTTCGGGCGGCAGCCGGCGGGGCGGCGGGCGCCAGCGCTCGGCGGGCAGGCGCAGCGCGCGCTCGACGTGCCGGTAGCCGTCCTTCATGTGCGGCGAGATCCGGTGGTCGGGCTCGTTGATCTCGGCGACGACGTACGGGACGAGCTGGCCGAGCCGCGCGACGACCGGGTCGAGGTCCAGCTCGCCCTCGCGGTCGTCGTAGTCCAGGCCCTCGCCGAGGATCCCCGACGCGTTGGAGACGTGGGCGACGTAGGTGTGGGGGCCGAGCTCCTCGACGTAGCGCTCGAGCTCGAGCCCCTCGTCGCCGGCCAGCCCGAACAGCGTCGGGTAGGCGGCCGCGAACGAGCGGAACAGCGCCGCGTGGGAGGTGTCGAGCGTGAACCCCAGCTCGGGGACGCGCTCGCGCCAGCGGAGCATGTCGCGCCAGTGGCCGCCGACCGGCGTGAAGAACGCGCCGCCCGTCCGCATCCGCAGGACCGGCGGGACGTTCTCGATGAGCGGCTTGACGCCGTGCTCCAGGCACGTCTGCGCGTAGCAGCGGAAGAACTCGGTGACGGCGTCCTCGTCGACCGGCGCGCCGGCCCGGAACTCGCCGGGCGTCTGCGGGATGTAGAGGTGGATCGTCAGGACGGGCGAGCCGATCGCCGCCGCGAACCGCGCGCTGCGCTCGATGCAGGCGCGGGCCTCGTCGTCGAGCCGGTCGACGCGCACGTGGGCGCCGCTCGGCCACGACACCGGCGCCTCGGCGAGCAGCGTCACGTCGCGCCCGGCGGTGGCGTCGAGGACGGCCGCGATCGCCCGGTCGGTCGCCGCGTCGTCGGCCACGTGGGGCGGCAGCAGCGCGAGCTCCATGCCCGCCCACGACCCGCCCTCGAGGCGCTCGGCGACCTGATCAGGCTCCGGCGCGGCCTTGAGCAGCGGGATGGGAGCGGAGCCAGTCGACATATGCGGCGACCGCCTCGGAGAGCGGTCGTGCGGGGCATGCTAGCCGTGGGACATGCGGGTCCAGCGCGTAGCTGTCGTCCTCGCCCGGCGGCAGCGTGCCGCCGGGCGTCTCGATCGGAACGCCGGTGCCGGCGGCGGCGACGGTCAGCTCGGCCGCCTCGATGAGCGGCGTCGCCACGCCCGACCCGGCGTACAGCAGCGACGGCCACTCGCCGCCGGCGACGAGCGTCTCGAGGCCGGCGACCAGGTCGTCGACGTAGAGGAAGTCGCGCGTGCGGCGCGGGTTGCCGGGGATCGTGATCGGCTCGCCGTCGAGCGCGCGGGCGGCGAACGCGGCGATCGCGCCGGTCGCGCCCTCCCAGCGCACCTGGCCGGGGCCGAAGACGCTCGTCATCCGCAGCGCGGTGGCGCGCGCCTCGTGGACGCGGCAGGCCTCCTCGCCCAGGTACTTGGAGATCGCGTACGGGTCCGGCGCGGTCTCCGCGCGGGCCGAGCTGGGGTAGACGAGGCCGGCGCCGTGCTCGGCGCAGCCCTCGAGGAGGTTGAGCGTCGTCCCGGCGTTCTCGCGCACGGCGCGGGCGGGGTCGGCGCGCGCGCCAGCCGGGTCGGGCACGCCGGCGAAGTGCAGGACGGCGTCGCGGCCGGCGAGCAGGTCGCGCGCGGCCGGGTCGCCGGCGTCCATCTCGACGAGCCCCTCGAGGCCCTCGGACGCGGCGCGCCGGCGGTGGCCGGGGCGGGCGAGCGGCAGCACGTCGTGGCCGCGCTCGCGCAGCAGGACGGTCGCGCGCCAGCCGAGGTAGCCGGTCGCGCCGGTGACGAGCAGCCTCACGCGCCCACCCGCCCGGCGCGCAGGTAGTCGGCGACGCGGTGCTCGTACCGGTACGGCGAGCGGACCGTCCACGTCGCGCCGCCGAGCGGCTCGCGGCCCTCGGCGAGCGCGGCGACGTCGGCGACGGTGATCGTCTCCGCCGCGACGTTCGCGATCTCGTCGTGCGCCTCGAGGAAGATCCGCGCTGCGTCGTCGACGTGCACGACGCTGATCGTCGCGCGGCCGCCCGCGTCGACGGGGAGCGGCTCGCCGGCGGCGGCCAGGCGGCGGAACTTGTCGACGACGGTCTGCGACTCGGGGCGCTCGTGCTCGACGGGGCTCGGGCCGTAGACGATGCCCAGCCGCAGGATCGACAGCGGGAACCCGTGCCGGTCGGCCTCCATCTGCAGGAGCAGCTCGGAGTAGATCTTCGTGATGTGGGCGAGGTCGCCCTGGCGCCCGTACGGGTGGCCGGCGTCGACCTCGCCGGACGGGGAGGGGCCGTAGACGTTCATCGAGCTGGCGAACACGAGCGGCGGGCCGCCCGCGGCGGCGACGGCCTCGGCGACGTGACGGGTGCCGACGAGGTTCGTCTGCTCGGTGTAGCCGGGGTCCTCGAACGAGAGCGGCCGGCTCGCCTGCGAGGCGAGGAACAGCACCTTCGACGGCCGGTCGGCGAGGAGCGCGTCGAGGTCCGGGCGCGAGCGGATGTCGGCGGTGACGACCCGCGCGCCGCGGGGCTCGAGCACGCTGACCTGGGTGCGCTCGGTGGCGTACCAGTTGTCGGCCAGGACCACGTCCTGCCCCGCGTCGAGCGCCCGCGCGGCGATCGCGGCGCCGAGGTAGCCGGCGCCGAGGATGAGGATGCTGCCCGGCATCAGGGCGGGGAGCCTACGACCACCGGCCCCGGACGGTGACGTTCGCGGCCTGACCGAGCCGCCCGGCGCGTGAGCGATACTGCTCGCCCATGTCCTTCTGGGACACCCTCGAAGAGCTCGCCGGCGAAGGCGCGGTCGTCTGGGGCCTGGTCAGCGCGCTCCTGATCGTCGTGCTCCTCACGCCGCTCGTCGCCCGCGTCGCGATCCGGCTCGGCGCGTTCGACGTGCCCGACAAGGACCGCCCGCGCGTGCACAAGAAGCCGATCCCGCGGATCGGCGGCCTGGCGATCGCGGCCGGCATCCTCGTGCCGGCGCTGATCTTCCTGGACATCGACGGGCCGCTGGAGGGGATCATCGTCGGCATCCCGGTCGTCGCGGCGATCGGCCTGTACGACGACGTGCGCGGCCTGTCGGCCAGCCGCAAGATGCTGCTCGTCCTCGCGGCGGCGTGCATCCCGGTCATCGGCTACGACATGCACTTCGGCCGGATCGGGCTGCCGTTCGTGTCGTTCGACGTCGAGCCGTGGCTCGGCATCCCGCTGACGCTCCTGTGGATCGCGGTCGTCGCGAACCTCGTGAACCTCATCGACGGGATGGACGCGCTGGCGGCGGGCATCGTCGCGATCGCGGCGGCGTCGTTCGCCGTGCTGGCGATGTCGTTCGGCCGCGTGCAGGCGGCGGCGCTGGCGGCGATCGTCTGCGGCGCGACGCTCGGGTTCCTGCGCCACAACTACCACCCGGCGAAGATCTTCATGGGCGACACGGGGGCGCTGACGCTCGGCTTCGTCCTCGGCGCGCTGGCGGTCGAGGGCGTCCTGAAGACGCCGGCGACGATCGCGCTCGCCGCGCCGCTGCTCATCATGGCCGTGCCGATCCTCGACACGTCGTTCGTGGTCGCCAAGCGGCTGAAGTACAAGCGGCGGCCGTGGGCGCCGGACCAGAACCACTTCTACCACCGGTTCCTGCGCATCGGCCTGTCGCAGCGCAAGACCGCCGCGTACCTGCACGTGTGGGCGGCGGTGCTCGCGGGCTACGCGATGCTGCTGCGCTTCGTGCCGCCGCGCCCGCTGGGCGTCTGGGACACCGGCAACGCGATCATCTGCGGCGTCGCGGGCCTGTTCGTCCTCGCGGGCTCGGTCTACATGGTCTACGAGCTCGAGATCCTCAAGGCCCGCCACTTCCAGGTCCTCGGCCTGCGCCGCTCCCCGCCGTCGGAGGAGGAGCCCGAGGAGGCGGTCGAGGAGCTCATGCACGCCGGGCGCGACTGAGCGGTCCGTTCTTCGCCGGCTTGCGGCGGGTGGTCTGCGGGCGGTCGGGGAGCGCCGGGGCGGTCAGACGTCGACCCAGCCGCCGAGCGCGAGCCGCAGCAGCCCCGCCGGGTCGCGCGTCCGCTCGGGCCGCCCCGCGCCCTCGCGCTTGGCGACCTCGATCGCCTCGACGTCCGCGTCGGGCCCGAGCAGGCGCAGGCGCCCGGAGCGGACGAGGTGCTCGTCGACCCCGCCGAGCCGGCCCTCGAACATCGACCACACCGGCGTGCCCAGCGCGGCCGCCTCGCGGTTCATCGAGCCGCCGGCGCTGACGAGCACGTCGGCGTACGCGACGAGCGACCGCGCCTCGACCGCGCGCGGGGGCACGATGACGTGCGAGAGCCCGAGCGCGAGCACGTCGGCGGTCTGCTCGGCGTTGCGCGTCAGCACGACGGTCTGGATCCCGCGCGCGTCGAAGCTCTGCAGCAGCCGCGCGAGCAGCGGCGTCTCGGACCCGCCGAGGTACAGCGCGTACGACGGCGCCGTCCGGACGACCGCGAAGGGACGGTCGAGGTCGACGCCCAGCGACTCCGGCACCGACCGGTCGGGGGAGAAGCCGTACAGCACGTACTCCTCCTTCAGCCCCGGGTAGCGGACGAGCTTGCGCCCGACCGCCCCGAACCGGCGCAGCCGCGACGGCGGGATCGACTCCGGCACGAGGACCCGGTTCGCCAGCGGGCAGTTCACGGTGTGCTGGGCGATCGCGTACTCGTAGTCGAACATCGTCGTGTTCGGGATCCCGAGCAGCCGCGACGCGACCGGTAGGTCGGTCGAGCCGTGCGCGAGCGCCGCGTCGAACGCCCCGAAGCGGCGGCCGAACGCGATCATCCGCCGGGCCCGCGCCGCCATCGCCCGCGCCTTGCCGATCCGCGACACCCCGCCGTGCTCGCCGAACGCCGTGTACGGGCGGCCCCAGTCGTCGAGCAGCTCGATCGTCTGCGACAGCGGCCGCGCGGTGAGCACGACCTCGTGGCCGGCGCGCTCGAGCAGCTCGACGAGGGGCCGCAGCACGACCACGTGCGCCGTGTTCGTCAGGTCCACCCAGACCCGTGCCATTCAGGCGCCGTACACCGACCGGGTGAAGATGTCGCTGAGCGCGGCGACGAGGTCGTCGACCGACGGGGCGTCGTCGTTGACGCGCTGCTCGTAGAACGCGCGCTCGACCATCCACACGAGCGCGAACGCGATCGCGCCCGCCGGGCCCGGCTTCGCGCGGCCGGCGGCCTGCTCGCTCTCGATCCGCTCGCGCGTGGCGTCGACGAACCGCCCGACGAGCCCGCGCCAATACGTCGCGACCTGCTCGTCGTAGGTCGACACCTCGACGACGGCGCGCAGCAGCGCGCCGTGCTCGTCGTAGATACCGGCGATCCGGCGCAGCGCGTCCGGGAGGTCGGCCTCGCCGCTCCACCACGAGTCGGCGGCGGCCATGAGCTCGGCGTTGACCTCGCTCGTCAGGCGGACGAGCAGCTCGCGCTTGTCGCGGAAGTAGAAGTAGAAGGCCGTCCGCGAGATGCCCGCGCGGGTGGCGATCTTCTCGATGTTCAGCTCCGCGTAGGTCGCGCCCGCGCGCAGCAGGTCCTCGGTCGCCTGCAGCACCGCGGCCTCGATCGCCGCGCGCTTGTCGCTCTGCCGTCCAAGGGAAGCCAAGGGACAGACAATAGCCTTGACACCCTGTCAGACAGGTTGTTGACTCGACCGATGGCCACACTGCTCGAACTCACGCAGCAGGGCGACGTCGGGACGATCACCGACGACTCCAAGCTCAGCCGGATCAAGCTCCTGGACCCCCAGCAGCTCTACGAGCTGTGGGAGCGCCAGCAGTGGAGCGCGCACGCGATCGACCTCGAGCGCGACAAGGCCGACTGGTCCGAGCGCGTCACCCAGGCCGAGAAGGACCAGCTCGCCTACAACCTCAGCGCGTTCTTCATCGGGGAGGAGCGCGTCGCGACGCAGTTCAGCGGGCTCGTCCGCTCCTACGAGAGCCAGGCCGAGGAGGCGTTCCTCACCACCCAGCAGGTCGACGAGGCGCGCCACGCCCAGTTCTTCAACCGCTTCTACGACCAGGTCCTGCAGCGGGACGGCACGTTCGAGAGCCGGCTCGAGCAGGCGCGCGCCGACGTCAACCAGGCGTTCATCGACCTGTTCGACGGCCACCTCGTGCAGTCCCAGGAGCGCCTGCTCGACGACCCGTCCGACCTCGAGGCGAAGGTCGACTTCGTCGTCCTCTACCACATGGTCATCGAGGGGACGCTCGCGCTCACCGGCCAGAACTTCATGCAGACCTACCTCGAGCGCAAGGGCTTCCTGCCGGGGCTGCTCGAGGGCTACCAGCGCATCTCCCAGGACGAGCACCGCCACGTCGCCTACGGCACCTGGTTCCTCAAGGACAAGTGCCAGGACCCGGGCATCCGCCGCCGCGTCCAGGCCCGCCTGATGGAGCTCATACCGCTCGCGACCGGCGTGCTCGTGCCGCCCGGCGTCGACGACCCGGGCGACTACGAGATCCTCGGCTTCCACAGCTCCGAGACGCACACGTTCGCGTTCACCGCGCTGTCGCGCCGCCTGAAGGTCATCGGCGTGCCGCTCGGCGACCAGGCGGCCGAGACGGAGGATCCGGTCCCCGCGTGAGCTACCGTGACGGGCCGTGCACGTCGGACGTCTCGACGAGGCACGGCCCTTCGTCACGCTCGACGGATCGACGATCCGCGAGGTCGCCGGGGCCGCCTCGCTGCCATCACAGAACCAGTCGCTCGCGGAGGCGACCGTCCCGGTCGGCGCCGAGACGCAGGCGCACTACCACCGCACGTCCGAGGAGCTGTACTTCTTCACCGCCGGCTCCGGGCGCATCCGGGTCGGCGACGAGGAGCGCGAGATCCGCGCCGGCGACTGCGTCGTGCTGCCGCCGGGGACCGAGCACAAGCTGTGGAACACCGGCACGGAGCCGCTGAAGCTCCTGTGCTGCTGCGCTCCCCCGTACTCGCACGACGACACGGTGATCACCGAGTGAGGCGCGCGGCGACGCTCCTGCTCGTCGCGGTCGCCGCGCTCGCGGCGCCGGCGAGCGCCGAGGCGGTCGTGATCGGCATCGCCGACCAGAAGCCGGACATGTTCGCCGACAAGCGCTTCGGGCAGCTCGGGATCCGCCACGCCCGCCTGACCGTCGCCTGGGACGCGCTGCGCTACGACTGGCAGCGTCGCGAGCTCGACGCCTGGATGACCGCCGCGCGCAAGGCGGACGTGAGGCCGCTGCTGTCGTTCGGGCCGTCGCGCGAGCACCGCCGCGTGCTGCCCAAGCCCGAGGAGCTCAAGTGGGAGTTCCGCCAGTTCCGCAAGCGCTACCCGTGGGCGAAGACCTGGGCGACGTGGAACGAGGCCAACCACTGCGGGATGCTCCTCTGTCACCGCGAGAAGCTCGCCGCCGCCTACTACCGCAAGCTGCGCCAGGAGTGCCGGTCGTGCACGATCCTCGCGGTCGAGCTGCTCGACATGCCGAACATGCTCGGCTGGGTGCGGAAGTTCCGCCGCCACGCGAAGGTCGAGCCGAAGTGGTGGGGCCTGCACAACTACGTCGAGGCGAACCGCTTCCGCACCACGAGCCTGAAGAAGCTGCTGCGCCGCGTGAAGGGCGACGTGTGGCTGACCGAGGTCGGCGGGATCGTCAAGCGCCGGACGAAGAAGCGCTACACGGTCAAGCGCATCCCGGAGTCCGAGGCGCACGCGCTCCGCGTCACCCGGTACATCTTCCGCGAGGTGGTCCCGCTCAGCCGGCGGATCACGCGGGTGTACCTGTACCACTGGAACTCGTCGACGACCCGCGACTCGTGGGACTCGGCGCTCATCGGCGCGGACGGGCGGCGGCGCAGGGCGTTCGAGGTCGTCCGGTCCGAGCTGCGGCGCGAGAAGATCCGGCGGCTGCGCGCCGAGCGCCGCCGTGAGGCGCGCGAGGCCGCCCGCAGCAGCCGGTGAGGCTCGCGATCGTCTCCGACACGCACCTGCCGCGCGGCGGCCGCACGCTGCCCGAGCGTTGCGTCGCCGAGCTGCGCGCCGCCGACATCATCCTCCACGCCGGCGACATCGCGACCGTGGAGGTGCTCGAGGAGCTCGAGGCGCTCGGCCCGCCGGTCCACGCGGTGCTGGGCAACGTGGACGAGCCGGCCCTCGCCGCGCGCGGCGTTCCCGCCGAGCGCATCGTCGAGGCCGGCGGGGCGCGGATCGCGATGCTCCACGACGCGGGGCCGGCGGCCGGACGGCTCGAGCGGCTCCGCGCGCGCTTTCCCGGCGCGGACGCGGTCGTCTTCGGCCACTCGCACATCCCGCTCCACGAACGCAGCGGGGACTTCCAGATCTTCAACCCGGGGTCGCCGACCGACCGCCGGCGCCGGCCGCACCACACGATGGGCGTCGCCCGCGTCGAGGCCGGCCGGGTGACCTTCGAGCATCTCATCCTCGGCTGAGGACTACAGTCGGGCCCTCGTGCCGACCGATGCACACGCCGACGCCCTGCTCGGGACGCTGTTCGACCACGCACCGGTCGGGCTGGGGTTCTGGGACCTGGAGCGCCGCTACCGGCGCGTGAACAACGCGCTCGCGGCGATGAACGGGATCGCGCCCGCCGACCACGTCGGTCGCACGCCGTCCGAGCTGCTCGGCCAGACCGGGATGGAGATCGAGGGCATCCTCGGCGAGGTCATCGCCGACCCGGTCGCGCGCGTGGACATCGACGTCGAGGGCCAGACGCCCGCGCTGCCCGGCCAGCACCGGCACTGGCGCGCGAGCTTCTACCCGGTCCCCGGCGACCACGGCGGGATCAGCGGCATCGGCGCGGTCGTCGTCGAGGTCACCGGGGAGCGCGAGGCGCGGCGCGTGCACCAGACCACCACCGCGCTGCTCGACGCGGTCTTCGCGGCAGCCCCGTACGGGATGGCGTTCTGGGACCTGGACTTCCGCTACCGCCGGGTGAACGGCGCGATGGCCGAGCTGAACGGCGTCTCGGCGGCCGACCACCTCGGCCGCCGGCCGTCGCACATCCTCGCCCACGTCGGCGAGACCGTCGAGGAGATCCTCGCCGAGGTCGTCGCGCGCGACGAGCCGGTGCTCGACCGCGAGTTCGAGGCGACGTTCGCCCGACGGGCGCCGGCAGATCCGGCACAAGACGCTGTTCCCGGTGCGCGACGAGAAGGGCGTGCTCGTCGGCGTCGCGGGGGTCGTGCGCGACGTCACCGAGCAGCAGCGCGCCGAGGCCGAGCGCGACCGGCTGCTGAAGGAGGCGCTGACCGCGCGGGCCGCGGCGGAGGCCGCGCGCGTGCGGGCCGAGACCGCGCGGGCCGAGGCCGACGCGGCGAGGCGGCGCACCGACTTCCTGGCGCGCGCGGGCGAGCGCCTCGCGGTGCTCACGCGCGACTACGGGCGCACGCTGCAGGAGGTCGCCTGGGTCGCGGTGCCCGAGATGGCCGACTGGTGCACGTTCACGCTGCTCGGCCGCCGCGGCGCGCCCGAGATCGTCGCGGTCGCCTCCGCCGATCCCGACCGTGAGCGGATCGCGATGCGGATCGCCGACCGCTGGGCGCCGCGCCCGGGCGACCCCGTCGGCGCCGGTCACGTCCTGCAGACCGGCGAGCCGCAGCTCCTGCAGACCGTCACCGACGACGACCTGCGGGCGGTCGCCCACGACGACGAGCACCTCGAGCTGCTCCGCGCCGCCGGGCTGCGGAGCGCGCTCATCGTGCCGATGAAGGTCCGCGGGCGGACGATCGGCGCGCTGAGCCTCGGCCTGACCGGCGAGCGCGAGTACGAGGAGGACGACGTCGGCCTGGCGCGCTCGCTCGCCGTCCGCGCGGCGCTGGCGGTCGAGAACGCGCGCCTGTACACCGAGCGCTCGCACATCGCCCAGACGCTCCAGCGCTCGCTGCTGCCGCCCGCGCTGCCGGAGGTCCCGGGGCTGGAGCTCGCGGCGCGCTACCGGGCGGCCGGCGACCAGAACGAGGTCGGCGGCGACTTCTACGACGTGTTCCGCGGGGCGGAGGACGGCGTGTGGACGATCCTCATCGGCGACGTGTCGGGCAAGGGCGCCGAGGCGGCGGCGCTGACGTCGCTGACGCGGCACACGCTGCGCGCCGCGTCGCTGCGCACCGGCGACCCGATCGAGAGCCTGAAGCTCCTGAACGAGGCGCTGTGGTCGCAGAGCGACGCCGAGGGGCGCTTCTGCACCGTGCTCTACGCCCAGGTCCGGCCCGACGCGCACGGGGCGGAGGTGCTGCTCGCCACCGGCGGGCACCAGCCGCCGGTGCTGCTGCGCGCCGGCGGGCGGGTCGAGCGCCTGCAGCTCCGGGGCGCGATCGTCGGCGGCCTGCGCGACCCGGCGTTCGGCGAGCGGTGCGTGCACCTCGAGCACGGCGACACGCTCGTGCTCTTCACCGACGGGGTCGTCGAGCTGCGGCGCCGCGACGCGTCGGGCATGGACATCGGCGACCGTGCGCTCGAGGAGGTCGTGGCCGAGCACCGCGGCGCGTCGCCGCGGGAGATCGTCGAGGCGGTCGAGCGGCGCGCCGTCGAGCTGCAGGGCGGCGAGCCGCGCGACGACATCGCGCTGATCGCGATCCGGCCCTGTCCCTAGGCCGGCCGGCCGCATCCGGCATCCGGTCCGTGGCCGCAGGCGGGTTCGTGCTCGTCGGCGTCGAGCCGGCGGATCGTGAGCGGCCCCTGCGGGGCGAGCGCGTGGTCGACCTGCAGCGTCGTGTGCCTGATCCCGAACCGCTCGCGGAGCAGCGCCTGCAGCTCGCGCCGGTAGGCGTGGCAGTCCTCGTTCGGCGGCACGACGACGTGCGCGGCGACCGCGGGGAACCCGGTCGTCACCTCCCACACGTGCAGGTCGTGGACCTCGACGACGTCCCGGTGGGACGCGAGCGCCATGCCGATCTTCTCGGGGTCGATGCCCTGCGGCGAGGCCTCGAGCAGCACGCGCGCCGAGTCGCGCAGGAGCCGCCAGCCCGAGGCGACCATGAGCGCGGCGACGACGAGCGCGGCGACGCCGTCGATCTCGCCGACCCCGGTCGCGAGGATCAGCGCGCCGGAGATCATCGCGGCGATCGAGCCGTACAAATCGGCGAGCACGTGCGCCCGCGCCCCTTCGATGTTCAGGCTGCGCCGTTCGGCCCGCGACAGCGCCCACGCCGACGCGACGTTCGCGACCGCGCCGGCGGCGCCGACGACGATGACGATCGCGCCCTCGACCTCGGGCGGGTCGACGAGCCGCTGCCCGGCCTCCCACGCGATGACGCCGGCGAGCACGAGCAGGAACGCGCCGTTGACCTGCGCCGACAGCACCTCCGCGCGGCCGAGGCCGAACGTGTACGCGCCCTTCGGCGGCCGCGCGGCGAGCCGGGCGGCGACGAGCGCCAGGCCGAGCGCGCCCGCGTCGGTGAGCATGTGCGCGGCGTCGGAGAGCAGCGCGAGCGACGAGGCGACGATGCCCGCGACGACCTCGATCGCCATGAAGCCGATGACGATCGCCAGCGCGAGGGTGAGCCACCGCCGGTCGGCGTCGGAGGAGATCGCGTGGGCGTGACCGTGGTCGTGGCCGCCGTGTCCGTGCCCGTCGTGCGCATGCTCGTGCGCGGCGCTCATCTCCCTCGAACGTACCCCGATCCGGCGCTGCGCGGCCGATGCACGCCGCGTCCGGCGTGCGTTCCGAGTGTCACAAACGTGTTACAAAGTCCGGGCCGCCCGCTATATTCCCTGGCCCCTGGTCCCGGGTTGTCGCAGAGGGACAGGGGGATCCTCACCCATGCCTGTCCTCCGCAACCTCGATCTCGTCCTGCTCGCGCTCGCGCTCGTGGTCTTCCTCGTCGCCGGGCTGCCGGTCATGGGGTGGGTCACGGCGGTGGTCATCTGGGCGCTGTGGCGGGGGATCGGCATGTGGTCCGAACGCCGCGCCGAGGCCGCAGCGACCCCGAAGGAGACGGCCGGATGGGCCGCCGGGTCGATGGTCGGACGCGGATGGCTGCTGGGCCTTATCCTCCTCGGCTCCGGCCTCGCGATGGGGGAGGACGTCGGCCTGTCGGCGGCCGTCCTCGTCTTCATCGTCTTCACGGTCTACTTCACCCTCAAGATCCTCCTGCGGTCCGCCGGCCCGCAGCCTCCCGTCACCACATGACAAAACGTCGCAAGATCCTCCTCATCGCGCTGCTGGCCTGGCTCGGGCCCGCCATCGGCCTGGGCCTCATCTTCGGCTCCGACGGCCGCTCCGACTTCCAGCCGACCGAGGAGTTCCGGCTGAACGACTGGGTCGACCTCGGGCTGCTGAGCATCAACAAGGCCGTCCTGTACCTGCTCCTCGCCGCGGTGCTGACGACCGTCTCGGTGCTCTGGATCGCGAACAAGATGACCCAGCGCCCCAACCGGGTCCAGACCGCGATCGAGACGATCTACCTCTTCATGCGCGACAACATCGCGCGCGGGAACATGGACGACGCGATGGCGCGCAAGTGGTTCCCGTTCGTGGGGACCCTGTTCCTGTTCATCTGGTGGTCGAACATGATCGGCTACCTGCCGCTCCCCACGAACGACGCGCACCCCGTCGACGTCTTCGGCATCGAGCTGCCGGCCTTCGCGCTCTACGCGGCGACCGCGAACATCTCGGTGCCCCTCGTCCTGACCCTCGTCGTGTGGTTCGCCTACCACATCGAGGGCATCCGCGTCCAAGGCCCGGTCAAGTACCTGAAGAGCTGGGTGCCCGCCGGCGTCGAGGGCGCCGCGGCCGTCCCGATCTTCTTCATCGAGGTCATCTCCCACTTCGTCCGGATCATCTCGCTGAGCGTCCGGCTCTTCGCGAACATCCTCGCCGGCCACCTGCTCATCCTCTTCATGGCCGGCGGGCTCGGGGTGATCCTCGGCCTCTCGGCGCTCGGGTGGATCACCATGCCGATCGCCGTCGCGTTCTTCCTCTTCGAGATCGGCCTGATCGCGTCGCTGCAGGCCTTCATCTTCGCCACTCTCACCGCCATCTACCTCGGGGGCGCGACCTCCGAGCACCACTAGGAGTCACAGGAGTCTCATGGACCTTCTCGCGCTGCTTCTTCCGCTGGCCCAGGCCGCTGATCCGACCGACGGCCTCAAGGCCATCGCCCTGGGCGTCGGCGCGGGCCTCGGCACCATCGGCCCGGGCATCGGCGTCGGCTACATCTTCGGCAAGGTCATCGAGTCGGTGACCCGCCAGCCGGAGATGCGTGACGAGATCACCTCGATCCAGTGGCTCGGGTTCGCTCTGACCGAGGCGATCGTCTTCTACGCGTTCATCTTCGGCCTCATCGCGTTCTTCCTCTAGACCGTGAGCCTGCCGACGTACATCCCTGTCCTCGCCGCCGAGTCCGGCGGCGAGGAGGGCGGCTCCTTCCTCGTCGAGCCGGGCCTCGGGCTGATGATCTGGACGCTCATCGCGTTCGGCATCGCCCTGTGGGTCCTGGCCAAGCTCGCGTTCCCGAAGATCGCCGAGAACCTCGACAAGCGCCAGCAGGCCATCGAGGAGTCGATCGAGACCGCGGAGCGGACGAAGAAGGAGGCCGAGGAGCTGCTCGCCGAGTACCGCCAGCGGCTCGCCGAGGCGCGCCAGCAGGCGGAGGAGATCGTCGCGCGCGCCCGCAAGGCCGGCGAGGTCCACGAGCGCGAGTCGCTCGAGGAGGCCCGCCGCCAGCGCGAGGACCTCATGGCCCAGACGCGCCGGGACATCGAGGCCGAGACGCGCCGCGCGATCCAGGAGATCCGCAAGGAGGTCGCCGACCTCACCGTGCTCGCCACCGAGAAGGTGACCCGCAAGACGCTGTCGGCCGAGGACCAGCGCCGCCTCGTCGAGGAGGCCCTGTCCGAGCTGGACTTCGACGCGCTCGCCGGGAACCAGGGAGGGCGCTAGGCCATGGAGGAGATCGCCGAGGTCTACGCCCGCTCGCTGTTCGAGGTCGCCAAGGAGCAGGGCAAGCTCGACACGGTGCGCGAGCAGCTCGGGCAGTTCGCGGACGCGCTCGCCGAGAGCCGCGACATGCAGGTGTTCTTCTTCTCGCCGTACTTCTCCACCGACGAGAAGGTCGAGGGCATCGGCAAGATCGTGGAGGGCGCCGACGAGGCGATCGCCAACTTCCTGGCGCTGCTCGTCGAGAAGCACCGCATGCCGGCCCTGTTCCGCATCCGCCAGCGCTTCGAGGCGCTCTGGCAGGAGGAGAACAAGGTCCTGCCCGTGCAGATCACCTCGGCGGTCGAGCTCGACGAGAGCACCGTCAAGCACATCGGCGACCGCATCGGGGAGCGCACCGGCCGCAAGGTCGAGCTCCGCAGCGACGTCGATCCCGACATCCTCGGTGGCCTCGTCCTCCAGGTCGGGAACAACGTCCTGGACGCCTCCATCCGGAACCGCCTCGAGAACCTCCGCAAGCAGGTCGCCCGCGGGGCGGCATAAGGAGACAAGCCTTCACCATGCAGATCAAGCCCGACGAGATCACCTCCATCCTCAAGAGCCGCATCCAGGGGCTCGACGACCAGTCCGCCGAGCTCACCGAGGTGGGCACCGTCCTGTCGGTCGCCGACGGCATCGCGCGCGTCCACGGCCTGGAGAACTGCGAGTCGTTCGAGATGCTCGAGTTCCCGCACGACGTCACGGGCCTGGCGCTGAACCTCGAGTCCGACAACGTCGGCGTCGTGCTCTTCGGCGAGTGGGACAAGATCGTCGAGGGCGACACGGTCAAGCGCACCGGCCGCCTGCTCGAGATCCCGGTCGGCGAGGCCCTCCTCGGGCGCATCGTCGACCCGCTCGGCAACCCGCTCGACGGCAAGGGTGACATCGAGACCACCGAGACCCGCCCGGCCGAGTTCAAGGCGCCCGGCGTCGTCCAGCGCCAGCCGGTCACCGAGCCGCTCCAGACCGGCCTGAAGGCGATCGACTCGATGATCCCGATCGGCCGCGGCCAGCGCGAGCTCATCATCGGCGACCGCCAGACCGGCAAGACGGCGATCGCGATCGACACGATCATCAACAACAAGGACAACGACCTCGTCTCGGTCTACGTCGCGATCGGGCAGCGCATGGCGACCGTCGTCCAGATCGCCGAGACGCTCGCCGAGGCCGGCGCGCTCGACCGGACGATCATCGTCGCCGCGGGCGCCGACGAGGCCGCGCCGATCAAGTTCATGGCGCCGTACGCGGGCGCCGCGATGGCCGAGTACTTCCTCTACAAGGGCGGCCACGCGCTCTGCGTCTACGACGACCTCACCAAGCACGCGTACGCCTACCGGCAGATGTCGCTGCTGCTGCGCCGCCCGCCGGGCCGCGAGGCGTACCCGGGCGACGTCTTCTACCTCCACAGCCGCCTGCTCGAGCGCTCGGTCAAGCTCAGCGACGACCTCGGCGGCGGCTCGATGACCGCGCTGCCGATCATCGAGACGCAGGCGGGCGACGTGTCGGCGTACATCCCGACGAACGTCATCTCGATCACCGACGGGCAGATCTTCCTCGAGCCGAAGCTCTTCTTCTCCGGCGTGCGCCCGGCCATCAACGTGGGCATCTCGGTGTCCCGCGTCGGCGGCAACGCGCAGATCAAGCCGATGAAGAAGGTCGCCGGCCGCCTGAAGCTCGACCTCTCGCAGTACCGCGAGCTGGAGGCGTTCGCGCAGTTCGGCTCGGATCTCGATCCCGACACCCAGCGCACGCTGGCCCGCGGCGAGCGGCTCGTGAAGACGCTCAACCAGGGCGAGCGCCAGCCGTGGCCGGTCGCCGAGCAGGTCGTGGTCATCTACGCCGCGACGAACGGCTACCTGGACCGCGTCGCCGCCGACCGCGTCGAGGAGTTCAACGAGGCGCTCCAGCAGCGCCTGCGCTCGGAGAACGCCGACCTGCTCGAGAAGATCGCCGGCGGCGACTGGGAGGACTCGACCGTCGAGGCCGTCGACAAGGTCGTCAAGGACTTCGCCGACGACTTCGGCTACGACCTCGACGAGGACGGCCAGCCGATCGACAGCGGCGCTCGGGAAGACCGCGCGGCCACGGGCGCCAACGGCGCGTCGGCCGGTGACGCCGAGGGCGACGCCCAGCCCGCGCCGGAGGCGGAGGCGGCCACGGCGTGAGCTCCCAGCGGGACGTCAAGAACCGCATCGGGTCGGTCAAGAACATCGAGAAGATCACCCGGGCGATGGAGATGGTCGCCGCGGCGCGCCTGCGCCGGGCCGAGCAGCGCATCGCGGCGCTGCGGCCCTACGCGGGCGCGATCCGGCGCATGACCCGCCAGGCCGCCGAGGCGGCCGGCGGGGAGATCTCCGGCCTGCCGGTGCTGCAGGAGCACGACCAGGTCAACCGGGTCGCGCTCCTGCTCGTCACCGGCGACCGTGGCCTGGCCGGGGCGTTCAACTCGCAGATCATCCGCGCGGGCATGCGGGCCGCGGCCGAGCACGAGGAGGAGGGCCGCGAGGTCGTCTTCTACGCCTCGGGCCGTCGCGGCGTGTCGACGCTGACGTTCCGCAAGCGCGACCCGAAGGGCGCCTACCAGGGCTTCACCGACCGGCCCGCGTACGCGAACGCGCGCGAGATCGCCGACGACCTCGCGGCGGCGTACGTCGACGGCGAGGTCGACAAGGTGGAGATCTTCTACAACGGCTACATCTCCCCGCTGACCCAGGAGGTCCGCCGCGAGACGCTGCTGCCGCTGCAGCAGGCGACGATCCTCGAGGGCGACGAGCACGACGCCGAAGGCGCCGACGGCGAGAGCGGGCACCACGCGCTCGTCGAGTACGAGCCCGACCCGAACGAGATCCTCGGCAGGCTCGTGCCGCAGTACGTGGAGATCTCGATCTTCCGCGCGCTGCTCGAGTCGACCGCGTCCGAGCACGGCGCGCGCATGACCGCGATGCGCAACGCGTCGGAGAACGCGGGGCAGCTCATCGACGACCTCACGCTGGAGATGAACCGCGCCCGTCAGGCCGAGATCACGCAGGAGATCATGGAAGTGGTCGCCGGCGCCAACGCACTTTCGTAATCGTCAAACGTCGATCGTAGGTCCGAGCTCGCGAGGACCGGAGAGCGAAACCAGGTTTACATGGCTACTGATACCGCCCCCGCACAGAAGACGAACGTCGGCCGGATCGAGGAGATCCAGGGCGTCGTCATCGAGGCCGTCTTCCCCGAGAAGCTGCCCGAGATCAACAACGCGATCACGGTCGAGACCAAGGACCAGAACGGTGATCCGTTCACGCTCGTGTGCGAGGTCCAGCAGCACCTCGGCGACGAGCGCGTCCGCGCGGTCGCGATGGACACCACCGACGGCCTGGCCCGCGGCATGGAGGTCGTCGACACCGGCGACTCGATCCGCGTCCCCGTCGGGCGCGCCACTCTCGGCCGGATCTTCAACCTGCTCGGCGAGCCGATCGACATGGGCGACCCGGTCCAGGCGGAGGAGCGGTGGCCGATCCACCGCGACGCCCCGACCGTCGAGAACCTCACCCCGACGACCGAGATGTTCGAGACCGGCATCAAGGTCGTCGACCTGCTCGCGCCGTACGCCAAGGGCGGCAAGGTCGGCCTGTTCGGCGGCGCCGGCGTCGGCAAGACCGTCCTCATCCAGGAGCTCATCAACAACCTCGCCCAGGAGCACGGCGGCCTGTCGGCGTTCTGCGGCGTGGGCGAGCGCTCGCGCGAGGGCAACGACCTCTGGCTCGAGATGAAGGAGTCGGGCGTCATCGACAAGACGATGCTCGTCTTCGGCCAGATGAACGAGCCGCCCGGCGCCCGCATGCGCGTCGCGCTGTCCGGCCTGACGATGGCGGAGTACTTCCGCGACGTCGAGGGCCAGGACGTGCTGCTCTTCATCGACAACATCTTCCGGTTCGTCCAGGCCGGCTCGGAGGTGTCCGCGCTGCTCGGCCGCATGCCGTCGCAGGTGGGCTACCAGCCGACGCTGGAGACCGAGATGGGCCAGCTGCAGGAGCGCATCACCTCGACGCGCAAGGGCTCGGTCACGTCGGTGCAGGCGATCTACGTGCCCGCCGACGACCTCACCGACCCGGCGCCGGCCTCGGTGTTCGCGCACCTCAACGCGACGACCGTGCTCTCGCGGTCGATCGCCGAGAAGGGCATCTACCCGGCGGTCGACCCGCTCGACTCGACGTCGACGATCCTCAAGCCGGACATCCTCGGCGAGGAGCACTTCACGGTCGCCAACCGCGTCAAGGAGATCCTGCAGCGCTACAAGGAGCTGCAGGACATCATCGCGATCCTCGGCATCGACGAGCTCTCCGACGAGGACAAGCTGATCGTCGGCCGCGCGCGCCGCATCGAGCGCTTCCTGTCGCAGCCGTTCCACGTCGCGGAGGCCTTCACCGGCACGCCGGGCGTGTACGTCCCGATCTCGGAGACGATCCGCGGCTTCAAGGAGATCCTCGAGGGCCAGCACGACGACATCCCCGAGTCGGCGTTCCTGCTGAGGGGCACGATCGACGACGTCATCGCGGCGGCGAAGGACTAGGCGAGCGTCGTGGCGCACGAGGCCTTCAAGGTCGAGGTCCTCACCCCGGAGGGGGAGGTCTTCAACGACGAGGTCCAGCAGGTCTCGACGCGGACCGGCGTGGGCTCGATCGGCATCCTGGCGCGGCACCAGCCGCTGCTCGGCATGCTCGAGCCCACCGAGCTGCGCCTCTACAAGTCCGAGAGCGACGTCGTCCGCTTCGCGCAGGGCGAGGGCTACGTCCAGGTGACCGCCGACGGCGTGCTGCTGCTCGTCGAGGAGGCGGTCGATCCGGACAAGCTCGACACCGGCGAGCTGCAGGAGAAGCTCCGCCAGGCCGAGTCCGAGCTCGAGTCGGCCGAGGAGGACTCCGAGGCCTTCCGCCGCGCCGCGCGCGACAAGAAGCGCTGGGAGGCGTTCCTGCGCGTCGCCCGCGGCGAGGAGATCGTGCAGTAGCGCGACGCTCACGCCGCATCGGAGTTGTTGTCGCGAGGGGCGCCGGGAGGCGCCCTTCGTCGTTCCGTGGGAGCGGCGGCGCGCCATCCGGTCGGGTCCGGTGTCCGCGCGCGGGCATCGTGCTTGCGCCGGTGACGTGTGCGCGGGGACGGTCGGTGCTTCGTTCCCTGCGAAGCGAGGTTCTCATGCCGGACAAGGAGGCTCCGACCGTGTCGTTCGTGGACTGGGAGGAGGTTGCGGCGCCGCCGGGTTCTGCGCCCGTCCGGCGTGGGGCGGGCGGTCGGTGGTGGCGGTTGCGGCGTGCGCGGCCGGCGGTGCTGGCGGGGCTGGTGGTTGCGCTGGTTGCGGCGCCGTTCGGGGTTGCGAAGACGGGGGATGCGTTGCGTGAGGGGGTGCGGAACGGGACGGCGCAGCGTGAGACGCAGATCATCGCGTCGCATGCGGGGGCGGCGACGCGTCAGTCGAACACGGGGAGTGGTCCGGCGGCGGTGTATGGGTGCCGGCGGGATCGGGCCGAGTGCACGCGGCATGTGAATCTGCGTGGTGGTCCGGCGGCGGCGTTCGTGACGCGTGGGAACGTGCCGTTCAGTGTGGATGACAACGACGGGTTGGTGCGGAACCTGAACGCGGACAAGGTCGACGGGTTGGATGCCGAGCAGCTGCGCGGGCAGACCGGGCCGCAGGGCCCGGCCGGACCGGCGGGGGCGGCGGGGCCGGTGGGGCCGCGGGGCGAGACAGGGCAGCAGGGCCCGCCTGGGCCGACCGCGTCCGCGCGGGCCTCCGACGACCCGGATCTCGACATCCCGGACGACGCGAGCACGGTGATGCTGAGCGCGACGATCACGACGACGACCGAGAGCAGGATCCTGGCGAACGCGATCGGGTCCATCATCGGCGGCGCCGGCGACGAGGCGGTCTGCCACCTCAGGCTCGTCGGCTCCGGCGAGCGGATGAGCAACGACGTGCCGACGGTCGTCGGCGACCCCGGGCCCTGGACGACCATCGCCGCGACCGGCGCGATCGAGAAGCCCGCCGGCACGTACGAGGTCGGCCTCAGCTGCATCGCGGATGATGGGACGCCCGAGTTCGAGGACGGAGACATCACCGTGGTCGCCGCGGCGGTCTGACGCGCGATGTCCGCGAGCGGGCACCGCGCCTTGCACCGGCGGCGCGGGCCTTAGGACGGTCGTCCGGACCCGTCCCGACGCGAAGCGAGGTTCACATGCCGGACAAGGACGCACCGACCCTGCCCGTCCTGGACTGGGAGGAGGTCGCGGGCGCGCCGCCCCGGCCGCGGACCTCGAGAGGGAGGCTGCGCGGCGCGCGGCCGGCGATCCTCACCGGGGTCGTGCTCGCGGCGGTCGCGGCGCCGTTCGGGGTCGCCGCGACCGGCGACGCGCTGCGCGAGGGCGTCCGCAACGGGACGGCGCAGCGTGAGACGAAGATCATCGCGTCGCACGACGGCGCCGCGACGCGGCAGTCGAACACCGGCCGCGGCCTGGCGGCGGTCTACGGCTGCCGGCGCGGCAGCGCCGAGTGCACGCGCCACGTGAACCTGCGCGGCGGTCCGGCCGCCACGTTCGTGACGCGGGGGAACGTGCCGTTCAGCGTCGACGACAACGACGGCCTGGTCCGCAACCTCAACGCCGACAAGGTCGACGGCCTGGATGCGGCGCAGCTGCGCGGGCAGACCGGACCGCAGGGCCCGGCCGGCCCGGCGGGGCCGCAGGGGGTGCCGGGGCCGACGGCGTCGGCCGCCGAGCACCGGGACTCCGGGCCGGTCGGGATCCCGGCGTCGAACACCTCCACCGACAGCGCGATGGTGCGCACGACGATCACGACGACGACCCGCAGCCGCCTGGTCGCGAACGGGACCGGCGAGCTCACCGCCCCCATCAGCTCGTCGGCCCAGTGCGAGCTCGTGCTCGAGCAGCCGCCGACGTTCTTCTCCGGCCCGCCGATGAGCCGGGCGCTGACGTACGAGGTCGCCGGCGGCGGTGGGGCGCACGTCGCGCTGACCGGTGCCGCGGTGGTCGACGCGGGAACCCATCGTGTCGGGCTGCACTGCGTCGCGCCGAGCGGGGCGCCGATGTTCGTGGCGGGCGACGTGACGGTCGTCGCCGCGGCGGCCTGAGGCCTGGTGGCGGGACCGCCCGCTCGGTCCCGCCACCGCCTGTGCCTATCGGCGCTAGCCGGGCGTGACCTTGTCGGCGAGGTCCGACGCCATGCGCGTGAAGCGCGCGGCGGCGCCGCTGCCCTTCGGGCCGGTCGCGTCGGGACCGCCGTGGACCTCCGGCGGCGCCTTGGCCGGGTCGGGCACGTTCCCGACCACGGGCGGCGTGTCCGGGGCGCTGAACTCGCCCTTGCCGTCGAGCGACGGCCCGGTCGCGAAGCGCGCGGTCTCGTCGAGCTGCCGGTCGGCCAGGTGGTTGAACACCGCGTACGCGTGCGGCTGGTGCTCGGCGACGTTCTCGTAGTCGCCGGGCGCGTTCGTCGCGATCTCGGGACCGAGCTCCTCGAGGACCGCCAGCCACTGCTGCTGGTGGGCGGTGTCGCGCGCGATGAGGTAGTTGAGCATGTCCTTCATGCCCGGGTCGTCGGTGAGCTCGAGCAGGCGCGCCGCGAGCGTGCGGCCGACCGCCTCGGCGGCGACGTTCGCGCGCATGTCCGCGACGAGGTTCCCCGCCGTGTCGATGCAGGCGGCGCTGAACGGCACGCCGTTGGCGTCCGACGGCATCGCGCCGAGCCCCGAGCTGAGGAAGTGGCGCGGCTCCAGCGCGCCCATGCGGGCGGCGACGACCGGGTTCGTGACGACCTCGTCGACGGCCTCGGCCGGCGCGCCCTCGAGGTTCATCGCGACGGCGGTGGCGAGGACCTCGATGTGGCCGATCTCCTCGGTCGCGGTCGACAGCAGCAGGTCGCGGTACTTCTGCGAGCCGCGGTAGTTGAACCCCTGGAACATGTACTGGGTCATGACCTGCATCTCGCCCTCGGGCCCGCCGATCGCCTGCTGCAGCATGCGTGCGAAGACGGGGTTGGGCTTGTCGACGCGGACCGTGTAGGCCAGCTCCTGGTGATGGAAGAACATTGGAGGGGCGTCGCCGGAAACGCCGCTCCGGTAACGGCGCAGGTTGGTTCCCGGTCAGCGCCGCAGCATCCGGCGCGCGAGGACGAGCCCCGCGACGCCGGTCAGCACGACGCCCGCGAAGCCGACGAGCGCCAGCGCCGACCCGGGGTCGTCGAGCGACGCGCCGATCGACGTGTACGAGAACGCCCGCGGCGCGGCGCCGATCGCGGTGCCCAGCGCGACGACCCACGTGCGCAGCCCCATCACGCCGAACAGGTAGGTCACCGGCGCGTCGGGGAGCGCCGGCGCCAGCCGCGCGACGACCACCGCGGTCAGCCCGTGGCGCTCGGCGAGCGCGGCGAGCGCCTGCAGGCGCGGCCCGGACACCGCCGCGAACGCGTCCCGGCCCGCGTGGCGGGCGACGTGCAGCGCGATCACCGACGTGACGACCGCCGCGGCGATCGTCACCGCCGTGCCGACCGCCGCGCCGAACAGCAGGCCGCTCGCGCCGGCGAGCGCCGGACCGGGGATGAGCGCCGCGCCGAGCGCGCCCGCGAGCACGACGTACGCGACCGGCGCCGCCCACCCGAACCCCTCGACGAGCGAGCGCACGTCGTCGCGGTCGACGAGGTCGAACACCCAGAACGCCGCGAACGCCGCCGCGAGCGTCGCGCCGAGCAGCCCGAGGCGCGCCAGCGCGGCCCGCTGTTCCATCGCACCCCCGCCGGGCCCGGCGCCCGGCGCGGCCGCCGCCGGTCCGGCGTCCTGCGGGCTGGTCAGTTCCCCGGGTCGGGGCCGATCGCCGTCCACGGCTGCTCGTCCTCGCGCAGGACCCCGCGCGCCATCGCGGGCGTGGTGAACGGCATCGCCACTTCGCCGCGCGGCGACACGACGACCATCCCGCCGGTGCCGCCGATCCGGCTGCGCAGGACGAGCGACGACGCCTCCTCGATCCCGAGCTTGCCGTGGCGGACGAGCACCGCGACCTCGTGCGCGGCGACCGACGTCATGAACGCCTCGCCGTCGCCGGTCGCCGACACCGCGCACACGCCGTCCTCGGCGAAGGTCCCGGCGCCCGGCAGCGGCGCGTCCCCGACGCGGCCCGGCCACTGGCCCTTCATCCCGCCCGTCGACGTCGCGGCGGCGACGTGGCCGCCGATGTCGACCGCGACGGCGCCGACGGTCTCGGACTCCTCGATCGGCGTCTGCGCGGCGGCACGGCGCAGCGCGGGTGCCTGGCCCTTCGGCACCGGGTCGCCGCCCGCCAGCCCCTGGACCTCCTGGAACCAGGCGTCGTCGGCACGCTCGATCCCGTACTCGTCGGCCAGCCGCTCGGCCCCCGCGCCGACGAGCAGCACGTGCGGCGTGTGGTCGAGCACCGCGCGAGCCAGCGCGACGGGATGGCGGATGCCCCGCACGCACGCGACCGCGCCCGCGCGCCGGCCGACGCCGTCCATGACGCACGCGTCGAGCTCCACCGTCCCGTCGGCGGTCGCGACCGCGCCGCGCCCGGCGTTGAAGCGCGGCGCGTCCTCGAGGATCTCGACGGCGGCCTGCACCGCGTCGAGCGCCTTGCCGCCGCGGCGCAGGATCGCGCCGCCCGCCTGAAGCGCCTCGCGCAGGATGGCGTGGACCTCGTCCTCGCCCTCTCGGCGCCAGAGCCCCGCGCCGCCGTGTACCGCGATGACCGACATGGGTCGGGAAGGGTACGGGTCGGGTCTGCCTGCCGCTCTAGACTCGCTGAGGTGGACGAACGGGTACTGGCCGAGCGGCTGATCGCGACGGACACGTCGACGCTCGACGGGCTCCGCAGCGCCGCAGGCTTCGTCAAGGGCTGGCTCGAGGCCCGCGACATCGACGTCGAGGACCTCGAGTTCGAGGGCCTGCCCGTCATCACCGCCGCCGTCGGCGCGCCGCCCGGGGCGCCAACCGTCATCCTCCACGGCCACCTCGACGTCGTCCCGGCCCACCCGGGCCAGTTCCAGCCGCGGATCGAGGGCGACCGGCTCATCGGCCGCGGCGCCTACGACATGAAGGGCGGCCTGGCGTCGATCATGTGCGCGCTGCGCGACGCCGCCGACCAGGACCGGGTGCGCGTCCTGTTCACCTGCGTTCCCGACGAGGAGTCCGAGGACGTCGAGCGCCACTCGATCGAATGGCTCGTCAAGGACCGCGGGGTGACCGGCGACTTCGCGATCACCGGCGAGCCGACCGACCTGCACATCGGCATCCAGGCCAAGGGCGTGCTCGCGCTGCGCTGCGCGGTCAGCGGAACCGCCGCGCACGGGTCGACGCCGTGGCTCGGCGACAACGCGATCTTGAAGGCCCACGACGCGTTCCGGCGAATCGAGACACTGCCGTTCAGCCGCGAGAGCTCCGACCTCTTCGACCGACCCTCGATCAACCTCGCGCGGATCAACGGCGGGGACGCATTCAACAAGGTTCCCGATCGCTGCGAGATGGACGTCGACATCCGGTACCTGCCCAACCAGGACCCGTCCGAGATCCTCGCCCAGATCCGGGCGATCGACGACCTCGAGGTCGTGCGCTGCTTCGTGTGGCCGCCGGCGGTCGTGCCGCGCACGCACCCGTACGTGCTCGCGCTGCGCGACTCGGTGCGGCGGCTCACCGCGGGCGAGTCGCTGTCGGTCGGCCGCGACGGCGCCTCGGACGCGATCACGTTCATCGAGGCGGGGATCCCGGCGGTCGAGTTCGGGCCGGTCGGCGCCGGCCACCACGGTCCGGACGAGTGGGTGTCGATCACGTCGCTGGCCCGCTACCGGCGGGCGCTGGCGGACTTCATCGCGGCGCTGCCCGAGCGCCTCGCCGGTGAGCCGCCCGCCGACGCGCCGGGCCTGCGGGCGGTGGAGGGCGGGCTGGCGTGAACGACGGCGGGGACGGCGTCCCTCGTCACGAGCGTGGGATGCTCGTCCGCTCGCTCCTCGCCGCGGTGCTGATCATGGTGCTCACCGCCGGCGCGACCGCGACCGCGGCCCTGCTCAAGCTCGACGACCTGCTCCCCGACGAGCCCGACCCGCGCGCCGCCGGCACCTACGCCCCGATCAAGCCGGTCGAGCCGCCACCGAAGCCCGGCAATCCGCAGACGCTCCTCTTCATCGGCTCCGACCACCGGTGGAGCGACAAGGAGGACCCGGCGCGCTCGGACACGCTCATGCTCGTGCGCCTGGACCCCGATCAGCGCGCGACGACCGTGCTGTCGATCCCGCGCGACCTGCGCGTGCAGATCCCCGGCCACGGGATGGCGAAGATCAACGACGCCTACGCGCTCGGCGGCCCGAACCTCACCGCGCGGACGATCAAGGCCCTCACCGGCCTGCACATCCACCACATCGTCAACGTGAACTTCAAGGGGTTCCGCGAGGTCGTCAACACGTTCGGCTGCTTCTACGCCGACGTGGACCGGCGCTACTTCCACTCGAACAAGGGCGTCCCGATCGGCCAGCGCTACGACGCGATCGACATCCAGCCCGGCTACCAGAAGCTCTGCGGCATCGACGCGCTCGACTACGTGCGCTTCCGCCACGCCGACTCGGACCTCACCCGCGCCGCGCGCCAGCAGGACTTCCTGCGCGCCGCCAAGGACCAGATGAGCACCGGTCAGTTCCTCAAGGACGTCGAGAAGTTCTCGGACATCGCCGAGAAATACACGCAGACCGACCGCAACCTCGTCACCAAGTCCGGCTTCCTGCGCGTCGCCAAGCTCGCGTTCAACGCCGTCGACCTGCCGGTGCGCCAGGTCGAGTTCCCCGCCACGTTCGTCAAGGACTCGACGAAGGACGGCCAGGAGATCGACTACGTCGAGTCGTCGCCGGCGGCGATCGCCGAGGCCGTCGAGAAGTTCCTCAACGGGGGCGGGACCGAGGCGAAGGCGGCGCGGATCGTGCCGAAGAGCCGCAAGAAGCGCGGCAGCATCCGCGAGGCGCGGCTCGTCGAGGCGCGCGCCGCGGCCCGCGAGGTGCGCCGGACGCTCGGCCGCAAGCGGCTCCGCAGCCTCGGCTTCCCGTTCCGGCTGCCGACGCACATCACCCCGCGCGGGCGCTACGTCAAGGGCGACGACGGCGCGCGGACCTACAGCATCCGCGACCGCTCCGGCAAGCTGCACCGCGCCTACCGCGTCGTGCTCGTCGAGAACCAGCTCGAAGGCCAGTACTACGGCATCCAGGGGACCACCTGGCGCGATCCGCCTATCCTGTCTGACCCCAGCGCCACCCGGACGGTCAAGGGACGGCGGATGCTGCTGTTCCGGGCGGGGAGCCGCCTCCGGTTCGTGGCGTGGAAGACCGACAGCGCGGTCTACTGGATCTCGAACACCTTGAACCTCAAGCTCTCCAACGCCGAGATGCTCGCGCTCGCGGGCTCCCTCACCGAGCCGAAGTGAGCGCCTTCCAGGACCCGGAACCGCCTCCGCGGCTGGCGTGGAGCATGTGGAAGCGCTTCCTGCTGGCGACCTTCCTCATCGTGTTCCTCACCGCCGCCGGCACCGCCACCGCGGTGCTGCTCGAGGTCGACGACACGCTGGAGGCGTTCAAGCGCTACAACAAGCCGATCGAGGGCGTCGAGGGGGTCCTCGAGGACGTCGACGCGGGCGACCCGCAGACGATCCTGCTGCTCGGCTCGGACCGCCGGTGGGGCGACGCGAAGGCGAAGATCCGACCGCGCTCGGACACGATCATCCTCGTCCGCCTCGACCCCGACCAGGGCGCCGCGGCGATCATGAGCATCCCGCGCGACCTGAAGGTCACCTACAGGCGCCGCGACGGGACGACCTACAGCGACAAGATCAACGCCGCCTACTCGATGGGCGGGCCGAAGGCGACGGTGCTGAAGGTCAAGGAGCTGATGGGCGGCAACTTCCCGATCCATCACGTCGTCAACGTGAACTTCGGGGCGTTCAGCCGCGCGGTCAACCGGCTCGGCTGCTTCTACATCGACGTCGACCGGCGCTACTTCAACGACAACAACCCGCCGGTCGCCAGCAACGAGCGCTACGCGACGATCGACCTCAAGCCCGGCTACCAGAAGCTGTGCGGCCAGGACTCGCTCGACTTCGTCCGCTTCCGCCACCTGGACACCGACATCGTCCGCGGCGCGCGCCAGCAGCACTACCTCTCGCAGGCCAAGGACCAGCTCGGCGTCGAGCGGCTGTTCCGCGACCGCAAGGAGCTGCTCGAGCTCTTCGGCCGCTACACCGACACCGACATCAGGTCCAGCGCGGCGGTGCTGCGGCTGCTCAAGCTCGCCTACGAGTCCTCGCGCGACCCGCTGCGCCGCGTGAAGTTCCGCGCCGACCTCGGCGAGGAGTTCGTGACGATCAGCGAGGAGAACCTGCGGCGCGTGCGCGAGGAGTTCCTCAACGCCGAGGCGTCCGAGGGCGCGACCGGGCCGAGCAAGGAGCGCTCGTCGGGCGCGCGGGCCTCCAAGCGCCGCAACCGCAAGCCGTCGTCGACCGTCCCGGGCACCGATACCGTCACGCGCGAGGTCGAGGACAAGGCGATCATCGCCGCGACGAAGCTGCCGTTCCCGGTCTACTACCCGAAGCTCGTCATCCGCGGCGGGCGCTTCTACGACGGCCTGCAGTCCAACCGGCCGCGGACGTACGACCTGTACGCGCCGGGCGGCAAGAAGTACCGCGCGTACCGGATGGTCGTCGAGGCGCCCGGCCTCGGCGAGTACTACGGCATCCAGGGCACGAACTGGAAGAACCCGCCGATCCTCGAGAAGCCGTCCGAGGTCCGGTCGGTGCGCGGGCGCAAGCTCTACCTGTACCGGGACGGCAGCCGCCTGAGCGTGGTCGCCTGGAAGACGCCGAAGGCGGTCTACTGGGTCTCGAACACGCTGCTCCGCTCGCTCACCAACCAGCAGATGATCGGCATAGCCCGCTCGCTGACGCGTATCGGAACCTCGGGAGGCTGAGCTAACCTCTCCGGCTTCCCATGAGCGACCGCGAACCCATCGGCGTCATCGGCACCGGCTACGTCGGCCTCGTCACGGCGGCCGGCTTCGCCGAGCTCGGCAGCGAGGTCTGGTGCATCGACATCGACGCCGACAAGATCGAGCGCCTGAAGCGTGGCGAGATCCCCATCTACGAGCCCGGGCTCGAGGAGCTCGTCGTCAAGCACCGCGGCAGGCTGCACTTCTCCACCGACATCGCCGACGCGCTCGAGCACGCGCGCCTGCTGTTCGTCGCCGTCGGCACGCCGCCCTCGTACTCCGGCGACGCCGACCTCACCTCCGTCTACCAGGTCGTCGAGGCGATGCCCGCCTCCGACCGCCACGCGCTCGTCATGAAGTCGACGGTCCCCGTCGGCACCGGCCGTCACATCCAGCGCCACTTCGCCGAGACCGGCAAGAACGGCTTCAGCTACGTGTCGTGCCCCGAGTTCCTCAAGGAGGGCTCGGCCGTCAAGGACTTCCTGCAGCCCGACCGGGTCGTCATCGGCGACAACGGCGACTGGGCCGGCGACGCGGTCGAGGAGCTCTACCGGCCGCTCGAGGCGCCGATCCTGCGGATGGACATCGCGTCGGCGGAGATGGTCAAGCTCGCCTCGAACGCGTTCCTCGCGACGAAGATCTCGTTCATCAACGAGATCGCCAACGTGTCCGAGGAGACCGGCGCCGACGTGACCCAGGTCGCCAAGGGCATGGGCCTGGACGACCGGATCGGGCCGAAGTTCCTGCAGCCCGGGATCGGCTTCGGCGGCTCGTGCTTCCCGAAGGACGTCAGCGCGCTCAAGCAGCTCGCGGGCAACTCCGGCTACCACTTCCAGCTCCTGTCGGCCGTCATCGAGGTCAACGAGCTGCAGAAGCGCCGCGTGGTCGGCAAGCTCAAGCGCGCGATCGGCGGGCTCGTCGGCAAGCGCGTGGCGCTGCTCGGCTTGGCGTTCAAGCCGAACACCGACGACATGCGCGAGGCGTCCTCGCTCGTGCTCGCCGGCCGGCTGCAGGGTGAGGGCGCGCAGGTCGTCGCCTACGACCCGATCGCGATGGAGGAGGCGGCCCGGCTCATGCACGGCGTCGAGTTCGCCGACTCCGAGCTCGAGGCGGTGAGCGGCGCCGACGCGGTCGTGCTCGTCACCGAGTGGCCGCAGTTCAAGGAGCTCGACTGGAACGAGGTCGCGTCCGCGATGCGCGGCGACGTCGTCATCGACGGGCGCAACGCCCTTGATCCCGACGCCGTGCGCGGCGCCGGGCTGCGGTACGAGGGCGTGGGGCGCGGCAACGACCGCGACGCCTCGGCCGAGCCGGTCGGCCACATCGCGGTCTGATGCAGGCCGTCATCCTCGTCGGCGGCGAGGGGACCAGGCTGCGCCCGCTGACCTCGACGGTTCCCAAGCCGGTCGTGCCGCTCGTCGACCGGCCGTTCATGGCCTACATGCTCGAGTGGCTGCAGTCGCACGGCGTCACGGACGTCGTGCTGCTCATGGGCTACCTGTCGACGGCCGTGCGCAACGTGCTCGGCGACGGGTCGCGGTGGGGGCTGAACCTCCGGTACGTCGAGGAGCCCGACCCGCGCGGGACGGCGGGCGCGCTGAAGTTCGCCGAGTCGCTGCTCGACGAGCGCTTCTTCATGCTCAACGGCGACGTGCTCACCGACATCGACCTGACCGCGCAGCTCGCCCAGCACGAGCGGACCGGGGCGCGCGGGACGCTCGCGCTCGTCCCGGTCGACGACCCGACCGCGTACGGGCTGGTGCGGACCGAGGCCGACGGCGCGGTGAAGGGCTTCGTCGAGAAGCCGTCGCCCGACCAGATCGACACCGACCTCATCTCGGCGGGCGCGTACGTGCTCGAGCGCTCGGTCGTCGACCTCATCGAGCCCGACCGCAACGTGTCGATCGAACGCGAGATCTGGCCGCAGCTCGTCGGCGACGGCCTGTACGGGTTCGCCGACCGGCGCGCCTACTGGATGGACATCGGGACGCCGGAGCGGTATCTGCAGGGCACGTTCGACATCATCGAGGGCCACGTGCGCACGCAGGTGACAGAGCGGCTGGGGTCGAGCTACCTGTCGGTGGCCGACGACGTGCAGCAGGCGGGACGCGTCGTGCCGCCCGCGGTGGTCGAGCGCGGCTGCCGGATCGGCGAGGACGCGCACGTCGGGTCGCTCGTGGTGCTCGGCGAGGGCGTGACGATCGGGGCGCGCACCGTCGTCGAGCGCGCCGTCGTCCTGCAGGGCACGGAGATCGGCGAGGACTGCGTGCTGCGCGACTGCATCGTCGCCGCCGGGACGCGGATCGGCTCGGGCACGCACGTCACGGGTGGCGCCGTCGTGGGGGAGGGTGTCACCATCGGCGCCGACAACATCCTCACGGAGGGCGTCCGGGTCTACCCGCACGTCGAGATCCCCGACTCAGGAATCCGCTTCTAGCCATGGCCGCTCTGACGCGCGAAGGAGTCGCGCAGGTCGACAGCAAGGGTCTCCTCGCCGACGTCCTCTCGATCCCCGAGCACCTGCGCGACGCCCTGTGGCGCGTCGAGAGCGCGGCCGGGCTCATGGAGGAGTGGGACTCGGCCGGCGGGCTGATCGTCGCCGGGATGGGCTCGGCGGGGATCGGCGGCGCGCTCGCGCGCGCGGCGCTCGGCGACCACGCGTCGCGGCCGATCGCGATCGCGCGCGGGTACGGGCTGCCGCCGTGGGCGACGCCGGAGACCACCGTGCTGTGCGCGTCGTACTCGGGCAACACCGAGGAGACGCTCGCCTGCTTCGAGGCCGCCGGCGCGGTGGGCGCGCGGCGCGTCGTCGTGACGAGCGGCGGGCGGCTCGCCGACCAGGCGCGCGAGGAGGACGTGCCGGTCATCCCGATCCCGGGCGCGCTGCAGCCGCGGACCGCGATCGCGTACACCACGGTGGCCGCGCTCGAGGTCGCCGCGCTGTGCGGCTGCGGGCCGCGGATGGCGTCGGAGATCGACGTGGCCGCCTCGCACACCGAGGCGCTGGCGCGCGAGTGGGGGATCGAGAGCGCCGAGGACTCGCTGCCGAAGGAGATCGCGCGGGCGATCACCGGCTCGATCCCGCTCGTCGTGGGCGCCGGCCTGACCGTGCCGATCGCGTACCGGTGGAAGGCGATGCTGAACGAGAGCGCCAAGCTGCCGGCGTTCTCGTCCGAGCTGCCCGAGCTCGACCACTCGGAGATCGTCGGCTGGGAGGGGATGGGCGGCCTCGGGCCGTTCTCGGCGATCTTCCTCGGCGACACCGACCTGCACCCGCGCCTGCGCTCCCGGATCGAGCTGACCGAGTGGATCGTGCAGCCGAGCGCGAAGGCGACGTTCCGGCTGGAGACGCGCGGCCAGAACCCGATCGAGCGGATCTTCTCGCTCGTGCTGCTCGGCGACCTCGTCGCGCTGTACACCGCGGTGCTGCGCGACATCGATCCGGCGCCGGTGGCGATCCGCGACCGCCTCTCCGATCAGCTCTCCGACGGCTGAGCGGCTCCGCCGCCGCCGGGAGCTCCGGCTCCGTGGGTTGCCCCGGTCTCACGTTTCGGGCCGCGCCGGCCGTGGGCAGGCACAGAGGCATGGATCTGCTCAGCCCGCTCCGCCTCGGCGTGCACGTGGCGGCCGACGCCGTGAAGCTGGCGACCGCCGTCCCGCGCTTCGTCAAGCATCAGCTCACGCACGACGACCGCTCGACCACCGTCCGTCCGGTGGGCCGGCCGGCGACCCCGCCGGCGGCGACGCCGTCCTCGCCCGCCAGGGCCGACGCCGCCGTCGCGGCCGAGCCCGGCCCGGCCGCCGCCACGAGCGCGCCCACGCGTCCTCCCGTCCGCCAGGGCCCGCGCCGCGAGAACGACGTCCGGCCGCCGAGCGCCCGCACCCGCCGGGCGACGACGCCGAGGCGCGCGGAGGTCGATCGCCGGCGCGAGGCCGCCCGCGAGCGCGGGCCGGCCGCCGGCACCGTCGCCGGGTCCGAGGGCGGCGCGGCGCCGTCGGCCGCCGTCCACGTCGATGCGCCGTGGGAGGGCTACGACACGATGAAGGCGGCCGAGATCGTCCGTCGCCTGCGGTCGAGCGACGAGGCGACGAAGGGCGTCGTCCGGCTCTACGAGCAGGTGCACAAGAAGCGCAAGAGCGTCCTCGACGCCACCGCGACCTGGCGCCCGGCGCTCCGCCCGGCCGCTCACATCCGCCCCGCGGAGCTCCCACGAACCTTGACACGCTCGTGGTAAGGTTCCGCGGGTGCAGGACGCCCTGACGATCCACGAGGCTGCCGAGACCACCGGGTGGTCGGCCCGCATGCTGCGCTACATCGAGCGCGCGGGCCTCGTCGAGCCACAGCGCTCGCCGTCCGGCTACCGGCTCTACGGCCCTGCCGAGCTGCAGCGCCTGCGGACGCTGCGTGAGCTGCTCGGCGAGCACGACATCAGCCTCCAGGAAGTCGGCTTCGCGCTACGCCTGCGCCGCGACGAGCAGCTCGCGGACGCGGTGGAGGCGTGGTTCGAGGCCGAGCCCGAGCGTCCTGCGCACGTCCCCGCCGACGACTGGCTGCGCTGGGAGCAGGAGAAGCACGAGAAGCTCCTCGCGGCCTGACCAGGACCCCGAAAGGACCCCATGGCCACCACCACTGCCACCGACTACAAGGTCGCCGACATCTCCCTCGCCGAGTTCGGCCGGAAGGAGATCCAGCTCGCCGAGCACGAGATGCCCGGCCTCATGGCGCTCCGCAAGGAGTACGCCGAGCAGCAGCCGCTCAAGGGTGCGCGTATCACCGGCTCGCTGCACATGACGGTCCAGACGGCCGTGCTCATCGAGACGCTCACCGCGCTCGGCGCCGAGGTCCGCTGGGCGTCGTGCAACATCTTCTCGACCCAGGACCACGCCGCCGCCGCGATCGCGGCCTCGGGCGTGCCGGTCTTCGCCTGGAAGGGCGAGACGCTCGAGGAGTACTGGTGGTGCCTGGAGCAGACGCTCGACTTCGGCGACGGCCAGGGCCCGAACATGATCCTCGACGACGGCGGCGACGTGACGCTGCTCGTCCACAAGGGCGTCGAGTTCGAGAAGGCCGGCGCGGTGCCGGATCCGGACACCGCCGACAGCGAGGAGTACGGCGTCATCCTGCGTCTCCTCCAGCGCTCGCTGGCCCAGGACCCGCAGCGGTTCACCCGCATCGCCGACGGCATCCTCGGCGTCACCGAGGAGACCACGACCGGCGTGCACCGCCTCTACGAGATGCAGAAGCGCGGCACGCTCCTGTTCCCGGCGATCAACGTCAACGACTCGGTCACCAAGTCGAAGTTCGACAACCTCTACGGCTGCCGCCACTCGCTCATCGACGGCATCAACCGCGCGACCGACGTCATGATCGCCGGCAAGATCGCGGTCGTCTGCGGCTACGGCGACGTCGGCAAGGGCTGTGCCGCCTCGCTCCGCGGCCAGGGCGCGCGCGTGATCGTCACCGAGATCGACCCGATCAACGCGCTGCAGGCGCTGATGGAGGGCTACGAGGTCCGGACGCTCGAGGAGGTCGTCGAGGAGGGCGACATCTTCATCACCGCGACCGGCAACCGCGACATCATCACGGCCGACCACATGGCCCGGATGAAGCACCAGGCCATCGTCGGCAACATCGGCCACTTCGACAACGAGATCGACATGGCCGGCCTCGCGAAGCTCGACGGCGTCAAGAAGGTCAACATCAAGCCGCAGGTCGACGAGTGGGTCTTCCCCGACGGCCACTCGATCATCGTCCTCTCCGAGGGCCGCCTGCTGAACCTCGGCAACGCGACCGGCCACCCGTCGTTCGTGATGTCGAACTCGTTCTCGAACCAGACGATCGCCCAGATCGAGCTGTTCACGAAGCACGACCAGTACGAGAAGCAGGTCTACGTCCTCCCGAAGCACCTCGACGAGAAGGTCGCGCGGATCCACGTCGAGGCGCTCGGCGCGTCGCTGACGAAGCTGACGCCCGACCAGGCCGCCTACATCGGCGTCCCGGTCGAGGGCCCGTACAAGCCGGACCACTACCGCTACTAGGCCGGCCCGGGCGTCCGCCGACCGGAGGCCGGCGATCGGCACACACCCAGGCCTCTCGCGGATCGAGTGGGCGGGCGGGCAGATGCCCGTCCTGCGCTCGATCCGCGAGCGCTTCGGCGCGGAGCGGCCGCTCGACGGCGTCCGCGTCGGCGCGTGCCTGCACGTCACCGCGGAGACCGCGAACCTCGTGCTGGCGCTGCGCGCGGGCGGCGCGCGCGTCGACCTGTGCGCGGCGAACCCGTACGTCACGCAGGAGGACGTCGCGGAGGCGCTCGGCGAGGGCGTGCACCTCGGCGACTACCGCGCCGGGCTGGAGGCGGTCGCCGCCGCCGAGCCCGACATCGTCCTCGACGACGGCGCCGAGCTCGTCATGCTCGTCCACGAGCGCCTGCGCGGCGCGACGGAGGAGACGCGCAGCGGCCTCGTGCACCTGCGGGCGACCGAGCTCGGCTGCCCGGTCCTCGCCGTCAACGAGGCGGCGGCCGAGCGTGCGCTGAACGACCGCTTCGGCACCGGCCAGTCGGCGCTCGACGGCATCCTGCGCGCGACGCGCCTGCTGCTGGCCGGGCAGACGGTCGTCGTGCTCGGCTACGGCTGGACCGGCCGTGGCGTGGCCCTCCGCGCCCGCGGCGCCGGCGCGTCGGTGATCGTATGCGAGGTCGACGCGCTGCGCGCGCTCGAGGCGCGGATGGAGGGCTTCGAGGTCATGCCGGCGCTGGACGCGGCCGAGCGCGGCGACGTGTTCGTGACCGTCACCGGCTCGCGCGACGTGCTGCGCCGCGAGCACTTCCTGCGCATGCGCGACGGAGCGGTGCTCGCGAACGCCGGTCACTTCGACGTCGAGATCGCGCTCGCCGACCTGCGGGACCTCGCGGGCGACCGCGTGGTGCAGGCGCTGCCGCTCGTCGAGCAGTACGAGGTCGAGCCCGGCCGGCGCCTGAACCTCCTCGCGCGCGGGCAGGTCATCAACCTCGCCGCCGCACAGGGCCATCCGGCCGCGGTGATGGACGTCTCGTTCGCGGTCCAGGCGCTGGCCGCCGTGCACCTCGTCCAGCACGAGCTGCCGCCGGGCGTGCACCAGGTCCCGGCGCAGATCGACGAGGAGGTCGCGCGGCTCAAGCTCGCGTCGCTGGGGGTCGCGATCGACGTCGAGACGCCCGAGCAGCAGGACTACCGCGGGCGCTGGGCGCCGCCGGCCTGACCGCCGTGGCCGCGGCGGCGGTCACGACGGGCCGTCGGGGTGTGAGCCGCCGGGCGGCGGGTATGGTCCCCGGCCGTGACGACGGACGGGTTGAGCGCAAGCATCGAGAAGATGCGCCGCGAGGGCCTCGGCGAGGCCGCCGTGGCGAACTTCGAGCACTACTACCGGCGCCTGCGCGACGGGGACGCGGGGGTGCTGCCCGAGTCCGTGCTCGAGCCGGTCGAGGACCTGCCGAGCTTCGAGGAGCTGCCCGACGCCGACCCGGGCGAGGCGCTCGACCAGACGGTCGTGCTGAAGCTCAACGGCGGGCTCGGCACGAGCATGGGCATGACGAAGGCCAAGTCGCTGCTCGAGGTCAAGGACGGGCAGACGTTCCTCGACATCATCGTGCGGCAGGTGCTGCGCCTGCGCGAGCGCACGGGCGCGCGACTGCCGCTCGTCCTCATGAACTCGTTCGCGACGCGCGACGACTCGCTCGCGGCGCTGCGCGCGCACGACGGCGTCGAGGTCGACGTGCCGCTCGACTTCGTGCAGAACAAGGTGCCGAAGCTGCGCGCCGACGATCTGACCCCCGTCGAGTGGCCGGCCGACCCGGCGAAGGAGTGGGCGCCGCCCGGCCACGGCGACCTGTACACCGCGCTCGTGACGAGCGGGATGCTCGACACGCTGCTCGAGCGCGGCTACCGGTACGCGTTCGTCTCGAACTCCGACAACCTCGGCGCGGTGCTCGAGCCGCGCACCCTCGCCTGGCTGGCGTCCGAGGACATCCCGTTCCTCATCGAGGTCATCGACCGGACCGAGGCCGACAAGAAGGGCGGGCACCTGGCGTACCGGCGCGACGGCGGCGGGCTGGTGCTGCGCGAGATCGCGCAGACGCCCGACGAGGATCTCGTCGCGTTCCAGGACGTCACGCGCCACCGGTTCTTCAACGCGAACACGATCTGGCTGAACCTGCCGGCGCTCAGGTCGACGCTCGACGCCCGGGACGGCGTGCTCGGCCTGCCGATGATCGTCAACCGCAAGACGGTCGACCCGACCGACAAGTCCTCGCCCGCGGTGATCCAGCTCGAGACCGCGATGGGCGCCGCGATCGACGTGTTCGACGGGGCGCGGGCGCTGCACGTCCCGCGCGAGCGGTTCATCCCGGTGAAGACGACAAACGACCTGCTCGTCGTGCGCTCGGACGTCTACTCGCTCGACGAGGACGCGCGGCTCGTCATGGCGCCGTCGAGGACCACCGCGCCGCTGGTCGACCTCGACCCCGACTTCTTCAAGCTCGTCGCCGACTTCGACGCGCGCTTCGCGGGCGGTCCGCCGTCGCTCGTGGCCTGCGACCGGCTGCAGGTCATCGGGGACGTGCGCTTCGGCGCGGGCGTCGTGTGCCGCGGGTCGGTTGTGATCGAGGGGCCGGCCGAGGTCCCGGACGGGGCGGTTCTCCAGGGCTAGGCGGGGGCTGCGGGCTGGGTGCGGTCCTCCGCGGCCAGGCGCGGTCTTCCCGGCCTCGGTGATCGGCGCGTGTACCCGGCCCGGCGTTGCGGGTGGCGGCGGCGGTCAGCGGCGGGTGGTCCGCGCCCGGGGCCGGTGGTGCCGGGCCGGCTCGCTCCGCTCATGGACGGTGATGCCGGGTCTGGTGTGGTCTGAACGGGGCCCTGGTCAGGAGGCCAAGGGTCGGGTTCGCGGATCGCTCTTTGCGGGGCCTGGGCGAGCGGCGGTGGGTCCCCGGCGGGTCTTTGGCGTCCGTGGTGCGTCTGGCGACCCATGGGTGCCAGAGATCTCGCGGGCGCGCGCCGGCCCGGATCTTTGGCGCTCGTGGTGCGTCTGGCGACCGATGGGTGCCAGAGATTCCGCGGGCGCGCGCCGGCCCGGATCTTTGGCGTTCGTGGTGCGTCTGGCGACCCATCGGTGCCAGAGATCTCGCCGGTGCGCCGGCGGGCCGGTCGTCGATCGCTCGCGCGGGGCGAGCCGGACGGAACGGTGGTCTGGGTGCGCGTTTCGTCCGGTCCGCCGGGCGGGGTCCGGCGAGGGGGAGTGACCTGGATGAGATGGTGGTCTGGGTGCGCGTTTCGTCCGGTTCGCCGAGCGGGGTCCGGCGAACGGCGAGCGACCCGGATGAAACGGTCGCTCGGGTGCGCGTTTCGTCCGGCTCGCGGCACGGCGCCGCCGCCACGTGTGACACTCGCCGCCGCCCAGGACGGCAGACCGACAACGCTCGGGGCCAGCTCACCACCCTGACCAGCGGTCGTTCGGGCCCGGCCCCGGCCCGCACCACCGACGACGAACGGCGCGAGCCGGGCCGGCACCACCGGATCGGGCGCGGACCACCCGCCGCAGGCCACCCTCGACGCCGACGCGCCACCCGCGACGCCGACGCGCCACCCGCCACGCCGACGCGCCACCCGCCACGCCCCGCCACGCCGGCCGCCGTGCCGCGACGCCACCCGGCACGGCGACCGCGAACCGCCGCCGCTCCGCCTACGGCCGCTCGGCGGGCGAGCGCTCAGGCTCGTAGGTCGCCACGTAGCCGCCCCAGTCCGCGTCCCAGCGCGCGACCGCGGCGACCTCCCGGCCCCCGTCGACGAGCCGGATCGGCATCCCCTCGTGCAGGGTGACGCCGAGCGCCTCGAGCTGCTTTCGGCACGGCGCGGTGCTGAGCGGCGTGCTGCCGGCGGCCGGGTCGAACGCCGCCTCGACCACCGGCGTGGGCTGCGGCGCCGGCGCCTCGCGCGGGAAGCGCTCCGCGCGCTCCTCGGCCTTCTCCGACTCGCTGAGCATCCGGATGAACAGCCACGCGAACGCGGCGCCCATGACGATCATCTGCTCGAGCGTCATGATCGCGCCGCCGATCGCCTGGTCCTCGGCGGGCGACAGCTCCCAGAACCGCGGCTGCGTCTCGTAGAAGTCGTAGATCGAGCGCCACGAGAACGTCAGCGCGATGCCGAGCAGGCCGACGAGGATCTTCGTCGAGGCCATGTAGCCCGCGGCGCCGAGACCGATGAGCCGGTGGCGCGGCTTGATCGGGCTGAAGATGTGCCACCAGTACAGCGCGCCCGCGGCCGCGAACGCGACGTGCTCGAGGAAGTGCACGAACGGGTTCTCGAGCGCCGCGTCGTAGAGCGCGGGGATGTGCCAGATCCACATCACGACGACGTAGAGCGTGATCGCGAACGTCGGGGTGGCGAACCAGCCGGCGGCCTGCTCGATGCGCAGTACCCGCCGCGTGACGGGCCGCAGGATCTTCCGCGACAGGCCGAGGATGAGCAGGATCGCGGCGATGTCCAGCAGCAGCAGGTGCTGGACCATGTGCATGAAGAAGAGCTGCTCGCCGAGGCGGTCGATCGGGCTGATCAGCGCCGCGGCGACCGTGACGATGCCCGCGAGGAAGAGCACGAGGCGGATCGGGCGGTCGCGCACGACCCACCAGCGGTGCACGTACCAGCCCGTGATCGCCAGCAGCAGGACGATCGTTCCGGGCGAGAGATTCCAGGCGGCGTCGGGGGACACGCCGATGAGTGTGACGCAGAGGGGGCGGCGGGTCAGTGGCGTGCGTCTCTCGACACAGGTCCTCCGCAGAGTCGTCACAGGCCGTCGCAGACACGTCACAGCTCCTCCGGCAGAGTCGTCGGCGTGCTCCGCTCCCTGTTCGACTCGCTCGTCCCGCCCGCGTGCCTCATCTGCCGGATGCCGCCTCCGCCGGGCGGCGCGCTGTGCGCGGTGTGCCGCGCCCGGATGCCGTGGATCGAGGACCCGTGCCCGCGGTGCGCGCTGCCGCGCGGCGTGCCCGGCGGGTGCCCGCCGTGCCCCGCCGGGTCTGCCACGTTCCTCGCCGCGTGGGCGCCCGTGCTGCACACCGGGCCGGCGCGCGACCTGCTGCTCGCCCTGAAGCTGCGCGGCGCGACCGAGGCGGCGGACGCGATGGCCGCGCAGATGCACGCGCGCGCGCCGCAGGGATGGCTCGGGCCCGGGACCGTGATCGTGCCGGTGCCGGGCCTGCCGTCGCGCCGGCGCCGGCGCGGGTTCGACCCGGCCGAGCAGATCGCCGCGGCGCTCGGGCGGCGGGCCGGCGTCCCGGTCGTCGCGTGCCTGCGCCGGGACGAGACGGCCGTGCGCCAGCTCGGCGGCGGGCGCGGGGCGCGGCGACGCAGCGTGCCGATCGTGCTCGCGCGCGCGCCGCCGGCCACGGCCGAGCGGGTCGTGCTGGTCGACGACGTCCACACGACGGGCCGGACGTTGGAAACCGGCGCTGCCGCGGTGGCATCCGGGAATCTGTCCCAGATTGCTGCGGCCACCTACGTACGAACGCCGACGGCCGCTTGACAAGCTCTAGGTGCCGTCCCACCATCGTTGAGGACGACGACCCAGACCAACCACAAAGGGGAGGTCCGTCCATGCAGATCGAGGTCAAGGGCCGCAACTGCCCCGTCACCGAGGAGATGCGCGAGCGCATCGAGCGCAGGTTCCAGAAGGTGGCCCGGCAGGTGTCCGACCTCGCGCGGCTGGAGGTGGAGCTCTTCGAGGAGCGCAACCCCTCCATCGCGGACGCTCAGGTCGCCGAGGCCACGCTCCAGCTCAAGGGCGTGACGCTCCGGGCGAAGGAGTCCACGCGCGACATGGACCACTCCATCAACCTGGTCTCGGAGGAGCTGGCCCGGCAGGTCAAGAAGCACCGGGTCAAGCGCCGCCGGCGCCGCGAGGCGCGGGCCGCGAGCGGGGTACAGCCCGCGGTCTGAACCGCCCGCCGGCCGGCGGTCCGAACCCCGTCGGACCCGCGGTCCGAGCCGCCGTCGGGCTCGCCCGCAGGGCCTCTCCTAAAGCCCAGATAACGAGCTTCGGCGTGGGGCGCCCGCCGCTAACCTGAACGGCATGTCCATCCTGCAACGGGCGCTCCACGTCGGCGAGGCCAAGAAGTTCAGGCAGTACGAGAAGCGCGTCGCGCTGATCAACGCCTACGAGCCCGAGCTCGAGCTCGAGTCGGACGCCGAGCTGCGCGAGCGGATGGACGCGCTCCGCGAGCGCGCACGCAACGGCGAGCCGCTCGACGACCTGCTCTACGAGTGCTTCGCGATCGTCCGCGAGGTCGCCAAGCGCACGCTGGGCATGCGCCACTTCGACGTGCAGCTCATCGGCGGGATGGTCCTGCACGACGGCGCGATCGCGGAGATGAAGACCGGCGAGGGCAAGACGCTCACCGGCACGCTGCCGATCGTGCTCAACTCGCTCACCGGCCGCGGCGTGCACGTCGTGACGGTCAACGACTACCTCGCCCGGCGCGACGCGGAGTGGATGAGCCCGATCTACGACGCGCTCGGCGTCTCCTACGGGGTCCTGCAGAACAACATGGCCCACGAGGACAAGCACGCCGCGTACGCCGCCGACGTGACGTACGGGACGAACTCCGAGTTCGGGTTCGACTACCTGCGCGACAACATGGCGATGTCGCTGGAGGAGAAGTACCAGCGCGGTCACGTGTACGCGATCGTCGACGAGGTCGACAACATCCTCATCGACGAGGCGCGGACGCCGCTCATCATCTCCGGCGCTCCCGAGCAGGCGGCCGACCTGTACGAGAAGTTCGCGCGCCTCGCGAAGACCATGGTCCCCGGCAAGAAGCCCGAGGGCATGGACCCGCGCGCGAAGAAGGAGTACGTCGCCGACTACGACTACGAGTTCGACGAGAAGCACAAGAACGTCTCGATCACCGAGCGCGGCGTCGCGAAGGCCGAGCGCTTCCTCGGCATCCCGCACCTGTATCGCGCCGAGAACGGCCACCTCGTCAACCACCTCCAGCAGGCGTTGAAGGCCGAGTCGCTCTACAAGCGCGACAAGGACTACGCCGTCATCGACGGCGAGGTGAAGATCATCGACGAGTTCACCGGCCGGATCCTCGACGGCCGCCGCTGGTCGGAGGGCCTGCACCAGGCGGTCGAGGCGAAGGAGGGGGTGCGCGTCCAGGAGGAGAACCAGACGCTCGCCCAGATCACCCTCCAGAACTACTTCCGGATGTACGAGAAGCTCGCGGGCATGACCGGTACCGCCCTCACCGAGGCGACCGAGTTCATGAAGATCTACAAGCTTCCCGTCGTCCAGATCCCGACGAACAAGCCGATGATCCGCAAGGATCACAACGACCAGGTCTACAAGACCAAGAACGGCAAGTGGCACGCGGTCATCGAGGAGATCACCGCCCGCCACGAGCGCGGTCAGCCGGTCCTCGTCGGGACGATCTCGGTCGAGGTCTCCGAGCACCTGTCGAACCTGCTCACCAAGCGCGGGATCAAGCACTCGGTCCTCAACGCCAAGCCCGAGCACGCCCAGCGCGAGGGCGAGATCATCGCCGAGGCCGGCCGCCCCGGCGCGGTCACGATCGCGACGAACATGGCGGGCCGCGGCGTCGACATCAAGCTCGGCGGCAACGCCGAGTTCCGCACCCAGCAGGAGCTCGCCAAGCTCGGCCTCAAGCCCGGCGACCCGGACTACGAGGAGCGCTACAAGGAGATCTTCCCGGCGATCGAGCGCCGCGTGGAGGAGGACCGCCAGAAGGTCCTCGAGGCCGGCGGCCTGTTCATCTGCGGCACCGAGCGCCACGAGTCGCGCCGGATCGACAACCAGCTCCGCGGCCGCGCCGGCCGCCAGGGCGACCCCGGCGAGTCGCGCTTCTTCCTGTCGGCCGAGGACGACCTCGTCCGCCTGTTCGCCGGCGACCGGATCTACAAGATCCTCGACCGCCTCGGGACCACCGACGAGGAGGGCCACGAGGAGCCGATCGAGGCCGGGATGCTCTCGAAGCAGATCGAGAAGGCCCAGAAGAAGGTCGAGGAGCAGAACTTCCTGATCCGCAAGCGCGTGCTCGAGTACGACGACGTCATGAACGAGCAGCGGCGGATCATCTACGCGTACCGCGATCAGGTGCTCGAGGGCAAGAACATGGGCGAGACCGCCCGCGAGCAGCTCGAGCAGGTCGTCCGCAAGCTCGTCGACGAGTACACCCCGGGCGAGTTCATCGAGGACTGGGACCTCGAGGGGCTGCACGACGCGCTCCAGGAGTTCTGGCCCAGCGAGATCGACATCGCGAGCCTCGCGCCCGAGCAGGTCGAGCGCGAGGAGCTCGTCCGCGTGCTCCACGAGGACGCGATCGAGCACTACAACCGGCGCGAGGAGGAGCTCGGCGAGGAGCTCATGCGCGCGCTCGAGCGCTACCTGCTGCTGCAGATCATCGACCAGCGCTGGCGCGAGCACCTCTACGACATGGACTACCTGCGCGAGGGCATCCACCTGCGCGGGTTCGCCCAGATCGAGCCGATCGTCGCCTACAAGAACGAGGCCTTCGAGCTCTTCAAGGACCTCATGAGCACCATCTGGACCGACTTCGCCCGGATGGTGTTCAACGTCGAGGTCGAGGTCGAGTCCGAGGCTCCCCAGCAGACGCCGCCCCCGCGGTGGACCGGCGGCGGGACGTCGACCGCGGGCGGGCGCGTGTCCTACTCCGGCGGCGCCGGCAGCGCGCAGCCCAGCGCGCTGGCGATGGCGTCCGGCGCGGCGGCGATGTCGCCCGACGGGCGCGTCGAGGAGGAGGAGCCGGCGGCGCCGGTCGTCCAGACGCGCCACCTGTCCGAGGAGGAGCAGATCGGGCGCAACGACCCGTGCTGGTGCGGCTCGGGCAAGAAGTTCAAGAAGTGCCACGGAGCCTGAGCTCCGAGGCGCCCAGGTAGGCGGCGAGGCGCTCGGCCTCGCCGCGGAGCTGCTTCGACGCCCACGCCGGCAGCTTCCCGGCGAACGGTTCGAGCGTCACCTCGAGCGCGGCGTTTCGGCGCTCGTGGTTCCACACGCCGGCGATGACCCCGTCGACGAGGATCACCGGGGAGATCCACCCCGCCTGGCGGAACACCGCGTCGCGGTGGGCCCCGGGGAGCAGCGCCTCGACACCGCGGTTCGACCCGACGACGTACTGGTCGAAGAGCGGCAGCAGGCGCGCGACGCGCTCGGGCTCGAAGGCGGCCATCGCGTCGAGGTCGCTGCGCAGCACCCAGCACGTCTCGCCCTCGACGTCGACGCACGCCACCTCGTCCCCGAGCGCCTGGATGCGCTGCTGCGCCTTCGCCGCGCTCAGCGCGCCCGAGTGCCACCAGCGCGACAGGTCCTCCCGCCGCGCCGGCCCGTACATCGCCAGGTAGCGCCGCGTGACCTCCGCGACCGCCTCCTCGACCGGCGGGCGCGGCAGCTGCGGCGGCTTGGTGAAGCGGACGTTCTGCCCGGTCGACGGTGCGAAGGCCAGCACGCCGTGGAACGCCGCGGGCTTGAGCGACGAGCCCCACGACCCGCTCAGGTGCTCGGCCAGGCCCGGGTTGCCGGTCACCTCGGCGACGGTCTCGGCCAGCTCGGTGCGGGTCAGCTCGCGCCCGTCGAGCGCCTCGGACACCGCCGAGACGAACGCCTCGACCTCCTCGACCGACGCGAACCCGAAGTTCCGCAGCCAGATCGGCCTGCGGTAGTGGTCGATCGTCGACAGCGCGCTGTGCCACAGGCCCAGCTCGCCGGCGGGCAGCAGATGCAGCGTCCCGCGCATCGCCCACTGCTTGACGAGCTCGCGATGCTCCCACGTCGCCGACGCGACCGCGTCGCGCGGCAGGTCGTCGATCCGCGCCCACGCCGTCAGCTCCGCCGCCGAGAACACCTGCGCGTGCAGCCCGCACAGGCGGCGGGCGACGTCGACCAGCTCGCTCGCGGCGGCCCGCTCGACGAGCCCGTGCCGGCGCATGCGGAACGCGAGCGCCGACCGCCAGGTCAGCGACCGCTCAGGCCTGGGCGCCGGCATCGCGCGAAAGGGGCGGGAGCGGATTCACGGGCGCCCGATCGTATCCTGAGGCCGATGGCCACCACCGGCGTCCCGGAGTCCCTCCCGCAACGCATCGCCGCGATCCGCGAGCAGCTCGCGCACCTGCGCGACCATCTCGACCCGGACGCGCTCGAGCGGCGGGTCTCCGAGCTCGAGGAGCAGATGCAGGCGCCGGGCTTCTGGGACGACCAGGAGGCGGCGGCGAAGGCCAACACCGAGTACTCGCGCGTCAAGAAGCGCCTGGACATGTACCGGTCGCTGGAGGCGGAGGTCGACGAGTTCGAGGGGCTCGCCGAGCTGGTCGCCGAGGACCCCGACCTCGCCGCCGAGTTCGAGGACCGGATCACGACTGTCGAGACGCAGCTCGCCGAGCTCGAGGAGCAGCGCCTGTTCTCCGGCCGGTACGACTCCGGCGACGCGCTCGTCACCGTCAACGCGGGCGCGGGCGGCACCGACGCCCAGGACTGGGCGGAGATGGTGCTGCGGATGGAGATGCGCTGGGCCGAGAAGCGCGGGTTCGACGTCGAGCTGCTCGAGGTCAGCCCGGGGGAGGAGGCCGGCATCAAGTCCGCCACCTTCCGGGTCAGCGGCGAGAACGCCTACGGCCTCTACACCGCCGAGAAGGGCGTGCACCGGCTCGTGCGCCTGTCGCCGTTCGACGCCCAGCACCGGCGCCAGACGTCGTTCGCCGGCGTCGAGGTCGCCCCGGTCGTCGAGGAGGCGGCGGAGATCGAGATCGACGACGACGACCTGCAGATCGACACCTACCGCGCGTCGGGCGCCGGCGGTCAGCACGTGAACAAGACCGACTCGGCGGTGCGCATCACGCACAAGCCGACCGGCATCGTCGTCCAGTGCCAGAACGAGCGCTCGCAGTCGTCGAACAAGGCGACCGCGATGGCGATGCTCCGCGCGAAGCTGCTCGAGCTGGAGGAGCGCCGCCGCCAGGAGGAGATCGCCAAGGAGAAGGGCGAGGCGATGGACGTCGGCTGGGGCTCGCAGATCCGCTCCTACGTCCTGCACCCGTACACGATGGTCAAGGACCACCGGACCGACTTCGAGATGGGCGACGCGAATCGCGTCCTCGACGGCGACCTCGACGGGTTCGTACGCGCCGAGCTGCACCGGCGCGCGGGCGCGGCCGCCTGACGCCCGGAGCCGGGCCGGGCCCGCCTGCAGTCGCGTGCGCGGGGAGCCTCGTAGGCTCCGCGAGATGTCCGAGCAGCCCACCGCGCCGTACCTCGACGCCGTCATCGCCTACGGGTTCCGTGGCTCGGGCCGGTTCCACGTGCCCGGCCACAAGGGCGGGCCGGGCGCCGACCCGGCGCTCCGCCACGCGCTCGGCGAGCGCGCGTTCGCGCTCGACATCCCGCAGGACATCCAGGGCGTCGACGCCGGCGACAGCAACGCGTTCGAGCGCGCCGAGCGCCTCGCCGCGGAGGCCTACGGCGCCGCCCGCACGTGGTTCCTCACCAACGGCGCGACGCAGGGCAACCACGCGCTGATGCTGGCGCTCGCGCCGCTCGGCGCGCGCGTGCTCGCCCAGCGCAACTCGCACGCGTCGGTGGTCGACGGGCTCGTGCTCAGCGGCGGCGTGCCCGCGTTCGTCGCGCCCGAGTACGACTCGGACCTGGGGATGGCGCACGGCGTCGAGCCGGCCGAGCTCGAGCGCGCGCTGGCCGAGCACGACGACGTCCGCGCGGTGTTCATCGTCTCGCCGACCTACTACGGCATGGTCGCCGACGTCGCCGGCTGCGCGGAGGTCGCGCACCGCGCCGGGGTGCCGCTCGTCGTCGACCAGGCGTGGGGGCCGCACTTCGGCTTCCACCCGGACCTTCCGCCGAGTGCGCTGTCGCAGGGGGCCGACGCGGTGCTGACGAGCACGCACAAGATCGTCGGGTCGTTGACGCAGAGCGCGATGCTCCACGTCGCCGACACCGGCCGGATCGACGCTGCGGCGGTCGCGCGGGCGATCCGGCTCGTCCGCTCGACGTCGCCGTCGTCGCTGCTGTGCGCATCGCTGGACGCCGCGCGCCGGCAGCTCGCGGTGCACGGCGAGGCGCTCCTGCACGAGACGCTGCGGTGGATCGCGTCGACGCGCGAGAAGATGGCGTCGACGCCCGGCATCTCGGTGCTCGGGCCCGAGCTGGTCGGCCGGCCCGGCATCGCCGGCTGGGACCCGCTGCGGATCACGCTCGACGTCCGCGCGACAGGCCGCACCGGGTACGAGGTCGCCGACGCGCTCCGCCAGACCTATGACGCGCACGTCGAGCTCGCCACGCAGGCGACGATCCTGTTCGTCGTCGGCCTCGCCGAGCAGGCCGTCGCGCTCGAGCGCCTCGGCGGCGACCTGGACGAGGTCGTCAAGCGGATCTCCGGCGAGGGCACGACGCGGGCGGTGAGCGCGCCGCCGGCCTCGCGCGAGCAGCAGATGGCCGTCCCGCCGCGCGAGGCGTTCCTCGGCGAGGCCGAGCTCGTCGCGGTCGACGACGCGATCGGCCGCATCTCGTGCGAGTCGATCGCCGGCTACCCGCCCGGGATCCCGGCGCTCCTGCCGGGCGAGCGGATCACCGCCGAGACGATCGCCTACCTGCGCCAGATCGTCGCCGACGGCGCGCGGCTGCACGGGGCGAGCGACCCGACGCTGCGCACGATCAACGTCCTGCGCGGGGCCGCTACCGGATCGTGAAGCGGACGCGGAACGGCTTGCCGCCGGCGGGCGTCAGCGTCAGCGTGTAGCTGCCGGGCCGCAGCCGGCTGGTGGCGACGCGGAAGCGGCCGCTGCCGGTGCGGCGCGCCTTGAGCTTCGTCGTCGTGCGCTTCGTGCACGTCGTGCGCCGGCCCTTGCGGGTGCACGGGCGGCGGACCGTCGAGGTGAGCTGCGCCCGCACCGAGCGCGTGCCGGAGCTCGCGGCGACCGTGAACGTGCAGGAGCGGCGGCGGGTGCAGCGGCGGTCGGCCCGCTTGATCGTCCCGCGCGCGGCGGGGGCGGGCTCGTCCTCCTCCTCGTCCCACTCCTCGTCCTCCTCCTCGTCCTCCGGCTCCTCGGCATCCTCGTAGGGGACGTCGTCCTCGTACTCGGGCTGGACGGCGTACGCGGGCTCGGGCAGGGGCGGGTCCGCCGGGCCGGTGGCGGGCACGTCCCAGCGGTCGGTCGCGCCGCCGCCCGGCGGAGCCGCGGCGCCGTCGTCCGGACCGTCGACCAGCGTCGTGTCGACCGGATCCTCGGCGGGGATCGTCGCGGTGATCCAGGTGCGGATCGACGGCTCGGTGATCCGCGCGTAGACGCCGGGCGCGTCCGGGTCGGCGCAGCCGACGCCCCACGAGGTCACGCCGACGAGCCGCCAGTGCGCGGGGTTGCGCCGGTCGGCGGCGTCGCGCGTCGGCGCGATGATCGGGCCGCCGGAGTCGCCCTGGCAGGTGTCGGTGCCGCCCTGCTGGTAGCCGGCGCAGAACATGCTGGCCTGGTGGAAGTACGAGCCGTAGAGCGACGAGCACGTGGCGTCGGCCACCCGCGGCACGCGCGCCTCGCGCAGCAGGTTCGGAGGCGTCGAGTCGTCCTCGGTCTCGCCCCAGCCGGTGATCGTGAGCAGCTTGCCGGCCGCCCAGAGCGACGACTCGGACGTGTCGGCGACGACGAGCGGGCGGGCGTCGTCGACCGGCGCCGACAGCCGCAGTAGGGCCACGTCGTAGCGCAGCGTCGCGTCGTCGCCCTGGGCGTCGGCCTGGGGGTGGCGGATGACCTCGGCGACGTCACGCCACGGCCCCGTCATGAGGTCGTTCGACTGGACGCGGACCCAGTCGTCGGTGTCCACCTCGCAGTGGTCGGCGGTGAGCACCCACTGGCGGGCGACGAGCGTGCCGCCGCAGTACTGGTAGCCGTCGTCGCTGATGAGCGCGACCTGCCACGGATAGTGGCCGGGTGCGGTCTGGGTGCCGCCGACGATCCGCGGCTTGACGCGGGCGTCGGCGATCGCGGCGGGCAGGAGGGCGAGAGCAGCGGTGATGAGGAAGGCGAGACGGCGCACGGCGCCACGATCGGCCGCTGCCCGGGCGAAGGTTGATCTCCGCCCTGCCGAATGCGGACGAACGATCGGTCTCGTTGTCAGAACAACGGGTCGGTTGGGCGTGCGTGACGCCCTCGGTTCAGAGGCGGAACGCCAGCCGGAGCGGGCGCGTCTCGCGGCGGCCGTCCGCGGCGACGGCGACGAGCGCGAGGCTGTGGCGGCCCTTCGCGAGCCGGACGGCGTCGATGACGAACCGGGTCGGCGAGGTGCGGCGGACGCGCAGCGTCCGGCGGATCGTGCGCCGGCAGGTCGTGCGGCGGGCGCCGCGGCGGCAGCGCCGCGTGACCGTGGTCGTCAGCCGGGCGCGGACGGTCGTCGTCCCGTCCGCGGCGGTGATCGTGAACGAGCAGCGCCGCCGGCGCGTGCAGCGGCGCCGGGCGGAGGTGACCGCCGGCGCGGCGCTCGCGCGGGTCGCGACGGGCTGGGTGGGCGGGGGCGTGTCCGCGGGCGGGCCGGGCGCGGGCGCCGGGTCGGACGCGGGCGGTGACGCCGCCACGGCCGGCGACGCGACGCCCGGGATCGCGACGGCCGGCGAGCGCGCCGAGTCGACGGTCGCCACGGCGTTCTCGCCGCGGACGCGGCACCACATCGCGGCCCCCGCGTCGGCGACGGTCACGACGTACTGCGCGGACGTGCCGGCGGCGGCGAGCTGCTCGGCCTGTCCCGGCGCCTGCCGGAAGAACCGGTACGTCACGTAGGCCGAGCCGCCGCTCCACGGGCCCGGCTCGCAGGTCAGCGTGCCGCCGGCCGCGGGCGTGCCGGACAGGCCCGGGGTCGACGGCGCCGGCGGCGTCAGCGCGAGCCAGTCGTGGATCGCCGGCGCGCCGAGGCGCACGTAGACCCCCGGGCTGCCCGGTTGCGCGCAGCCCACGCCCCAGGACGTCAGGCCGGCGAGGACCCAGTCCCCCGCGTCGGAGAGCTGCGGGCCCGCCGTCGCCGGCGCCACGAGCGGGCCGCCGGAGTCGCCCTGGCACGCGTCCTTGCCGCCGGTGAGGAGCTCGCCGGCGCAGAGCATGTCGCCGGCCGAGAACCGCGTGGGGTAGGCGTTCGCGCAGGCGGCGTCGCCGACCCACGGCACGCCGACGTGCTGCAGGGTCTCGGGCAGCGCCGCGGCGCCCTGGCTCGTCCGTCCCCAGCCGGACGCGGTGAAGACGGTCGCGGGCGTCCATGCCGCCTGCTCGGCCGGGGTGACCGGCCGCACGAACCCGCTCGGCGGTGTCACGGCGCCGGCGAGCCGCAGCATCGCGACGTCCCAGCGCGGCGTGGTCCCGCTGACGTGGGCGAGCGGGTGGCGACGCACCCCCGCGACGCCGATGACGACGCCGCCGCTCGACCGGGTCACCGAGCCGGCCCGCACCTGGCTGATCGAGAGCGGGAGGCAGTGGTCGGCGGTCACCACGTGCGTCGGGTCGAGGAGCACCCCACCGCACACGTGCTCGCCGTTCGACCTCTGGAGGCTGACCTGCCAGGGGAACTCGCCGGGGGCGGCGTCCGTGCCGCCGACGATGCGCGGCTGCGGCCCGGCGGCCGCCGCCGGCGCGGCGGCCACGAGCGTGACCGCGAGCGCGGCGGCGACGAGCCTCGGCTTCCGCGGTCGGGTGCCCATCCGTGAGCGACCGCGCTCCTTCCTATCTCACGCGGATGTTCCGCCGCGTCGGGTTGTCCTGGATGTTGCCGGCGCGGTCGACCGCGCGGACCTGGAGCCGGTGCGTGCCGCGGCTGAGGCGCTTGGTCCGCACCCGGAACGTGCCGCTCTGCCCCCGGACCGCCTGCGCGCGCAGGATCGTCGAGGAGATCGTGGCCGAGCACGTCGTCCGCTTGCCGCGCCGGACGCACCGGCGGGTCCGGATCGTGTCGAGCTGCACCGCGAGCGTCTTCACGCCCGTCCCGTTCTGACCGTCGGTCGCGCGGATCGTGAACGTGCACACGCGCCGCTTGGAGCACGACGTGCGGATCGACCGCACCCGCGGCGCCGTGTCGTCGGAGTCGCGCGGGTCGGGGCGGACGACCTCGGGCCCGGGCACCTCGACGGGGACCGGGACCGTGATGGTCGGGCCGGGCACCGGCACCGTGACGGTCGGGCCGGGAACGGGGACGGGGACCGGGACGATCTCGGGCTCGGGGTCGGGGGTGACCGGCGGGCCGGGGAACTGCGCGCTGCGCGGCGCCAGGCCGTAGCCGCCGGCGCCGGGAGCCTTCCCGCGGACCTCGCAGACGAACCGGTCGCCCTCGTCGCCGCGGTCGAACTCGTAGAAGCCCACCGACGACACCGTCTCGTAGCCGTTGTCGGTCACGCGCCGGACGAGGTAGTCGACCTGGGTGACCCCGGCCGTCCAGGCGAGCTGGTTGCCCACGCAGTACACGACCTCGTCGTCGCCGTCGATCTCGGGAACCCCCGCGACCCACTCGGGCTGGGCGGGCGCGTCGTCGGTCCCGTCCGTCGCGTCCTGCGCGTAGTCGCGCAGCGCGTCACCGGCGACGCGCGCGTAGACGCCGGGCATCACGATGTCGGTGCCGGGGATCTTCGAGGCGCATCCGATGCCCCACGACGTGACGCCGACGAGCACCCAATCGGCTGGGACGGCCGGATCGGCGTCCGCGTCGCCGGGCGTCGCGCGCGCGACGAGCGGCCCGCCCGAGTCACCTTGACAGGCGTCGATCTCGTCGCCGTCGGCCGGGGTGGGGTCGCGGGTCGCGCAGACCTGGTCGGACGGATCGAAGATCCGGTCGCCGAGCAGCGCGCGATAGATCGTCGCGCAGACCGTGTCCGCGACCGGGTCGACCGTCGCCTTGCGCATGTTCGGCACGGTGTCCTCGCTGTCTTCCGTGAGGCCCCAGCCGCTGATGTCGAACGGGTCGACCGGGTCGCGGAAGATGTCAGCCTCCACGCCGATCACGACGGTCTCCGCGGTGGGCAGGTCGCCCGCGGCGTCTCCGTCGACGTTGGTGCCGAGGGTCAACAGCGACAGGTCGCGCCGGATACCGGATGCGTCTTCGTCGACCTCCGCGAGCGGGTGGAGGGAGATCCGTGAGACCGGGAAGTAGAACGGCGATTCGGCATCGACTCCGGTCAGGTCGCGGGTGCCCGCGACGACCGCGATCTGCCCTGCGCGCACGCCGAGCGTGCAGTGCGCGGCGGTGAGCACGATGTTCGCCTCGATGAGCGTGCCGCCGCAGTACGCCCGATCGGGGTCCGCGCGGCTCACGAGGGCGACGGTCCACGGGTATTCGTCCGGTTCGGCCACGTCGCCGTTGATGATCCGCGGCTTCGGTTTGGCAGCCATGGCCGGCGCCGCGGCGACCAGCAGCGCCAGGCAGGCGAGGAGGACGAGACGGAGAGAAGGCACCGGGCCACTCTAATCTCTCCTCCGTGACAGACCTGGACTCCGCGTTCGCCGACGTCGTCCGCCGCGCGCTCGAGGAGGACGTCGGCACCGGCGACGTCACGACGGAGGCCACGGTGCCCGCCGATGCGCACGCTCGCGCGGAGATCATCCAGAAGGCGCCAGGTGTGATCTTCGGGCTCCAGGGGGCCGAGCTGACGTTCCGCACGCTCGACCCGGACATCCGCCTCGAGCGGCGTGTCGAGGAGGGCGAGTGGCGCGAGCACGGGGAGGTGCTCGTCATCGAGGGCCGCGCCCGCGCGATCCTCACCGCCGAGCGGACCGCGCTGAACATCCTCGGCCGGCTCAGCGGCGTCGCGACCGCGGCGGCGCTGGCGGTGCGCGCCGTCGCGGGTACGTCCACGCGCATCCTCGACACCCGCAAGACCACGCCCGGCCTGCGCGCGCTGGAGAAGGCCGCCGTGAAGGCGGGGGGCGGGGAGAACCACCGGTTCGGGCTCTTCGACGCGTTCCTCATCAAGGAGAATCACATCGCCGCCGCGGGCGGGATCGCGACCGCGGTCGAGCGGGCCCGCGCCGCGCACCCCGAGCTCCTCCTCGAGGTCGAGTGCGAGACCCGCGCCGACGTCGACGAGGCGCTGGCCGCCGGGGTGCCGCGGCTGCTGCTCGACAACATGGACGTCGACGAGCTCCGCGCGATCGTCGAGCACGTCGACGGCCGCGCCGAGCTCGAGGCGAGCGGCGGCATCACGCTCGCCGCGCTGCACGAGGTCGCCGAGACCGGCGTGGACTACATCTCGCTCGGGGCCATCACGCACTCGGCCCCGGCGCTGGATCTCTCGCTCCTCGTGGCGCCCTGAACGCGGCGAGCGGCCGCGTGACGACGAGCTCGTCGTCGCAGAACGTGAACTCCTCCGCCGGCCGGCCGCCGGTCGAGCGGCGCATCCCGGTCGGGGTGATGAGCGCGTCGCGCTCGAGCACGCGCCGCAGGTGCGTCGCGTCGACCGCGTAGCCGAGGACCGCCTCGTAGATCGCGGCCAGCTCGCGCAGCGTGAACCGCTCGGGGGCGAGCGCGAACGCGACGTTCGAATACGACAGCTTGCCGCGCAGGCGCTCGTGGGCGCGCTCGACCGCCGACGCGTGCCCGAACGCGATCGGCGGCAGGTCCGACACCGGGTGCCAGGAGGTGTCGGGCGGGGTGCGCGGCTCGGAGCCCTGCGGGATGAGCGCCATGTGCCGGATGTCGACGAGCCACAGATCCGGGTGCGTGTCGTACGACGAGGTCGTGTCGAGCTGCTCGACGTGGCCGACCTCCTCGACCCCGACCTTCGTGAGCAGGTGCCGGCGCATCGCGCCCGACAGCGTCTCGCCCTCGCGGACGAACCCGCCGGGCAGCGACCACAGGTCGGGCATGTCGGTCCGGCGCCACAGGAGCGTCTCGAGCTCGCCGGCCACGCGGAGCACGACCGCGTTCACCACCGGAGCTGCGAGTTTCCGAGTCATCGTCGAAAAGAATGCTAGCCTGCGTGCATGCCTTCCCAGACCCTCGAGCTCGTCGACATCCCGAAGCTCCAGGCCGAGGTTCGCGCGCTCGCGGCCGAGCGCGACGCAGTGATCCTGGCCCACAACTACCAGGTCCCGGAGGTCCAGGACGTGGCCGACTACGTCGGCGACTCGCTCGGTCTCAGCCAGACGGCGGCGAAGGCCGAGGGCTCGACGATCGTCTTCTGCGGCGTCCACTTCATGGCCGAGACGGCGTCGATCCTCTGTCCCGACAAGACCGTGCTCATCCCCGACCTCGAGGCCGGGTGCTCGCTGGCGGACTCGATCACCGCCGAGCAGCTCGCCGAGTGGCAGGCCAGGCACCCGGGCGCGGTGACCGTCATGTACGTCAACACGACGGCCGAGGTCAAGGCGCTCACCGACTACTGCGTGACGTCGTCGAACGCGGTGAACGTCGTGCGGCACATCCTCGAGACGCACGGCCCGGACACCGAGATCCTGTTCGGCCCGGACATGTTCCTCGGCGCCTACGTCGAGAAGGAGATCGGGCGCAAGCTCACCGTGTGGGACGGCGAGTGCCACGTGCACGCGGGGATCCGCCCGACCGACATCGCCGCGACCCGCGCCGCGCACCCGGGCGCCGACTTCCTCATCCATCCCGAGTGCGGCTGCTCGACCTCGGTCATGGAGTACGTGGCGGCCGGCGACGTCGACTCCGAGGGCGTCCACATGCTCTCGACCGGCGGGATGCTGAAGTACGCCGAGCAGGCCGAGCCCGGCTCCACGGTCATCATGGCCACCGAGGTCGGCATGCTCCATCCGCTGCGGATGGCCGCGCCCGAGGTCGACTTCGTCGCCGCGAACGAGCGCGCGAGCTGCAAGTACATGAAGATGATCTCGCTGGAGAAGCTGCGCGACAGCCTCCGGTCCCTGAAGTACGAGGTCAAGGTCCCGGAGGCCGTCGCCGAGCGCGCCCGCGTGCCGATCGAGCGGATGGTCTCGATCAGCGCGTAGCGGTCGCGCGCCGCTGGGCGCGGTTGCCGGCCGCGTCGACCGCGACGACCGTCACGCGCCCGCGCCGTGCCTTGAGCGTCACCGTCACGCGCCCGGGGCGGGCGGAGCGGATCCGCCGCGTGGTCCGGCCGGCCTTGACGGTGACCGCGGCGCGCTCGGACAGCGTGAACCGGACCTGCAGGCGGCCGCCGCGCAGCCGGCGCACCGTGATCCTGCCGATCTTCGGCGCCCGGCGGTCGAGCTGCGACGTCGACGGGGCGGTGCGCGGACCGCTCGCGGTCGCGGTCTCGCCGGGCGCGGTCGTGGCGACAGGCGAGGCGGGCGCCGACGGCGGCGCGGGGGTCGGCGCCGGCGGGGCGCCCGAGCCGCCCGGGCCGGGCGTCCCGCCCATCGGCGGGGTCTGCCCGCCGAGGGGGTCCGGGGCGGGGCGCCCGAACGCGCCGATGTCGGTCCGCGCGACGCCGTCGCCGTCGCCGTCGGTCACGCGCTCGGCGCCGGCCAGGTCGGCGCCGCCCGGCGCCTCGTCAGGGTCGCCCGCGTCGACGAGCGGGGAGCCGGCCGCGAGGCGGAAGTCGCCGTCGGCGGAGAAGCCGGCGTCGGGATGGAAGGAGCGCTCGGACTGCGTGAGCGTGCCGGGACCGTCGCTGTCCTTGACGCGCTCGCCCGAGGCGTCGTAGTCCGACCAGGCGGTGCGGAGGTCGACGACGCCGCTCTGGCCGGCCGTCGACGAGCGGCTCAGCGCGCGCTGGAAGCCGCGGATGACCGAGTTGCGCACGCTCACCTTCACGTCCTCGTCGTCGTTGCCGAGCGTGTTGCTGGCCGAGATGCCGGTGCCGGTCGCGCCGCCGATGAGCGTCAGGTGGTCGGCCTCGACGCCCGCGTCGCGGGCCGGCTGGTCGAGCACGCTCAGCGCGGTGCCCTTCGTCGTGGTCGTGAGCGCGTTGCGCACGACCGCGTGGGCGCCGGTCACCGCCATCCCGCTCTGGGTGTGGTTGATGCGCACCCGCTCGATCGTCGCGTCCATACCGGAGAGCAGCGTGATGCCGTTCGACGCGTCCACGGCCACGTCGGTGACGGTGCCCTCGGTGCCGCCGAGCTGCAGGCCGTAGTCGCCTGCGATGTGCGGGGTCAGCGAGATCGTGGTGTCGTCGACGGTGCCGCCGCTGTTGATCCTGATGCCGGAGGCCTGGTTGGTCTGCGTCGGCGTCCGCGTGACGGAGACGCGCTCGACGGTGGCGCGGGCCAGGTCGAGCCCCGGGGCGCCGGCGGCGGCGTCGTCGGGGATGCGGACCGACAGGTCCTTGACGACGCTCGCGCCGTTCGTGGTCGACAGGCGCAGGACGCGCTGAGCTCCCGCCGGCGCGGTGAGGACGGTCTTGTCGCGGCCGGCGCCGATGATCTCGATCTTGTCGGCGAGCGTGTACGCGTTGAACCCGGTGGTCGTCGACGCGGTGAACGTGCCCGCGGGGAGGAGGATGCGGTCGTCGCCGCCGGCGGCGGTCGCGGCGGTCAGGGCGGACTCGAGGTCGCCGTGGGTGAACGCCGGATCGCAGGTCGCGAGCGGCTCGACGCAGTGATCGGCCGCCTGGGCGGTGCCGGCCGGCACGAGCGCGGCCGCCACGCCGAGGGCGGGGAGAAGTCGCAGGAGCTTCATGGCCGCAACGGTCTCGTGTCCGGTGCGGCGCGCCCAGGCGGGAGCGCCGCCGATCCGGTGGCGGAGAACCGACGGCGGGGCGTCGGGACGGCGCCGCCGGGCTCAGGCGGGCGTACCGAGCAGCTCGTAGCCGTTCTGGACGGCCTCGCGCACGCGCTTGAGCGTCCCGATGCGGCGCTCGAACTCGGCCGGCGTGTAGCAGTGCACGTCGGCCTGGTCGCCCATCTCCGAGGCGTCCCACAGCGAGCCGGCCTGGTAGACGCGCTCGAGCCACGGGATGCCGTCGAACGCGCTGGACACGAGCACGACGACGTACTCGGGGCCGCGCTCGCGCTGGGGGCCGGCGCCGCGGAGATCCATCACGCGGGCACCGCCGAGCACGGCGCGCTCGAGCGGCCATCGATCGCCGACACGCTGGATGTACCGGCGCAACTCGGGCTCGTTCAACCCGTCCACACCGTCCATGATGGCGGCTCGTGCGGCTGGAGCACAAGCCTCTTGTCGGAACCTTCAGGCGGCGACGGCGGCGCGCAGGTCGCCGGGGTCGATCCCGGCGATCGCGAGCGCGCGGGGGACCGTGCCGATCTCCTGGCGGAGGATGCCGAGGAGCAGATGGTGCTCGCCGATCCGCCGGTCGCTGCGCTCGAGCGCGACCTTCAGCGCGTTGTGGAGCGCCGTCTTCGCCGACGTGCCGAACCGCGGACTGCGGGGCGGCGCGGTGGGGGCGGGCAGGTCCCAGTCGTCGAGGCGGATGCCGACGGCGGCCAGGCTGCGCCGCTGCTCCTCCTCGAGCGCGGTCTCGATCTCGTCGTGGTCGAGGCCGGCGACACCGCGGGCGGCGAGCGCGAGCAGCAGGTGCTCGGCCTCGACCGTCCGGGCGCCGAGGCGCCGCGCCTCCTCCTCGGCGGCGGCGAGGACGACCGCGCGGACATCCTTCGTGAACTTCTCGAGCATCAGCGTCCCTTCAGCCGCTTGGCGTGCTTCTTGTGGACCGCCTGCTTCGTGACGCCGAGCCCCTCGGCGATCTCCGCCCACGACCAGCCGCGTGCGAGCGCGCGCTCGACCTCCGCGTCCTCGACCCGGTCGGCCAGGCGGCGGAGCGCGACGACGGCGGCGAGCCCGTCGGCGGGGTCGGGAGGGAGGTCGACAGCGGTCTCGGCCATACGTCAACCCTAGTTGACGGGTCTGACACTGTCAACCCTGGTTGACGGTGACGGCCGCCGACTGGCGTGACTGACACCGTCAATCGCGGTTGACGGGGTCTGACCCCTGTGTGGTTGACAGTCCGAATCGGACGGTCTACAGTGGAGCATCATGTTTGCGCCAGCCCCACCTGCCAGCGGTCCGGTTCGAGCGGGCCGCCTGCCCGCCGACGACGTGCGCGCCTCCGACGCCGAGCGCGAGCGGGTCGTCGGCGACCTGCGCGCGCACGCCGCCGACGGGCGCCTGTCGGTCGAGGAGCTCGACGAGCGGCTCGAGCGCGCCTACGCCGCCCGGACACGCGCCGAGCTCGCCGCCCTGCTCACCGATCTGCCGCGCGTCTCGCGTGCGCCCGAGTACGCCCGGCTCGGCTTCGACGCGCACGTCGCGTCGTACGTCGCCGGGATGGTCCTGATGGTCGCGATCTGGGCGCTCACCGGCATGGGGTACTTCTGGCCGATCTGGCCGGCGCTCGGCTGGGGCCTCGGCGTGCTCAGCCACGGCGGCGCGCTGCGCGTGTTCATGCCGTTCTGCGGACCGCGCTACCGGCGCGCGCGCCGGCCGGCGGACGCCTGACCCGGGCTTGACCCAGGGCGTCTGCCGCCGCCGCTTCGGTGCGCCGCGCCCGGGCACGCCTGCGGGGCGGGTTCGTGGTGGCGCTCGGCGCTCCGGCGTGCCGGCGTTCCGGTTGCGAGTTGGGTGGGCTGAGCGGGTGGGGCTCTGCGGCGGGTGGTCCGCGCCCGTCGACGGTGGTGCCGGCTCGTGCTCGCTCCGCCCGGGCTGGGTGGCGGCGGTGTGTGGCGTGGTCTGGACGGCCGCTGGTCAGGTGGGCGAGGGGCGCGTTCGCGGTGAGCTCTTGCGGGGTGCTCGTGCGAGCGCCGGCGCGCCACGGGCCGAGCGACCTGGACGAAGCGGTCGACCGGGGGCGCGTGTCGTCCGGGTCGCCGGGCCGGGTCTGCGCGTGAGGCGCGACCTGGACGAAACGGTCGGTCGAGTGCGCGTTTCGTCCGGCTCGCGCGGTGGGCGAGGCGCGCGGCCGGTCCGGCCGAGCCGCGCGGGGCGGGCCGCGCCCGGCGGCGTGGGTGTGTCGACCCATGACGGTCATGTCGGGACGAAGCGACACACCGCGCCCGGGCTCGACCGGGTGTGTCGAGCCATGACGGCCATGCCGGAACGAGTCGACACACCCAGGTCGCGGTGGCGCGGCGCCGTTCGCCCGCCGACGCCCGGCCGGCCGAAGCGGCGTGCTGATGCCGGTCGCCTGGCCGGCCGAAGCAGTGCCTCCGACACCCGGCGACCGGACCCTCGGCCGGCCCGGAGCGGCGCGCCACCGCCTGGCCGCCGGCCCGGCCAGCGGGAGCGCACCGCGAACCCGCTCCCACGACCCCCTGACCAGCGGCCGTTCAGACCACTCACACACCGCCCCCGCCCGACCCGCGCGGAGCGCGCCGGGCCGGCACCACCGACGACGGGCCCCCGGACCACCCGCCGCAGGCCGCGACCACCCGGAGCCCGTTCACGGTGGGCACTCCGGCCGCTCTCGCGACCGGCGACTCAGCGCCGCGGGCGCGCGGTCCGGCGGGTGCGGTCGCCCGCCGCGTCGACCGCGGTCACGACGACGCGTCCGCGCCCCAGCCGGACGGTCAGCGTCACGGTGCCGGCCCGGCGGCGCAGCCGCCGCGTCCGGCCGCCCGCGCGGACGGTGACCGTCGCCGCCTCGCTCAGCACGAACCGCACGCGCGCGCGGCGACCGCGCAGCCGCCGCACCGACAGCCGCGTGATCCGCGGTGCCGTGCGGTCGCGCGCCGACCCCGCCGCCGGCCGGGCGGTCGCGCCCGGCCCGTCCGGGCCGGCGAACGGCGGAGCGGTGGCGCCGGCGCCCCCGCCGTCCCCGGCCGCCGCTCCGCCGCCCCCTGCTCCATCGCCACCGCCCGGCCCTCCCGCCGCCGGGATCTCGAGCACGACCTCCGCCGTCGCGTCGGCCGCGCCCACGGCGGACACGGTCAGCGTCGCCTTGTGCTGGCCGGGCGTCTGGAACACGTGGCCGACCGTCTCGCCGACCGCCGTGCCGCCGTCGTCGAACGACCACGCGAAGCCCACCGTCTTCGCGGGGTCGGGATGACAGGAGCCGGCGGCGCTGAACGTGCTCGCGCTCCCCGCCGGCGCGGCGATCCCCTTGGCGACCGCGACGAGCGTGCCGACCTGGCGCTCGTACGCCCCGATGTCCCGCCGAGCGTCGCAGTCGGCGTCCCCGTCGATCGCGCGCGGGTCGCCGTCGACGTCGGTGGTCCCCGACGCGGCCGTCGTGCCGGTCTCGGCGGCGTCGACGAGCGGCGAGGACGCGGTGAGGCGGAAGTCGTCCCCGCCCGCGAACCCGGGGTCCGGCGAGAAGCGCTGACCGCTCTGCGTCACCGAGCCCGGGCCGTTCTCCTGGATCGCTCCGGCCGACGCGTCGTAGTCCGAGCCCACCGTCGTGATCGTCCCCGCGCCCGCCCCGCTAGCGACCCGGACGAGGCTCCGGTCCAAGCCGTGCAGCACCGAGTGGCGCAGCGTCACGGCCGCGTCGAACGCCGGGCCGAAGATCGTGGAGGCGAGGATCCCGATCCCGTTCCCGTTGCCGACGACCGTCAGGTGGTCGGCGGTGACCGTCGCGTCCCCGTCGCCGGTCGCCTCCGCGTTCAGCCCGGTGGCGCCCTCGCTCACGATGAGCGTGTTGCGGGCGGTCACCTCACCGCCGACCGCCTGGACGCCGGAGCCTCCGAGCGCCGTGATCCGCATCCGCTCGACCGTCGCCGGGCCACCGGGGAACACGCTGACGCCGCTCGTGGCGACCGCCGTCGAGTCGCGCACCGTGCCGGGCGCGTCGCGCAGCGCATATCCATGGTCGGCGTTGTGCTTGCCGGCGGACAGGTCGACCGATGTGCCGGACACCGTGCCGCCGTGCAGGCTGATGCCGGTCCCGGGCTGCGTCTGCGGCGCGAGGCGCACGACCTCCACGTCCTCGACGTCGCCGGCGAGCTCGATGCCCATGCCGCTGAGCGGCGTGGACGCCGGGATGACCGCGCGCAGCGCGCGGACCTTCGCCTTCGCGCCGGCGGGCAGGAGGGTGAGCACCCGGTCGGCGCCGGCAGGTGAGGTCAGGACGGTCTGTCCCGGGCCGAGGCCGACGACCTCCACGTCGCCTGCGCCTACGTACGTGAAGCCGCTCGTGGTCGGAGCGGTGTACGTCGCGGCGCCGAGCAGGACGCGGTCGGCGCCCGGCGCGTCGTGTGCGGCGGCGAGCGCGTCCTGCACCCCTGCGAACGTCTGGGCCGGCGCGCAGCCGGCGTGCGGAGCGACGCAGAGGTCGGCGGCGCGGGCGGACGGTGTCGCCGCGAGCGCGGCGAAGCACGCCGCGATCCACGCGACGATGCCGGCGGCGAGGAGGGTGGCGGTGCGGTGCATGGCCCGACCCTCTCCGAGCCGCCGCCCGCCCGGCGCGGATTCCGTGCGATCGGCGGCCGCGCACCGGCGGCCGCCGTGGAATGCGCGGCGTCCTCAGGTGATGTCGAAGTCGTCCGCGTCGTGCGGCCCGACGACCGCGACGGCGAGACGGTCGGCGACGTCGGCGGCGACCTCGCGCACCTCGTCGAACGTCACCTTGTCGAGGCGCTCGATCGCGGCGTCGGGATCGATGTCCTCGCCGAAGACGATCGTCTGGTTGGCGGCGTAGCGCGCGACCGCGTTCGTGTTCTCGAACGCCAGCACGCGCCGGCCGGCCGCGTACGCGCGGGCGCGCTCGACCTCCTCGGGCCGCGGGCCCTGGTCGCGCAGCTCGGTGACGATCTCGCGCATGCGCGTGTACGCCTCGAGGCACTTCGACGACTCGAGCCCCGCGCCGAGCGCCAGCACCGGCAGGTCCGCGAACGCGTGGTCGGTCGCCCAGACCGAGTAGCACAGCCCGCGCTGCTCACGGATCTCGTCGAACAGACGCGAGCCCATCGACCCGCCGAGCAGCGTCGAGTAGATCGTCAGCGCCGCGCGGTGGGCGGGGTCGCGGACGTCGACGTGCGGCCGGTACATCATCCGCAGGTGCGTCTGGTTCGTGTCGCGCTCCTCGACGAGCACGCGCGACTCGATGTCCTCGGGCGCGGGCTCGAACGGCTCGGGCGCCGGCAGTGCGGGGAAGCGCTCGAACAGCTCCGCGACCTGGCCGTTGGCCGGGACGTGGTCGAGGTTGCCGACGATGAACGCGCCGCCGCGCTCGCCCGACCAGCGGCGCCGCCGGAACGCGATGATCCCGTCGCGGCTGAACGTGCGCAGGTGCTCCTCGGGGCCGAGCACCGTGCGGCCGAGCGGGTGGTCGCCGAACGCGGCGCGGTCGATGAGCTCCTCGGCGACCGCCGACGGCTGGTCCTTGTAGCGCTGGATCTCCTGGATGACGACGCCGCGCTCGCGGTCGAGCTCGCCCGGGTCGATCCGCGGCCGGCCGACGAAGTCGGTGAGCAGGTCGATCGCCTCGAGCGCCGCCTCGGCCCGGACCGTGATGTGGAACGCGACGAGGTCGTGCGACGTGTAGGCGTTCAGCGAGCCGCCCATCCGCTCGGCGGTCTCGTTGACCTTGCGGTAGTCGTCGTACTTCTCGCCGCCCTTGAAGACGAGGTGCTCGAGGAAGTGCGCCATGCCGTTCTCCTCGGGCCGTTCGGTCCGCGCACCGGCGTCGAACGCGACCAGGATGGTCACGGCGCGCGTGCCGGGCAGGCCCACGCGGTGGAGCGGCAGGCCGTTGGCGAGGGTGGAGGTGGCGATCTCGGGCACGAGTCCAGCGTAACGAGGGCCTCGAGCGGCCCCGCGCAGCGCTCAGGTCCGCCGGCGCGCCACCGCGACCGGCCCGCGCCGCGCGCCGCGGACGCCGGCGACGCGGATCGTGACCCGCGTCCCGCGCGCGACGCGCGGGATCCGGACCGACCGCGTCCCGCGGCGCGCGGTCAGCTCGAGCGAGCGCCCGTCGGACAGCTCGACGCCGACGAGGTGCCGTATGGCGTTGGGCGCGCCGCGGAACGAGACACGCAGCGCGCCGCCGGTCCGCCACGCGCGGATCCGGCGCGGGCGGCCGATGCGCGGCGGCGTCGCCGTGAACCGGGCAACGCGGATCTGCTCACGGGGCGTGCCGTCGCGTTCGACGAGCGCGACGATCTCCCGCGCGCTCCCGCGCGCGTCCGACGGCGTGAACCGCAGGGTCCCGCGCGCGCCGCGCGCGCGGCCGAGCTCGCGCATCCCGCCGGGCGCGCGCTCGAAGAAGCGCACGACCTGCCCCGAGACGTTGCGCGTCTCGTAGCGCAGCACCCGGCGGCCCCCCGCGCGCCGCACGGCCCCGCGGACGACCGGGTCGGGCTCGATCGAGGCGCGCCGCACCTCGGCGACCCGGGTGCCGTCGAGCACCTCGACGGTCCAGCGCCCCGCCTCGCGCAGGGCGACGAACGTCGTCCGCCGCTCGGCGGTGCGGAACGCGACGACGGTCGCCGACCTCACCGGCCCGCGCACAGGCATCTCGACCACGTGGCCGCGCGGCCCGCGCAGCCGCAGGCGCGGCGCGCGCTCGGCGCCGACGACGCCGGTCACCACGCCGCGGCCGCCGGACGGCACGTCGATCGCGATCGTCCCGCCGGCCTGCGCCGCCCGCGCGCGGACGGTGCGCCACCGCCCGACGTCGCAGGTGGGGAACATGATGTCGAGCCGCGCGATGATCGCCGGCAGCGACGGGCCGGGCGGCCAGTCGAGCCCCGCCCCGGCGTCGAACCAGCCGAAGTCGCCGCAGAACGCCAGGCCGCGATCGGACACGAGCGCGGTGCCGCCGATGCAGCCGTAGTCGTCGATGCAGCCGCGCGCGCCGGCCTCGGCGGTGAAGCGCAGGTCGTGGTAGCGCACGTCCCACCCGGCGCGGAGGCTGAACGGGCCGAGCGCGTAGTCGATCCCGGCGCCGACGCTGACGTAGCCGTCGGCCGCGAGGACCGCCGTCGCACGGAACAGCGGGATGCAGACGAGCGACCCGGTGCCCGCGACCGTGAGCGTGACCGGCTCGGGCTCGATGCGGAAGTCGAAGTCGCCGCGGACGCCGACCAGGCCGCAGCCGTTGCCGGCCGACGGGCCGCCGGTGAACGCGGCGCCGCCGCCGAAGCGCACCGCGCTCGGGCTGTTCTCGTAGTACGCGTTGACCTCGGAGAGGAAGACGCCGGGCGCGACCTTGATCCCGGGCGCCCCCGGGAAGTACGTGATGTTGAGCAGCTCGACGGCCGACCCGCGTACGTGCAGCGTCCCGTCGATGTGGCCGAGAGGCTGGAACGCGATGCTCGCGGCTCCCTCGAACCGGCGCTGGGAGGCGACGTAGCGCAGGTGGTCGACGTGGACGCCGACGCCGTAGAGCATCGCGTCGACGTTCCGCACGCCGAACCCGTCGAGCCGGATGCCGTCCCGGTTGCTCGCCACGAGCTCGGTCTCGACGGCGACGCCGGCGCCGGTGCGCAGGAGGAAGTCGTCTGGGAGGCGGACCTTCACCGCGACGCGGCTCCGGTAGCGCTCGAGCGTCGTCCGGACCGAGCCCTGCAGGCGCGTGCCGGGGATGAACGCGACGCCGGTCGACACCGGGATCCGGGCGACCTCGAACCCCTTGCGGTCGAGCGGCAGCCGCAGATCCTCGGGCTTGCGCAGCTCGATCTGCCTCGGCAGGTCGGTCGGCGCGGTGATCTTCACGCGCGAGCTGAGCAGCCGCGGGGTCTCGTCGCTGAAGATCCCGGGCGCGACGATGACGACCGACGCGCCGGGGGAGGGCACGTAGTCGAGGCCGTTGACGCGCACGGGGCCGTCGGCGACGTAGATCCGGTCGGAGAGCAGGCTGTCGAACGCGCGGATCGCGCCGGCCTGCTGCCGCGGGCCGATGCGCTGCGCCCCGCCCGCGCGCACGAGCGAGGCGGCGGGCACGCCGAGCGCGCTCGCCAGCCAGCCGCGCAGCAGGTTGCGCTCGGCGGCGGGCACGTCGCCCCAGTCGTCGACCTGGCGCAGGCAGCCGACGACGCTGACGAGCGCCGCGTAGGCCTCGGTCTTCTCGACGCAGCCGGCGGCCGGCCCGCCGAACGCGGTGACGTCGACGAGCGCCACGTCCGAGCGCGCCGCCGGCCGGCAGACCGGCATGGGCTCGGCGCGCGTCGTGCGTGCCTGGACGGTGCGCAGGGCGCGGCCGATGGCGCCGGCCCGGGAGGTCGCGACGCGCGGCGCCGCGGAGACGGTCAGCGCGGCGGTCGCCGTCGTCACCGCGCCGCGCGCGTCGGTCACGGTGAGCCGGGCGGTCACCGCGCCTGGCCGCGTCAGGTTCGCCTCGAGCACCGGCGTCTCCGGGTCGCACACCGCCTCCGGCGCGGGGTCGCGGTCGAGGCTCCAGGCGAACGAGCGCGCGACCGCGCCGGGCGGCAGCGACGCGCGCGCGTCGAGCCGGACGGTCGTACCGGCGGCCAGGCGCGTCGCCGACGGTGTGAACGCCGCGCGCGCCGGGACGTACGGCTCTTCGGCCGGCGGGGCGGGCGGCGCCGGCCCGGGCGGCGCGGGCCCGTTCTCGGCGGGGAAGCCCTGCGCGGCGCGGATGTCGGCCTCGCCGAGCGCCCGCGCGTAGACGCGGACGTCGTCGATCGCCGCGTCGGCGAACGTGCCGTCGCAGCCGGGGAGGGTCCCGATCGTCGGCTCGCTCTTCGGGAGCGCGTACTCGACCGGAGCGGACATCGGCGACCCGTCGCCGACCTCGCGGCCGTCGACGTAGAGCCGTACGCGGCTGCCGTCGTACGTGCCGGCGACCGCGTGCCAGCGGCCGTCCCAGATGTCGCTGCCCGCGGCGGGGGAGCGGGCGACCGTGCCGCCCGGGCCGCGGACCATGAAGCGCAGCTCGCCGCCCGCGGTCGTGTGCAGCCCGTACGACGCGAAGGCGCACTCGGTCGCGCCCTTCGCGAAGACCCAGCGGTTCGCGCCGGGTGCGCCGGAGCGCATCACCCACGCCAGGACGCTCGGGCGCGCGACCTCGAACGCCCCGTCCGGTTCCGGCAGCGTCACGCGTGACGCGTTGTCGCCGAAGCGCTGCGCGCCGGCGAAACGGCCGGGCACCGGCTCGAGCGACGCCGCGTCGCCGTGCCGCCCGTGCCCGGAGACGTCGGGCGTGCTGTCGGTGTCGTCGACGACGTCGAGCGGCCAGTGCCCGACGAGCCCGCCCTGGTGGGTGGCGGTCGCCGGGGCGGAGGCGAGCAGCGCGACGACCGCGGCGAGGGTCGCCGCACCGGTCGCGCAAGCCCCCCTGCTCCGCATGGCGGGCCAGCCTCGCAGGCCGGGGCCCCGAGATGCAAATTCGCGTGCAAGCAGGCGCATTTCCGCGGTGCCCTCCTAGGCTTTCCCGCCTCATGGCCCTCACGGCTGAACGCCCACGCACGCATACACCCGGGGCGCTGGCTCCGCCTGTCATCGAGCTCCGCAACGTCGTCAAGACCTACGAGGGCGGCGACACCGCGCTCGACGGCGTCTCGCTCAGCATCCGCCGCGGCGAGTTCGTGTTCCTCGTCGGGCACAGCGGCTCGGGCAAGTCGACGCTCATGAAGCTCCTGCTCAAGGAGATCGAGCCGACGTCGGGCGTCATCCGCGTGGCCGGCCGCGATCTGGCCGACATCAAGGGCAAGAAGATCCCGTACTACCGGCGCAACATCGGCGCGGTCTTCCAGGACTACAAGCTCCTGCCGAGCCGCAACGTCTACGACAACGTCGCCTACGCGCTGCAGGTCACGGGCCACTCTCGCAAGGACATCCGCTCGAAGGTGCCGGACATCCTGCGTCTGACCGGCCTGTCGACCAAGCTCCACAACTACCCCGACCAGCTCTCCGGTGGCGAGCAGCAGCGCGTGTCGGTCGCGCGTGCGTTCGTCAACCACCCGCCGCTGCTGCTGGCCGACGAGCCGACCGGCAACCTCGACCCCGAGACGTCGATCGGGATCATGCAGCTGCTGTACCGGATCAACCGGACCGGCTCGACCGTGGTCGTCTGCACGCACGACCACCAGCTCGTCGACCGCATGCGCCGGCGCGTCATCGAGCTGCAGCGGGGCCGCGTCATCCGCGACGTCGCCGCCGGCGGCTACCGCGAGGAGACCACGCAGGAGTTCGGCGCGCTCATGCGCAGCGGCCTGGACCGGGAGCACTTCGAGTGAGGATCGGGTTCTTCCTGCGGGAGGCGCTGCGCTCGGTCAGCCGCAACGCGGTCCCGAGCTTCGCGGCGCTCGCCTCGGTGCTCGTCACCGTGCTCGTGCTCGGCGTGTTCATCCCGATCGTCCAGGCCACCACCGGGGCGGCGAACGAGGTGCGCGAGCGCGTCATCGTCGACGTCTACCTCAAGGCCAAGGCCGAGGACACCGACGTCGAGCGCGTCCGCCGCACGCTCACCGAGGACACGCCGTACGTCGGCAAGGTCCAGTACGTCTCCAAGGACGAGGCCTACGAGGCCGAGAAGCGACGCAACCCCGAGGCCTACGAGCTGCTCGGCTCCAACCCGCTGCCCGACACGTTCCGCGTCACCCCGGACAAGCCGGAGAACATCGGCGCGCTGCGCGACGCGCTCGCCGCGTCGGGCGACCCGGCGATCGACGAGATCAAGAACCGGCGCGAGGACACCGACAAGATCCTGTCCGCGACGAGGGTCGTGAAGCTCACCACCGCGGTGCTCTCGATCCTGCTCGTCGTCGCGTCGGTCCTGCTCGTCGCGAACACGATCCGGCTGTCGCTGTTCAGCCGCCGCCGCGAGGTCGAGGTGATGCGGCTCGTCGGCGCGACGAACTGGTTCATCCGCTGGCCGTTCGTGATCGAGGGGATGCTGCTCGGCGCGATGGGCGGGATCCTCGCGATCCTCCTGCTGCTCGTCGGCAAGATCGCGCTGATCGACCCGCTCGCCGCCGACTTCGCGCTCATCGCGGCGCCGGACACGATCGACTTCCGGCTGCTCGCGATCACGCTGCTCGTGGCGAGCGTCGCGGTGGCCGCGGCAGGGTCCGGGCTCTCCCTCCGGCGTTTCCTTCGCGTTTAGCGGCGACGCCTACCCTCTCGGGCGGTCATGCGCGCACCGCTCGCCGCACTCACCGTCGTCCTCGGCACCCTCGTGCTGGGCATGTGGCTGGGCGGCCACAACGACATGCTGCCCGCGCCGCTGCGCGACTTCGTGACCGACGACGACACCGAGCTCGTCGAGGCCGCGATGGACAAGATCGCCGACGACTACTACCGCGAGCTGTCGAAGGAGGAGCTCGCCGACAACGCGGTCCGCGGCATGGTCGAGGGGCTCGACGACCGGTTCTCGGCGTACTTCGACGAGAAGGAGTACCGCCGCTTCAAGGAGGTCTCCGACGCGAAGTTCTCCGGCGTCGGCCTGGCGATCCAGCGCCACAAACACGGCCTGCGCGTCGTGACCGTCTACGACGACTCGCCGGCGAAGCGCGGCGGCCTGCGGGTCGGCGACATCATCGTGAAGGCCGACGGCAAGGAGCTCGCCGGCAAGCCGGAGGCGAGCGCGACCGGCCTCATCAAGGGCGAGCCCGGGACGAAGGTCACGCTGACCGTCCGCCGCGACGGGCGCGAGTTCGACAAGCGCCTGACGCGGGCCGAGGTGTCGATCCCGGTCGTCTCGGACCGCTTCCGCAGCCGGCAGGGGAAGGACTTCGCCGTGATCCGGCTCGAGACGTTCAGCTCCGGCGCGCACGCCGAGGTGTACGACGCCGTCCGCAAGGCCCGCAAGCGCAAGGTCGACGGGATCGTCTTCGACCTGCGCGGCAACGGCGGCGGCCTGGTCGAGGAGGCGCGGCTCGTCGCCAGCGCGTTCCTCGAGGACGGCGAGATCGTCACCACGAAGGGGCGGTCGGTGCCCACGCGCGTGTACCGGGCGACCGGGAAGCCCATCGACACGAAGACCCCGATGGTCGTGCTCGTCGACCGCGGCACCGCCTCGGCGGCGGAGATCGTCGCCGGCGCGCTGCAGGACCGCGACCGGGCCGAGCTCGTCGGCACCGCCACGTTCGGCAAGGGCGTCTTCCAGGAGGTCGTCGAGCTCGACGGCGGCGGAGCGCTCGACATCACCGTCGGCCAGTACTTTCTGCCCAGCGGCCGCAACCTCGGCGGCAAGGGGACCTCGCGCGGCTCCGGCCTGAAGCCGGACGTCAAGGCCGAGGACGACCAGGAGACCCGGAAGGTGGACGAGGCCCTCGAGCGGGCGCTGTCGGAGCTCGCCGGCTCCGCCCGGCCGTGAGCCCGCGCGGGCCGGGACCGGGCGCCGGCGTGCCGCTCGTCGTCACGCTGCGGCGCCGCGGCAAGCACTGGGCGGGGGAGCCGTTCTTCGAGGGCGGCCGGCGCGTCGCGCTCGAGAAGGACCGGCGCCTGGCCGACGGCCGGCTCGCGCTCGTGCGCACCACCGGCCGCGGGCGCGGGCAGGCCAAGCTCGTCCGCGTCCTCGGCGACCCGGCGAACGCCGGCGACGTGCTCGAGGCGCTCATGCTCGACCGCGGCCTGCGGCGCCGGTTCGACCCGGCCGTCGAGCGCGAGGCGCGCGCCGCGCGGGACGGAGGCGGCCGGCCGGTCCCCTCGCGGCGCGACCTTCGCGACCTCCCGACGTTCACGATCGACCCGGCGACCGCGAAGGACTTCGACGACGCGATCTCCGCCGAGCAGGTCGGCGACGACGCGTGGCGGGTCTGGGTCCACATCGCCGACGTGTGCGCGTTCGTCGAGCCCGGCTCGCTCGTCGACCGCGAGGCCTACCGGCGGGCGACGAGCGTCTACGTCCCGGGCCGCGTCGAGCCGATGCTGCCCGAGCCGCTGTCGAACGACGCGTGCTCGCTCATGCCGTTCGCCGATCGGCCGGCGGTGACGTGCGAGCTCGAGATCCGCGGGCCCCGGGTGGTGAAGGCGACGTTCTACCGCTCGACGATCCGCTCCGACGAGCGCCTGGACTACGACCGCGTCGACCGCATCTTCGCGGGGCGCGAACGGGCCTCCGAGCCGTGGGCGGCGCCGCTCGCCGCCGCGCGCGCCGCGGCGGCGGCGCTCGGGTCGGCGCGCGCACGGACCGCGATCGCGCTCGACACCGCCGAGCCGGAGTTCCGGTTCGACGTCCACGGCCACGTCAGCCATGTGCTCCCCGTCCAGCAGACCGAGTCGCACCGGCTCATCGAGCATCTCATGATCGCCGCCAACGAGCAGGTCGCCGCCGTGTTGGAGGACCGCAGGATCCCGGCGCTCTATCGCGTCCACGAGCGCCCCGAGCCGGAGGCGGTCCGGCGCCTGGCCGACCAGCTCGCGTCGCTGGACGTGCCGGCGCCGCCGGTGCCCGAGCACCTCGCGCCGTCCGAGGCGGGCGAGATGGCGGTCGAGCTGTCGCGCGCGGTCGCGCGGTGGGTCGAGCAGACCGGCCGCGGGCGGCAGGGCCTGACGACCCTCGTGCTGCGCTCGCTCAAGCAGGCGTGGTACTCATCGCGCAACATCGGCCACGCCGGGCTCGGCAGCGCGCGCTACTGCCACTTCACCTCCCCGATCCGCAGGTACCCCGACATCGTCTGCCACCGCGGCCTGCTGAGCGCGATCGGCGCGGGGGAGGAGCCGTACGACCGGAGCCGGGTCGCCGAGGCCGGCGAGTGGGCGTCACTGCGCGAGCGCGACGCGATGGTCATCGAGCGCGACGCCGACGACGTCGCGCGCGCGTTCCTGCTCGAGCAGCAGGTCTTCCGCAGCGGCGGCGAGCGCGAGTTCGACGGCGAGATCGTCTCGCTCATCGACGCCGGCGCGTTCGTCGCGTTCGGCGACGGCTTCGAGGGCTTCATGCCGGTCCGGCGGCTGCGCGGCGACTGGTGGGAGCTCAATGAGCAGGGGACGATCATGGTCGGCTCGGAGTCCGGGAAGGCGATCCGGATCGGCGATCCGGTGCGGGTGACGGTCGGGCGGATCGACGCGCCGCGCGGACGCGTCGACCTGTACCCGGCGGCGCTCTAGGCTCTTTCGTCTCGTGGCGAAGAAGGGCAAGCGCAAGGCCTCACCGGGCGACGTGGCGACGAACCGCCAGGCGTCGTACCGCTACGACCTGCTCGACAAGGTCGAGGCGGGCATCGTGCTGCGCGGCACCGAGGTCAAGGCGCTCCGCGAGGGCGGCGCGCAGCTCAAGGACGCCTACGCGACGATCACCGACGGCGAGGTGTGGCTCCACAACCTCCACATCCCGCCCTACAAGCCCGCCAGCCGCGACAACCACCCGCCAGAGCGCCCGCGCAAGCTCCTGCTGCACCGGCGCGAGATCGAGCGCCTGATCGGCCGCATCCACGAGCGCGGCCTGACGCTCGTCCCGACGCGCATCTACTTCTCGAACGGCAGGGCGAAGGTCGAGCTCGCGACCGCGCGCGGCAAGGACCGCTTCGACAAGCGCCAGACGATCAAGGAGCGCGAGATGAAGCGCGACCTCGAGCGGGCGATGAGCGAGCGCTACTGAGCGGGCGGGCACCCTAGTCTTTTCCCGCGAGCCTCGACAGCCGCTCCGGGAACGTGTAGATCGAGGGCGTCCGGCACCGACGCCGGCCTACCGGCACGCCGACGGCGTGCGCCGATCTCCCGCACCGACAAGGACGTTCCCCCCGTGACGCTGTCCCCCGCCTCCGGGCGCCGCCGCCTGCTCCTCGGCGCCCTCCTCGCGCTGCTGCACGCCGTCCTCACGCTCGCGCCCGCCGCCGCCGCGCCCGGTGACCTGGACCGGAGCTTCGGCGACGACGGCTCGGTCGTCCACGCGGTGGACGGGCAGTCCTGGCACGGCGGCGGGGTCGTCGCCGCGCTGCCGCAGCCGGGGCGCCGCACGCTCCTGGTCGGCGCCGCGTACCCGCCCGGCGGCGACGACCCGAGGGTCGCGCTGGTCCGGCTCGACGCGGACGGCAGCGTCGACGAGAGCTACGGGACGGACGGGATCGCCTGGCTGCCGGAGGCCGCCGGCCACCCCGCCATCGAGGCCGTCGCGCTGCCGGACGGGGGCGTCGCCGTGCTCGCCGACGGGTCGGCCGGCCTGGGGGAGTCGTACGTGCTCACGCGGGTGGACGCCGACGGCACGCCGGACGACGGCTTCGGCGCCGGCGGCGTCGTCGAGGTCCCGTTCGCCGAGCTCGGCGACGACTGCTCGTCCACCCCGGTCGCGTGCCAGGCCTCCGGCCGCGCGCTCGCGCTGTACGGCGACAGCGCGCTCGTCGTGGCGGTGAGCGGCGCCCGCACGAGCGTCTTCGAGTCGGTCGTCGTCCGCCACGAGCTGGAGACGGGCGCGCGGGACGTGGCGTTCGGCGGCGGCGACGGCATCGCCGAGCTGGGGACGCCCTCCGGCCTCGGGTGGCGCCGCGAGGTCACCGGCGTCGCGGTCGAGCCGCTCGGCGGGCGGATCGTCGTCGCCGAGAAGGTCTCGAACGGCGCGCTGCCCGAGCGCGGCGTCGTGCACCGCCTCGACGACGACGGCGCGGTCGACGGGACGTTCGGCGACGGCGGGATCGCCGCCGTGCGCTTCCGGCCCGACGTCGCCGACGAGGACCCGGGCACCGAGGACCTGACCGCGGTGGCGGCGCTCCCCGACGGGCGGGTCGCGGTCGCGGCCCGGGTGTTCGCCGGCTCGCTGTTCCCCGGCGAGCAGCACGGGGCGGTCGCGGTGCTCTCCGACCTCGGCGAGCTCGACACGACGTTCGGCGACGACGGCGTCGCGCTCGTCGCGCACCACCCGGACGGGGAGAACGGCTTCGACGAGCTCGAGGTCCTCGACGGCGCGCTCCACGCGGGCGGCACGACCCGCTCGTGGGCCGCCGGAGGCAGCGCGCCGGACGGACCCTGGCAGAGCTGGCTCGTCCGGTTCGACGACACCGGCGTCGATGCCGAGTTCGGCGGGGCGTCCGGCGCCGCCGGCGGCCAGATGGAGGTCATGACCGGGCTCGCCGCGACCGACGACGGCTTCGCGGTCGCCGGCGGCACGGTCATCACCGCCTCGGACTGGCTGTGGGCGGCCGCGCGGTTCGAGCTGCAGGCCGACCGCCCGCCGGTGAACGAGGAGCCTCCCGCCGTGCGCGAGCCGTTCGGCCCCGGGAGCGCCGAGGACGGCGACGAGCTCGAGGCGGACGCCGGCACGTGGCTGCACGCGGAAGACGTCACCCGCGCCTGGCAGCGCTGCGACGGCGCGCACGCGGCCGAGGCGCCCGCCGCCGCGCACGACTGCACGGCGATCCCCGGCGCAGACGGGGCGACCTACCGGGCCGCCGGCGCGGACGTCGGCAAGCACGTGCGGGTCGTCGAGACCGCGACGAGCGACGCGGCGTCCGCCACCGCCGCGTCGGCCACCGTGGCGGTCGGCGCCGCGGCGGCGCGGTTCGTGGACCTCCCGGTCGTCGAGCCGTCGGGCTCGGTCCCCGCCGGCACGCTCGTCCGCGCGACGTGGAGCCACGCCGGCACCGAGCCGATCGCGGTCGCGGTCCGCTGGCAGCGGTGCGCGGCGGCGTCGGGCGGCTCGTGCCAGGCGGTGACCGGCGACGACACGAGCGATGACGCGTACACGACGACGGCCGCCGACGCCGGGTCGTGGCTGCAGGCGACCGTCGAGCTCGCCGGGCCGGGCGGGACGGCGAGCGCGCACACGACGAACCGGACGCGCGTCGGCGCCGCCGCGAGCGTCGCCGCGCCGCGCAGCACCGGCGCGCCCGCGATCGCGCCGGCCGGCTCGGTCGTCGAGGGCACCGTGCTCAGCCGCGCGTCCGACGGCGCCTGGGACCAGGCCGGGCTGACGTTCACCTACCGGTGGGAGCGCTGCAGCGGGACGTCGTGCTCGGCGATCCCGGGCGCGGGCGGCTCCGCCTACACGACGACCGGCGCCGACGCCGGGCGGTCGGTGCGGCTCGTCGTGTCGGCGCGCAAGGGCACCGGGCCGGTGGGGACCGCCGCGTCGGCGGCCACCGCCGTGACCGCGCGGCCGGTCCCGCCGCCTCCGCCGCCCCCGCCCGCGCCCGCGCCGGCGAACCCGTTCGGCCTGACCGGCACGGTGGTGACGCAGGACACGACGCGGAGCGCGGTGATGCCCGACGTGCGCGGCCTGCCGGTCGACGCGGCGAAGGACCGCATCGAACGCGCCGGGATCCACGCGGTCTTCGACGTCAAGGAGACGGTCCGCTCGCAGCCGCTCAAGCTGCCGGGCAAGCCGCGCCTGGACATCGGCGATGTCAGCGCGCAGTCGCTCGCCGCGGGCGTGAAGGTCACGACGACGATCGCGTCGCCGCGCAAGATCCGGCTGACGGCCGAGGCCGGCCCGAAGGCGAGCGCGGCGAACGGCGGGCCGTCCGGCCCGGTCTGCACGGGCGCGGCGGCGCGCGCCGACCTCAAGGGGCTGGGGCTCGGCGAGGTGTTCGACCTGCTGCGGGCCAAGCGGTGCACGCGCGTGGAGGTCGACTTCACGGTGTCCTCGTCGGCGCGCGAGGTGGAGGTGCGCAGCGCGGTGAAGGACGGCAAGGACCTCGAGCTGCGGGTGACGGTGCCGTCGAACCCGGGACGGCTCGACCTGACGCCGATCTTCCGCCAGGGCGCGTTCAACTCGCGGCCGAGCTTCGGGCGCGACGACTGGGCGCTCACCGCCGGGGCGATGAACGTCATGGGCGTCCAGGTCGTCGACCGGGCGGGCCGGACCGTCGACGGCGCCGAGGTCTACCTCGACGCCTCGAAGGTCGGCGCCGACGACGTCGACGGCACCGCGCGCGGCGGGATCTTCGTCAGCGGCCTGCGGCCGGCGAAGGCCGGGGTCGTCAACGTGCTCGTCGCCCAGCGCGACGCCGCCGGCAGCCGGATCTTCGGGTTCGGACGCTTCCGCGTCGTCGACCGCAAGAGCGCGTTCACCGCGATCGACGGGCGGCGCTACAGCGCCGACGGCGCACCGCTCGGCGGCGGCGCCGCGGTGGCGCGGGCCGCGGTGTTCGGCGACCTGCTCGCGGCGATCGGCCGCCTCGCGCAGGACCTCGGCGCTGGCGTGAGCCGCCTGTTCGCCGCCGGCGCCACCGACCAGACGATCACGACCGCGGCGAGGCAGAACGTGGGGGTGGCGCAGCTCTCGCTCGGGGAGATCCTCAACGGGCGCGCGGGCGTCGTCGCGGCGGGCGGCGCGAACGTCGTCGCGGTCGGCGGCGGCAACGTCGTCGCCGCGGGCGGCGGGAACGTCGTCGCGGCCGGTGGCGGCAACCTCGTCTCGCTCGCGTCGGGCGGCGTCGTGGCGGCCGGCGGCGGGAACCTGCTCGGCCGCGAGACGATCAAGAGCGGCACCGGCGCGCTCATGCCGCTGCCCGCCCAGGTCGTCGCCGTCGGCGGCGGGAACGTCGTCGCCGTGGGCGGCGGGAACGTCGTCGCGGTCGGCGGCGGGAACGTCGTCGCGGCGGGCGGTCTGAACCTGCTCAGCACCCGGTCGGGAGGCTGATCGGAGCCCGTCAGGAGGCCGTTCGCGAGCTACACTGAGCCGTGCAACACACCCACGGGGACGATCGGCTTCGACGTGGTCGGTTCGTGGGGGTGGTCGCGAGTCGAGGTTCCGGTTGGCCTCGTAAAACCACCGGAAAACCATACGTGCGGACTCTCACGAGTACGCCCTCGCCGCTTAGTCACACAGACTAGGTAGCTGAGGTGCCCACCCCGGCCAGCCCGCCGCCGGGGATCCGGGTATCAGAATGCGGGATCACCCCGGAAGGTCCGCTTCCGCCGACCGGGGGACATCTCAGGAAGCTGGCCCCTCGGAACCCTGTCAGTGCGGCAACCGAGGGGCGAGAGCCAGAGCACTGACTACGCTCGTAGAAGCCACCTCTTACGCGATCGCGGACGCGGGTTCGATTCCCGCCGTCTCCACTGCAAGACCCTCGGTCCACCGCCCGGGCCGGGGGTCTTCTTCTGTCTCGGCCGGGGGGCTCGGGGCTCCACTGCCGCGCCAAGTTCCTCAAGCGGACGGCCGGCGCGCCGCTCCTATCCGACCATGAGTCGTCAACACCGACGGGCCACGGTCGCCGCCCTGTTCGCCTTGGCGTGGCTCGTGCCCGCAGCCTCCGCCAACGCCGGGGAGATCTGTGCCCCGGCCTCCTGCAAGCTCGACACCTCCGCCGTGACCCGGACGGTCGGTCCGCCGACGACGCACGGGTACTGGGCGGTGACCCGGACCGGCAAGGTCCGCCGGATCGCCCTCGGCAGGGCTCCGCGGTCCGCCGCGAGCCGCAGCCGGGTCGTCGACGCGGCGTTCAACCGCCGCCGCACGGGCTACTGGCTGCTGCGTGCCGACGGGACGCTCGGCGCGGCAGGGCGCGCGCGCTCGTTCGGCAGGCTCCCCGCCGGCGCCGCCCGGCCGGTGGCGTTCGCGCCCACCGCGAACGAGGACGGCTCCTGGGTGCTCACGTCGGACGGGCGGATCCACGCGCTCGGCAAGGCGGCCCGGTACGGCGACGTGCGCGGCGTCCGCAGCCGGCCGGTGACCGTCGAGGCGACGCCGGACGGCCGCGGCTACTGGATCCTCACCGCGGACGGCAGGGTGCACGCGTTCGGCAGCGCCGACGGGTACGGCAACGGCCGTCCCGGGTCGGTCGCGCTGCGCGCGACGCCCGACGGGCTCGGCTACTGGACGGTCTCCTCGCGCGGCCAGGTGACCGCGCACGGCACCGCCCGCAGACTCGGCTCGCCCAAGCTCGCGCGCAAGGTCCGCGCGGTCGCGCTCGCGCCGTCGGGCGACGGGCGCGGCTACACCGTGCTCGACAGCCGCGGGCGGCTGCACGCGTTCGGCACCGCGCGCAAGGTCAGGCGGCGCGTGCCCGGCGCGATCACCGTCGTCACCGGGACCCGGCGGCAGCGGGGCGGCTCGACCCGCCTGGTCGTGAGGATCGTCGACGCGCCGCTCGGCAAGCAGCCGCCGGTGCGGCTGACCCGGCCGAACGGCAAGAGCGCCCGGATCCCGTTCGGCGCCCGGCTCTCGGGCGTCCGGCCCGGCCGGTACGTCATCACCGCGCCGCCGATGGACAACGGCGACACCACCGCGTTCGCCACCCGGTACCGGACGGTCGTCAACCTCCGCCGCGGCGGCCGCGGCACCGTCCGGATCAGCTACGGCAACTGGGCGCGCAAGTCCGTCCGCGTCGCCGACGCCGACCTGATCCGCGAGATCACCCGGCCGGCCGAGGGGCGCTACCAGCTCGCCGTCGAGGACCCGCGCCACCAGCTCGCGGTCGGCCAGGCGTTCGTCGTCCGGCCGGGCGCCGCCGCGCCGAACGGCCTGCTCGTCCATATCGACCGGCTCGCCCGCCGCGGGACGACGGCCGTCATCGAAGGCCACCCGGCGCCGCTGTCGGAGATCGCTCCGCGCGCCCGCCTGTCCGGGCGGCGCACGATCGCGGCCGCCAACGCGCGCATCAGCCAGTCCGCCCGCTCCGACGGCGGCGGGTTCGACCAGCCGCTGAAGTGCAAGGGCGGCGCGTCCGCGAAGGTCGGCGGCACCCTGCGGTTCGGCGGCGAGCTCGAGACCAGCCTCTCGTGGGGCGGCCTCCTGCACCCGCTGACGTTCTACGCGACGTTCGCCGTCCACGCCACCGAGGACGCCGAGGTCGACGTCGCCGTCTCCGGCAAGGCCTCCTGCGAGCTCGACATCGACCTGCTCAAGGACGACATCCGGTACGGGCCGTGGGAGTTCATGCTCGGGACCGTCCCGGTGTCGATCGTGCCGAAGCTCAACTACAAGCTCACCGGCACCGCCGAGGTCAACGGCCAGGTCCGCACGCACGTCGACCAGCACCTCGGGTTCTCCGCCGGCGTGCGCTGGGACGGCAGCCGCCTGCGGCCGATCAACAACGTCTCCAAGCGCTTCGACGTCGACCCGCCGAGCGGCGAGCTCGACGGCACCGTCAAGGCCGCGATCGGCCCGCGCCTGTACTTCGACATCTACGACGTCGCCGGCCCGTACATCTCCGCCGACCTGTTCCTCAAGTACCGGATCGACACGGCCGCCGACCCGTGGTGGAAGCTCACCGGCGGCGTGCAGGCCGGCGCCGGGATCAGCCTGGACGTGTTCGGGTCGCGGATCGAGAAGGGCATCGACGACGTCCTCGACCACGAGTGGACGCTCGCCCAGGCGAGCGGCGGCCTGCAGGTCGCGATCAACGACAGCGGCGAGATCCTCGGCGCGATCGTCGGCCGGCCGTACCGGTACACGCTCACCGGCAAGGGCTCCGGGCCGCTGACCTGGAAGCTCGCCGACGGCGACAAGCTCCCCGCCGGGCTGGCGCTGTCCGCCGGCGGCGAGATCACCGGCACCCCGACCGGTCCGTGCGACACCCCGACGACCTTCCGGGTGGTCGTCACCGACAAGCGCGGCAAGACCGCCACGAGCACGCTGACGCTGCGCGTGCACTGCCCGCCGCTGCGGATCGCCGACACCCCGCTGCCCGACGCGGTCGTCGGCCGGCCGTACAGCGCGACGGTCACCGCCACCGGCAGCAGGCAGCCCTACACGTGGACGGCCGTCGGCCTCCCCGCCGGGCTGCGGATGAACGCCGCCACCGGCGAGATCTCCGGCACCCCGCAGGCGCCCGGGACGAGCGACGTGACGATCGTCGTCGAAGGCCCCGACGGCCAGGCGGACGTGGTCACGCGCAAGCTGACCGTCAAGGTCGGTGACCTCGCGGTGACCGACGCGACCCCACCGACCGCGGTCGCCGGCGTGCTCTACCGCTTCGAGGTGACTGTCACCGGCGGCCTGGCGCCCTACACGTGGGAGCTCACCGGCGGGGCGCTGCCGGCGGGCCTCACGCTCGACACGAGCACCGGCGCGATCGCCGGCACGCCGGCGGTCCCCGGGTCGGAGACCGCGACGATCACCGTCACAGACGCGAACGGCCGCACCGTGAGCCGGACGGTCACGATCACCGTCAAGCCGGCCGCGCCGGCGATCGCCGCCGGCTCGCCCCCGAACGGCACGGTCGGCGCGGCGTACACGCACACGTTCTCCGCCACGGGCGGCACCGAGCCGCTGACCTGGTCGGTCGCGTCGGGCTCGCCGCCGGACGGCCTGACGCTCGATCCGGACACGGGCAAGCTGTCGGGCACGCCGACCGCTGACGGCACGTTCACGTTCACCGTGCGCGTCACCGACGCCGACGAGCGCACCGCCGACCGCACCGTGACGATCGTCGTGCTCGAGCCGGGCGACCCGCTGACGCTGAGCACCACGACGCTCCGCGGCGCCTACGTCAACACCGGGTACGAGCAGAAGCTGTCCGCGGCGGGCGGCAAGAGCCCGTACACGTGGAGCGTCAGCAGCGGGGCGCTGCCGACCGGGCTCACGCTGAACGCGAGCACCGGCGTCATCTCCGGGACCCCGACGGTCGCCGACGAGTCCACGACGTTCACGGTCACGGTCACCGACGACAACGGGAGCACCGCGGACCGGAGCTTCTCGATGACGATCGGGCGGCTCTACCAGATCGACGCCGTGTCCTGCCCGACCGACACGTTCTGCGTGCTGATCGACGGGCCGGGCCGCGCCCGCACCTGGAACGGCGAGACCTGGTCGTCGAACGACACGACGGGCGTGTACATGGTCAAGTCGCTCGACTGCGCGTCGGCGTCGTTCTGCATGGCCGTCACCGACTACAACGGGCTGATGGGCACGTCCGGCGGCGCCGCCCGCTACAACGGGTCGGGCTGGACGGACGCCGGCGCGATCCCGGACGTCCAGTTCATCAACGACCTGCAGTGCCCGAGCTCGACGGTCTGCTGGGCCGTCGGCAAGGACACCGGCGGCAACACCGCGGCCTGGCGGTGGGACGGCGCGAGCTGGTCGTCGCCGGTCGCGATGCCCGGCGGCACCGGCGGCGGCCTGTCGTCGATCACCTGTCCGACCGACACGTCCTGCGTGACGCTCGAGAACGCCTCCGCGGGCAGCGCCGCGGGCGTGTTCCGCTGGAACGGCACGACGTGGACGCAGTCGACGTTCAACCCCGGGCCGGGCAAGGCGGCGCACAACGTCGGCTGCTCGTCGCCGTCCGCCTGCGTGATCGCCGGGTACGGCTGGGCGAGCGTGTGGAACGGGACGACCTGGTCAGCGCTCGTCGAGCCCCCGTCCGCCCAGGACGCCGCCCCGATGGCGTGCTCGCGCACCGGCACGTTCTGCGTCTTCGGCGGCTCCACGGCCGGCGGAAACGTGACCGCGTGGGACGGCGGCCAGTTCACGGTCGCGACCGCGCCCTCGTCGCAGGTCATCAGAGACATCTCCTGCCCGTCGGCCGGGCACTGCGTAGCGGTCGACAAGTCCGGCAGGTACCTGGAGCTGAAGGACGGCTCCTGGAGCACGCCGGACGTCGCAGCACCCTGACCCGCACCGCCGGGGCGGGCCGCCGGGGCGCGGCCCGCCCCGGCCGCGGGCCGTGGAGCCGTTCACCGCCACAGCCCGGCGATCGCGGGCGGGCACGCGCCGGCGCTACCGTCCCCCGCTCACCATCCCGGGAGGTTGCCGTGCCGTCGTCCTCAGTCCGCCGTCTGCTGCCCTGTGCGCTTGCCGCGACCGTGCTCCTCGCGGCCGCGGCGTCGCCGGCGAAGGCAACGCTGATCGCCGAGGGCGAGGACCCGGTGGGTGACGCGGCCGCGCCCGGGACCGACCTCGTCGCGGCGGGGCTCGGGTACGACCCGGCGAGCGGGCAGCTCGTCGGCGCGATCCGCCTCGCCGGCGAGCCCACCGAGCCGGCGGCGGTCGTCGCGCTCGTCGCCGCGCGCAGCCTCGCCTCGGGATGCGACCAGGGGCCGGCGTTCGGCTTCGCGGCGCCGCTGACCGAGTTCGGCGCGCGCTGGCTGCGGGTGCCGGCGCCCGGGGTGATCTCCGCCGAGGGCTACGCGGCGAAGACCGGGACCCGGGGCGCCGTGCAGCGCTTCGAGGTCGTCGACGACGCGCTCAAGCGCCAGCAGCCCGAGTGCCTGACCGTGACGATCGCCAACCGCGACGACCCGGCGATGACGTACGACGCGGCCGGGCCTTTCCGGCTCGTGCCGCAGCCGGGCCTGAGCGTCCGGTTCCGCGCGCTCCCCGACCGGGTGCGCACCGGTCGCACCTACCGCGTCCGGGTCACCGTGTCGAACCCGGGCCTGGCGGCGACCGGGCGCGTCCGGGTCAAGCTCGCCCAGGCCCGCGGGCTCAGCGCGCGCCGCCGCGCGGTGACGGTCAGGTCGGTCGCGGCCGGCAAGAGCCGGACCGCGACGTTCTCGGTGCGGCTGAGCGAGCGCGCCTGGGCGTCGACCGAGCTCGAGGTCACCGCCACGGCCGGGAAGCTCACGGCGAAGGCGCAGGACCGGGTCCGCGTCACGTCGCCGAAGCGGCGCTCCACCCGCAAGGGCGGCGGCACGGGCCGGGTCCGGTCCTGCGTCAAGTACTTCCCGGACCTCAGCGGGGAGACCGGCGGCTCGCTCGGCCTCGTGCCCTGCGTGCGCTGACGGCCGGCGCGCCCCGATCTCCGCGGGCACCCGGCTCCTCGGCGCAGGGTTCCGCACGCTCAGGGCACGCACAGCGGCGCGCCACCGGCCGTGCCGCGCATGACGATGACGCGGTTGCGCGATCGAAGGACCATCCGACCGTCGTCGTGGCTCCTGGCCTTCCATCCGCGGACGCGGCGGTGCCGGATGCAGGTCCGGACGATGCGCCAGGCGCCCTTGCAGGTGATGCGCCTGACGCTCGTGATCCGCACCTGCGCGCCGCCCTCTGCGTGGGCGTAGTCGGCCCCGACGAGCCCGCAGGCCCGGGCCTGGGCGTCGGTGGTCACGGCGAGCGCCGCACACGACAGCAGGGCTGCCGCGATCACGGCCCTCCGAGCGAGACCGGTCGCGGTGGCTCTCGGAGAGCTCATCGCGCTCCGCCCTCGTCCTGCGCCCGGCCGCGTCCGTTCCGGCATCTGCCCCTCCTGAGCCCCTCGCCGCAGCACCGGCCACGACGCGTGTTCATGACGCAACGATCAACAGGCGTGGGACGGCGGGCAATCAGCCATCCGTCCAGGCGCGGGCCGCAGTGTCTATCGCGCAGCCGGCGTGCCCTGATGGTGGAGCACGCGCCACCCGCGCCCGCCGCCGCGGACCCAGATCGACGTGCGCAGCGACGGCGCGTCGGTCCGGTACGTGAGCAGGATCGCGTCGGGGCCGAGGCGGGTCGCGCGGAAGTCCGACGCGCGGGTCGTGGCGCCGCCGGTGGCGGCCAGCGCCGCGACGACGCCGTCGCGGTCGTAGACCCTGCCCGACGCGCCGAACTCGCAGAACTCGGGGTGCAGCAGCGCTTCGAGCGCGTCGCGATCCCGTCTCACCGCCGGGTCGAGCAGGCGCCGCTCGAGCTCGATGACCGTCGCGGTGTCGTCCATGCGCGAGACCCTACGTCCGAGCGGAATCCGCCCGGTCCGGCCGTAGTTCGGCCCGGTGGCAAGGACGCAAGCGGTCTACTACCGCGACCCGCGGGGACGAGAGCCTGTCGATGAGTTCATCGAGTCCCTGCCCGCGAAGCGTGCAGCCAAGATCGACGCCTACGTCGACGAGTACCTCAACGGCCGGCCACCAGACGCTGCGCCGCCGGAGTTCCCGATCACCTCGCAGGTCAAGGGCGAGCTCCGTGAGCTGCGCGTGCGGTTCGCGAACACGCGCTACCGGGTGCTCTACCAGCGATCGGACAACCTCATCGTCTTGCTCCATGCCATCGAGAAGGACACAGGTGCCATCCCCGACGCCGACATCGGGCCGCGCCGCGAGGAGCGAGAGCTACCGCGTCGCTCGCGACGAGTACGCGGCGATCCAGGAGCTGCGCCGGAAGAACTGGATCGCTGCGCACATCCGGGAGCGCCGGTACGAGCTCGAGCTGACCCAGCAGGAGGTGGCCGATGCGGCCGGCACGTCGCACTCGTTCATCTCGCGGCTCGAGAGCGGTGAGCACCTGCCGACGATTCCTGTTCTGCAGCGCATCCTCGCGGTCCTCGACGAGGAGCTCCTCATCGGCATCGAGACACACGTGCCCGACGAGGGCGAACCCGAGCGCGAGATCGCGCCGGCCCCGACGCGCGCCGCGACCTAGATCAGCGCGATCATCCGCGACCCGGTGAGCTTCCGAGCCGGTAGCGCTCGAACACGGCACGGCCGCCGAACGTCCTGACCTCGGCGAGGTCGAACGCGACGTGCTCCGCCACCGGCGGCAGGTACGGCTTGCCGGCGCCGAGCACCATCGGGTAGCGGACGATGCGCAGCTCGTCGACGAGCCCGAGCTCGAACGCCTGCGCCGCCAGGTCCGGGCCGCCGATCGAGACGTCGAGGTCGGTCGCCTCGCGCGCCGCGTCGACCTCCTCGACCAGCGGCCTGCCGGCCAGCCGGGCGTTGCCCTGCACGCGCTCGAGCGTGCGGCTGAAGACGACCTTCGGGATCGCGCTCCACACGTCGGCGAACGCGGTGTGCGCCGGGGTGTCGCGCATCGCCGGGTCGGTCTCCCAGCCGAGCATCGTCTCGTAGAGCCGCCGGCCGAGCAGGAAGACGCCGACGCCGCGGTTCAGCTCGAGGTGAAGGTCGAACACCTCGTCGGGCGGCGTCGTCCAGCCGAAGTCGCCGTCGCGGTCGGCGACGAAGCCGTCGATCGAGATGCTCATGCAGTAGACGAGCACGGGGTCAGGCCTCCGGGCGGGCGCGCGCGGCGGGCCGATCGCCTGGCTCCTCGCTCACCCGGGCGGACTCTACGCCCCGCGGGCTCAGGCCGCGACGACGAGCCCGGCGCGCTCGAGCGCCTCGGCGGTGTCAGCGCTTCCGAGCAGCAGCGTCCGTACGAGCGTCTCGCCGATCCGCGGCAGGTTCGCGTTGCTCGTCGCGCCGTTGCGGGTCGCGCGCAGGCCCGGGTCGAAGCGGTTCGTCACGTCGACCGCGATGGTCGGCCCCTCGGCCGCCGCGGCCATCGTCCCGATCGGCAGGTTGTGGACGACGCCGCCGTCGACGAGCATGCGCGAGCGCGAGCGCCGGGATGCACATGCTCGCCGCGACGCCCTTCCACAGGCCGCGGTCGTGGACGACCTGCTCACCGGTCGCCCGGTCGCACGAGGTCGAGTAGAACGCGCGCGGGAGCTCCTCGAACGTCCCGGGGAACACCCCGGTCCACGCGTCCGGCGCGCCGAGCGGCCCGGTGACGAGCAGGATCCGGTACCGGCGGCCGATCGGGTCCGCGGTCGTCGCGCGCGAGCAGCCGGGCGAGCCCGCCCGCCCGAGGCGTCCAGCGCGCTACAGTGAAGATAGTTGCTTGCCGAATACAAGTATTGACATGACCGCCGCCGCCACCATCTCCCGCACCGCCGTCGAGGACCTCGTCCGGTCGATCTACCGGCTCGGCCTCGTCCAGCGGGCGCTCGCACGCGAGGTGTCCCAGGGCCTCGGCTCCCAGGGCTTCAGCGCGCTCGCGTTCGTCCACACCGAAGGGCCGATCCGCATCGGGTCGGTCGCCCAGCACCTCGGCGTCGACCTCTCGGTCGCCAGCCGCCAGATCGCCGCGCTCGAGGCGGCGGGGTACGTCGAGCGCGAGCCCGACCCCGCCGACCGGCGCGCCCACCGCGTCAGCGTCACCGATGCGGGCCGCCGCGCCGTCCGCGCCGTGCACCGGCGCATCGTCGACCACCTGAGCGACGTGCTCGCCGGCTGGACCGAGCAGGAGGTCACCGACCTCGCCGCGGCCCTCGTCCGCCTGCGCGAGGACTTCGCGCGCACGTCCGAACCCCGTCCCGAAACCGTGACCCGATGACCACCGAAACCCCTGCCATGACGCACCGCGAGGTGCTCGAAGCCATGTCCGGGCTGCTGCTCGGCATGTTCGTCGCGATCCTCTCGAGCACGGTCGTCTCGACCGCGCTGCCCGAGATCATCACCGACCTCGGCGGCGGCCAGTCCGCCTACACGTGGGTCGTCACCGCGACCCTCCTCGCGCTGACCGTCAGCACGCCGATCTGGGGCAAGCTCGCCGACCTCTTCGACCGCAAGCTGCTCGTCCAGCTCGCGCTCGTGATGTTCGTGATCGGCTCGATGCTCGCCGGCCTCAGCCAGTCCACCGGCCAGCTCATCTCCTGCCGCGTCCTGCAGGGCCTCGGCGCCGGCGGCCTCACCGCGCTCGTCCAGGTCATCCTCGCCGACCTCGTCTCGCCGCGCGAGCGCGGCCGCTACAGCGGCTACCTCGGCGCGGTCTTCGGTCTCGGCACGGTGGCCGGCCCGCTCATCGGCGGCGTGCTGACCGACGGGTTCGGGTGGCGCTGGTGCTTCTACGTCGCGGTGCCGTTCGCGGCCGCCGCGCTCCTCGTGCTCCAGGCCAAGCTGCACCTGCCGCGCCGCCGGCGCGAGGTGAGCATCGACATCGGCGGCGGCCTGTTGATCTCGGCCGGCGTCTCGGCGCTGCTCATCTGGGTGACGCTCGCCGGCCAGGAGTACGACTGGGCGTCGTGGCAGACCGCCGTCCTCGTCGGCGCCGGCCTGCTCCTGTGCCTCGCCGCGGTCCTCGTCGAGCAGCGCGTGCGCGAGCCGCTCATCCCGCTCGGCCTCTTCCGCGACCGGACGATCGTGCTCGCGGTCGTCGCGAGCGTCGCGGTCGGCATCGCGATGTTCGGCACCACGGTCTTCCTCACCCAGTACCTGCAGATCGCGCGCGACAAGACCCCGACCGAGTCGGGCCTGTTCACGATCCCGATGGTCGCCGGCCTGTTCATCGCGGCGACGGTCGTCGGCCGCATCGTCACGAGCACCGGCCTCTACAAGAAGTGGATGCTGCTCGGGACCGTCCTGCTGACGACCGGGCTCGCGCTCATGGGCACGATCGACGAGACGACGAGCCTCGTGGCGGTCTGCGCGTTCATGCTCCTCCTCGGCGCGGGCGTGGGGATGCTCATGCAGAACCTCGTGCTCGTCGTCCAGAACGCGGTCGACCAGCGCGACATGGGCGCGGGCAGCTCGCTCATCGCGTTCTTCCGCAGCCTCGGCGGCGCGATCGGCGTGTCGGTGCTCGGCGCGCTGCTGGCGACGCACGCGCGCAACGAGATCGCCGAGGGCCTCGCGGAGGCGCGCATCGACCCCGCGCAGATGGCGGGCGGCGGCCACACGCTGCCCGACATCGATGCGCTCCCCGGGCCGATCGCCCAGATCGTCGAGCACGCCTACGGCACCGGGGTGGGGGAGATCTTCCTCGTCGCAGCGCCGCTCGGGATCGTGGCGCTCGTCGCGCTGCTGTTCATGCGCGAGGTGCCGCTCGGCGCCAAGAGCGGCATCGAGCTCGCGCGCGAGCAGCGCGGGGGCGGCGCGGAGTCCGCGGCCCACGCGGTCTGACCGGCCGGCGACACCAGATATCCGCGGCAGGGCGGTGGGTAGGTCGGCGCACATGCGCCGGCCTCCCCGCGCCCCCGCGATCCTCATGGGCATCGGCCTGGGTGGTTTCATCGACGGGATCGTGCTCCACCAGATCCTCCAGTGGCATCACCTGCTGACCGACACCGGCGACCATCCCGCGTCGACCGTCGCCGGGCTCGAGGCCAACACGCTCGCCGACGGGTTCTTCCACCTCGCGACGTGGATCTGCGTCGTCGCCGGGATGGTCGTGACCGTCCGCGCGTGGCAGCGGGGCGAGCTGGCGCCGCCGTGGCGGATGCACGCCGGGCTGCTGCTCGCCGGGTGGGGCGCGTTCAACCTCGTCGAGGGGCTGATCGACCACCACCTGCTCGGCATCCACCACGTCCGCGACGACCTCGGCGTACCGCTGGGCTGGGACCTCGCGTTCCTGGCGAGCGGCGCGCTCCTCGTCGCGCTCGGGCTGGCGCTGGCGCGCGGCGCCGCCGGGACGAGGTCCGCGGCGCCGGCCTGAGCGGCGCGCTGCTCGTCGCCGGAACCGCCTCGGACGCCGGCAAGACGCTCGTCACGGCCGCACGCCGCCCCCGCCCACCGCGCCGCCGCGACACGCTCGAGGTCGCGGTCGTGCCCGGGACGAAGGCGACCGTCGAGGACCTGCGGCGCGTGCGCGCCGGCGGCGCGCCGCTCATCGACGACGGGACCCCGCCGGTGAGGGCTGCGCCGCCGGACATCTGTGGGGCACCTCGTGGCACGTTCGAGCACGGCGCGCCGGAAGGGCTCCCGGTCCTGGCGCCCGCGGGCGCCAGGCTCAGCGCTGCCGCGACGTGAGCGCGTCGACCAGCGTGTTCCAGCCGTCCTTGACGCGCTCGAGCGGCCAGCCGAGCTGCTCGCGCCAGTGCACGACCGAGCGCCCGCTGAACGCCGCGACGAGGATGCGCGCCATGTGCTCGGCGTCGAGGTCCGGGTCGGCCTGGCGCAGCAGCACCGTGATGTGCGTGAGCACGAACGCGGTCGGGCCGTTGCGCTCCTCGGGCAGGCCCTCGGCGGCGCGGAACAGGTGCGAGTGCTTGTCGACGAGCTCGAGGTACCGCGAGCCGAACGCCTTCAGGCGCTCGACCGGCGGCGCGCCGGGGCCGAGCGGCGGCGGGCCGCGCAGGACGTCGTCCTGCAGCTCGCGCGTCTCCTCGTCGAGCAGCGCCACCACGAGCCCCGCGCGGTCGCCGAAGCGCCGGTAGATCGTCCCGGCGCCGACGCCGGCGCTCTTCGCGATCTCCTGGATCGAGATCGCCTCGATCCCGTGCTCGTCCACGAGCTCGCTCGCGACGGCCAGGATCCGCTCCCGGTTGCGCGCGGCGTCGGCGCGCTCGGCCGGAGCCTGGGGGACGGAGGCGACGGGAAGCTCGGGTGACATCGCGACCCATCATGCCGTCTGCTCGACCGGCGCCTCAACCTCGCGGCAGAGCGCTGCCACCAGCTCGGCGAGACGCTCGCCGGCGGCGGGGTCGAGCAGTGCGCCGTTGAGGGCGAACGCCGCGTCGGCCATGCCGATCGGCAGCTCCTCCTCGAGCACGTGCGCCTTCATGAACTTCAGGGCCTTGCGGACCTCCGCCTGCGCCCAGACGGCGCCGAAGATGCCCGTGCTCGCCCCGATCACGAGGACCGGCTTGTCGCGGAAGACGTTGGTCTCCAGCGGCCGCGAGGCCCAGTCGAGCGCGTTCTTCAGCGCGCCGGGGACCGACGCGTTGTACTCCGGCGTGGCGATGATGACCGCGTCCGCCGAGGCGATCGCCTCGCGCATCTCCTGCACGGCGGCCGGCGGGTCGGCCTCGAGGTCCTCGTCGAACGCCGGGATGTCGGCGAGCCCGTCCCACTCCACGAGCTCCGTCCCGGGCGGCAGCGCGTACGCTGCCGCCCGCAGGAGCTTGCGGTTGTGGGACCCCCGGCGCAGGCTGCCCGCGATTCCGAGGATCCGCATGGCGCTACGCCTCGGCGCGCTGCAGGAGCGACGCGTCGATGATGAGCGTGACGTCGTTCGCGAGCGCCTTGCCGCCGCTCGGCAGGTCCATGTTCCAGTTCATGTCGAACTCGGTGCGGTCGATCTTCGCCTCGACGTTGAGGTGGCCGCGGGTGTTGCCGAACGCGTCGGAGGCCGGCGCGGTCCAGGTGCCGGTGCCGACGACCGGGCGCGTGATGCCCTTGATCGTCAGCTCGCCCTCGATCCGCGCGGTGCCGTCCTCGTTCAGCTTCACGTCGGTCGAGCGAAACGTGACCTCGGGGTGCGACTCGGCGCCGAAGAACTCGTCGCTGAGCAGGTGCTGGCGGAACTGCTCGGGCGTGCGGACCGAGATCGACTCGACCTTGGCGGCGCCCTCGAGCCTCGTGCCGGACCCGTCGGTGGTGAGGGTCGCCCGGACGTCGTCCATCGTGCCCCGGAAGACCGACACGCCCTGGTAGCGGACGGCGAAGCCGAAGCTCGAGTGGACGGGATCGGCATCGAAGACGCCGGTGAACGGAACGGTGGCGGTGCTTGCCATCTGAGGGACTCCTGTGTGGACGGTGATGACGTGGACGTGTGATGAACGGGTATAAGCGGAACGCATTCCGCTTACGCCTCCGGCAGCGTAGCACAAGTGATTGCGTCTGCAACAAGAGGTCAGGCGGGCGACATCCGGCGCCGCTCGAGCGCGAGCAGGAACCGCTTGCGCTCCAGCCCGCCGCCATACCCGGTCAGCGCGCCCGTCGACCCCAGGAGCCGGTGGCAGGGCACGACGATCGACAGCGGGTTGCGCCCGTTCGCCAGGCCGACCGCACGCGGGCTCGTGCCGAGCGCGCGGGCCAGCGCGCCGTACGTCGACGTCGTCCCGTAGGGGATCGCCGCCACCGCGTCCCAGACCCGTCGCTGGAACGGCGTCCCGCCCGGGGCGAGCGGCAGGTCGAACCCGGTCAGCTCGCCGGCGAAGTACGCCGCGAGCTGGGCGGCGGCGCGCGCCGCCGGCGAGCCGTCGGGCGCGCGCCGCAGGCCGTCGCGCGGCGGGCAGTCGCGCCCGTCGGCGAAGTGGACAGCCGTCACCGCCTCCGCGGTCCCGAAGACCACGAGTTCGCCCGCCGGCGTGTCGAGAACGCGATGGTGCGTCATGGGCGCCTCGGGGGAAGGATGTCGCGGGCATGGCCCACGCCGCCGCCACCGTGTCCGCCTGGGCGCCGCTGCGCCACCCGATGTTCCGGGCGCTCTACGTCGCCCAGCTCGCCTCCAACTGCGGGACGTTCATGCAGCTCGTCGGCGCCCAGTGGCTCATGGGCGACCTCGGCGGCAGCGCGCTGGAGGTCTCGCTCGTCCAGAGCGCGACGAGCCTGCCGGTCTTCCTGCTCGTCCTGCCGTCGGGCGCGCTCGGCGACATCCTCGACCGCCGCCGGCTGCTCATCGTCAGCCAGGCGTGGATGCTCTGCGCGGCCGGGCTGCTCGCCGCGCTGACGTTCGCGGACACGGTCGAGCCGGTCACCCTGCTCCTGCTGACGTTCGCGGTCGGGTGCGGGACCGCGCTGACGATCCCGAGCTTCCAGGCCGTCATGCCCGAGCTCGTCGAGCGCCGCGAGATCCCGCAGGGCGCGGCGCTCAACGGCGTGAACTTCAACGTCGCCCGCGCGGTCGGCCCGGCGCTCGGTGGCGTGCTCATCGCCACCGCCGGCCCGGCCTGGGTCTTCCTCATCAACGCGGTGTCGTTCCTCGGCACGATGGGCGTGCTGGCGCTCTGGCGGCGCGAGCCGCCCGCGCGCTCGTTCGGGGTCGAGCACATCTGGAGCGCGGTCGGGGCGGGCGCCCGGTTCGTGCGCGCCGCGCCCGCGCTGCGCCGCGTCCTGGTCCGCGCCGCGCTGTTCATGCCGTTCGCCGGCGCGCTGTGGGCGCTGCTGCCGGTGCTCGCGCGCGACGACCTCGGCATGGGCTCGAGCGGCTACGGCCTGCTGCTGGGGAGCGTCGGGTTCGGCGCGATCGCCGGCGCGTTCGTCCTGCCGCGCCTGCGCGCGTCGTGGACGCTCAACCAGGTCGTGGTCGGCTCGGCGCTCGTCTACGCCGCCGCGATGGCGGTCGCCGGGCTCGTGCCGGTCGTCGCGGTCGTCGTGGTCGCGCTCGTCGTCGGCGGCCTGGCGTGGATCGGCGTGCTGTCGTCGCTGAACGCCAGCGCCCAGACGCTCCTGCCCGACTGGGCCCGGGCACGCGGGCTGGCCTACTACACGCTGACCTTCCAGGGCGGGCAGGCGCTCGGGGCGGTCGTGTGGGGCGCGGTGGCCCACGTCGCCGGCGCCGGCTGGGCGCTCGCCGCCGCCGCGGCCTGCGTGGCGCTCGGCGTCGCGGCCGCGCGCCGCCCGCTCGTCGCGCTCGACCTCGACCTGCGCCCGGCCGGCGAGTGGTCCGAGCCGCACCTGGTCATCGACCCCGAGCGCCGGAACGGGCCGGTGCTCGTCACCGTCGAGTGGTGCGTGCCGCCGGAGAACCAGGACGCGTTCCTCGACGCGATGAAGGCGGTCGAGCGCGCGCGCCGGCGCTCGGGCGCGCGGCGGTGGGGCCTGTACCGCGACGGGGGCGACGCGACGCGGTTCGTCGAGGCCTACACGGTGGCGTCGTGGGAGGAGCACGTCCGCCAGCAGCAACGCGTCACCGTCCGCGACCGTGAGGTCGAGGACGAGGCGCGCGCGCTGGCGGCGAACGGGAGCGCGCCGACGGTGCGGCGGTTCTTCAGCGCGTCGGGACGGGCTCGGCGGCCCGGGCTTCGGCGAGCGTCTTGAGGCGCTCGAGCGCGCGGGCGTTGTTCTTCCGGAGGAACGAGCGGACGAGCGCGCCGAGGAGGCGGTCGCCGAGCGGCGCCTTCACGAACGCGTTCGTGAAGCTCACCCGGGTCCGGCCCTTGCCGGCGGGCTCGAGCTCCCAGACGCCGCGCAGCTCGCGCTTGCCGCCGGCGGCGACGAGGCGCTCGACGAGCCGCGCGGGCTCGTCCTTCTCGATCCAGGTGACGTCCGACCACTGCTTCGGCCCGGGCGTCCTGCAGCGCACGCGGATCGCGTCCGCGTCGCCGGACCAGTCGACGAGGAAGTGGTCGGTGAACCGCTCGTGGGCGCGGAGGTTCTCGAGGAGCGCGTAGAGCTCCTCGCGGGGACGGTCGACGGTGGTGGTGACGGTGACGGGTTCCATCGGGATCCTGTCCTTGTTTGCGACGCCGTGTCGCAATCGATCCTGCCACGATTGCGACACCGTGTCAACAAGGAGCCGCCAGCGTCGCGTCCCCGCGCCCGAGGCGCGGGCGCGGATCCTCGCCGCGACCGAGCGGCTGCTCATGCGCGACGGGCTGCGCTACCGCGACCTCACCGTCGACGGGGTGATGGCCGAGGCGGGGCTGGCGCGGACGGTCTTCTACCGCCACTTCGACGGGCTGCCGGCGGTGCTGCTCGCGCTGCTCGACGAGGTCGCCGGTCAGCTCGCCGAGGCGGTCGACGCCGGCGACGACCTGCGCGGTGTGCTCGAGGCGGTCGTCGCGGTCTATGCCGAGCACGGCGTGCTCATGCGGGCGGTCGACGAGGCGGCGCACGTCGACGACGCGGTCCGCGCGGCCTACGAGGAGGTGTTCGCCGGGCACGTCGAGCGCACGGTCGCGCACCTGGGGGAGGACCGGCGCGACGTCGCGCTCGCCCTGCACCTCATGAACCGCCACTACCTCATCGAGACGCTCGGGCGCGACCCGGCGTCCGATCGCGAGGCGGTCGCCGGCACGCTCTGGACCGTGTGGTCGCGGGCGATCGCCGGCGATGGTCAGCGGCCCGACAGGGCCTGACGGGTTCGAACCGAAAAACGAACTCGCCGATCCGCTTCTGTGGTACGGTCCGCGAAGCGGATCGGACGATCCGCTTTTTCACAACCGAGAGACCCGTCCACCCCTCGCCTCCGGAAGGAGCGTCATGCAGTCGTCCCGCGAGACGAGTCCCTGGCTCGTCCTCGTCCTCGTGTGCTTCGCGCAGTTCATGGTCGTCCTCGACGTGACGATCGTCAACGTCGCGCTGCCCTCGATCCAGCGCGATCTCGCGCTCTCACCGGCCGACCTGCAGTGGATCGTCAACGCGTACACGCTCGTGTTCGGCGGCTTCCTGCTGCTCGGTGGCCGCGCCGCCGACCTGTTCGGACGTCAGCGCGTGTTCCTCGCGGGCGTCGCGCTCTTCTCGTTCGCGTCGCTGCTGAACGCGCTGTCGACGTCGAGCGAGATGCTCATCGCCGCCCGCGGCCAGCAGGGCCTGGGCGCCGCGCTCGTCTCGCCCGCCGCGCTGTCGATCATCACCACCACGTTCACCGAGGCGGCCGAGCGCACGCGCGCGCTCGGCGTGTGGAGCGCGATCGCCGCCGGCGGCGGCGCGATCGGCCTGCTCCTCGGCGGCGTGCTCACCGACGCGCTCTCGTGGGAGTGGATCTTCCTCGTGAACGTCCCGGTCGGGATGCTCGCCTTCGCGCTGTCGTGGCGCTTCGTGCCGAACTCGGTCGCCGAGCACCGCACGAGCGTCGACGTCGCCGGCGCGGTCAGCGTGACCGCCGGGCTCATCGTGCTCGTCTACGCGATCGTCAAGGCCCAGGAGTGGGGCTTCGGCGACGTCCGCACGCTCGGCCTCGGCGCCGCCGCGGCCGCGCTGCTCGCGACGTTCGTGGCGATCGAGCGGCGGATCCGCGCCCCGCTGATCCGGCTGGGCATCTTCCGCACCCGGTCGCTGGCGGTGTCGAACGCGTCGATGCTGTTCGTCACCTCCGGCATGTTCGCGATGTTCTTCTTCGCGTCGCTGTACACGCAGCAGATCCTCGGCTACTCGCCGCTCGAGGCGGGCCTCGCGTTCCTGCCCGTCACCGGCGCGATCGTCGTCGGCGCGGGGATCGCGCAGCAGGCGATCCGCCGGCTCGGCGTGCGGCTCGTCGCGATCATCGGCCTGGCGATCGCCGCGGTCGGGATGGCGCTGCTCACGACCCTCCCGGTCGACGGCAGCTACGCCAACGACCTGCTGCCCGGGCTGCTGCTCATCGCGGTCGGCATGGGGCTGGTGTTCGTGCCGATCACGCTCATCGCGACCGGGAACGTCGCGGCCGAGGACGCGGGCCTCGCGTCGGGCATCTTCAACACGAGCCAGCAGGTCGGCGGCGCGCTCGGCCTGGCCGTGCTGTCGACGCTCGCCGCGGACAAGACCGCGTCGCTCGGGCAGGCGACGCCCGCGGCGCTCGTCCAGGGATGGCAGGTCGCGTTCCTGGGCGGGGCGATCCTGCTCGCGACCGGGCTCGTCGTCCTCGCGGCGCTGCTGCGCCCGCGGGACGTGCGAGGCATCGACGTCGAGGAGACGGCGCTCCAGCCGGTGTAGCGACGGATCGCCAAGAGCGGGCGGAGAGGGACTACGGTTCGGGGTGATGGAGAAGGCGCTCCGCTCCGACGCCCGCCGCAACCTCGAGGCCATCCTCCAGGCCGCTGCCGAGGCGTTCGCCGAGCGCGGCCTGGAGGTCGGCGTCGCCGACATCGCCCGCCGCGCCGGCGTCGGGACCGCGACGATCTTCCGCCGGTTCCCGACGAAGGAGGACCTCATCGCCGCCGTCTTCATGCGGCGGATGGAGGAGGTCGTCGAGGTCGCCGAGCGGTGCGCCGAGCTCCCCGGCGGCATCGCCGCGGTCCGCGAGTTCTTCGAGCGCGCGACCGAGCTGCAGGTCCGCGACCGCGGCTTCCTGGAGAACATCGACAAGGGCCGGTTCGCCGGCGATCCCCGGCTCGAGGCGCTCATCGAGCGCGGCTACCGGGCGATCGAGCGGATCGTCGCCAACGCGCAGGCGGCCGGCGAGCTGCGCGCCGACGTCAAGCCCGCCGACGTGCCCGTGCTCCTGCACTCGGTCTGCAGTGGCGCGGCGCTCCTGTCGGCCGGCGAGCCGGGGATGTGGCGGCGGTACATGGAGCTCGTCATCGACGGGCTGCGCCCCGGGCACGCGGGGCTGACCTGCCCGGCGCCGACGTTCGACGCGATCGCCGGCGCGCGCTAGCCGACGACCTCGCGCGTCGAGACGACCTGCGCGAACTCGCCGTCGAGGTTCGCCGCGGTGACCTTGGCGAGCAGGTCGGCCGGGAACGTCTCGCCGTCCGGGCCGGTGAGGTCGAACGTCGCGGTCGCGTCGAGCACGAACCGGACCGCGTAGCCGAGGTTCCCGCCCATCCGGGCGGTCGTCTCGCAGCACATGTTCGTCTGGATGCCGCACACCGCGATGCGGCCGATGCCGTGCTCGCGCAGCCACGGGTCGAGCGGCGGGTCGCCGAGGAACGCCGAGTTGACGTGCTTGGTGACGAGCAGGTCGGGCTCGCCGTCGACGACGTCCTTGAACGCGTTGCCCGGCGTGCCGGCGCGCAGCGGCGAGCCCTCGGTCGTCGAGTCGTGGCGCACGTAGACGAGCGGCTCGCCGCGGGCGCGCCATGCTCCGATGAGGCGCGCCACGTTGTCCTCGCAGGCGGGGTTGTTGCGCGGTCCCCAGTACGGGTCGTCGAACCCGCGCTGGACGTCGACGACGATCAGTGCCTCGGGCATGGCCGGGGACAGTAGTGTCGCGCCGTGATCCGTCGCCACATCGCGGCCTTCGTCTCGCTCACGCTGCTGTCGTGCTCGCTGACGCTCGTCTATCTCTCGATGCGGGCGGTCATGGAGATCGGCGGCGCGTGCGCGTCCGGTGGGCCCTACGAGATCGCGAACCCGTGCCCCGAAGGCGTGCCGCTGCTCATGGTCGGCGGGATCTTCGTCGGGATCGCGTCGGTGTTCGTGTTCTCCGCCACCGCCTCGGGGATCGGGGCGGGCTACGGGTCGCTCGCGTTCCTCGCGTGGCCCGCGCTGTTCCTCTCGCTCGGCTGGAACTTCTTCGACTACGGGGTCAGCCCGCCGGACGGCTCGGGCCTCGTCTTCGGGTGGGTGTTCTGCGGCGTCGTCTTCTGGCTCATGGGCGGGCTGCCGCTCCTGCCGGCGCTGCGGCCGTCGGTGATCAAGAAGGTGCTCTGGCCCGAGGGCGCGCCCCGGGTCCATCAGGGGCCGCCGCTCCCGCGCCCGGTCCGGCCGAGCCCGGCGCCCCGCCCGCCGGCGCCGCGATCCTCGTCGGGCGATGTCGTGTCCGCTCTCGAACGTCTGGCCAAGCTGCACGCGGACGGTGCGATAGACGACGCCGAGTACGAGCGTGCCAAGTCGTCGGTGCTCGGAGGTGGCGTGTGAGCAACACGCACCGGGCTCTGGTGCTGTGCATGCTGGTGGCTGCGATCGCGGCCGGGATCGTGCTCGGTGTCTGGCTCTTCGACACCGTGACTGGATAGCGGCGGGCATCCGGCTACCCTCTGATGAGCCCGTCCCTGAACGCCCGTGAGCCAGAACTCCTCCGACACCACCAGCACCGATCTGCCCACCGGGGTGGAGCCGGCCGAACACACCGACCGCGCACCCGAGTCCGAGGAGGCCAACGCCCCGGACATCGCACCGGCCATGCCGGAGCCCGAGAGCGCGGCCGGGCCGCAGGAGACGCCGGAGGTGGCGCCGGAGGTCGAGCAGCCGTCGGCGGAGGTTCCGGCGGCACCGACCGAACAGTCGTCTGGTGATGTCGCGCCCGCCGTCGCGAACGGCGCGCCGGCCGAGCCGAAGGCCGAGGAGGCTCCGGCCGCCGAGTCGAGCGAGTCCGCGCCGGCCGCCGAGTCGAGCGAGTCCGCGCCGGCTGCCGAGTCGAGCGAGTCCGCTCCGGCTGCCGAGAAGAGCGAGTCCGCTCCGGCCGCCGAGAAGAGCGAGTCCGCGCCGGTGCCCGATCCGGCCGACCCGCCGCCCGGCGCCGGCCCGAAGATCATCGGCCGGGCCGAGGACGTCACGCCGCCGCCGGTCCCGCCGGTCAAGGCGTCGCTCAAGGACGTCCAGCGCCAGCAGCGGCCGCGCCGCCGCCGCCTCAACGCGACGCAGCGCCACCGCAACGTCTTCTTCGCGCGCCTGAACGAGTTCCGTCGCCAGGCGCAGCCGCGCACCGACCACGAGGCGGAGATGGAGTCGCAGGAGGCCGCCGCGCAGGCGCAGGCCGCCGAGGCGACCCAGGCCGCCGACGCCGCCGAGGCCCAGGCCGCCGACACGCAGGCCGCCGAGGCGCCCGCGCAGGAGGCGCCGGCCGCGGAGGCGCAGGCCGAGGCCCCCGCCGCCGAGGCGACGGGCGAGGCTCAGGTCGCGGCCGAGCAGCCCGCGCAGGACGCGGCGCCCGCGGAGGCCCAGCCGGGCGACGCCGGCCAGGCGGCCGCGGCGGGCGAGCAGCCCCAGCAGCAGCAGGGTGGCCAGCAGCAGAAGCGCCGCTCGGCCCCGCCGCCCCCGGTCGACCGCCCGCGGCTCATCGCGGCGATCGAGCGCGCCGGCGGCCCGGAGGTCGTCATGGAGGCGCTCCAGCCCAAGCGCGACGAGAACGACCAGCCGCTCAAGTGGGCGACGGTCTGCGCGGACGCGTGCAAGGGGCTCAAGCCGTCCGATCCGGTCTTCAGCGCCTGGGTCCGGCTCGCCGCGACGCCGGTCAGCGCGATCAAGAACGAGCTCGGCATCAACGACCGCCCGCAGCGCGGCCGTGGCCGCGGCCCGCGCCGCGACCGTGGTCCCCGCCGCGACCGCCGCGACGACCGCGGTGGGGCGTCGCGCGAGGACTTCCAGCGGCTCGCCCGCGGCGGCTCGGTCGGCGCGAACATCCGCATCATCGGCCTCGGCGACGACGAGGAAGAGAAGCAGGAGCGCGAGGCCCGCCGGAAGGCCGAGCGCGAGGCCAAGCGCCAGGCCGAGCGCGAGCGCCTGGCCCGCCTGGGCTACTAGCCCGCGGACGGTCTGAGCGCGCCGGCGCGCCCGGTCCCTGGGACGTGACGAAGGTCCGCTGATCAGGGAGCGGTGAGCACCGCGCGCAGGAACGCCGTCGCGTCGTCGGTCAGCGCGGTCAGGTCCTCGGCACGGCCCTGCTCGAGCGCGTGGAGGAGCAGCTCGTTGATCCCGCCGACCGCGGCGATCGCGAGCGCGTCGGGGAGCGGGCGGGCGGTCGGGTCGGACGCCGCCACGTCGGCGACGATCGCCTGCAGCCCGCGCGCGAACCGCGTCATGACCTCGCGCCGCAGCGCCAGCGCCCGCGGCCCGGCGGCCTGGATCTCGGCGAGGAACGTCGTCGTCAGCCGCGGCCGCTCGGCCAGCGAGGTCAGGTACGCGCGGACGCCGGCCTCGATCCGCTCCTGCCACGGCCCGTCGCCGGCGGTCGCCTCCGCGATGACCGCGAGCATCTCGTCGCTCGCCGCCGAGTAGGTCGCGAGGAACGCGTCCTCCTTGTCGGCGAAGTGCTCGTAGAACGTCCGCTTCGACACGCGCGCCCGCGCGACGACGCCGGCGATCGTCGTCGCCGCGTAGCCGTGCTCGTCGATCGACTCGGCCATCGCCTCGAGGAGGCGGCGGCGGTGGCTCGTGGTCGTGTCGACGGAGGCGCTCATCAGGAACCGCTACCTGTGTGACAGCTAGCACGGTACGCTTGCGTACCAGCGTGGTACCACTCCGTACCACACGCCGCCGAGCGTAGAGCATCGCGACCGAGAAGAGAGCGCAGGCAAGCATGACCGAGCACGTCCACGTCGCCATCGCCGGCTCCGGCTTCGCCGGCCTGGGCATGGCGATCCGCCTCAAGCGCGACGGCATCGAGGACTTCGTGATCTTCGAGCGCGCCGACGACGTCGGCGGCACCTGGCGCGACAACACCTACCCCGGCTGCGCGTGCGACGTCCCCAGCCACCTGTACTCGTTCAGCTTCGCGCCGAACCCCGACTGGAGCCGCACGTTCAGCGGCCAGCCGGAGATCTGGGAGTACCTGCGCCGCACGGCGCGCGAGTACGGCGTCCTGCCGCACGTCCGCTTCGGCCACGAGGTCGAGCAGGCGACGTGGGACGACGCGCGCCGCCGCTGGACGGTCGAGACGAACCACGGGACGTTCACCGCCGACGTGCTCGTCAGCGCGGTCGGCGGGCTCAGCGAGCCGAAGAACCCCGACATCCCCGGCCTCGACACGTTCACCGGCACGATGTTCCACTCGGCCCGGTGGGACCACGACCACGACCTCACCGGCGAGCGCGTGGCGGTCGTCGGCACGGGCGCCAGCGCGATCCAGTTCGTCCCGCAGATCGCGCCGAAGGTCGCCCGGCTCGACCTGTACCAGCGCACGCCGCCGTGGATCGTGCCGCGCACCGACCGCCCGATCACCGAGCGCGAGCACCGCCTCTACCGGCGCCTGCCGCAGGCCCAGCTCGCGATGCGCGCCGCGATCTACTGGGCGCGCGAGGCGCTCGTCGTCGGCTTCCGCCACCCGGCGATCGCCCGGCTACAGCAGCGCGTCGCGCTCAAGCATCTCGAGCGCCAGGTCCCCGACCCCGAGCTGCGCCGCAAGCTCACCCCCGACTACACGATGGGGTGCAAGCGCATCCTCATCAGCAACGACTACTACCCCGCGCTGACGCGCGACAACGTCGACGTCATCACCGACGGGATCCGCGAGGTGCGGGGGAGCGCGGTCGTCGCGAACGACGGCACCGAGCGCGAGGTCGACACGATCATCTTCGGCACCGGCTTCCACGTGACGGACCTGCCGATCGCCGAGCGCGTCCGCGGCCGCGACGGCCGCACGCTCGAGGAGACCTGGCAGGGCAGCCCGAAGGCGTTCAACGGCACGAGCGTCCCCGGCTACCCGAACCTCTTCCTGCTCATGGGGCCGAACACCGGCCTGGGCCACACCTCGGTCGTGTTCATGATCGAGAGCCAGATCGAGTACGTCGCCGCCGCCCTGCGCCACCTGCGCGAGACCGGCGGCGCCGCGATCGAGCCGACCCCCGAGGCGCAGCGCGCCTGGCTCGAGCTGATCGAACGGCTCGGCGAGGGCACGGTGTGGACCGCCGGCGGCTGCCACAGCTGGTACCTCGACAAGACCGGCCGCAACTCGACGCTGTGGCCGACGTTCACCTGGCCGTTCCGGCGCCGGCTGCAGCGCTTCGACCCGGCCGAGCACGTCGTCGCCGCGCCGGCGCCCGAGCCCGGCCGCGACCGCGAGCCCGAGCCACTCGCCGCCTAGGGCGCCGGCCCCGGATCCCCGGGCCGGAGGTCCGGGGACCGGCGCAGGCGATCCCGCGACGCCGGCGACCACGCCCCGGTCGCCGCGAGCGACCACGACCACAGCCCGGTGTTCTCGCCGACGGCACGCGCCTGCTGTTCGCGTCGTTCCGCGGCGAGGGGGAGGGCCCGCAGGGCCTGCGCCTGTTCGGCGCGACCGCCGCCGGCGCGGGCGTCCCGAACGCGCCGCTCCACGTCCCCGCGCCGCTGCGCGCGGACATCCCGGCGGTCGCGGTGCCGCCACACCAGACCCGCGCGCCGACGGCGAAGAGGGACCGCCGCAAGCGCGCGTAGGAGGGGGAGAGAACCCGGGTGGGCGCCGGCGCCGGACGGGCCGCTCGCGCCCGGCGCCCACCGGGACTCCCTCACGCAGAGCCGGGCTACGCGTCGGGCGCCTGGAGCGCCTGCACGCCGAGGCCGGTCGCGACCGTCGCCACGCCGCCCGCCATGACCGCGCTGGCCGGCGACAGGTAGCCGCCACGGCGGCCGAGCACGGCCGCGGCGGCGTCGGCCGAGTCGCACAGGACCCCGAGCTGGAGCCACTGGCGGCGCGCCTCGCCCGACGCCTGGAGCGTCCCGAGCCCGAGCGCGATGTCGCGGACGCCGAACAGCCGGCCGAGGAACGCGGCCTGCGGGTTGTTCGCGGGGTCGAGCCCGAAGAGGCGCCCGGCGAGGTTCGGCGCGAGCCACGCGCCGACGCCGATGAGGATGCGGATGATCGCCAGGTTGCGGATCGTCTGCTCTGCGTTCATGGCGCGACACTATCCGGCTCGATGTCACGCCGGCTCTCTCGCGCGCCCGCGGGCGGCGCGACCGATCGCCGCGTCGACTCCTGCCGGATCGTGCCCGCGACCGACGCGACGATGACCGTGGCGGCGATCGCGACGAGCGGCGTGATCTCCTCGCCGACGAACACCGCGCCGAGCGCGATCGCGACGACCGGGTTGACGTAGGCGTACGTCGCGGTCTGCGAGATCGGCGCATTGCGCAGCAGCCAGGTGTACGCGGTGAACGCGAGCAGCGAGCCGAACACGACGAGGTACGCGAACCCTGCGGCCGACTCGGCGGAGATCTCGCCGAACCGCACCTCGCCCGCCTCGCCCGCGGCCAGGCCCACGGCGAACATCACGCCGCCGCCGACGAGCATCTGCCAGGTGGTCGAGCGGAGCGGGTCGCGCGGCAGCGTGATCCGGCTCCCCGCGAACGACCCGGTCGCCCAGCAGAACGCGGCCGCCACGACGATGAGCACGCCGCCGACGGTCGCGTCGTCGGGCCGCTCGCCCGGCAGGAGCAGCATCGCGACGCCCCCGAAGCCGGCCAGCACCCACAGCGCGGTCGGCCGCGCCGGCCGGTCGCCGGTCAGCGACCGGAACACCACGACCCACAGCGGGACGGACGCGACGACGAGCGCGGCGAGGCCCGACGGCGTGCCGGCGTCCTCGGCGACCGCGACCAGGCCGTTGCCGCCGAGCAGCAGCGCGACGCCCACGAACGCGCAGCCGAGCAGCTCGCGCCGCGTCACCCGCAGGGCGCCGAGCCCGCCGCGGCGCAGCACGAGCGCCAGGGCGAAGACGAGCCCGGCGACGAGGAACCGCGCCCCCGAGCCGAGCAGCGCGGGGACGGTCTCGACCATGTACCGGATGCCCAGGTACGTCGAGCCCCAGACGAGACACACGGTCCACAACGCGACCCAGACGCGCACGCCCCCACGGTCGCACCTCGCGGCGCTACCGTCGAATACGGATTCGTGGGGACGGCGATAAGCACAGCTTCACACCGGGCGTCCCAAGATGGGATGCCGTGAGCAGTCCCGTCCGCCGTCTGCTCGCGCTGGTCAGCGCGATCGTCCTCGTCGACGTCATGTTCTACTCGGCGATCACGCCGCTGCTGCCGTCGTACGTCGACCACCTCGACCTCTCCAAGAGCCAGGCGGGCATGCTCGCCGGCGCGTACGCGCTCGGCACGCTCGCCGCGTCGCTGCCCGCCGGCTGGCTCGCGTCGCGGTGGGGCGCCCGGCGCACGCTCATCCTCGGGCTGGCGCTCCTGGCGACCGCGTGCGTCGCGTTCGGCCTGGGCCGCGAGTACCCGGTGCTCGTCGCCGCGCGCCTGCTGCAGGGGATCGGCGGCGCGGGCGCCTGGGCGGCCGGGCTGGCGTGGCTCATCTCGGTGGCGCCGCGCGAGCGGCGCGGCCAGATGATCGGCACCGCGCTGGGCTTCGCGGTCGCGGGCGCGATCGGCGGCCCGGTCCTCGGCGCGCTCGCCGAGGCGCTCAGCCCCGAGGCGGTCTTCCCGGCCGTGGGCGGTGTCGTGGTCGCGCTGGCGTTGCTCGTCGTCCTCACGCCGGCCGCCGGCCGCGCGCCCGCGGGCGGCCGCCTGCTCGACGCGCTGCGCGATCCGCGCGTCCTCGCCGGCGCCTGGCTGACGACGCTGCCGGCGCTGTTCTTCGGGACGTTCGGGGTCCTCACGCCGCTGCGCCTCGACGAGCTCGGGGTGAGCGCGACCGGCGTCGCGCTCGTGTTCCTCGCCGCCGCGGCGGTCGAGGCGGTGGTCAGCCCGGTCGTCGGCCGCGTGTCGGACCGCCACGGCCGGCTGCTGCCGCTGCGCGCCGGCCTGGTCGGCGTGCTGGCGATGTGCTTCCTCCTGCCCGCGCCGGACGTCTCCTGGCTGCTCGGCATCGTCGTGCTCGCCGCCGCGGCGGCCGCCGGGATGATGTGGGCGCCCGCGATGGCGCTCATGAGCGACGGCGCCGAGCGCGCCGGGCTCGCCCAGGCGATCGCGTTCGGCCTCGTGAACCTCGCGTGGGCGGGCGGCCAGGTCGGCGGCTCGGCCGGCGGCGCCCGCCTGGCCGACGCGACGAGCGACGCCGTCCCCTACCTCGTGCTCGCCGGCCTGTCCGCGGTCACCCTGCTGCTGCTCGCCCGTGGCAGGCGGGTGGCCCGCACCCGTGCCGAGCCCGCCGCCGGCCGATCCTGAGCCGCGCTCAGAGGCTGATCCCGCGCGCCTCCTTCGCCGCCTGCTCGGCCGCGACGAGCTGACGCTCGACGAGGTCCAGGCCCGCGTCCCAGAAGCCGGGGTCGGCGAGGTCGACCCCGACGATGCGCCCGAGGTCCTCGGGGCTCATCGAGCCGCCGGCGCGCAGCAGGTCCAGGTAGGCGGGGACGAAGCTCTCGCCCTCCTCCTCGTAGCGCCGGTAGACCGACAGCGCGAGGAGCTGGCCGTAGGCGTACGCGTAGACGTAGCCGGGCGTGTTGATGAAGTGCGGCACGTAGCTCCACCACGTGCTGTAGCCCTCGGTCAGCTCGACCGCATCGCCCAGCATGTCGGCCTGCGACCGGCGCCACAGCTCGTTGATCCGGTCGACCGAGAGCTCGCCCTCCTCCCGCCGCGTCGTGTGGATCGCGTGCTCGTAGCGGTTCATCGCGATCTGGCGGAACACGGTCGCGATCTGGCCCTCGATCGCCTCGGCGAGCAGCGACAGCCGCGCCTCCGGGTCCTTGGTCTCCTCGAGCAGGCGGCCGAAGACGAGCTCCTCGCCGAACACCGACGCGGTCTCGGCGAGCGTCAGCGGCGTGCTCTGGTGGAAGACGCCCTGCGGGCGCGCGAGCGCGGCGTGGACGCCGTGGCCGAGCTCGTGCGCGAGCACGAGGATGTCGCGCCGCCTGGCCGTCCAGTTGAGCATCACGTACGGGTGCGCTGACGGCACGGTGTAGGCGCAGAACGCGCCGCCGCGCTTGCCCTCGCGCACCGGCGCGTCGATCCAGCGGTCCTCGAAGAACTGCCGCACGACGCCGCCGAGCTCGGACGAGAACGAGCCGTACGTGTCGAGCACCATGTCGCGCGCCTCGGCCCAGCTCACGGTCGTCTCGTCCTCGCTGAGCGCCGCCATCCTGTCGTAGTCGGCGAGCTTGTCGAGCCCGAGCAGCCTGGCCTTCAGCCGGTACCAGCGGCGCGCGATCTCGTAGCGGGCCTGCACGGCCTCGATCAGCGCCTCGACGGACTCGTCGCTGGCCTCGTTGGCGAGGTTGCGCGCCGAGATCCACGTCGGGTACTTGCGCAGCCGGTCGTCGACGGCCTTGTCGAGCGCGAGCGTGTTGACGATGAACGCCCGGGTCCGCAGGCCGGGCGCGAGCGCCTCGGTGATGCCCTCGGCGGTCGTGCGGCGCACCTCGCGGTCGGGCGACATGAGCTTCGAGAGCGCGGTCTCGAGCGGCTCGTCGCCGACCTTGACCTGCGCCATGAGCTCGGCGAACAGCCGCGCCCACGCCGAGCTGCTCGTCTGGGCCTTCTCGGCGAGGATCTTCTCCTCCGGCTCGCTGAGCAGGTGGGGGCGGTAGCGCCGCGCGCTGCGCAGGTGGTGGCGGGCGAAGTCCAGCCCCGGGTGGCGCAGGACCTCGTCGGCGCGGTCGTCGTCGACCGCGGCCCACTCGAGCTCGAAGAACACGAGCTTGGTCTCGATCGCGGTCCCGCGCTCGGTCACCTTGGCGACGAGCGCGCCGTTCTCGGGGTCCTGGGTGTCGGTGGCGAAGCGCAGGTGCGCGTACGAGCCGGCCCTGCCGACGAGCTCGTTGATCTCGGCGAGCTCGCGCATCGCCTCCTCGAGCCGGGGTCCGTCGAGCTCGGCGACCTTGCCGGCGTAGCGCTCGGCGAACGCCTGCGCGCGGCGGTCGGCCTCGTCGAGCTGGCGCTCGACGCCCTCGGCGCCCTGCCCGTCGACGAGCGGCTCGAGGTCCCAGGCGACGTTCTGGACTTCGGGGTCTACGACATCAGCGGCGGCCATGCCGTCCAGACTACGGGCGGAAGCGAACGTGGAGGTGGTCGTCGTGGTTGGGGAGCCGCACGACGACCTTCCGCGGCCCCTTCAGCCGCACGTTCAGCCCGACGAACACGTGGCGGGCGCCGGCCCGGACGAACCGGTCGACGAGGTCCTGGGCGAGCCTGCGGTCGACCTGGTCCGGGCGGATCGGCGGCTTCTCACGCCGGTCGCGGCGCGGGTAGGCGATGTCGACGTCGAGCCCGTTCTGGTGGCTGGCGTGGCCGAGGCCGCCGAAGCGCCGCCCGAACGGCCCGCCGTGCGGGCGCGACAGGTCGGCGACCCCGACGCGCGGCGCCTCGGGGTGCGCGGCGCGGAACTCCTCGAGCACGGTCAGCGTCGTGGCAACGGTCTTCGCGGTCCCGTACCGGCGCCACACCCGGTTCGGCGAGCGCTTCAGGCCCCAGTCCCACGTGTAGAACGCCGGCCCCTGCTCGGGGAACGGCACCCCGCCGGCCAGCCGGCCGTCGTGGGGCTTGCCGAGCGCCCGGGACACTTCCGGCGGCGCCGGCAGCGGGGCAGGCGGGAGGAGCGCCAGCGTCGTGACCGCCGCGGCGATGAGGTGCATCGGGGCGCAAGGTACCCGCTGTGGCTCAGAGCGCCTCGTACACCGCGCGCGTCATCGCCTCGTACTCGCGCCGCTCCGGCGCGGGGAGGGCGGCGAGGACGCGCTCGTCGATCGCCGCGGTCGCCTCGAGCGCCCGGGCGAGCAGGCGCCGGCCGGCGGGCGTGAGGCCGACGAGGCGCTGCCGCCGGTCGTGCTCGCTGCGCTCCCGGGCCAGGAGGCCCTGGCCCTCGAGGTCGTCGAGGACCGCGACGAGGTTGCCCGGGTCGACGCCGAGCTGCCCGGCGAGCGCGCGCTGGCTGAGCCGTCCCGCGCGGTCGACGAGCACGAGCAGCCGCAGGTGGCGCGGCTTGAGCCCGAGGCCGGTGAGCGCCGCGACGAACTCCCGGTCGACGGCCTCCCCGACCCGGACGAGCAGGAAGCCGAGCGGCGGCCGCTCGTCGTCGGGGTGCGCGGGCATGGCCGAGATCGTAGTCCAGTACGATCATTGTGAAGTACAACGATCTCGGGGAAGGGGACCGACACCGCATGGACACCGGACTCCGTGGCCGCGCCGTGCTCGTGACCGGCGGCTCGGCGGGCATCGGGCGGGCCACCGCCGTCGCGTTCGCCCGCGAGGGGGCGAAGGTCGCGCTCACCTACGCGTCGGACCGCGAGGCCGCCGACCGGGTCGCCGACGAGGTCGAGCGCGCCGGCGGCGAGGCGCACGTCGCGCGGCTCGACCTCGCTGACCCCGCGTCGATCGAGCACGCCGTCAGGGACGCGGTCGCGCGCTTGGGCGGGCTCGACACGCTCGTGGCGAACGCCGTGCGCTGGCCGCTCGACGCGGGCGAGCCCCTCGGCGAGTCCGACCCGTCCACGTGGGAGCGGGCGGTGCGCGCGAACCTCGAGGGCACGGCGAGGACCGTCCGTGCGGCGTGGCCCGCGCTCGCCGCCTCGGGCCGGGGGCGCGTCGTGCTCGTCTCGACCGGCGTCACCCGGCACGGCATGAGAGGCGCCACCGCGTACGCCGCGGCGAAGGCCGGCCTGGAGGGGCTCGTCGCCGCCCTGAAGTGGGAGGGCGGCGAGACCGGGATCCTCGTGAACGTCGTCGCGCCCGGCTTCACGGTCACCGAGGCGAACCTCGCCCGCTTCGGCGACGACGTGCGCGAGACGGTGCGCAGCCGGACGCCGTCCGGGCGCCTCTCGGTGCCCGAGGACGTCGCCTCGGCCATCGTCTACCTCGGCAGCGCGGCGAACGGGAACGTCTCGGGCGTCTACCTTCCGGTGGCCGGGGGCACCGACTGACCGCGGTCAGGAAGCGCTTCGGGAACTTTAATCCGACGTTGAGCGCGCAATCTCATCCTGCATCGGGCACCAACCCGGTGTGCTACGACCGTCTCAAGGAGAGCAGGACCCGCGATGAGCACCAACCCCGCAAGACTGCACGCCGTGGGCAGCCCCGAGGACGTGCGCGGCGACCTCGAGGAGGCGCTGTTCGAGATCAAGCGGGTCATCGTCGGCCAGGAGGCGATGCTCGAGCGCGTCCTGGTGGCGCTGCTCGCCGGCGGCCACGTCCTGCTCGAGGGCGTCCCCGGGCTGGCCAAGACGCTGACCGTCAAGACCGTCGCCGACGTGCTCGGCGGCACGTTCAACCGCATCCAGTTCACGCCCGACCTCGTCCCGAGCGACCTCGTCGGCACGCGGGTCCTGCGGCCGGACAGCCGGGGCTTCGACACGGAGCTGGGCCCGGTGTTCTGCAACTTCCTGCTCGCGGACGAGATCAACCGCGCGCCCGCGAAGGTCCAGTCGGCGCTGCTGGAGGTCATGCAGGAGCGCCAGGTGACGATCGGCCACGAGACGCACCAGGTGCCGCGCCCGTTCCTCGTCCTGGCAACCCAGAACCCGATCGAGTCCGAGGGCACCTACCCGCTGCCCGAGGCGCAGGTCGACCGGTTCATGTTCAAGCTCGTCGTCGACTACCCCGCCGACCGCGAGGAGAGCGCGGTCGTCGCGCGGTCGCTCGGCGACCCGGTCCAGGTCGAGCGCAAGCTCTCGCTGCTGGACCTCGAGGCGCACCAGCGCGCGACGAAGGAGGTCTACGTCGACCGGCAGGTCGTCGACTACGCGGTCGCGCTCGTCAACGCCACGCGGCGCCCGAGCCCGTACGTCGAGTTCGGTTCCAGCCCGCGCGGGTCGATCAACCTCGTCCACGCCGGGCGCGCGCTCGCGCTGCTGCGCGGCCGCTCGTACGCGCTGCCGGTCGACGTGCGCGACCTCGCGCGCGACGTGCTGCGCCACCGCATCGTCATGACCTACGAGGCGCTCGCGGACGGCATCACGCCCGAGCACGTCCTCGACGAGGTGCTCGCCGACGTCGAGATGCCGCACATCGAGCTGTCGCGGGCGGAAGGCGGGCGGTGACGCCCACCCCGACCGGACCGGGGCCGATCCCCGAGGCCGTCCTCCGCGGCCTCGATCTCACCGTGCGCCGCCGGCTGGAGGGCCTGCTCCCCGGCGACCAGCCGACGCCCGCGGTCGGCGCGGGGACCGAGCTCGCGCAGGTGCGCCCCTACCGGCCGGGCGACGACGTGCGCCAGCTCGACTGGAACGCGACCGCCCGCACCGGCGAGCCGCACGTGCGCGTCCACGTCGCCGAGCGCTCGGTCACGACATGGCTGCTCATCGACCTCAGCCCGTCGATGGCGTTCGGCACCGCCGACCGGCTGAAGGTGGACGTCGCCGAGGGCGTCGCGAACGCGGTCGGCCGCCTGGCCACGCGCCGCGGCAACCGCCTCGGCGTCATGACGTTCGGCGGCCCGGATCCGCGCGTGCTGCCGCCGCGCCAGGGCCGCGCCGGCCTGCACGGCGCGATCGAGGCCGCGCGCCAGTTCGCCGCGCCCGAGCTGCACCCCGACGCGACGATGGACGTGGCGGCCGGGCCGCCGGTCGCCGGCGTGCGGGAGGGGGAGCGGTCCGAGCTCGCCAAGGCGCTGCGCCGCGCCGGCTCGCTCGCCCGCTCGCGCGCGCTCATCGTCGTCGTGTCGGACTTCCGCGGGCCGCGCGACTGGGTGTCGGCGATGCGGTCCCTGGCCGGGCGCCACGGCGTGCTCGCGCTCGAGGTGATCGACCCGCGCGAGCAGGAGCTGCCCGACGTCGGCGAGCTCGTCCTCGCCGATCCCGAGACGGGCCGCCAGATCCGCGTCGACACGCGCAGCGCCCGCCTGCGCGAGCGGTTCGCGGCGGAGGCCGCCGCCGAGCGCCGGGAGCTTGCGCACGAGCTGCGCCGCAGCGGCGCCGACCACGTCGTCCTGTCGACGGAGGGCGAGTGGCTGCGGCCGCTGGCGCGCTTCCTCGGCAACCGGACGCGGGGGAGGCCGCGCAGGTGAGCTTCGAGTGGCCCCTCGTCCTCGTGGGGCTGCTGGCCGTCCCGCTGGCGGCCCTCCTGTACCTGCACGCGCAGCGGCGCAGGCTGCGCTACGCCGCGCGGTACACGAACGTCGAGGTCCTGGCGCGCGTCGCCGGGCGGACGCCGTCCTGGCGCCGGCACCTGCCCGCGGCGGCGCTGCTGCTGGCGCTCGCCGCGCTCGTCGTCGCGCTCGCCCGGCCGATGACGACCGTCGCGGTCCCGCGTGAGCGCGCGACGGTCATGCTCGTCACCGACGTCTCGGCGTCGATGGCGGCGAGCGACGTGACGCCGACGCGCCTGGACGCCGCGAAGGACGCGGCCCGCAGCTTCATGGACGAGGTGCCCGCGGAGTTGCGCGTGGGGCTCGTCGCGTTCAACGAGGCGCCGCAGCTCCTGGCGCGGCCGACGCGCGAGCGCCAGCCCGTCTACGACGGGATCGACAGCCTCCGCACCGGCCCGGGTACCGGGACCGGTGACGGGCTGGAGCAGGCGCTCAAGGCGATCCGGGAGGACGGCGCGGGTGGCCGCGGCCGGCCGCCCGCCGCCATCGTCCTGCTCTCCGACGGGAAGACGACGACCGGTCGCGACCCGGTCGACGTTGCGCGCCGGGCCAGGCGCCTGGGCATCCCGATCTCGACGGTCGCGCTCGGCACGGACGCCGGCTTCGTGCAGATCGGGGGCGCGCTCGTGCCCGTGCCGCCCGATCGCGCCACGATGCGCCAGGTCGCCCGGGTCTCGGGCGGCCGCGCGTTCGACGTCGCCGACGGCGACGAGCTCTCGAGCGTCTACGAGCGCCTCGGGTCCCGGCTCGGGAACGAGACCGAGGAGCGCGAGGTCACCGCGGCGTTCGCCGCCGGCGGGCTGGTTCTCCTGCTCGCCGGCGTCCTGACATCACTGCGCTGGTCCGGGAGGTTCCCCTCATGAAGCTCGCCCTGCTCGCCACCCTCGTCACGTTCGCCGGTTCGATCGCGGGCTTCCAGGTCGTGACGGCCTCCGGCGACGCCGGCGATCGCGCCACCGCCACGCCGGCGGGCACGAAGGAGTCGATCGTGCTCGAGCGCGACCGCGACTGCCCGGCGAAGGTCCGCGACTGGGAGGTCTGAGCCGGCCGCGGCTCAGGTCGTCCGCTCGAGCGTCCGGAAGTCCGGCAGCTCCGAGCGCCGCCCGTCGGCGCGCAGGCCGTCGAGGAACAGCTCGATGTAGCGGCGGGCCGCGTCCTCGTCCCAGTTGCGCAGGACGGCGCCGAGCCCGCACATGAGGAGCGGGATGTCGTCGACGCGCGCGTCGGGGCGGGCGCTGCCGTCCTCCTGCGCGCGGCGCAGCAGCTCCTCGGCCGCCGCGACGAGGCCGCTGTCGCGCGCCGCGTCGACGAACGTGATCGCCGGCTGGGTGGCGACGACCTGCGCGAGCGCGCGGTCCTTGAGCCCCGCGGTGCGGATGAACGTCGCGAACGCGTCCCACGGCGCGAGGTCGTCCTCGAGGAGCGCCCGGCCGCGGGCGGCGCTCTCGTCCATGTGCGCGCGGACGATCGCGCGGACGAGCGCGTCCTTCGTGGGGAAGTGGCGGTAGAGCGTCCCGACGCCGACGCCGGCGCGCCGGGCGATGTCGTCCATCTGCGCTTCCGTGCCGCATTCGGCGAACGCGTCGCGCGCCGCCGCGATGACCTTCTCGCGGTTGCGGCGCGCGTCGGCGCGCAGGGGCTTGTCTGACGTGGCCGTCGTGTTCATCTGGTGACCCCGGAGCATGGTGACTTGAAACCGGAACCGCGGTTCCGTATCCTTCCGTGGAATCGGAACTCCGGTTCATCTTACCTGATCTTCGACCACCGCCATCCAGGAGAGACCACACCTCATGGCCGACGCAGCCACCTTGGAGCGCCGAAAGTGGTGGGCGCTCGTCCTCCTCGCCTCGGCGCAGTTCGTCGTCGTCCTCGACGCGTCGATCGTCAACGTCGCGCTGCCGTCGATCGGGCGTGACCTGCAGTTCTCCCAGGAGGACCTGTCCTGGGTCGTCAACGCCTACACGCTGTTCTTCGGCGGCTTCCTGCTGCTGGGCGGCCGCGCCGCCGACCTCCTCGGGCGCCGGCGCGTGTTCATGACCGGCCTCGTGCTGTTCGCGCTCGCGTCGCTCGCCGGCGGCCTGGCGACCAGCGACATCCAGCTCGTCGTCGCCCGTGCGGTGCAGGGCCTCGGCGCGGCGATCCTGTCGCCCGCGGCGCTGTCGCTCGTCACGACGATGTTCAAGGAGGGCGCCGAGCGCAACAAGGCGCTGGGCGTCTGGGGCGCCGTCGCCGGCTCGGGCGGCGCGGCCGGCGTGCTGCTCGGCGGCGTGCTGACCGACGCGCTGTCGTGGGAGTGGGTGCTGTTCGTCAACGTGCCGATCGGCCTGGCGGCCGCGGCCGCGGCGCCGGTGCTGCTCGCCGACTCGCGTGACGACGCCGAGCACCGCTCGTTCGACCTCGCGGGCGCCGTGTCGGTGACCGCGGGCCTGTCGATCCTCGTCTACGCGCTCGTCGACGCCGAGAGCGCCGGCTGGGGCTCGACGCAGACGATCGTCCTGCTCGCCGCCGCCGCGGTGCTGCTCGTCGGGTTCATCGCGATCGAGGCGCGGGCGAAGGCCCCGCTCATGCCGCTGCGCATCTTCCGGCTGCGGACGCTCAGCGCGTCGAACGCGGTCGGGCTGCTCATCGGCATGGCCCTGTTCTCGATGTTCTTCTTCGTCTCGCTGTACATGCAGCAGGTGCTCGGCTTCGACGCGCTCGAGGCCGGCTTGGCGTACCTGCCGCTGGCGGGGACGATCATCGTCTCGGCCGGGGTCGCGTCGCAGCTCGTCACGCGACTGGGCTTCAAGCCGGTGCTGATCTCCGGGCTCGTGCTCGTCGCCGCCGGGCTCGTGTGGTTCGCGCAGATGTCGGCGGACGGCTCGTACGTCGGCGACATCCTGTTCCCGTCGATCATCGCCGGGGCCGGCCTGGGCTTCTCGTTCGTGCCGGTCACGATCGGCGCGGTCACGGGCGCGCGGGCGCACGAGGCGGGGCTCGCGTCCGGCCTCATCAACACCTCCCAGCAGGTCGGCGGGGCACTCGGCCTGGCGGTCCTGTCGACGATCGCCTTCAACGGCATCAACGGCGCCCGCCCGGACCCGGTCGCGATGACCGACGGCTTCGGCGACGCGCTGCTGACCGGCGCGGGCTTCGCGGTCCTGGCGATCGTCATCGCGGCCGTCGCGATCCGCGGCGAGGACAGCCGGGCGATGAAGGGCGCGGAGGCCGCGCCGATCCCGGCCGGCTGAGCAGGCCAAGACCTGGCGCCGCGCTTGCCCCAACTCGCGGCGCCGGATGACGGTGCGGCGGGCGCTCGCCCAGGGCGCCCGCCGCGCCCTCCCCCTGTCGTCGTTGGGGGCGCGTCGGCGCTCCGCCGCGCGTCCCGGGCCGCTCGCTGCCTGTTCCGGTCCGTTCTTCATGTGGCCGGCGGGGTGCGGCGGGTGGTCTGGGCCCGGTTTCGGTGGTGCCGGGCCGGCTTGCTCTGTTCGTCTCGGTGGTGGGGGTTCGGCGTGGTCTGAACGGCGGCTGGTGAGGGTGGGTGAGTGGGGCCCGGTGCGTGACGGTTCTGCCGTTCTCGCCGGCTGGTGTCACGGGTGGCGGGGCGGCGGCGCTGCGCGGCGAGCCGGACGAAACGCGCGCTCGGTCGACCGTTTCGTCCGGTGCGTTCGTGGTGGGCGCGGTCGGTGGTGGGCGGGCTCCGGTGGGCGACCTGGATGAAATGCGCGCTCGATCGACCGTTTCGTCCGGCTCGCGCCGCGTGCGTGCGGCTCCGGTGGGCGACCTGGATGGAACGCGCGCTGGATCGACCGTTTCGTCCGGCTCGCTCGGCGCGGACAATCCAAGGCGGGCTGCCGGCGCGGGCGCGGGATCTCTGGCACGGATGGGTCGCCAGGCGCACGATGAGTGCCAAAGATCGTCCGGGGGCGCGCCGGATCTCGCGCAGACCCCGGAGGAGCTCATCGCGAACCGGGCCGTGGCCTCCTGACCAGCGGCCGTTCGGACCACGTCACACGCCGGCACCGCCGAACACGCGCGGAGCGAGCCGGCCCGGCACCACCGGAGCCGGCCGCGGACCACCCGCCGCGGGCCGCCGCGGACTACCCGCCGCAGGCCACCCGCTGCAGATCACCCGCCGCAGACCGCCCGCCCCGCCCGCGACGGCAAAGACACACCCCGAGCCGCCCCCTAGAGCAGCGTCGCGTGCACCGCCAACGCCGGCAACCCGACGCTGAGCGAGGCGAACGACACCACCGTGACCGCGCGGTAGAGCGGGCGGCTGCTCGCCTGCGCGTCGAACGCCAGCGGCGCGAACAGCAGCGGGTTCACCACGGTCCCGAACGCGATGAGCGCGGTGATCCATCCGGGGATGTCGGCGACCGCGACGTCGACGACGAGGAGGATCAGGCCCATCATGATCCAGTCGAGATGCATCTGGCGCACCCGGCCCGGGTGCCTCACCCGCAGCGCCCGGAGGAGCTGCGGCCGGTCGACCGACGCGGCGACGAGCCACCCCGAGACGGCGCCGAGGGCGAGCGACCACAGACCGAGGGTGGCGAGGAGCGACACGCCGGCCAGCCTAGCGCGATAGGGTAGGGGGGTATGAGGAAGAGTCTGGTCATCGGCGCCGGAGCCGTGGCCGGCGCTGCCCTGTGGTGGAGGAAGAACCCCTCGGCGTGTCCCTACAGCCAGCGGTTCTGGGTCGAGGCGCCGCATCCGCTCATCACGCGCGACCGGCTGAAGGGCATCCTCGCGCCCCAGCCCGGCGAGCGCCTGCTCGAGGTCGGCCCCGGGACCGGCTACTACGCGCTCCCGGTCGCGGAGTGGGTCAAGCCCGGCGGGACCCTCGAGCTGCTCGACGTCCAGCAGGACATGCTCGACCACACGATGCGCCGCGCGGCCGAGCAGGGCCTGGACAACCTCGTCCCGACCCGCGCCGACGCGCGCGAGATGCCCTACGAGGACGACCGCTTCGACGGCGCGTACCTCGTCACGGTGCTCGGCGAGATCCCCGACCAGGTCGCGGCGCTCGCGGAGCTCGCCCGGGTCGTCAGGCCCGGCGGGCGCATCGTCGTCGGCGAGCTGTTCGGCGACCCGCACTGGGTCTCGCCGAAGGCGCTCTCGTCACGCGCGGGCGAGGCCGGCCTGCGGCTCGTCACCCGCGTGGGCTCGGCGCTCGGCTACTTCGCGCGCCTCGAGCACGAGCCGGTGGGCGCGCGCGCCGGCGGCGCGAGCGCCGGCGAGGCGCCCGCCTAGGGCGCGCCCGCCGACGCTCGCCGCGGAGCCGGTCCCGGCTAGCTCGCCGCCTTCGCGAGGTTCACGCGGCCGAACCCGAACTGCGGGTCACGGCCCGCGGGGCCCTTGTCGTCGACCGACGCCTGCAGCTTGGCCCGCGCCTGGGTCCAGGAGAAGCCGGCGTTGCGGCCGCGGATGTTCGCGGCGACGCCGGCGACGTGCGGCGTGGCCATCGACGTGCCCGACAGCGACGCGTACGAGGTGTTCGACGAGTTGTACGTCGACAGCACGTTCACGCCGGGGGCGGCGATCTCCACGTCGTCGTTGGCGTTCGAGAACGACGCGCGCGCGTCGCGGTCGTCGGTCGCCGCGACCGACACGACCTGCGCGTAGGCGGCCGGGTAGTTCAGCGTCGCGTCGCCGTCGTTGCCGGCGGCGGCGACGAGCAGCGCGTCACGGCCGACGGCGTACTCGACGGCATCCTCGAGCGTCGCCGACGCTCCGCCGCCGAGGCTCATCGAGATGACCTTCGCGCCGCGGTCGGCCAGCCACGTGATGCACTGCGCGACGCCGCTCGTCGAGCCCGACCCGAGCGGCCCGCCGAGCGCCTTGCAGATCGCCAGCGGGCTGTTGAACGCGACACCCGCGACCCCGCGGCCGTTGTCCGCCTTCGCGGCGATCGTGCCCGCGACGTGCGTGCCGTGCCCGTTGTCGTCGTTGCACGAGCCCTCGCGCAGCGTCGGCGGCAGGATCGGCAGCAGGCTGTAGGCCCGCGCGCAGTCGGCGACCTTGCCCGACAGGTCCTCGTGCGAGGCGCGGATCCCGGTGTCGACGATGCCGACCTTGACGCCGCCGCTCGCCGGGAACGAGCCGAGCCCGGCCGCGTCCCAGCCCTCGGGCGCGTCGATGTCGGCGTCCGCGGCGCCGCCGGACTGGCCGGTGTTGTGCAGCCCGTACAGCTCGGAGAACCGCGGGTCGTCCGGCGTCGCGAGGACGCGCATCTGCCGGTCGACCTCCGCGTAGGCGACCAGCCCGCTGCGCTCGAGCGCCGCGATCAGGGCCTTCGCGCTGCCGGCCGGCCGGACGACCGTGACGCCGAGCCGGTCGATCGAGCCGACCCGCTGGGCGGCGCCGAGCAACCCGGTGACCTGGGAGGAGGCCGCGCCGGGCTTGAACTTGACGAGGACGTTCGGCTGCGGCTCGGCGGCCGCCGCCGGCGAGGCGGCGAGGCCGCAGACGACCGCGGTGAGCGCGAGCGTACGCGCGATCCGGGACATGTATCTCCCCCTGCTGAGGTGGTGGGTTGACGCAGGCCCGCGCCTCCCGGGCGCGGGCCCCTGCCGAACGCCAACGCGCCCGCGGCCCGGAACTGGCGCAAACGAAATCGCACCGCGTTACGGTGCGATGGGTGCGGGGGGTCGCAGGGGTCGTGCTCGTGGTCGTGGCGCTGTCCGGCGTCCTCGCCGCCCCCGCACGCGCCGACGACCCGCCGTTCGTCAACTGGCCGGCGCTGCTGCCCGCGCTCGCCAAGGGGTTCGAGCCGTCGACGTTCGCCCTGTGCCGCGACGGCTCGCGCGACTGCGTCGCCCGGACGCTCGCCGAGATGGACCGGCGCCTGGCCGAGCACGACGCCGCCTGCAACCACAACGCGCTGTTCCTGCGCAACTACCGGCTCGTGACGCAGACGTACGCCGACCTGCCGCCGGGGTTCTTCGCCGACGACCGCTACCTGGCGCACGAGGACGCGGTGTTCGCGCAGCTCTACTTCGACGCCGAGGACGCGTGGCGCTCCGGTCGCCGCTCCGAGGTGCCCGAGGCGTGGCGGATCGCGTTCGCGGCGGCCGACGAGCGCCGCGTGCAGGGGGCGGGCAACCTGCTCCTCGGCATCAACGCCCACGTCCAGCGCGACATGCCGTTCATGCTCGCCGGGCTCGGGCTCGTCGCGCCGGACGGCTCGAGCCGCAAGCCCGACCACGACCGCTTCAACGAGGTCCTGAACGCGTCGTACGACGACGTGCTGCGCCAGGCGCGCGAGATGGACGACCCGGACCTCGCCGTCTACGACGTCCCGACCGAGCTCGACGGGTTCCTCGAGTTCAAGGCGATCGCGGCCTGGCGCGAGGGCGTGTGGCGCAACGCCGAGCGCCTCGTCGCCGCCCGCACCGACGCGCAGCGCAGGCGGGTGGCGCGGTCGATCGAGGCGAACGCCGCCGCGTGGGCGCGGGTCATCGAGGCGGCGTTCCCGTACGCGGGGCCGTTCACGCCGGCGCGGCGGGACGCGCTGTGCGCCGAGCGCAACGCTCGCTGACCGGCGGGGCGCCTATCATCTCGCCGGGTGACGGCAGGGTCGATGCCTCGTGCCACGGCGACGGGAGCGCCGGCGTTCGAGGTCGAGCGCTTCGCGTGGACCGCACCCGACCGGCTGGAGGTCACCGGCCGGTGGTTCGGCGTGCGCGGACGGCGGTTCATGCGGCCGACGCTCGACGTGCACGGCGCCGGCGACCAGCGCCGGCTCCTGGCGGTGCTCGACCACAAGCCGTGGGCGGCCGAGGACGGCGAGCGGTGGATCGCCGCGTTCCGCTGGGACGGCGGCGCGGTCGAGCTGACCGGGGCCGAGCTGGCGGTCGCGCCGGGGATCTCGGTGCCGCTCGGCGGGCCGGTCCGCGCGACCGGGCAGGCCGGGCGCTTCGCACGCGCGGAGGCCGGCGCCGACACCGGGCCGCAGCCCCGCGCGCGGGCGGCGACGTCCGCCGGCCCGGCGCCCAGCGGCGGCGCCGTGAGCCCGCCGGAGGCCGGCGACGCGTCGAGCCTGGAGGCGGCGATGGACGCCGTCGACGCCGCGCTGCGCGACCGCCGCGGCCTGGAGCGCGAGCGCGACGCCGCGGTCCGCGAGCGCGATGCCGCGGTCCGCGCGCGCAACGCCGCGCTGAAGGACCGCGACGCGCTGCTGCGTGAGCGCGCCGCGGCGCTCGAGGAGCGCGACGCCGCCCGCCACGAGGCGGCGGCGCTCGCCGGTGAGCGCGACGCGCTCCAGATCGACCTCGAGGCCGTCCGCGACCAGCGCGACCGGGCGCTGCGCGACGTCGAGGCGATGCGCGACGAGCGGGACGCGGCGCTGCGCGAGGCACGCACCGCGCGCGAGGAGGCCCGTGCGGTCGCCGTGGACGCCGAGGAGCTGGAGGCCGCCCGGCGCGAGGCGGTGAGCGCCGCCGAGGCCCGCGACGCCGCCGAGGCCCGCGCCCGGCTGGCCGAGCACGAGCGCGACACGGCGATCGCCGACCGCGACGACGTGCGCCGCGAGCGCAACGCGCTGCTGACGGCGGTCGACACGCTGCGCGCGCAGCTCGACGCCGCCCGTGCCGCGCCGGCGAGCCCCGACGCCGGGGCCGAGCAGCCCGCCGCGGCCGCGCGCTCCGCGCCGGCCGGCGACCGCGACGCCGCGGCCGTGCAGGCACGTGGGGAGGCCGCCGCGGCCGCGGACGCGCGAGACGAGCTCGCCGACCGCGTGGCCGCCGTCGAGCGCGAGCGCGACGCGCTCGCCGACCGCGTGGCCGCCGTCGAGCGCGAGCGCGACGCGTTCGCCGAGCGCCTCGCCGCCGCCGAGCGCGAGCGCGACGCGCTCGCCGAGCGCCTCGCCGCCGCCGAGCGCGAACGCGACGCCTCGCACGCCCAGCGCGACGCCGCCATCGCCGAGCGCGACGAGGCGGTCCGGGCGCGGATCGCCTCGGCCGACGCGAGCCGCCCGGCCGTGGCGGCGCCGCCCGAGCAGGGTCCCGCGACCACGTCGCGCGCGCGGCGCGCCGCGGAGGCCGCACGCCGCTCGGACCGCGCCGGCGAGCGCAGCCGCGCCGACGTCGTGCACCACGTCGAGATGCTGCTGGCCCGCGTGCTCGCGGCCGGCGCGATCCTCTGCGGGATCGTGCTCGTCGTGCTGCTGCTCGGCGCGGTGCTCTGAACGCCCGGCGCTACGCCGGGCCCGGACCGGGCAGATGGAACTGGTCCTCGCCGATCGAGAGGACCGTCTCCTCGCCCTCGCGGGCCGCGATCGCCAGCGGCAGCTCGGGCTCGGTCGTCGGGTAGAACGCGACCGCGACGCTCGGCGCCCCGAGCAGTGCGGCGAGGCCCTCGACCGCGCGCGCGGCCGCCTCGACGCCGCCGAGCGGGCCGGTGACCGTGCCCTCGCCGGGGTCGACCTCGAGCGGCGGCAGCGGCGGCGCCGACGGGACCTCCCCGAGGACGCCGGCCGTGAGCTCGACGCCGTGCGGCATGTGCACCACCGACTGGCCGCGGACGACCTCGATCGGCTCGAGCCGGCCGCACGACACGAGCGCCGGCGGCTCGTCCTCACCACGTGCCACGACCGCCTGGACCTGGACCGCGTTGGCGCGGTGCAGGAACTCGCGGAGCGTCGCCACGACGGGATCGAGATCGCCGACCGTCAGGACGACGTCGATGCCGTCTTCTTGCGGGTCCATCGGGCAAGACAGTACTCCGTCATACGTTCGTCCAGCCCCCGATCGCCCATGCGACCCCTTGACAGGATCGTGCCATGAAGGTCCTCGTCGTGGAGGACAGTCCCGGTCATGCCCTGCTCGTCCGCGAGCTGCTCGCCGAGGCCGCGCCCGGCGAGTTCGAGATCCTCGTGGTCGGCACGCTCGCCGAGACCGTCGACGTCCTCCTCGGCGTCGAGCGCCCGCAGCTGGACTGCGTGCTGCTCGACCTCGGCCTGCCGGACGCCCGCGGGCTCCAGACGCTCGAGCAGGTCCGGACCGCCGCGCTCGACGCTCCGGTGGTCGTCCACAGCTCGACCGACGACGACGAGCTGGCGCTCAAGTGCATCAGGGCCGGCGCGCAGGACTACCTCGTCAAGGGCGCGTCCGGCAAGGACCTCGCCCGCGCGCTCCGCCACGCCGCCGAGCGCAAGCAGCGTGAGAACGTCCTCGCCCGCCAGGCGCTCCACGACCCGCTGACCGGGCTGCCGAACCGGACGCTGTTCTTCGACCGCCTCAAGCAGGCGCTCAGCCGCCTGGGCCGCACCCAGACGTGCCTGGCGGTCATGTTCCTCGACCTGGACCGCTTCAAGGAGGTCAACGACGAGCACGGCCACGCGGCGGGCGACGTCATGCTCGCGACGGTCGCGCGGCGGCTCGCGGCCTCGCTGCGCGGCGGCGACACCGCCGCCCGGATCGGCGGCGACGAGTTCGTCGTGCTGTGCGAGGACATCGACGGCGAGGCGGAGGCGCGCGCGATCGCGGCGCGCATCCTCGGCGAGCTGCCGGCGAAGGCCAGCATGGGGATCGCGCTCGCCTCCGACGGGGCGGTCGACCCGGCCGAGCTCGTCCGCGACGCCGACGCGGCGATGTACATCGTCAAGCGCCGCGGCGGGGACGGGGTGGAGCTCGCCGGCGGCGAGCCGCCGCGCGTGCGCTGACCCCGCGCGCCCGCCTCAGGCGAACCGCGCCAGGCGGATGCGGTCGGCCGGCTGCTTCGTCCACCCGTCGCCGAACCGCTCGACCAGCCCCGCCGCGCTCGCCTCGTGGTCGTAGGCCACGCGGCGCAGCTCGATCCGCCCGTCGTCGTGCAGCAGCGCGTAGGCGGCGCGGTGGTCGCCGTCGAACGGCATCCCGACCGACCCGGGGTTGACGAGCTCGATGCCGCCCGCCTGCCGCACGAACTGCAGGTGGGTGTGGCCGAAGATCAGCCGCCGCTCGGTCACGCCGGCCAGCAGCTCGGCCTCGTCGTCGGCGGGCTCGGGCAGGAACGAACGGACGTCGGACACGGGCGAGCCGTGCCAGCAGCGGGTGTCGTCCCCGAGCGCGACGCTCTCGGGCAGCGCGCCGAGCCGCGCGACCTCGTCCGGGCCGATCACCTCGCGCAGCGCCGCGATCGCCCCCTGGACCGCCGGGTCGCCGGGCGCCTCGGACGGGGAAGCGGTCCACCGCTCGCCGTTGCCGCGCAGCCACCGGGCGCCGGGCAGCTCGCGCAGCCGCGCGATCGTCTCCTGCGGCCAGGCGCCGAACAGCGCGACGTCGCCGCCGATCACCCACCCGTCGACGTCGCCGGCGTCGGCGATCACCGCCTCGAGGGCGGGCAGGTTGCCGTGGATGTCGTACGCAAGCGCGATCATCTCGGCTCGCATGCTGCCACTGACCGCCACCGGGCCGACCCTGACCCTGCGCTATCCGGAGCCCCGCGACGCCGAGACGCTCTTCCGCCTGGCGTCCGATCCCGGGGTCACGCGGCACTTCTCGTGGCGCTACGAGCGTGTCGAGGACGCCGAGCGGTGGATCGCCGGCCGGGCGGCGTCCCGCGAGGCGGGGGAGTGGCTCGAGTTCGTCGTCGAGCACGCCGAGCACGGCGTCACCGGGGTGACCGGCCTGACCGAGCCGAGCCGGCGCGACCGGCGCGCGGTCACCGGCTCGTGGCTGGGCTCGGCGTACTGGGGGACCGGCGTGAACGACGAGGCCAAGGCGCTGCTGGCGCGGATCGCGTTCGACGCCTGCGGGCTCGAGCGGCTCGGCTCCTACGCGGGACCGCGCAACGTGCGGTCACGCCGCGCGCTGGAGAAGCTCGGCTTCGTCCACGAGGGCACGCTGCGCCACTACCACCGCCACAACGGCCGCTCGCTCGACGTCGACGTGTTCAGCCTGCTGCGCGGCGAGTGGGAGCGCGGGGCGCTCGCGACCGTGCCCGCCCGGGTCGAGGGCGAGCCGCCGGAGGCGTTCCGCGCCCTGCCCGACTAGGACCCGTCGCCGCCCGAGCCCGAGCCCGAGCCCGAGCCGGAGGCCTTGTCGAGCTCCTCCTGGATCGCCGTCGGGAGCTGGTCGATCGTGACCGTGCGCAGCCTGCCGCCCGCCGGCCCGACGCGGAAGCTCGGCGTGCCGTCGAGCTTCGCCTCGTCGAACGCCTGCTCGTCCTCGCGCAGCTGCTCGCGCACCGCGGTCGAGTCGCGCTCGGAGAACGCCTTGTCGGCGTCGACGCCGGCCTCCTCGGCGCGCTCGCGCATGAAGTCGTCGTCGATGTAGCCCGAGCCTTCGGGGCCCTGGTTGGCGAAGAACGCCTCGGCGAAGTCCCAGCCGCGGTTCTGCCGCATCGCCGCGACGCCGACCGCCGCCGCCTCGGCGGAGTCTGGCCCGAGGATGCTCACGAGCCGCAGGCGCATGCGGACGTCGCCGGGCTTGACGAAGTCCTCGACGATCGCCGGCAGGTTCTGCTCGGCGAACTGCGCGCAGAACGGGCACTGCAGGTCGGCGAACTCCTCGACCACGACCGGCGCGTCCGGGTTGCCGAGCCACGCGCCCTCCTGCGGGATGCCCTCGAACATCGCGACGCGCTCGGAGGCCGAGCCGCCGTCGTCGTCCGAGCCGCCCGCCAGCAGGACGACGATGAGCGCGATCGCCGCCACGGCGAGGATGCCACCGAAGATCATCAGCCGCCGCCGGCGCTGCTCGGCCTGGAGGGCGGCACGCTGGGCGGCCTCGCGTGCGGCGCGAGCCTCCGCCTTCTGCTGTGCGCGAGAGCTCATGGCGCCCCAGCGTAATGAAGGGGAGTGCATGACGCTCCGTAGAAACCCGCAACCGCTCGGCGGCCCGCAGCGGATGCCCGGACGGGCGGCCGGGCCGATCCTTTCCGCCATGCCCCAGACCCACGTCCTCGTCGCCGGCGGCGGATTCGCCGCCGGTGAGGTGCTGCTCGCATTGCGCGCCCTTGCCGGGGAACGGGTCACGCTCGAGCTCGTCACGCCGGACCTCAGCCTGCCGCTGCGGCCGGCAGCGACCACGCTGCCGTTCCCGGGCGGCGCCATGCCGACCTACGACCTCCGGGTGCTCGCCGAGTCGGTCGGCGCCCGCGTCCGCACCGACGCGATCGAGGCCGTCGCCCCGCAGGTCCGGCGCGTCCGGCTCGCGTCCGGTGGGACCGCCGCCTACGACGCGCTCGTCCTCGCGGTCGGCGCGCGCGCCCGGGTCGCCGTCCCGGGCGCGGTGACGTTCCGTGACCAGCGTGACGCGGGGCGTCTCGCGCAGATCGCCGACGACCTGCGCACGGGTGCGGCGAAGAGCCTGGCGATCGCGATCCCGCCCGGCACGACGTGGAGCCTGCCCGCCTACGAGCTCGCGCTGCAGGCCGCCCGGCACGGCGAGGTCACGGTCGTCACCCCCGAGCAGGAGCCGCTCGAGGTCTTCGGCCGGCCGGCGTCCAGCGCCGTGTCGTCGCTGCTGTCGTCGCACGAGGTGCGCGTCCTGCGCGCCTCGCCGCCCCGCGAGGCCGACGGCGCGGGCGTCCAGCTCGCGTTCGGCGGGAGCGTCCGCGCCGACCGCGTCGTCGCGATGCCGTCGCTCGTCGGGCGCCGGATCGCCGGCGTGCCCGCCGGGTTCGGCGGCTTCGTGCCGGTCGGCGGGACGGGGCGCGTCGACGAGCTCGAGGACGTGTGGGCCGCCGGCGACATGACCGCCTTCCCGGTCAAGCAGGGCGGGCTGGCCACGCAGCAGGCCGACGTCGCCGCCGAGGACATCGCCGCGCTCGCCGGCGCCCGCGAGCGCCCGTCGCCCGCGCGCTACACGCTGCGCGCCAAGCTCGTCGGCGCCGAGCGGCCGCTGTACCTGCGTACCGAGCTCGACGCCACCGGCCGCCCGCTGGACTCGACCGCCGCGGTCGACACCGAGCCGCCGTGGTGGCCGCCCGCGAAGGTCGTCGGGCGCTACCTCACGCCCTGGATGGCCGAGCAGTCGCTCACCGCGGCGTAGATGGCGCCCGTGGCCGCCGGTCAGGTCACGCGCTCGAGCAGCTCGAGGTGCCCCTCGGCCGACGAGCGCAGCTCCACCTGCCGCCGCGGGTGCTGCTCGCCCGTGCCGCGCTCCACCGCGCGTTCGACCGTCACGCCGGCCGACCCGGGCGGCGCCGGCGGCGGCCCGGTCTCGCCCTCCTCGCGGCGCCACAGCCACGGTGCGAGCCGCGGGCCGGCGACCTTCGTCGGCGGCCACCACAGCGCGTGCTCGGCGACCGCGGCGGCCGTGTCCTCGTCGCCCGCCTCGGCGCGCAGCCACGTCGGCACGTCGCCGGTCAGCAGCATGCCGCGCAGCACCGGGCGGAACGGGCGCGGCTCGACGGGGGCGCCCGCCGCGGCGGCGATCGCCGAGGCTGCGGTGTCGGCCTGCTGGGCGGCGATCCCGCCCTGCTTGATCGGGAAGTCCGTGCCGTCGCCGGCCGCCCAGACGCCCTCGACGCCGCGGACCGCCTGGAACTCGTCGACCGGCAGGAACCCGTGCTCGTCGGCGGGCAGGCCGGGGACGGCGGGCCCGACGAGGCGGGGGAGCGCGACGATGCGGTCGATCGGCAGCGACCGGCCGGACGCCTCGAGCGCCGGGACGCGCGACTCGGGCGCGACGGCGGTCGAGTTCAGCACCGCGACCCCGTGGTCGGCGAGCAGCGCCGACACCGCCTCGGACGCCTCGCGGCCGAAGATCTCCAGCGGCGCCTCCTCCGGCGTGACGACCATGAGCGAGACGTCGTCCAGGCCCAGCGACCGCGCCCGCTCGGCGGTCAGCAGCGCGAGCTCGTACGCCGGCAGCGACCACGTCAGCCCGGGCGGGACGACGAACGCGATCCGCTTCGCGAAGCCGGCCTCCATGTCCTGCAGCACGCCGTGCACCCACTCGACGTCCTGCGGGCCGCCGAACGTCGCCGCGTGGGCCAGCGCGGGCTCCTGGCGGGCGCCGATCGCGACGAGGAGCGCGTCGTACCCGTGCGTCCGGCCGTCGGCGTCCGTCACCGTCCGCGCGGCGGGGTCGACGGACGCGACGCTCGTGTGCTCGAGGTCGAACCCTGCGTCCGACGCGAGGTCTGCGAGCTCATGACGGCGAGCGGGGGTGGCGCCGAACGCGTCGCGGACGGACAGGGCGCGGATCTCGAACGCCCGCTCGGGGGTGAGCATCGTGACGTCGACGCGGTCGCCTGCGAGCTCGACGAGCCCGAGCGCCGCCTCGAGACCCGCGACTCCGCCACCGGCGATCAGCACCCTCATGGCCAGCACCGTACCCGACGGCCTGTGCTTGACTCGCGCGACATGCATCGGCTGGAGCGGCTGCTCGACCTCGGTCCGACCCTGGTCGCCGAGCTGGACCTCGATGCGGTCCTGGACCACCTGCTCGAGACCGCATGCGAGATCACGGGCGCCCGCTACGCGGCCCTCGGCATCCTCGACGAGCGGCGCCGCGGCCTGTCGGCGTTCCTGACGCGCGGCGTCGACGACGCGACGCGCGCGCGGATCGGCGACCCGCCGCGCGGGCGCGGGGTGCTCGGGCTGATCGTCGACGACCTGCGCCCGCTGCGCCTGGACGACGTCACGAAGCACCCGCAGTCCTACGGCTTCCCGCCCGGGCACCCGCCGATGAAGACGTTCCTCGGGGTGCCGGTGATCCTCCGCGGCCAGGCGTGGGGCAACCTGTACCTCACCGAGAAGGAGGGCGGCGAGCCGTTCGACGAGGGCGATGAGCGCGCGGTCGTGACGCTCGCGGCGTGGGCGTCGATCGCGATCGAGAACGCGCGCCTGTACGAGGCGGCCGAGCGGCGCAGCGCCGAGCTCGAGCGCGCGGTCCGCGGGCTGGAGGCCACGTCGGCGATCGCGCGCGCGGTCGGCGCCGAGACGAGCTCGGACAGCATCCTGCAGCTCATCGTCGACCGCGGGCGGTCGCTCATCGGCGCGCGCCGCGTGGTCGCCGCGCTCGCGCGCGGCGGCGAGCTGTCGGTGGTCGCGGGCGCCGGCGAGGCCGACGACCCGCCGCCCGGGCTGCTCGACGAGGTGTTCCGGACCGGCGAGCCGCACCGCGACGACGACGGGCTCGTCGTGCCGATGCGGTACCGCACGCGGACGGTCGGCGTGCTCGCGGCGCTGCGCGACCCCGGCGGCCGCGACGCGTTCACCGACGAGGACGAGGAGCTGCTGGTGAGCTTCGCCGCGAGCGCCGCGACCGCGGTCGCGACCGCCCAGACCGTCGAGCGCGACCGCCTGCGCTACGCGCTGCAGGCCGCGGAGGAGGAGCGGCGCCGGTGGGCGCGCGAGCTGCACGACGAGACGCTCCAGGCGCTCGGCGCGCTGCGGCTCAGCCTCGCCGCCGCCGCCCGCGAGCCGGATCCCGACCGGCTCCGCGAGCTCGTCCGCGAGGCGGTCGGCCAGATCCAGGGCGAGGTGGCGAACCTGCGCGCGATCATCACCGACCTGCGGCCGGCGGCGCTCGACCAGCTCGGCCTCGAGCCGGCGCTCGAGGCGCTCGTGTCGCGGGTCGCCTCGGTCGAGGGGCTGGACATCGAGACCGACCTCGAGCTGCGCCCGCTGGACGGGGAGGTCGAGACGACGATCTACCGGCTCGTGCAGGAGTCGCTGACGAACATCGCCCGGCACGCCGCCGCGAACCACGTCTCGGTGTCGGTCCACGCGGGCGACGAGCGCGTCGAGATCGAGGTCCGCGACGACGGCCGCGGCTTCGACCCCGAGGCCGACGTGGGCGGCTTCGGGCTGCGCGGGATGCGCGAGCGGGTCGCGCTCGTCGGCGGCACGCTCGAGCTCACGTCCGGCATGGGCGGCACGACCGTGCGCGCGTCGGTGCCGGTGGTGCCGGAGGGGCCCGCCCTGGGCCTCTGAGCGTCAGCCGGTCTCGACGAGCCCGTTGTCGAGCGCGTAGCGGACGAGCTCGGCCCGGGTGGTGCGCCCGAGCTTGTGCTGGATGTGGGCGCGGTGCGTCTCGACGGTGCGGACGCTGAGGTAGAGCTGCTGGGCGATCTCGGCGTTCGTGTGGCCGAGCGCGATGAGCCGCAGGATGTCGACCTCGCGCTCGCTGAGGCCGCCGGGCGGGCCGGACGGGCCGGGCGGCTCGGTGGCCAGCCGGGCGCCGAGCGACGGGTTGACGTACACGCGGCCCTCGCGGGCGGCGTGGATCGCCTGCACGAGCTCGTCGTCGGCCGCCTCCTTGAGCACGTAGGCGGTGGCGCCGGCCGACAGCGCCTCGCGGGCGAACTGCGGTTCCTGCTGCATCGTCAGGACGACGATCCGCGTCTTCGGCGACGACTCGAGGAACTTCGGGATCGCCTGCAGGCTGGGCGGGCCGGGCATGTTGAGATCGAGCACGAGGATGTCCGGCTTGTGCCCGAGCACGTAGCGCAGGGCGCTGTCGACGTCGCCGGCCTCGGCGACGATCTCCATGCCGTCCTGCTCGAGCAGGAGCTTCAGGCCGCTGCGCACGACGGCGTGGTCGTCGGCGAGGACGACGCGGATGGGCTGCTCTTCCGAGGACTCGGTCATCCGTAGTTCTCCGCGAGAGACTACGGGCCGCGGGCGACGGGTGCACGCCGGCTCTGCCAATCTACGGCCCCGATGCACCTCGCCACTGCCCGCGACCCCGGCCCGCCGGCCGACGCCTGACATGGCCCGTCGCGTCGTCATCGCGGGAGGCGGCATCGCGGGGATCGAGGCGGCGCTCGGCCTGCGCGAGCTCGCGCCCCCAGGGACCGAGCTGGCGATCGTGGCGCCGACGCGCGAGCTGCTGCACCAGTCGCTGAACAGCGCCCCGCTCACGATGGGCGGGGTGTCGCGGCACCCGCTGACCGAGGTGGCCGCCGAGCTCGGCGCCGAGCTCGTGCCCGACGCGGTCGAGTCCGTCGATCCGGAGGCGCGGACGGTGCGCCTGCGCGAGAACGGCGAGCTCTTCTACGACGCGCTGCTCGTCGCCGTCGGCGCGCGGCGGGTGATGTCGCTCGACCACGCGGTGCTGTTCGGCTCGTCGCTCGACGCGCCTGCGGTGGGCGACGTGCTGCGGCTCGTCGGCGAGGGGCGGGCGTCGAGCGTCGCGGTCGTCGTCCCGCCCGCCGCGGCGTGGTCGCTGCCGGCGTACGAGGTCGGGTTGCGGGTCGCCGACGCGGGCGGCCGGGCGGTCGTCGTCACGCCCGAGGGCCGGCCGGCCGACGCGTTCGGGTCGGCGTCCGAGGCGGTGGCCGAGGCGCTCGCGGCCGCCGGCGTCGAGGTCGTCCGGGGCCACGCGGTCGACATCGAGCCCGGCTGCGTCGTGCTGCTCGACGAGCGCCGCATCCACACCGACTGCGTCGTCGCGCTGCCGTGGATCCGCGGCCCGCGGCTCGCCGGCCTGCCGCACGACCCCGACGGCTTCCTGCCGACCGACCCGTGGTGCAAGGTCGACGGCGTCGACGACGTGTACGGGGCGGGCGACGGGACGACGTTCCCGATCCGCCAGGGCGGGGTGGCCTGCCAGCAGGCGGCGGTGGCCGCGGGGTCGATCGCGCGCCGCCTGGGCGCCGATCTCCCGGCAGAGCCGCTCAAGCCGGTCGTCCGCGGCGCGCTGCCGACGCCGGAGGGAACCCTGTGGCTGGAGCACGACCTGTCGACGGGCGTGGCGCGCGCGTCGCGCGAGCCGCTGTGGGATCCGCCGCACCGCGTCGCCGGGGTGCGGCTGCCGGCGTTCCTCGAGCGCCTCTCGCGCGGCTCCTAGACGAGCCGCATCGTCACCGTGCGGGGCGCGCCGGCGTTGCCCGCCGCGTCGACCGCCACGACCGTCACCCGGATCCTCCCGCGGGCCAGGCGCCTGGTCGCCGACAGGCGGCCGGCGAAGCGGACCGCGTTCAGGCCCCGCCGGCCGCGCAGGCGGATCGTGCCGGCACGGACCCAGCGGCGGCCGGCGCGGCGCTCCAGGCGCAGGCGGATCGTCGCGGCCTCGCTGAGCCGGAACGAGAGCGCGGCCCCGCGGGTGCGCCGCACGAGCGTCGTCCGCGCGCTCCCCGACCGGACCCGGCGGGCGGCCCGCAGCGCGCTGATCTCCGGCGCCGTCCGGTCCGCGGCGTCCCGGCCGGCCGAGCGCGGGCCGCCGGACGACCCGGCGTCGCCCTGGCCCGAGCCCGCACCGCCGGCGCCGGCGCCTCCCGCACCGCCGGCGCCGGCGCCTCCCGCACCGCCGGCGCCGGCGCCTCCCGCGCCGCCGGCGCCCGGCGCGGCGCCGCCCGATCCGGCGGCTTCGCCCGTGGGGGCGGAGCCGGCGGCGGCCGTCACCACGACCTGCGCGCTCACCGACCCCGTCTCCCCGGACGCATCGGTCACCGTCGCGACGACGGTGTAGGTCCCCGGCTCGTCGAACGCGTGCGTGACCTGATCGCCGGTCGCGCCCGGCGTGCCGTCGCCGAAGTCCCACGCGATCTCGCAGGGGTCGCCGTCGCGGTCGTCCGCCCCGGCCGCCATCGCGACCGCCTGGCCGGCCGGCGCGGTCCCGGGCATCTCGAGGAACGCGATCTCGGGGGCCCGGCGGCGGTACTCGACCGCGCCGATGTCCGAGCGCGCGACCCCGTCGCCGTCGCCGTCGACGGGGCGGCTGTCGCCGTGGAGGTCGTCGGTCACCGACGAGGCGGGGTCGCCGGCGTCGATCAGCGGCGAGTCCCACGCCGGCCGGAAGTCGCCTGCGGCGGCGTCGGCGAAGCGCGACGCGTCCGTGATCTTGCCGGGCCCCTCGGTCAGCGTGCCCGCCGTCGCGAGGTCGCGGACGTACGGGTAGCGCGAGTACGAGATCGTCATGTTCGCCGGGTGGGCGCTCCCGTCGTTCGAGCGCGTGATCTGGAACTGGAAGTTCTCGGCCACCGAGTTGCGGATGACCATCGTCGACGCCGCCTGGGCGGCGCTGAGCGAGAAGCCGTGACCGGCGCCGCTGCCGTAGGCGGTGACGTGGTCGGCGACCAGGTGCGCGCCGCTGAGGGCCTGGATCGCCGGAGCGGTGCCGTTCGTCGCGAGGGTGTGCGCGAGCACGTTCGTGAGGGTCGTGGCGCCCGACGACGAGACCGCCGAGGCCCTCACGGTGATCCGTGTCTGCGTGACGGTCAGCCCGCCGCTGCCGCCGTAGATGCCGAACCCGCGCGGCGCGTCGATCTCCGTCTCGGTGATCGACGCCGCGCCGCCGCTCGTGTCGCGCTCGACCGCCCACGTGTTCGACCCGCTCTCGATCCTCACCCGGTACAGGGACGACCCGTCGCGCAGCCGGACCCCGATCACGCCGTCGCTCGCGCCGTCGTGGCGGACGGTCACCTCGCGCGCCCGGGCCCCGAGCACGAGGCCGCGCCCGCCGCTCGCGTCCTTCACGCCGATCGTCAGGCGCTCGACGACCGACGCGTCCGAGCCGTCGAGCCCCAGCGTCACCGGGCCGCCCGAGCCGGGCAGCAGGACGGTCCGGCCCTCGCCGGCGCCGGTGATCGTGAGCTTCTCGGACGACGAGTACGCGAAGTTGCCGACGTAGGTCCCCTCGCCGATCTTGAGCTGGTCGTGCGTGCCGTTGGCGGCGAGCTGCTGCAGGGCGGTCTCGATGTCCGGCTTGGCGGTGCCGCCGGAGCACGGGTCGAGGTTCACGCAGAACGTGGCCGCGTCCGCGGAGCCCGCGGACAGCGCGAGCCCTGCCGCCGCGGCCGCGGCCGTGAGCAGCGCGCGCGCCCTGCCCGCGCGGTGCCGGGATCGGAGGAGCGAGGTCGTGGTCATGGGCCGGGAGTCGACCCGACGCCGCCCAACGCGCGGCAAGGGCCCGGTAAAGGCGCGCCTTTACCGGGCGGGCCGGCCGATCGCGCCGGCCCCGGCGCCGAGCGCGGCTAGTCCCGGCGCGCTTCCCAGCTGAACCCGCGGATCGCCAGGAACGCCCCGCCGACGGTCCAGATCCCGACGACGACGAGATCCGACCAGTGCGCGGCGCCGGTGACCATGGCGCCCGACAGCCCGTCGATGAGGTGGGTGAGCGGGAGCGCCTCGGCGATGTCGCGCAGCGCCGCCGGCGCCTCCTCGGCGTCGTAGAAGACCCCGCTGATCGCGATGAGCGGCAGGAACGCCGCGTTGACGTAGGCGGGCGCCGAGTCGGCGTTCGGGATCGCGTGGACGAGCGCGACGCCGAGCAGCGCGAAGCACGTCACCCCGGCGGCCGCGAACACGCCGAGCTGGAGCCAGTCGCGCGGCCACCCGACCGAGAACACGACCTCGCCGGCGACGATGACGATCCCGAGCTGGATCACCGCGTTCGTGACCGCGTGCCCGGCCAGCGCGGCCAGGTAGGCGCCGGTCGGCATCGGCGTGCCGCGCAGGCGCTTGAGGATCCCCTGCTCGCGCAGGAACGTCAGGTTGTGGCCGAGCGCCACGAACGTCGTCGAGACGATCGACAGCCCCGCGATGCCGGGGACGAGCACGTCGATGTTCTCGCGGTCGCCGGCGTAGATCGCGCCGAACAGCGCCAGGAACAGCAGCGGCAGGGCGAAGTTGAAGAACGCCGCGCTGGGATTGCGCCAGAACATCCGGCGTTCGAGCCGGTACTGGCGCCAGCCGATGCGGATCGCCTCAGCCATCGGCCTCCACGAGCTCCAGGTAGACCTCCTCGAGCGTCGGCCGTGTCACCGACAGGTCGCGCAGCGGCTCGCCGTGGGCGAGCGCCTCGGACGTGAGCTGGTGCAGCAGCGCGGTCGGGTCGGCGGTCTCGCGCCCGTGCAGCTCCCCGTCGCTGTCGCGCCAGGCGACGCGGTAGCGGGCGGCGCCGGGGTCGAGCTCTGCCGGCGCGCCGGTCGCGATCACGCGCCCGTCCTTGACGATCGCGACGCGGTCGCACAGCGCCTGCGCCTCGTCGAGGTAGTGCGTCGTCAGCAGCACGGTCTTGCCGAGCTCGGCCAGCCGCCGGACGGTCTGCCACGCGGCGCGGCGGGCGGTGGGGTCGAAGCCGGTGGTCGGCTCGTCGAGGAAGACGAGCTCGGGGTCGCCGACGAGCGCCAGCGCGAAGTCCAGCCGCCGCAGCTGGCCGCCGGAGAGCTTGCGGGTGCGGACGTCGGCCTGCTCGGTCAGCCCGGCCAGCTCGAGCACCTCGTCGACGTCGCGCGGCTTCGGGTACAGCCCGGCCCAGTGCGCGAGCAGCTCGCGGACCGAGACGTGCCGGTACACCGCGCTGGACTGCAAGACGATCCCCACGCGGCGGCGCAGCTCGGCCGGCCGGCGGCCCGGGTCGTGCCCGAGCACGCTGACGATCCCGCTCGTGCGGGCGCGGTAGCCCTCCAGGATCTCGACGGTCGTGGTCTTGCCGGCCCCGTTGGGGCCGAGCAGGCCGAACACCTCGCCGCGGGCGACCTCGAAGTCGATCCCGCGCACCGCCTCGACGGAGCCGTAGGACTTGTGAAGATCGCGGACCAGGATCGCCGGGGCGTCCACCAGCCCTAGAGTACGGCCAACCCCCTCGGTCATGGTCTGCGCCTGCATCGACATCGGGTCGAACACCACCCGCCTGCTCGTCGCCGAGGCGGAGGACGGACGGCTGCGCGAGGTGCTCCAGCAGCGCGCGTTCACGCGGCTGGGGGCCAAGGGCGGGATCGGCCCGGACAAGATCGCCGTCTGCGCCGAGTCGGTCGCCACCCAGCTCCGGATCGCGCGCGAATGCGGGGCGCAGCGGATCCGCGTCGTCGGCACCCACGCGATCCGCGACGCGCCGAACCGCGAGGAGCTGCTGGAGGCCGTCGAGGCGGCCGCCGGGGTGCGGGTCGAGGTGCTCACCGGCGACGAGGAGGCCCGCCTGGCCTTCCTCGGCGCGACCCACACGCTCGGCCACCTGCCGCTCGGCGAGGTCGGCGTCGTCGACGTCGGCGGCGGCTCGACGGAGATCGTCGTCGGCACGCTCGCGGGCGGCGTCCGGTGGGCCGAGTCGTTCCGGGTCGGCTCGGGGTTCCTCGCCGACCACTACCTGCGCTCCGACCCGCCCGCGCTCGCCGAGCTCGACCGCCTGCGCCGCCACGTCCAGGGCGTCTTCGAGGGCCTGGACGTGCCGCGCCCGCGCGTCGCGTACGCGGTCGGCGGCAGCGCCACGTCGCTGCGCCGGCTGGTCGGCGCGCTGCTCGACCACGAGTCGCTGACGCGGGGCGTGCGCCTGCTCGCCGAGCTGCCGGCCGCCGAGGTCGCGCGCCGGTTCGAGCTGCACGTCGAGCGCGTGCGCCTGCTGCCCGCGGGGATGCTGCTGCTCGACGCGGCCGGCGACCTGCTCGGCACCCCGCTGCGGGTCGCCAAGGGCGGGCTGCGCGAGGGCGTGCTGCTCGACGAGGCGCGCCGCGAGGAGGAGGTGGTCGGCTGATGGCCAGGGCCGCCGCCGTCCGCCTCACGCCCGACATGACGTTCGCGCAGGCCGCGGTGCTGGCCGTCGGCGTCCGCGCGCGCGAGGTGTGGGAGCACGGCGAGGACGTGCTCGACACGTCGGACATCGAGCGCGTGCACGCGATGCGCGTCGCCACGCGGCGGCTGCGGGCGGTGCTGGAGATCTTCGCGCCCTGCTTCGACCGCGACCGCCACCGGGCGGTGCTGCGCGAGGTCAAGGCGCTCGCCGACGCGCTGGGCGAGCGGCGCGACCCGGACGTGCAGCTCGAGAACCTCGAGGGGGTGGAGGGCGTCGACGCATTCCGCGCCCGCCTGCGCGCCGAGCAGCAGGCGGGCAACGAGGCGCTCGCCGCCGCGCTGCGCCACGCGGAGGACATCGATCTGCGCGGGCAGCTCGAGGCGCTCGTCGCGGAGGCGCGGGCGTGAAGGCGCGCAAGGTCCGCGGGCTAGACCCGGACGGGCCGGTGGCCGAGAACGCCGCGCGGATCGTCGCGGTGCGGCTGGACGAGCTCGTCTCGTTCACGCCGCGGGTCTTCGACCCGGCCGAGGTCGAGGCGCTGCACGACATGCGCATCGCCGCCAAGCGCCTGCGGTACGTCCTGGAGGTGACCGGCGACCTGTTCGGCCCGTACGCGAACGTCGCGCGCAAGCGGGCCAGGGAGCTGCAGGACCTGCTCGGCGAGATCCACGACTGCGACGTGCTCGAGCCGCGCGTGCTGCGGCTCATCGACGAGCTGCGCGAGGAGGACGTCGCGGCCGTCGAGGCCGGCGGCGAGCCGGTCCACGCCGGCGACTACCGCGGCCTGGAGCTGCTCGTCGTCCGCACCCGCGCGCGCCGGCGCGAGCTGTTCCGGCGCTTCCTCGACTTCTGGACCCGGCTGGAGCGCGACGCGTTCCAGGCCCGCCTGACCTACGCGATCTCAGAACGGCCGGTGCCCGCATGACGACCGAGACGCGGCCCTCACCGCCCGACCTGTCCTCCAGCGACCTGTACTTCAACCGCGAGCTGTCGTGGCTGGAGTTCAACCTGCGGGTCCTCGAGCTCGCCGAGGACGAGCGCACGCCACTGCTCGAGCGCGTGAAGTTCGCCGCGATCTACGAGTCCAACCTCGACGAGTTCTTCATGATCCGCGTCGCCGGCGTCCACGACCAGATCGACGCGGGGCTCAACGAGCCGGGCGCCGACGGGCGCACGCCCAACCAGGTGCTCGACGCGATCCGCGCGCGGGTGCTCGAGCTCGCCGACCGGCACGCGCGGGTGATCCGCGAGGTGCTGATGCCCGAGCTCGCGCGCCACGGCATCCGCGTCCTGTCGTGCGACGAGCTCGACGAGCGCGGCCGCAAGGAGATCGCCGACCGCTTCCGGCGCCAGATCTTCCCGGTCCTCACGCCGCTCGGGGTCGGGCTCGGCCGGCCGTTCCCCTACATCTCGAACCTGTCGCTGTCGCTCGGCGTCCTGCTCCGCGACCCCCAGACCGGCCAGCGCACGTTCGCGCGGGTGAAGGTGCCGAAGGAGATGCTCGAGCGGTTCGTGCCCGTCGGGGACGGCACGACGTTCGTGCGGCTCGAGGAGGTCATCGCCCAGAACCTCGACGCGCTGTTCCCGGGGATCGAGATCGTCGCCCACGGCTACTTCCGCGTGACGCGCGACGCGGACTTCGAGATCTCCGACGAGGCCGACGACCTCCTCGAGGCGGTCGAGGCCGAGCTGCGCCGGCGCCGGTTCGGCGAGGTCGTCCGCCTGGAGATCGCGGCCGGGATGGACCCCGAGCTGCGCGAGCGGATCGTCGAGGCCCTCGAGGTGGAGGAGCGGCAGATCTACGAGCTCGACCGCCCGCTCGACGCCGGCGACCTCATGCAGCTCCACGGCCTGCCCGGCTTCGGCGACCTGCGCGACCCGCCGTGGAGCCCGGTGACCCAGCCCCGCCTGCAGGGCGACGACGGAGGCGTGAACGTCATGGCCGCGATGCGCGAGGGCGACCTGCTCGTCCACCACCCGTACGACTCGTTCACCACCTCGGTCGAGCGCTTCGTCGAGCAGGCGGTCTCGGACCCCGACGTGCTGGCGATCAAGCTCACGATCTACCGGACCAGCGACGACACGCCGCTCGTGCCGGCGCTCATCCGCGCGACCGAGCGCGGCAAGCAGGCGGTCTGCATGGTGGAGCTCAAGGCGCGCTTCGACGAGCAGGCGAACATCACGTGGGCGCGCGCGCTCGAGCAGTCCGGCGTCCACGTCGTCTACGGGCACCCGGCGCTGAAGACCCACGCCAAGTGCATCCTCGTCATCCGCCGCGAGGGCGACGGCGTCCGGCACTACGTGCACATCGGGACCGGCAACTACCACCCGAAGACCGCGCGGCTCTACACCGACCTCGGGCTGTTCACGTGCGACGAGGACCTCGGCGCCGACGTCGCCGACATGTTCAACTTCCTCACCGGCTACGCGCGCCCGCAGGGCTACCGCAAGGCGCTCGTCGCGCCGACGCACCTGCGCGACGGGATCCTGCGCGAGATCGACAAGACGATCGCCGCCCACAGGGAGGGCAAGGACGCGCGGATCGTCATGAAGATGAACTCGCTCGTCGACCGCCGCTGCATCCGGGCGCTGTACCGCGCCTCGCAGGCCGGCGTCCCCGTGGACCTGAACGTCCGGGGCATCTGCTGTCTTCGTCCCGGTGTGGAGGGCGTGTCGGACAACATCCGGGTCGTGTCGGTGGTCGGGAGGTTCCTCGAGCACTCGCGGATCTACGCGTTCCGGCGCGGCGACGAGGACAGGGTGCTGATCGGCTCGGCCGACCTCATGCCGCGTAACCTCGACACGCGGGTGGAGCTCGTCGTGCCGGTCGAGGATCCCGGGCTGCGCGGCGAGCTGCTCGACGTGCTCGAGCGCTCGCTGGCCGACGACTGGAGCGCCTGGGACCTGCGCGAGGACGGGACGTGGGAGCGGCGCACGCCCGGGGCCGAGCCGCGGTCGGTCCAGCGCGAGCTCATGATCCGGCACGCCGCGAGGGCGGCGGAGGCGCAGTGAGGCCGGCGACGCCGAGGACACCGGCGGCGCGGATCTCGCGCAAGGGCCTGCTCGCGGTCGCGGGCGCGTCGCTCGTCGCCGCCTGCGGCGGAGGCGACGACAAGGAGCGCGAGCGCCAGGCGCGGACCGCCGCCGACCTGGAGATCGTGCGGTTCCTGCTCGGCGTCGAGCGGATCACCACCGCGTTCTGGGAGGCGGTCGTCCAGCGCGGCGCGCTCGGCGACATGCAGGTCGCGCCGATCGCCAGGCAGACCGCGCGCAACGACCGCACGCACGTCGAGACGCTCGAGCGCTACGAGCGGCGGCTCGGGACGCCGTCGACGCCGCCCGAGACGCCCGGGTTCGGGGAGATCTTCGCGGCCGGGCCGCGCGAGGTGCTCGAGAGCGGGGCCGAGCTGGCGAACCTCGCCGCGGCGGCCTACCTCGGGCAGGCGAACCGGATCCAGGACCGCAACCTGCTCGCGTCGGTGCTGGCGATCCACAGCGTCGAGGGGCGCCAGGCGGCGGCGATCAACCGGATCGGCCGGGTCGGCGACGGGGTGCTGCCCGACGACGCGTTCGCCCAGCCGCTGACGATGGCCCAGGTGCGCTCGCGGATGAAGCGGTTCGGGGCATGAGCGTGCTGCGGGTGACACGGGCGGGGTTCCTCGGCGCGCTGGCCGCCGGCCTGGTCGCGCCGCGCGCGGCGTTCGGCGACATCCGCGACGACCTGCGGATCCTGAGCTTCGCGCTGACGCTCGAGTACGTGCAGTCGGCGCTCTACCGCGACGCGCTGCAGGAGGTGCCGGGGCTCGACACGGTCGAGCGCCGCGCGATCGGGCACCTGCGCGACAACGAGGTCGAGCACGTCGACGCGCTGCGGGCGACGATCAGCGACGCGGGCGGGCGGCCGAACGACCGGCCGCGCGTCGACTTCGGCAACGCGCTGTCGTCGCGCGCGTCGTTCTTCAAGCTGGCGAACACGCTGGAGGACACCGCGGTCAGCGGCTACAACGGCGCGGCCCCGGCGTTCGAGAACGAGGACTTCGTCGCCGCGTTCGCGAGCATCGCCCAGATCGAGGCGCGCCACTCGGCGATCATCCGGACGATCCGCGGCAAGCCGCCGGCGCCGCTGCCGCTCGACAAGGCCTCGAACCAGCACGTGGTGCGCCAGGCCTACGGGCCCTACACGATCGAGTGACGTACTAGAAAAAAGTCACCACTTTCGGGGATAGAACGCTCAGCGCACTGCGAATAGGTTCGACCCACTTCGCTGTCCCCTGGGGGAGGAGGAACCCCTTGAAGACGTACCGGAGGCTTCCGGTGGCAATGATTGCTGCCTGCCTCACCATCGGCCTCGTGGCCGCCGCCGTCCGCGTCCGCTGCCGGCGCGAAGGCGAAGTCGTCCGCCGCGCAGAAGGCCTCGTCGAAGAAGAAGGCGAGGGCCGCGCAGTCGAACAAGACGCTGAACCGGCGTCTGAACGCGACGCGCAAGTCGCTGTCGAGCACCCGCAAGTCGCTGTCGACCACGCGTCGTCAGCTCACGACGGCACGCCGCACGCTGTCGAACCTCTCGCGGGACCTCGGCGTCCTGTCGAACCGCATGGGCTCTGCCGAGGGCGGGCTGTCGCTGCTGCTCGGCGCGGCGCCGCAGCTCGTGAACGGCCTGCAGACGCTGGCCGACGCGGTGCAGAACCAGATCGCCCCGAACCTGCAGAAGCTGGGTGACGCGGTCCAGAACCAGATCGCCCCGAACCTGCAGGCGCTCGGTGACGCGGTGCAGAACCAGATCGCACCGGGTCTCGAGAAGGTCGGGAAGTTCATCGGCGCGACCGAGTACGGGTTCGGCCAGGTCATCCTGCTCACGCCCGATCCGGAGCCGGAGTTGGGAGCGTTCGTCGTGACGCCGGACATCCCCGACACGGTCCAGCAGGCCCAGACGAGCCAGGCGTTCGAGGCCAGCCAGGCGGGCCAGGTGGCTGTGCTCTACGGCGTGCGCAGCGGTGAGAAGGACGGGACCGGCCCGTCCGATCCGGCCGCCCACTGCAAGGTCACGGTGACCAACAACTCCACCGGCGAAACCGCCACGACGGCACCGAATGCCGATCTCGGTGGCCTGCCGTTCCAGCCGGTGCCCGAGAAGTCCGCGCTGACCAGCACGGAGGCCGCGAACCAGACGTTCCCGTTCGGCCTCAAGCAGGCCGGTGACGACGCGGACAAGACGACGACGTTCGCGTCCGGGATCACCGTGTCGGACGGCGACCCGTACACGGTCGGGCTGTCCTGCGTCGATCTCTCGGCTGACGCCGACGACCCTGAGGCCTAGTCCCTCCAGCCGTCGATGAGAAGGGCCCGGCTTCGGCCGGGCCCTTCGTCGTTCACCAGGGGTGTCGCGCGGGCGCTACCAGTGCACGCCCTTCATGAGGTTCGCCATCGCGATCTGCTCCATCGACGCCTTCTCGTTCGGGTCCTTCTTGCCCGCCGCCGCGGCGGAGTCGGGGAACACCTTGTAGGCGGTGTGGAGGACCTGGTCGACGGCCTTCGGCGCCAGCGCGTAGAGGACCTCGCCGAACGTGCCGAGCTTCGTGTTGATCGTCTTCGGCTTCGTCCGGATCGCCTCGCAGATGAGGTCGGCGGCCTCGTCGGGCGTGATCGTCGGGAACGCGTCGTAGATCTTCGTCGGCGCGATCATCGGCGTCCGCACGAGCTGCATGTGGATCGTCGTGAAGTGGACGTTGTCGCCGATCGTCTCCGAGCCGACGACTCGGGTCCACGCGTCGAGCGCCGCCTTCGACGCGACGTACGCGCTGAACCGCGGCGGGTTCGTCTGCGCGCCGATCGAGGAGATGTTGATGATGTGGCCGCTCTTGCGCTCGCGCATGTGCGGCAGCAGCCGCATCGTCAGCCGGATCGCGCCGAAGTAGTTCAGCTGCATCGTGCGCTCGAAGTCGTGGAAGCGGTCGTACGACAGCGCGATCGACCGCCGGATCGAGCGGCCGGCGTTGTTGACGAGGATGTCCACGACGGGATGGTCGGCGCGGATCCGCTCGACGAGGTCGTCGATCGAGTCGTAGTCCGACAGGTCGGCCGCGTAGACGTACGCGGTCCCGCCGGCCTCCTCGATCTCGCGCTTGGTCTCCTCGAGCTTCTCGGTGCCGCGCGCGACGAGCAGCGGGATCCCGCCCGCCCGGGCGATCTTCAGCGCGGCGGCGCGGCCGATGCCCGACGACGCGCCGGTGATGACGACGCGCTTGCCGTTGACCGCGCCCTCGAACGAGCGGTCCTTGAACAGGTCCGGGTCGAGGTGGCGCTCCCAGTAGTCCCACAGCCGCCACGCGTAGTCCTCCAGCGGCGGGACCTCGATGCCGCTGCCCTCGAGCGCGCGCTCGGTGTCGCGCGTGTCGAACTCGGGCCGCAGCGCGACGTGCTCGAGGATCTCCTCGGGGATGCCGAAGTCGGCGAGGATCGCCCGCCGCGCGTCCTTCAGCGGCGGCGCCTGCATCGCCATGCTCAGCACGCCCTTCGGCAGCGCCTGCAGGATGCGCCGGTCGATCCGCACCTGCAGCTGCGGCGCGTGCGCGGCCTCGGCGAAGATGTTGATGACCTCGCCCGAGCGCTGCCGGCGCGGGTTGGTCAGGTGGAACGCCTGCCCGTCGAGCCCCGGCTGGTGGGCGATGTGGTCCATCGCCTTGGCGACGAAGTCGACCGGGACGATGTTCGTGTAGCCGAGCTCCGGGCCGGCCAGCGGGACCCATGCGGGCAGCAGGCCGCGGAGCTTCTGGATGAGCTTGAAGAAGTAGTACGGCCCGTCGATCTTGTCCATCTCGCCGGTCTGCGAGTGGCCGACGACGATCGCGGGGCGGTACACGCGCCAGGGGACCTTCGTCTCCTCGCGCGCGATCTTCTCCGACTCGAACTTCGTGCGGTGGTAGGGGGACGGGAGCTTCTGGCCCTCGTCGAAGTGGTCCTCGCGGAACAGGCCCTGGTGCTCGCCCGCCACGGCGATCGACGAGGTGTGGTGGAAGATCCCGGCGTCGAGCTCGTTGGCGAGCTCGACCGCGTGGCGGGTGCCGGCGACGTTGAGCTGCTCGTTGCGCTCGGCATCGGCGGTCATGTCGTAGATCGCCGCCAGATGGAAGAAGTGCCGCACGTTGCCGCGCAGGCGCTCGACGTCCTCGTCGGAGAGTCCGAGCCGTGGCTCGGAGAGGTCGCCGCGCACCGCATGGACGCGTTCCATCGAGTCCGGGCCCCACCTCTTGCGCAGCTCATCGAGCTTGCCCTCGGAGCCCTCGCGCACGAGCACGTGGATGTCGCCGTCGCGCTGCAACAGCTGCTCGACGAGGTGCCGGCCGATGAACCCGGTCGCCCCCGTGACGAAGTACGTCATGCCTCTCCTCTTCCGTATCCCACGGCCAAACCTATACGCCCGTACCCGCTCCGCCGCGACCTTCGCCACCGGCGAACCGCGACGCGCCCTCCCGGGCGATGCGGAGCGTCTGCAGGCCGGACGCGGCTTCGATCGCCAGGCCCGCCTCGAGCGGGTGGCCGAACGACGCCAGCGCCGCCGCGCGGTCGGCGAGCATCGTCTCCTGCGGGAAGCGCGCGAGCCCCTCGGCGTACTCGAGCGCGCGCTCCAGGTGCCGGCCGGCCGGGACGACCTCGGTGACCAGGCCCATCGCGTGCGCCTCGGCCGCGTCGACGATCCGCCCGGTGAGGATGAGGTCGAGCGCGCGGCCCTGGCCGACGATCCGCGGCAGGCGCTGGGTGCCGCCGTCGATGAGCGGCACGCCGAAGCGGCGCTCGGTGAACCCGAGCCTGGCGTCCTCGCCGGCGATCCGCACGTCGCACCACAGCGCCAGCTCCAGGCCGCCGGCCAGGCACCAGCCGCCGATCGCGGCGATCGCCGGCCGCGGCGGCGTGAGCCGGGTGATGCCGAGCGGGCCATCCGGATCCTGCAGGCGCGGCGCGAGCGTGTCGAGCGCCTTGAGGTCGGCGCCCGCGCAGAACGCCTCGCCACCGGCCCCGGTGAGCACGAGCACGCGCGCGTCCTCGTCGCGGACCCACTCCTCGTAGGCGGACTTGATCGCCTCGGCGGTCGGCCCGTCGACGGCGTTGCGCCGCTCGGGCCGGTCGATCGTCAGGACGCCCGCGGCGCCGGATCGTTCGTAGCGGACCACGGTGGCGGACCCTAGATGATTGATTCCGCGACCCTCGCACCCGGCTGCACGCGCCTCGCGGGTCTGACCGCACCCACTCGAGGGGGACGGGCAACCAGCACGCACCGCCCTCGAGCGGGCACCGTCAGCCGGGGCACGATCCGCGCGCATCCGGGCACGACGGCCGCGGAATCAAGCATCTAGCGGCGCACGGGCGCCGTGAGCCGCAGCCACCGAAGACCATGACCGGCCGCCGGGCGGCGGCCAGGCCGAGAGCGGCCGGCCGGGCCGGCTACCAGCCGCCGCGCCACACGGGCGCGCCGGCGCGGGCCTTGGCCGCCTTCTTGCGATCCTCCTTGCGCTTGTCCAGACGCCACTGGATGAGCGAGAGGATGAAGATCAGCAGCGGCAGACCGCCGATGATGAGGAACCCTGCGTTCGTCACGACCTTGTCGTTCGTCAGGCCGTAGGTGCCCTCGCCGCCGTCATGGCCGACGTGCTCGGCCGCGAAGCTCTGGGCGGCGAGCGCGAGGGTGAGGAAGATCGTCAGGATGGCGAGCCGTGTCACCCCTGCAGCGTATCCGAGAGGACGGCGTCGAGGTCCTGCGGCTGGACCGCCCCGACCGCCGCAACGCGATGGACACCGCGCTCCTGACCGCGCTCGTCGACGCGCTCGACGAGCTCGCCGCCGACCCGGACCTGCGGGCGGTGGTGTTCTCGACCACCAGCGAGGCCGCGCTGTCGGCGGGCGCCGACGTCGGCGAGGACCTCGACGCCGCGGGCGGCGTCGAGCGCATGCGCCTGTTCACCCGCCTGTACGCCGCGGTCGAGGCGTTCCCGCTGCCGACCGTCGCGGTGTGCGTCGGCAACGTCGTCGGCGCCGGCGCCGAGCTCGCCGCGGGCTGCGACCTGCGCGTCGGCGGCGACAACCTCAAGCTCGCGTGGGCGGGCGCGCGGCACGGCGTCCCGGTCGGCCCGGCGCGGCTCGCGCTGCTCGTCGGGCTGTCGCGCGCCAAGGACCTCGTCCTCACCGGCCGCGTCGTCGGGATGGAGGAGGCCGAGCGGATCGGCTTCCTGCACCGCACCGCGCCGGCCGCGGAGGCCGAGGCCGTCGCGCTCGGCCTCGCCCGCGAGGTGGCCGGTCATCCGCCCGACGGGCTGCGCCGCCTGAAGCGGATGTTCCACGAGCTCGAGGACGGCGCGCGCCGCGTCGCCTACGAGAACGAGCTGCTCCTCGAGTTCCAGCGCGCGGGCGCCGGGCTCCCGCGGCGCGCGCCGCGCACATAGAGTCCCGCCCGTGCTGATCGGCCGTCACAAGGACGTCGAGCGCGTCGATCGCCTCCTGGCGCAGGCGCGCGAGGGCCAGAGCGGCGCGCTGCTCGTGCGCGGCGAGCCCGGGATCGGGAAGACCGCCCTGCTCGAGTACGCGCGCGACAACGCGAAGGACATGACCGTGCTCGTCGCGCGGGGGATCGAGTCGGAGTCCGAGCTGCCCTACAGCGGCCTGTCGGACCTCGCCGGCCCGCTGCTCGGCCTGCGCGACCGCCTGCCGCCGGCGCAGTCGCTGGCGCTCGGCCAGGCGCTCGCGCTCGAGGAGGGCGGCACCCCGCCGCGGTTCGCGGTGCCGGCCGCGCTGCTCGGCCTGCTCGGCACCGCCGCCGAGGACCGGCCGGTGCTGGCGCTCGTCGACGACGCCCAGTGGATCGACGCGCCGTCGATGGAGGCGATCGTGTTCGTCGCGCGGCGCCTGCGCGACGAGGGGGTCGCGATGCTGCTCGCCGCGCGCGAGGACCTGCCGCCGCCCGCGCGGGAGATCGACGCCGCCGGGCTGGAGGTGCTGCGGCTGGCCCCGCTGGCGCCCGGCGACGCGGTGGCGCTCGTCCGCGAGACCCACGGCGACCGGGTCCGCGGCACGGTCATGGCCGACCTCGTCACCGCGGCGGCGGGCAACCCGCTCGCGCTGCTCGAGCTGCCGAGCGCGCTGACCGAGGAGCAGCTCTCAGGCCGCGAGGCGATGCCGCCCGTGCTGCCGCCCGGCGAGTCGGTCGCGGCCGCGTTCCGCCGCCGCCTCATCGATCTGCCCGAGGAGACGCGGACCGCGCTGCTCGTCGTCGCCGCCGGGCGCGAGGAGGACCTGCACCAGCTCGCCGCGGCGATCCGGGGGATGGGGCTCGGCCCGGACGCGCTCGACCCGGCCGAGGCGGACGGGATCATCGGCATCCGCCAGGGCCAGGTCCGCTTCCGCCACCCGCTGCTGCGCGCGGCCGCCTACCACCTGGCGAGCCCGCCCGCGCGCCGCGCCGCTCACCGGGCGCTCGCCGAGGGCGCGCCCGAGGGCAGCCCCGCGCGCGCCTGGCACCTGGCCGCCGCGGCGGCCGCCGCCGACGAGGACGTCGCGCGCGACCTGGAGGCCGCGGCGCTCGACGCGCGCCGGCGCGGCGGGCACGCGTCGGCCGCCCGCGCGTTCGCGCGCGCGGCCGAGCTGACGCCCGGGCGGGCCGAGCGGGCCCGGCGGCTCATGGAGGCGGCGGTGGACTCGCAGATCGCCGGCGAGCTCGACCGCGCCGAGGGCCTGTGCTCCGAGGGGCTGGAGAACGACCCCGACCCGATGGTCGCCGCGCTCCTGCACCGGGTGCGCGCGTCGGTGATGATCCGCTCCGGCCGCCCCGCGAACGGGCTGGCCGAGATGGTCGACGCCGCCGGGCGGCTGGAGCCCGCGATGCCGGTCGCGTCGGCCGCGATGCTGCTGGAGGCGGCGCTCGCCCAGCTCGCCAGCGGGCCGGTCGGCGACGCGGTGTGGATGGCCGAGCGCGCGCTGGAGCTCGCCGGCGACGAGCCGACGCTCGGCGCGCTCGCGGACGCGGCGCTCGGCGAGGTGTTCATGACGACCGGGCAGCCGGCGCGGGCGGCCGAGCACCTGGCGCGCAGCTTCCCGGTGCTCATGGAGAACGAGCCGCCGCCCGGCACGTGGGACGTCGTCGCGTTCAACGCGCACGCGTCGATGTGGCTGGAGGAGAACGAGCGCGCCGACCGGCTGCTCGGCCGGATCATCGACCGCGGCCGGGCCGAGGGCGCGCTCGCCCAGCTCGCCTACCCGCTGGCGATCCGCGCCCAGCTCGCGTTCCGGGTCGGGCGCTGGCCGCAGGCGCGCGCCGACGCCGAGGAGGCCGTCCGCGCCGCCGCCGACACCGGCCAGGACACGATGCTCATCTACGCGCTCGGCGTGCGCACGCACGTCGAGGGCATGCTCGGCCACGCCGACGCCGCGCGCGAGTACGCGGCCGAGGCGCTGCGGCTGCTCGGGATCACCGAGACCCGCGTGTTCGCCGCCTACACGCAGGCGGGGCTCGGGCTCGTCGCGCTGGCCGAGGGCGACGCCAGGCGGGCCGCCGAGGAGTTCACGGCGGGCCTGCAGGCCGCGCGCGGGATGGGCCTGGCGATGCCCGGCCAGGACATCTGCAGCCCCGACACGGTCGAGGCGCTCGTGCGCGCCGGCGACGCGGACGGCGCGCGTCGCGTGTACGAGGAGCTGGCCGAGCTGCTCACCGACGACCAGCCGCCGACCGTCCACGCCCAGTTCGCGCGCGCCCGCGCGCTGCTCGCCCTCGACGACGACCCCGCCCGCCACTTCGCCGACGCGCTCGACCACCACGCGCGCGGCACGAACCCGTTCGAGCGCGCGCGGACCGAGCTGGCGTTCGGCGACTGGCTGCGCGGCGGGGGCGGGTCGCGCACCGACGCCCAGACCCACCTGCGCGCCGCGCTCGAGACGTTCGAGCGCCTCGGCGCGCGGCCGTGGGCCGAGCGGGCGCGCGACGCGCTGCGCGGCACCGGCATCGCGCAGCGGCGCGAGGACGTCCCGATCGCCGAGGTCCTCACGCCGCACGAGCTGCAGGTGGCGATGGTCGTCGCGCAGGGCGCGACGAACAAGGAGGCGGCGGCGGCGCTGTTCCTCAGCCCGAAGACCGTCGAGCACCACCTCGGGCAGATCTACCGCAAGCTGCAGCTCCGGTCGCGGACGGAGCTGGCGGCGCTCGTGACGGGGGCGGCGGCTTAGGGGGGCGCCGTCGCCGCGGCGTGGTCTTTCCCCGGGCCTTTCATTCAGGCGTTGGTCGTTGCCTGCGGCGGGTGGTCCGTGCCCGGGCGGGGTCGGCGGTCTGGCTCGCTCCGCGCGGGGTTCGGTGGTGGCGGGCTTGGTGTGGTCTGAACGGCTGCTGGTGAGGCGGTGTGGGAGCGGGTTCGGGGCGCGCTCACTCTGGCCCGCACTCTCGCTCGCGGCCGGCCGGGGTCTGACCGGCCGGTGTCGGCCGGGGCCTGACCCCGGCCGTTGACCGCGCGCGCACCGGGAGGCCGGCCGGGCGTCGGTGCGCGGTTTGGGCGGCCGGGCCGGCGGGGTGAGCGCCGGCGCGCCACCTGTGGTCGGGTGTGTCGACTCGTCCCGGCATCACCGTCATGAGTCGACACACCCCGCGGGGCCCAGGACGGGTGTGTCGTCTTGTTCCGGGATGACCGGGATGAGTCGACACACCCGCGCGGCGCTGGCGCGAACCCGCTCGGATCCGCACCGCGGTGTGCGCCCGCGCGGCCTCGCGCCCCGCGCCCCGCGCCCCGGCCGGCGCGACCGGCGGGTTCGGGCCCGACCCGCCCGTGGCGAGCGAGGCGGACGAAACGTCGGTCCAGTGCGCGTTTCATCCGGTTCGTTCCCGCGGGGCCGGCCTGGACGCGCCTCGCCGGGCGAGGCGGACGAAACGGCCGGTCCAGTGCGCGTTTCATCCGGCTCGCTCTCCGCGGGGCCGGCCTGGACGCGCCTCGCCGGGCGAGGCGGACGAAACGGCCGGTCCAGTGCGCGTTTCATCCGGCTCGCTCCCCGCAGGGCCGGCCTGGACGCGCCTCGCCGGACGAGCCGGACGAAACGGTCGACCCTGCGCGCGTTTCATCCGTTCGTTTCCCGCGGGGTCGGCCTGGACGCGCCTCGCCGGGCGAGGCGGACGAAACGGCCGGTGCAGTGCGCGTGTCATCCGAGGCTGTCCGATCTTCTGTGTGTGAGGCCGTGGCCGGTTGTTGATGGTGGTGGCGGTTAGCCGGGGTAGCGGTCTCCGAAGTGGATCTTCAGCGCGGCTCGTGGCGCGCTCCAGGTGCGCGAGCGCTGCCACTTGGCGTCGGCCTTCATGATCGCCAAGTAGATCAGCTTGGTCGCGGCGTGCTGGTCGGGGAAGTGCCCGCGGGTCTTGATCGCTTTGCGGATCTGGCGGTGCAGGCCCTCGATCGTGTTGGTGGTATAGACCGCCTTGCGGAGGTCGTCGGGCAGCGCGAGGAACGGGATCACGTGCTCCCAGGCCTCGCGCCAGACCTGGACCGTCGCCGGGTAGTGGACTTCCCCCGCTTCGGCGGACACGTTCGGTTAGGTCAGTTCTTCTTCGTTCTTGATGTTGATGGATCTCTCCCTCTCGTGCTCGAACTCATGGGGAGAGAGGAAGCCGAGCGTCGAGTGGCGA